>WBZT01000031.1_pt1 | contig 119325 bp, 118 predicted proteins | sample 5204241 | NCBI WGS metagenome assembly WBZT01 (sample SAMN12344358, study PRJNA552823) | activated sludge metagenome | biome: Activated sludge suspended growth; feature: Nitrification reactor; material: Wastewater; isolation source: activated sludge from nitrification reactor of wastewater...
CGCCCACGGGGCGAGGGGGAGGGATCGCCGCCGCAGGCGATGCCCGCCAGGCCCAGGCCGAACTGGGCGATGGCGTCGAACACGGGCCAGGCGCCCTGGCCGCGGCCCGCCGCCACGGCCTTCCGGGTCGCGCCGCGGCGCGGCCGGGCGCGGTACGTGCTGTAGAGGTTCGCGGTCATGGGGATTCTCCTGTCCGGTTCATGTCTTGTCCGTATTTAAGAGGATTGAGCGGGTTCAGTGAAATGGAATGTTTCAAGTGAATCGATCTAGATATTAGATCGTTGTTGTCGCCGACACGCCCACCCATTCCGGCCTCATTCCAGCCTGCTTTCCGGATGCGGCGCCGGCGCCCGCCGCGTGGTGGCGGACAGGTGCCTGCATCGAGGACCGTGAATGTTCATCGATCCATTGAATTGTCTAGAATGAGACCATAGACATCCTGGATCGAAACGGCGATGACTCTCCAAGAACTGCGTTACCTGGTGGCCCTGGCCGACACGGGCCACTTCGGCCAGGCCGCCGAGGCCTGCTTCGTCAGCCAGTCCACCCTGTCCACCGGCCTCAAGAAGCTGGAGGACTACCTGGGCGTCGTGCTGTTCGACCGCTCCCTGAAACGGGTCGCGCCCACGCCCATCGGCCGGGAGATCGTGGAATCCGCCCGGCGCGTCGTCGAGGAAGCGGCGCGCATCCGGGAAGTGGCCAGTCATGCCAGGGACCCCATGGACCGCACCGTGCACCTGGGCGTGATTCCGACCCTGGGGCCCTATTACCTGCCCCACGTGCTGACCAGCATGCGCGCGGCCCACCCCAGGCTGCGCCTGCTGTTGCGGGAGGAAATGACGCCCCACATGCTGGTCCACCTGGCCGAGGGCAAACTGGACGCGGGCCTGCTGGCCCTGCCCATCCTGGACCCCAGCCTGGAGGTGGCGCCCCTGTTCGTGGAGCCCTTCCTGGCCGCCCTGCCTCCCGACCATGCCCTGGCTCGCGCCAGGGCGGTGAACATCGACGACCTGGCCCGGGCCGGCCTGCTGCTGCTGGAGGAGGGCCATTGCCTGCGCGACCAGGCCCTGGACGCCTGCCACCTGGAAAACCTCAAGAGCGAGGAAATCCGCGCCACCAGCCTGGAAACCCTGCGCCAGATGGTGGCCATGGGCCTGGGCGTGACCCTGATTCCCGCCCTGGCCTGCGCCGGCGTCGGCGGCGCCGGCCAGCAGACGGTCATGCGGCCGGTGGCCAGGCCGGGCGCATCCCGCACCATCGGCCTGGTCTGGCGCCGCCGCTCGCCCCTGTCCTACACCATGGAACGCCTGGCGGAAACCCTGCGCGCCCGTCTGCCGGAAGGCGTGCTTGCCGCCACTGCCCAGGCCTGAGAGGAAGAGACATGCATGCTTTCGGCCATGCCCGCCCCCGAACCCGCGCGATCCTGCTGGCCACCGGCCTCGCCGCCGGGCTCGCGGTCATGGCAACGATGCCGGCCGCCCGTTCCGGCCAGGCGCCCGAAGCCGACCGCCAGGCCTTGCTCGGTCAGTTGCTGTTCTTCGACGCCGGCCTGTCCGAGCCCGCCGGCCAGGCCTGCGTCACCTGCCACCAGCCCGCCCGCGCCTTCACCGACCCGGATGACGGCCAGCCCACCTCCAGGGGCGTGCACGCCGACCGTTTCGGCAGCCGCAACACGCCTTCGGCGATGTACATGGCGTTCTCGCCCGCCTTCCATTTCGACGAGAAGGCGGGCCATTACGTGGGCGGCCAGTTCTGGGACGGCCGCGCCGCCACACTGGAGGAACAGGCCAAGGGGCCATTCCTGAACCCGGTGGAAATGGCCAACCCGGACAAGCGCGGCGTGGTGGAGAAAGTCCGGCGGGCGCCCTACGCCGACCAGTTCGAGGCCCTTTACGGCAAGGACGCCCTGGCTGACGTGGACCGGGCCTACGAGCGCATCGCCGTCGCCCTGGCGGCCTTCGAGCGCGGCCCCGAATTCCGGCCCTTTTCCTCGAAATACGATGCCTGGCTGGCCGGCCGGGCCCGGCTGAGCGAGCGGGAGTCGCGCGGCCTGAAACTGTTCGAGGACGAGAAGAAGGGCAACTGCGCCGCCTGCCATCCCAGCCAGCGCGGCCCCAAGGGCGAGCCGCCCCTGTTCACCGACTTCACCTATGACAACCTGGGGGTGCCGCGCAATCCGGACAATCCCTTCTACGCCCAGTCCAGGGCCCACAACCCGGCCGGCCACGGTTTCATCGACAAGGGCCTGGGGGATTTCGTGAAGAAGGCGTCTGAGGACGGCAAGTTCAAGGTGCCGACCCTGAGGAACATCGCCCTGACCGGGCCCTACATGCACAACGGCTATTTCAGGACCCTGCGCGGCGTGACGGCGTTCTACAACGACCGCGACGCGCGCCCCCGCTGCGGCGGCGATGTCGGCGAAGCCGAGGCCCTGAGGCGGGGCTGCTGGCCGGCCCCCGAGGTGGCCGCCAACGTGAATGCCGAGGAACTGGGCCGCCTGGGCCTGAGCGACCAGGAGGTGGACGACATCGTCGCCTTCATGGAAACCCTGAGCGATGGCTACACGGGTGAATAGGGTGAATAGGCGGTCGGGGGGTGGCCGCCAAGCCGGGTAGAATCGCCGCCGACCCTCCGAAAACCCATGGCCGATTCCACCCTCCACAAGGGCGCCGCCAAGACCGCCCGCATTCCCGTCAAGATCGTGCCCAAGCCGCGCATGAAGCTGCCGGCGTGGATCAAGGCCCAGGCCCCGGCCGGGCCCGAAGTGGCCCGCATCAAGGGCCTGCTGCGCGAAGCGAAACTGCACACCGTGTGCGAGGAAGCCTCCTGCCCCAACCTGGGGGAATGCTTCCGCCACGGCACCGCCACCTTCATGATCCTGGGCGACCTGTGCACCCGGCGCTGCCCGTTCTGCGACGTGGGGCACGGCCAGCCCCTGCCGCCCGACCCCGGGGAGCCCGCCCACCTGGCGGAAACCCTGGCCGCCATGGGCCTGAAGTACGTGGTCATCACCAGCGTCGACCGGGATGACCTGCGGGATGGTGGCGCCGGCCATTTCGCCGCCTGCATCCGCGCGGCGAGGTCCGCCGCCCCGCATACCCGCATCGAAATCCTCACCCCGGATTTCCGCGGCCGGCTGGATATCGCCCTGGACATCCTGGCCGGCGATCCGCCCGACGTCATGAACCACAACCTGGAAACCGTGCCGCGCCTGTACAGGGCCTGCCGCCCCGGGGCGGACTACGCGCACTCCTTGCTGTTGCTGAAACGGTTCAAGGCGCGCTGCCCCGGCGTGCCCACCAAGTCCGGCATCATGCTGGGCCTGGGGGAGACGGACGCGGAAGTGGTGGAGGTGCTGAGGGACCTGCGCGCCCACGACGTGGACATGCTCACCGTGGGCCAGTACCTGCAACCCTCGGGGCACCATCTGCCGGTGGAACGCTTCGTGCCGCCGGAGCAGTTCGCGGCATTCGAGCGCATCGCCCTGGACCTGGGCTTCAGGAACGTGGCCAGCGGCCCCATGGTGCGCTCCAGCTATCACGCGGACCGGCAGGCGGCCGGAGTGTGACGCCCCGGCCCTGCCGATTACCGCCTTACAGCTCGGGGCTCTCGGCCGGCGATTCCTCCATGAGCAGGCGCTCGGTCTCGCGCCGGATGGCACGCATCACGGTGGAGGCGGTTTGCATGCCGTTCCTGGCCATGTCGCCGACCAGGGGACCGATCTTCGCGCCGAGCTTGCTGCCCAGCTCCGGGCCGAGCCCAAGGCCCAGGCCGCAACCGCCGCTGGCGGCCGGCTGGGCGGCGGCGGGGATGCCGGGGGCGCCGCTGGCCAGGAAGCCGCGCTGGAACTGGGCGATTTCCCATTGCTGGCGCATCAGCTGTCCGGCCTCGAAGGGCGTGATCTGGCCGTTGCGCAGGGCGGTTTCGATGCGCGCCATCTGCTGGCGGACCTCCTGGGGGTAGGCGAAGGATTGGCCGGGGCCGGCCTGGGGCGCGGGCGGATCGAACAGACAGGAACGTCCATCGGCCTGGGCCAGGCCGGCGCCGAGCATCAAGCTGGCCAGGGCGGCGATCACCAGGGGTTTGCGGGAGGCGAGGAAGAACGAGGGGGCTTTCATGATTGGACTCCTTTGGGTTGCCCCGCTCGCGAAGCGCGAGCGGGTGAGTCCACTTTGAGGCGCCGGGGTAAGCCTGGTATGTCCGTACCGTTACCACCCGCAAGCAATTGTTACATCGCCGGTTACAGGCCCCGCCGCGCCATCTCCAGGAGTTTGGCCACGCGCTGTTCCGTGGCCGGGTGGGTGCTGAACAGGCCGCGCAGATCGCCCCCGGACAAGGGATTGATGATCATCATCTGGGCGGTTTCCGGATGCAGTTCGGCGGTGTCCAGGGGCGTGCCCCGGGCGTAGGCCTCGATCTTGCGCAGGGCGGAGGCCAGGGCTTCCGGATCGCCGGATATCTCCGCCCCGCCCCGGTCCGCGCCGAATTCCCGGGCGCGGGAAATGGCCATCTGGATCAGCATGGCGGCCAGGGGCGCCAGGATCATCACCGCCAGTTGCGCGACCATGTTGGGCCGCTCCCGATCGCCGCCGAAGAACATGCCGAACTGGGCCAGGGAGGAAATGGCGCCGGCCAGGGTGGCGGATATGGTGGAGGTGAGGATGTCCCGGTTCTTGACGTGGGCCAGCTCGTGGGCCATCACGCCGCGCAGTTCCCGCGCGTTGAGCAGGCGCAGGATGCCGGTGGTGGCGGCCACGGCGGCGTGCTCCGGATCGCGGCCGGTGGCGAAGGCGTTGGGCTGCGCCTCGTCGATGAGGTAGACCCGGGGCATGGGCAGGCCCGCGCGGCCGGCCAGTTCCGCGACGATGCCGTGGAACTCGGGGGCGTCATCCGGCCCCGCCTCCCGCGCCCGGTACATGCGCAGCACCATCTTGTCCGAGTTCCAGTAGGCCCACAGGTTCATGGCGCCGCCCAGCAACAGGGCGACGAACATGCCCCTGGCGCCGCCGAGCATCATGCCCACCGCGCCGAACAGGGCGACGATGGCGGCCATCAGCAGGGTGGTTTTCAGCCAGTTGTTGAGCATCGCGGGCCTCCGGCAGGCTAGGAATTTCGGCTCTTAGATGAGACGCAAAGGCGAAGATTCAAGGGCTTGCGGCGGCCAGGGCGCTCAGCCGAGAACCCGCCCGGCCCGCAGCTCATGGCCGGAGAGGAAAGCCTCCACCGGCAGGCGTTTTCCCCCCGCCTTCTGGACTTCGACGATCTCCAGGGCCCCCTCGCCGCAGGCGACCCGGATGCCTTGTCGATCCAGGTCCAGGATCTGTCCGGGGGCCCCATGGCCCTCGGCCGGGCGGGCGCGCCAGATTTTCAGGGGTGCTTCGTCGAGCAGGCACCAGGCCCCGGGGAAGGGGTCGAAGGCGCGGATGCGGCGGTCCAGGTCCCGCGCCGCGAGGCGCCAGTCCAGCCGCGCGTCCTCCTTGCCGATCTTGGCGGCATAGGTGGCCCGGGTGTCGTCCTGGGGCGTGGCCACGACCCGGCCCGCTTCCAGATCCGGCAGCAGGGCCACGATCTCCCGCGCCCCCAGCTGGGCCAGCCTGTCGTGCAGGCTGCCGGTGGTGTCGCTGTCCAGGATGGGCAGGACGGCGCGGGCCAGCATGGCGCCGGTGTCCAGGCCCTTGTCCATCTGCATGAGGGTGATGCCGGTTTCGCTGTCCCCCGCCTCGATGGCCCGGTGGATGGGGGCGGCGCCGCGCCAGCGCGGCAGCAGGGAGGCGTGGATGTTGACGCAGCCCAGGCGCGGCATTTCCAGCACGGCCTGGGGCAGGATCAGGCCGTAGGCGGCCACCACCATGACGTCGGCATGAGCGTCCAGGATGGGCTGGCGGGAGGCGTCGGTCTTCAGCTTGTCCGGCTGGGCGACGGTGAGGCCATGGGCCAGCGCCCGTTCCTTCACCGCGCTCATCTTCAGTTTCATGCCGCGCCCCGCCGGACGGTCGGGTTGGGTGAGGACCAGGGGAATGTCGTGGCCGGCCGCGATCAGGGCGTCCAGGGCGGCGGCGGCGAAATCCGGGGTTCCGGCGAAGACGAGGCGCATAAAATTCTGTAGACAGTTTTCAGTAGTCAGAAGGCAGAAAACCGGTTCCCGACTGACTGCCGCAAACTGATGACTGCAAACTTGCTTTGATCACATGGCTTCCCGCGCCTGCTTCTGCAGCTTGTGGCGGATGCGGGTCTGCTTGAGGCGGGAGAGGTATTCCACGAACACCTTGCCGTCCAGGTGGTCGATCTCGTGCTGGATGCAGACGGCGAGCAGGCCGGAGGCGTCCATCTCGATGCGCTCTCCAGCGAGATTCAGGGCCTGGACGCGGATGTGCTCCGCCCGGGTCACCTTGTCATAGATGCCGGGCACGGAAAGGCAGCCTTCCTCGTGGACCGCTTCGCCTTCCTTCATGACGATGCGTGGGTTGATGAGCGTGAGGAGGCGGTTCTTCTGCTCGCTGATGTCCACCACGATCATGCGGATGTGGCGGTCCACCTGGGTGGCGGCCAGGCCGATGCCGGGGGCGGCGTACATGGTTTCCGCCATGTCGGCGGCGAGCTGGCGTACGGTGTCGTCGACTTCGCTCACCGGCTTGGCCACGGTATGCAGGCGCGGATCGGGATAGTGGAGGATTTTCAGCAGTGCCATGTCGTGTATCGGCAGTGGATTCCGTGCAGAATTTAACAAAATGGTTTAAGTTTTTCCTCGTCTGAATTATAACGGCGGCAACTCCGCCGCAAGCCAAGAAGGGCAGGAACCATGCGTACTCTCCTACTGATCGCCGCTTTGGGCCTGAGCGCCCCAACCTGGGCCGACGAGGTTCGCCTCCAGGACAACGCCCCCGACCGCCATGTGGTGGTCAAGGGCGATACCCTCTGGGACATCTCCGCCAAGTTCCTCAAGGATCCCTGGCTCTGGCCCGAGGTCTGGCAGCTCAACAAGGAACAGATCAAGAATCCGCACCTGATCTACCCGGGCGATGTGGTCATCCTCACCATGGAGAACGGCAAGCCCAGGCTGTCCCTGGAGAGCAGCGGCCTGGAGGTGGTCAGGCTCAGCCCGCAAATTCACGCGGAGCCCATCCTCACCAAGGAGAAGGGTATCCCCGCCATCGAGCCCAGGCACATCAAGCCCTATGTCACGGTGGCCGGCGTGGTGGATCCGGGCGTGCTGGATGCCGCGCCGAAAATCCTGGGCGCGGTCGACGAGCGCGTCATGATCATCCAGGGCGACGGCGTCTATGCCTCGGCCGGCAAGCCGGGCATCCAGCACTGGCGGGCCATTCGCCCGGGCATGCAACTGGTGGACCCCGACACCCGGGAAGTCCTGGGCCTGGAGAGCGAGAGCGTCGGCCTCCTGCGCACCGTGGTGCCCGGCGACCCCCAGACCTTGCTGGTCGAGCACGCCAGCATGGAAGTCGTGGTGGGCGACAAGCTGATTCCGGATGTCCCCTTCGCCCTGAGTACCATGATTCCCCGCGCCCCGGCGAAGAGCGTGGAGGGAAAAATCATCCAGGCCTACGGCAGCTTCAGCACCACCGCCCAATATGCCACCGTGGTCATCAACAAGGGCCAGCGCGATGGTCTCGAGCCGGGCAACGTCCTGGCCATCCATCGCCAGGGCAGGACCGTGGCGAAGGAACAGGGCAAGGATGCCGAGGCCTGGCGTTACGGCGACGTGAAGTGCGTCAAGCCGGGCAAGACCCTGACCGGCGAGTACTACGATCCCAAGGAAATGCTGGTGGAATGCGGCGAGTTGCCCCCGGGCGCCAAGCAGGAAGTGGTGCGTTATTCGGATATCGGCTGCCTGAAGCCCGGCGCCAAGATTTCCACCTTCGAGTTCTTCAACCCGAAGGAGGTGTACCAGCTGCATTGCCGTCCCGGCGAGGAAGTCACCCAGATCCAGTTGCCGGGGCACAGGGTGGGGCTGCTGTTCCTGTACCGCGTCTATGACAAGGTGGCCTACGGCCTCATCATGAGCGCCGACGGTCCGGTTTACCTCATGGATGCCGTGAAGAATCCTTGAAGGCTGACGGCGCCGAGATTGCCTGGCTGACCCTGGAGGCCATTCCGGGCCTCGGTCCGGAGTCCGCCAGCCGCCTCCTCGAAGCATTCGCCTCGCCCGATGCCATTCTCGGCGCCAGCGCGGGCCAACTATCCCCGCTGGTGGGCGACGGCCTGGCCCGGGCCATCGTCCGGGGCGTGGACCGGGCCGCGCTGCAACCCGGCCTGGACTGGCTGGCCGGTCCCGACAATCACCTGATCACCTGGAACGACCCGGCCTATCCCGCCGCGTTGCGGGACATTCCCGCCCCGCCCGCCTGGTTCTACGTGCGCGGCGATCCCGCCTGGCTGTCCCGCCCCATGCTGGCCATCGTCGGCAGCCGCAACGCCACGCCCCAGGGCGCGCGGGATGCCCGGGCCTTCGCCCAGGCCCTGTCCGAGGCCGGCCTGACCATCGTCAGCGGCCTGGCCCTGGGCGTCGACGCGGCCGCCCATGAGGGCGGCCTGGCCGGTCTGGCCAGCAGCGTGGCGGTGGTGGGCACCGGCCTGGACCGGGTGTATCCGGCCCGCAACAAGGCCCTGGCCCACCGGCTGGCGGCGGAAGGCGCCATCGTCTCGGAGTTCGCCATCGGCACGCCGCCGAAGAGCGGCCATTTCCCGCGCCGCAACCGCATCATCAGCGGTCTGTCCCTGGGCGTGCTGGTGGTGGAGGCGGCCCTGGAAAGCGGCTCCCTGATCACCGCGCGCCTGGCGTCGGAACAGGGCAGGGACGTGTTCGCCCTGCCGGGCTCCATCCATTCCGCCCTGTCCAAGGGTTGCCATCGCCTGATCAAGCAGGGCGCCAAGCTGGTGGAATCGGCCGCCGACGTGCTGGAGGAATTGGGCCGCGTTCTGCCCGCCCAGGGATCATCCGGTGTCTCCGGGGCGCCTTCGGCGAGTCCGGATGTCCTGCTGGATGCCTTGTCCGGCGGCCCCCTCGCCCCCGATCAGCTGGCGTCCAGGCTTGGCTTGACGGTGGCGGAGGTCTCCGTCAAGCTTCTCGCGGCCGAGCTGGATGGCACCGTCGCCAAACTGCCGGGCGGCCTCTATCAACGATTGTTCCGATGATGTTCGACATCCTGCTTTATCTCTACGACACCTATCTGCACGCGGAGCGCTTCCCGGACGCGGATCAGCTCACGCGCAAGCTTTCCGCCGCCGGCTTCGAGGACGAGGCCATCGGCGAGGCCCTGGACTGGCTGGCCGCCCTGGACGATCTCGCCCCCGGTGGCGAAAGCGCCGGGCCGGCCCCCACGCGCATCTACAGCGACCAGGAAATCGCCCGCATCGCCACGGAAGGGCGCGGTTTCCTGAGCTATCTGGAAAGCGCCGGCCTGCTGTCCTTCCATGCCCGCGAATGGATTATCGACCGGGCCCTGGCCCTGGCCGATGCCCAGGTGTCCGGGGAACGCATCAAGTGGATCTCCCTGCTCGCGCTTTGGAAGCTCAAGGGCGCCGGTGACGTGCTCTGGCTGGAAGACCTGGTGCGCGGTGGCGAGCTGGACGGCGAGAACGACTGGCAGCCCACCCTGCATTGAAACCGGCCCTGTCCATCCCCCCGTGACCAAACAACTCATCATCGCCGAGAAGCCGTCGGTGGCCCAGGACATCGCCCGCGCCCTGGGCGGCTTCCACAAGGAGAAGGACTATTTCGAGTCGGAGCATTTCGTGCTCTCCTCCGCCATCGGCCACCTGCTGGAACTGACGGTCCCCGAGGAGTACGAGGTCAAGCGGGGCAAGTGGTCCTTCGCCCATCTGCCGGTCATTCCGCCCCATTTCGCCCTGGCGCCCATCGAGAAGACCGAGGACCGCCTCAAACTGTTGACCAAGCTGATCAAGCGCAAGGATGTGGACGGCCTCATCAACGCCTGCGACGCGGGCCGCGAGGGGGAGCTGATCTTCAGCTTCATCGTCCAGCACAGCGCCAGCAGGAAGCCGGTGCGCCGCCTGTGGCTGCAATCCATGACCCAGACCGCCATCAAGGACGGTTTCGCCACCCTGCGCGACGCCGCCGAGGTGGCCGGGCTGCGCACCGCCGCCGTGTGCCGGGCGGAAAGCGACTGGCTGGTGGGCATCAACGGCACCCGGGCCATGACCGCCTTCAACTCCAGGACCGGCGGCTTTCACCTCACCACCGTGGGCCGGGTGCAGACCCCGACCCTGGCCATCGTCGTGGAGCGGGAAGAGCGCATCCGCAAGTTCGTGTCCCGCCCCTACTGGGAACTGGAAGCCCGCTTCGCCGGCGGCAAGGGCGTATACACCGGGCGCTGGTTCGACGAGAAGTTCAGGAAAATCGAGGATGACGAACACGCGACCGCCTTTCGGCTCTGGGACCAGCCCAGCGCCGAGGCCATCCGCGAAGCCTGCCTGGGCAAGCCGGCGACGGCCGAGGAGGAGACCAAGCCTTCGACCCAGCTCTCGCCCCTGCTCTACGACCTCACCAGCCTGCAACGGGAGGCCAACGGCCGCTTCGGCTTCTCGGCCAAGACCACCCTGGGCCTGGCCCAGGCCCTGTACGAGAAGCACAAGGTCCTGACCTACCCGCGGACCGACGCCCGGGCCCTGCCGGAGGACTACCTGCCGACGGTCAAGGAGGTCCTGGGCAACCTGCCCGAGGACTACGCCGTCTTCGGCCAGACCATCCTGGATAAAGGCTGGGTGAAGCCCAACAAGCGCATCTTCAACAACAGCAAGATCTCCGACCACTTCGCCATCATTCCCACCGGCACGCCGCCCAAGTCCCTGAACGAACTCGAACAGAAGCTCTACGACCTGGTCACCCGGCGCTTCCTGGCGGTGTTCTACCCGGCGGCGGAATACGCCATCACCACCCGCGTCACCCGGGTCGCGGATAACGCGACTAAGCACGCCTTCAAGACCGAGGGCAAGGTGCTGGTGAACCCGGGCTGGCTGGCGGTGTACGGCAAGGAAGCCCAGGTCGACGACGAGGAAGGCGGCCCGTCCCTGGCCCCCATCGTGCCGGGCGAAACCCTGGCCACCCAATCGGTGGACATCAAGGCCGCCTTCACCCGGCCGCCCCCCCGCTTCAACGAAGCCACCCTGCTGTCGGCCATGGAAGGCGCCGGCAAGATGGTGGAGGACGAGGAACTGCGCGCCGCCATGGCCGCGCGCGGCCTGGGCACCCCGGCCACCCGCGCCCAGGTCATCGAGAACCTGATCTCGGAAACCTACCTGCATCGCGAAGGCCGGGAGCTGGTTCCCACCGCCAAGGCCTTCTCCCTCATCACCCTGTTGCGCGGCCTGGGCGTCACCGAACTGGCCTCGCCGGAACTCACCGGCGAATGGGAGTACAAGCTGGCCCAGATGGAACGGGGCAGGCTCTCCCGCGACGAGTTCATGGGCCACATCACCGCCCTGGCCCAGGACATCGTCGACCGGGCCAAACGCTACGAATCCGACACCGTGCCCGGGGACTTCGTCACCCTGAAGACGCCCTGCCCGAAGTGCGGCGGCGTGGTGAAGGAGAACTACAAGAAATTCGCCTGCCAGGCCTGCGACTGGAGCGCCTGGAAGATCGTCGCCGGCCGCCAGTTCGAGGTGGAGGAGATGGAGGCCCTGATGAGCGCGGGCAAGGTGGGCCCCCTCACCGGCTTCCGCAACAAGATGGGCCGCCCCTTCGACGCGGAAATCCGCCTCAACGACGACAAGCAGCCGGAGTTCGATTTCGGCCAGCCCCGGGAGGGCGAGGAGGCCGAGGCGGTGGATTTCTCCGACCGGGAAAGCCTGGGCAAGTGCCCCAAGTGCGGCGCCCGGGTCTACCAGCACGGCAACGCCTATCTCTGTGAACGCAGCGTCGGCCCGGCCAAGAGCTGCGATTTCCGCAGCGGCCAGGTGATCCTGCAGCAACCGGTGGAACCCGAGCAGATGCGCAAGCTGCTGGCCGAGGGCAAGACCGACCTGCTCACCGGCTTCGTCTCCGCCCGCACCCGGCGCAAGTTCTCCGCCTTCCTGGTGCGCGACAAGGACGGCAAGGTGGGTTTTGAGTTCGAACCCCGGGCGCAGAAGGACGGCAAACGCGCCGCCCCCGCTCCGGCCAAGGAAATCGGCGTCCACCCCGCCGACGGCAAGCCCATCCAGCTCAAGTCCGGCCGTTTCGGTCCCTATGTCCAGCACGGCAAGCTCATGGCTTCCCTGCCCAGGGATCGCAAGCCGGAAGAGGTTACCCTGGACGAAGCCATCGCCCTGCTCGCCGAGAAGGCCGCCAAGAAAGCCGTGTGATCCGGTGTCGCGGCTAAGGCCGCCTCGACGGAAGCAGGATGTTTGCCTTGCCTTCTGGCCGTCGACGGCACGGCACTCTACCCCCGCCCTGCCCTAAAAGGGGAGGATGCCCGCGCCTCCCCCGCTTGCCGATGAAGCCCGGGAGTGGGCGCCACACCCAGACCTGATCTTGTCAACTGTCGGGGTGGCATACCGCGTCGCTCACCACGGATATGGCGAGCCCGGGGCGTGTCGCGCCATCGGCTGGTATATTCACCCACGCATCCCACCAGACGGATATCCGACGAGACCGTAATGGCCAAACCCCCACTTCTTTTCCAAGCTGTGTTGTTGAGCCTGCTCCAACTCGGTTGCTCCAACAGCGACGAGAGCGGACAACGGCATGCCAAGAAGGCCCAGGAACAGGCTGCCCAGGGCGAGCTGAGCGCCGCAGCCATCGAATACAAGAACGCCCTGCAGAAGAACCCCCAGGACGCCGAGGCCCGCTTTGGCCTGGCCGAGCTGTATTTGAAGCAGGAACTGGGCCGGGCGGCGGAAAAGGAGTTCTTGCAGGCGCGCCAGCTCGGCATGGACGAGGACCGGGTCGGCGTTCCCCTGGGCGAAGCCTTGCTGCTCAGTCACGATTACAAGCGCGTGCTCGAACTGGTCAGCCCCGCGGCCGCCAAGACTCTGGAAAAACGCGCCGACATGCTGCGCATCCATGCCGACGCGCAACTGGGCCTGGGCCAGGTGGAGCTGGCCTGCACCCAGTACAAGGAGGCCCTCAACCTGGATGCCAACCTGGCCGCCGCCTATTGGGGCCTGGCCCGTTGCGCGCGCATCCGCGAGGGCGTGGAAGCGGCCCGCGCCATGTACGGCAAGGCGCTGGCATTGAATCCCAAGAACGCGCGCACCCGGGTCGAGCTTGGCAACATGGAATACGGCCTGGGCAACCTGGCCGAGGCGGAAAAGCAGTACGCCGAGGCCGTCAAGCTGGATGACGACCTGCCCCAGGCCCGCGCCGGCCATGCCCTGGTGGTCTACCTCCAGGGGCGGGTCGAGCCGGCCAGCGCCGAAATCGCCCGCTTGCGCAAGGACTATCCGGACAGTCCCCTGGGCAAGTCCCTCCAGGCCATGCTCGATTTCGACAAGCGGGACTACAAGGCCGCCCTCAAGACCGCCGCCGAAGTCCTCAAGGAGATGCCCCACCATCTGCCCAGCCTGGCCCTGTATGGCCGGGCCGCCTACAAGCTGGGCCGTTTCGACGAGGCCTGGCGGGGCCTGTCCAGCTTCCTCAGGGCCAATCCGGAAAACGCCCACGTGCGCAAGCTGGTGGCCAACGCCCAGATCAAGCTCAAGCGCAACCTGGACGCCCTGGAAACCCTGGCGCCCCTGCTCGGCGACAGTTCCAGGGATGCCGATGCCCTGATCCTGGCCGGCGGCGCCAACACCCTGCTCAACAAGCCCCAGGTCGCCGCGCGCTTCTTCGAGCGCGCCCTGGCCGTGAACCCCAAGTCCGCTGATGCCCATATCGCCCTGGCGCAAATCCAGGTGGCCGCCCAGGACTACAGCAGCGCCAGGAGCAATCTGCAAAAGGCCGTGCAACTGGCCCCCGCCAATCTGCAGGCCGCGTTCGCCCTGGCCCGGGTGTACCACGCCGCGCGGGAATACGACCAAGCCCTGGGGGTGCTGGCCGACATCGAGAAAAGGTGGCCGAACCGGGTGGAGACCCCGGTGCTGAAGGCCCAGGTGCTCTACGACAAGAAGGACGTGGCCGGCGCCCGCCGCACCCTGGAAGCCCGCCTGGCCGCCGCGCCCAAGGACGCGGGCGCCGTCCTCAACATCGCCCGCATCGACCTGGCCGAGGGCAAGCTGGCCGACGCCGGAAAGCGGGTGAAGTCCGTGCTGGATCTCAACCCGAATCACCTGGAGGCGCTGCTGATGCAGTCCCGCATCGCCGGGAAGCAAGGCAACGCCAAGGAACGCATGAAATGGCTGGAGCAGGCGGTCAAGGCGCATCCCTCCGACTTCGCGCCGGTGGTGGAGATGACCCGCCACCTGCTGTCCCAGGGCCAGGCCTACAAGGCCCTGGAATGGGCCAGGCACGCCGAGAAGATCAGGGCGGATGCCCCGGAGGTGCTCACCCTGCTGGCGGAAGTGCAACTGGCGGCGGGCGAGAAGGAGAACGCCCTGGCCACCTATCACCGGCTCGCCACCTCGGTGCTGCCCAATTCGCCCGCCGTCCATCTGCGCCATGCCCAGTTGCAACTGGCGGTCAATTCCAACCGGGAGGGCGCCCGCTTTTCCCTGGGGCAGGCGCTGAAGAACCAGCCGGATTATCTTGACGCCCAGGCCGCCCTCATCACCCTGGATACCAGCGACCGCAAATACAACGCCGCCCTGGAGACGGCACGCAAGATCCAGTCCCAGCGACCCGCCGACGCCGTCGGTCACGTCCTCGAGGGCGACGTGATGCTGGCCCAGAACCGCTACACGGCCGCCGTGGACGCCTATCGCAAGGGCATCGACAAGCGCGGCGGCGGCACCGCCGCCGCCAACCTGCACCGCTCCCTGGTCCTGGCCGGCCGCAAGGCCGAGGCGGAAAAGGCCCTGGACGAGTGGCTGGGCAAATATCCCGACGACATCCCGGTGCGCCTCTACCGCGCGGAGACCGCCATGGCCGAGGGCCTGTACCCGCCGGCCCGGGAACAACTGGAGACCATCCAGCGCCTTCGACCGGACCTCCCGAGCGTGTTGAATAACCTCGCCATCATCTATGGGGCTTCCCGGGATCCCCGCGCCCTGGATTTCGCCCAGCGCGCCCACAGGCAGGCGCCCGACAACCCGTTGATCGCCGATACCCTGGGCTGGCTCCTGGTGGAAGGTGGAAAGATCGAGCAGGGCCTTCCCCTATTGCGCAAGGCCCAGGCGCAACTGCCAGAACACCCCCAGATCAATTATCACCTGGCGGTCGCCCTGGTCCGATCCGGTGCCATGAACGATGCCAGGGGCATTCTCAAGAACCTGTTGGGCCGCCCTCAGGCCTTTCCCGAACGGCCTCAGGCGGAGGCCCTCTGGAAGCAGATCAAGCCCTGATTTTCGCGGTTTCCCGCAATACCTTTCGCGCAACCGCGGCCTCCTCGCACGCCCCTGATTCGGGCGATTGCCCTGGATCACAAGGCGCTGCAAGGGTCATTCCGGGCGTCGATTTTCTTTACAAACCGGCTTCAGCCCTCCCGTGACCACTCCCGTATTTGTTGCGCAGCTAAAACATAACACCATGATTATATGGAATATATAAGCATTTATTTGATGCATGGCACGGTTCATGCTTAACAAAAATCGAAGGTTCGAGCGAATGAATGACCCACATCGACTTCAACCGCTTAAGTCATCAAACGATTAATGGAGTGAGCATCATGACAACCCTGAAAATGAAGCTACTGGTTGCGGCAGTTGCCAGCCTTGCGGCGAGCGCCTCTCATGCGGCCATCGTGACCCAGTGGACGGTGGATGTGGACGCCACGTTCCTGCCCGGCAGCATTGTCGATTCCAACGGCGGCACGCCAGGGGGTGTCGTGATCTCCAATGCAAACAAGAGGCTGCGCTGGGGCACCGATATTGGCAATGGGCAAAGTGGCCTGGATATCGGCAACTCGCCCGCGTCGACCACCGTGCCGACGGGTGTCGGTGTGGTGTTGCCCGCCACGCCCAACATCACCGTGACGCACCTGAATCAGCCGATCACGGCGCCCAGCCTCGACAAGGTGTCGCTGAAGTCCGTGTTGACCTTGACGCCGCTGGTGCCGGCGTTGCCAGGGCTGCCCTCCGACTCTCTCACCTTCCTGATCGACTTCCTGGAAACTCCCAACGAAGGCACCAATGGTGTTTGCGCGGATGGCGGCACGCCCGGAGTCGGCCCCCTGAACGGCAATGGTTGCTCAGACATCTTCGTCATCGACAAGGAATCGTTGAACTTCCCGTTCTTCTATGACACGGATGGCGAAGGTGGGGATGACCCTCAGCAGTATTTCATCAGCTTCCTTGAACTCACCAGCGGCCTGAATCCGTTGCCTCCAGCCGCGTGTCTGGCCGCGACAGGTTCCAATGCGCCCTGTCTCGGCTTCCGGACGCCGGAAGCGGCGAATACCACGGTTCAATTCGGCGCGGTGATCACCACCGAGAAGGTCGTCGTCGGCGTCCCCGAACCCGGGATCCTGGGCCTGCTCGGATTGGGCCTGGCCGGCATGGGCTTCGCGCTCCGCCGCAAAGCCTGATCCCACGGCCCGAGGCAAAAAGGCGGCTTTCATCGGCCGCCTTTTTTTGCGCCAGGCCGGCCGCTTTTCTTACCGACCCGGTTCGGGTTGGCGCCTCCGTCCCCGTTGTTGGCAGCCGTCGGAATATTTGACATCGCTCGCGAACGGGCAAGGTGGCCCCGATGCCATCTGATTCGGGTTTGCGGGTGGACGGAGGTGGGCGCGCATGTGGTCGATGCTCGCTCTATACTGGCCGCTCGACTGTTTCCGCGTTCGGTTGTTTTCGTATTTTTCTCCGCCATGGACACAAGCCCCCGACGACAGGTCACCCCCATTCTGCTCTCGGTCATCGAGCTGCTGGGCTACCCCAACCTGCGCCCCCTCTATGAGCGCCTGGGCTATCGCGTGCTGACCGAGTTCTCGGTACGCAAGGCCATCAGCCTGCTGCGGCGGGAGAAGCCCACCGTCATCGTCGCCGACCTCTATTTCCAGCCGGATTTCCGGGACCGGGTCAGCAACCTGGAATCGCTCCTGGCCACCGCCCAATCCCTCAAGGACGTGAAGGTGCTGGTGCTCTACGAAGCCGCCCACCAGCACGCCCTGGACCGCCTGCGCCAGCGCTTCCGCGTCGACGCGGCGCTGACCCTGCCTGCAAGGGAAGCGGACGTGGAATCCGTCCTGGGCGGCTGGCAATAAAAAACGCCGCGCCGAAGTGACTCGGCGCGGCGTTTTCCTGATTCCGGCCCCCTCAGCCCCGCCGCATGGAATCGAAGAAGTCGGCGTTGGTCTTGGTGGCGCGGATCTTGTCGCTGAGAAATTCCATGGCCTCCAGATCGTCCATCGGGTACAGCAGCTTCCGCAGCACCCAGATCTTCTGCAGGTTGGAGGCTTCGATGAGCAGTTCTTCCTTGCGGGTGCCGGAGCGGTTGACGTTGATGGCCGGGTAGACCCGCTTTTCCGCCATGCGCCGGTCCAGGTGGATTTCCATGTTGCCGGTGCCCTTGAACTCCTCGTAGATCACGTCGTCCATGCGGCTGCCGGTGTCGATCAGGGCGGTGGCGATGATGGTGAGGCTGCCGCCTTCCTCGATGTTGCGGGCGGCGCCGAAGAAGCGTTTGGGCTTCTGCAGGGCATTGGCGTCCACGCCGCCGGTGAGCACCTTGCCGGAGGTGGGCTGCACGGTGTTGTAGGCCCGGGCCAGGCGGGTGATGGAGTCCAGCAGGATGACCACGTCCTTCTTGTGCTCCACCAGGCGCTTGGCCTTGGCGATGACCATCTCGGCCACCTGCACGTGGCGGGCGGCGGGCTCGTCGAAGGTGGAGGCCACCACCTCGCCCTTCACCGTGCGCTGCATCTCGGTCACCTCCTCCGGGCGCTCGTCGATGAGCAGGACGATGAGCACGGCCTCGGGATGGTTGGCGGTGATGGCGTGGGCGATGTGCTGCATCATCACCGTCTTGCCGGTCTTGGGCGGGGCGACGAGGAGGCCGCGGGAGCCCTTGCCGATGGGGGCGATGATGTCGATCACCCGGCCGGTCATGTTCTCCTCCGCCTTGATGTCCCGCTCCAGCTTGAACGGCTGGTTGGGGAACAGGGGCGTCAGGTTCTCGAACAGGATCTTGTGCTTCAGGGCCTCCACCGGGCCGCCGTTGGCCTTGTCGATCTTGGTCAGGGCGAAGTAGCGCTCGCCGTCCTTGGGGGTGCGGATCTCGCCCTCGATGTTGTCGCCGGTGTGCAGGTTGAAGCGGCGGATCTGGGACGGCGAGATGTAGATGTCGTCCGGGTTGGACAGGTAGGAGGTATCGGGCGAGCGCAGGAAGCCGAAGCCGTCCGGCAGGATCTCCAGCACCCCGTCACCGTAGATGCTTTCCCCGTTCTTCGCCTTCTTCTTCAGCAGGGCGAAGATCAGTTCCTGCTTGCGCATCCGGTTGGCGTTCTCGATGCCGTCGGCCTCGGCCATTTCCAGAAGCTGGCTGACGTGTAATTGCTTGAGTTCGGAAAGTTGCATGGCGGCTTTTGAGTTGGGCTTTACGCTGAGGGAGCCTGGAAAGGCTGGGGGCTAGACCGGGTATTTCCGGAAATGCGGCAGGGACTGCGGGGGGGAGGTTTCGCCCGGCAGGACGCCGGGCGAGGCAACGCTAACGGAACTCAGATGTTGCTGTCAACGAAGGCGGTGAGCTGGGACTTGGACAGGGCGCCGACCTTGGTGGCTTCCACGTTGCCGTTCTTGAAGATCATCAGGGTGGGAATGCCGCGGATGCCATACTTGGGCGGGGTGGCCTGGTTCTCGTCGATGTTGAGCTTGCACACCTTGAGGCGCCCGGCGTACTCCTTGGCCACCTCGTCCAGGATCGGGGAAATCATCTTGCAGGGGCCGCACCAGTCGGCCCAGTAGTCCACCAGCACGGGCATGGGGGATTGCTGGACTTCCTGTTCGAAGGTGTCGTCGGTGACGTAATGGATGTGTTCGCTCATGGGGAACCTCGGAGGGGATGAAGGGGTATCGCGTCGGAAACGGATTAGCCGGGGAGGCTGAAAAGCGGCTGGACAGGGATCGCCGGGTTGGCTGTCGGGTGGCTGTGAAGCTCGATTCCCCGCTATGCTAGCGAAAAAGTTTTTGCGAGGAAAGTTATGACTTACGTTGTCACCGAGAACTGCATCAAGTGCAAGTACACCGATTGCGTGGAAGTCTGCCCGGTGGATTGCTTCCACGAAGGGCCTAATTTTCTGGTGATCGACCCGGAGGAATGCATCGACTGCAACCTGTGCGTGGCGGAATGCCCGGCGGAGGCCATCTTCCCCGAGGACGACGTGCCCACCCAACAGCGCCAGTTCATCGCCCTCAACGCGGAACTGGCCAAGGTCTGGCCGACGATCATCGAGAAGAAGGACGCGCCGCCCGACGCCGACGCGTGGAACGGCAAGCCGGACAAGTCGGGTTTGCTGGAACGGTGATCGGTGATCGGTGATCGGTGATCGGTGATTGGGGAGTCGGAGGTGGGGTTCCGACTCCCCGCTCCGCCCACCGCCGAGACGGTGTAGGGTGCGATAGCGCAGCGTATTGCACCGAATCGGCGCCGGGATGGTGCAATGCCTTCGGTTATTGCAATGGGATGGACTCCTCCCTCCTGACGCGGCATCGAAGTGCCAGACTGGAGTTGTCATCAACCAGTCACGAGAAGGAAGGAGTCCGAGATGAACGTTACTCGTATCGGCCTGGATTTGGCAAAGAACGTCTTCCAGGTGCACGGCGTGGACCGTGACGAGCGCGTGGTGATCAAACGGCAACTCAAACGCGGCCAGGTGCTCGGCTACTTCGAGAAGCTGCCCCCGTGCCGGATCGGCATGGAGGCGTGCGCCGGTGCCCACTGCTGGGCACGGGCGTTCAGTCGGATGGGGCACGAGGTGAAGTTGATCCCCCCGCAATTCGTCAAGCCCTACGTCAAGGGCCAGAAGAACGACGCCAACGACGCGGAGGCGATCTGCGAAGCGGCGGGCCGGCCCAGCATGCGCTTCGTCCCGGCCAAGACCGTCGCTCAGCAGGACCTGCAGGCCGTGCACCGCATCCGCGGTGAACTGGTTCGACAACGCACCGCCAAGGCCAATCAGATTCGCGGTCTGCTGGCGGAATATGGCCTCGTCGTCGCGACCCGCATCGACGTGCTGCGACGCGCCTTGCCGGACATCCAGGAAGACCCCGACAACGGCCTGTCCGGCCTGTTCCGGCGACTGCTCGACGGCTTGCGCCAGGACCTGGTCGAACTCGATCGGCGCGTGGCCGAGCTCGATGGCGAGATCCAGACGGCCGCCAAGGCGGATGAAACGGCGGGACGGCTGCAAAGTATTCCCGGCATCGGCCCGATCACGGCCACAGCCTTGGTGGCGTCGGTGGGTGATGGCCGGCAATTCAAGCGCGGGCGCGAGCTCGCCGCCTGGCTCGGGCTCACTCCCGGCCAGCACAGCAGTGGCGGCAAGGATCGGCTGTTGGGCATCAGCAAACGGGGGGACAGCTACCTGCGCACGCTGCTCATCCACGGCGCGCGCTCGGTCATCAGGACGGCGGCCAACAAGACCGACCCGCGCAGCCGCTGGATCAGCGCGGTGGCGGCGCGGCGCCACAAGAACGTGGCGGCGGTGGCGCTGGCCAACAAGAACGCGCGCATCGCCTGGGCAGTGCTGACCCAAGGCGGTCGCTACGACAGTCAATACGGCATGGCGGCCGCCTGAAGCGTCGCCGACAGGATCAACCGTTCAATACGTGGTTGCGTGAGAGACAAGCGTGATGGCCAACAGGTCGAACCGGCGGCGGGTAAGTCTGAGTAGGGTGCTGGCCTTCGAGGCCGTTATTGCGATCAGACCCCGTCGCGCGGATGCCCATCATGGCCAGGAGGCCCCACCCTCCACAAACAGGTCGGATATACGCGCGCAGTCGCACCTTGTCGCCAGCCGCTCGATGCGCTCTCGCCAGCCCCGAACCTTGGTCTCGATCCTGATGCCGAACCCCAAACGCGAAGGTCGCTCGATCGACCGCCTTGCCGAGTGCGACGAGTTATCCACCGCCGCCCGCCCGCCCGCCTGCCAGAGAGGGGCGCAGTCGGCCGGGCGGCCGTGGATAACTCTGCGCCTCACGCTGGGCCGCCGCCACAGGGCGGTCAACCGCGACGCTTCGTTAAACCCATCCCCTTCAATGTTTCCCTTGCATTTTGGAGAAGTCCATATACACCCTACACCGGCTCCCTGCTACTTACCCAGCACCGCGGCCAGCGCCTTCAGGCACTCGTCCACGTTTTCACGCCGGGCCGAGGCCCCCATCAGGCCGATGCGCCAGATCCTGCCGGCCAGCACCCCGAGGCCGGCGCCGATCTCCAGGTTGAATTCGTTCAGCAGCCGGCTACGCGCGGCGGCGTCGTCGACCTCGGCGGGGATGGTCACCGAGTTCAGCTGGGGCAGGCGCTCCGCCTCGGGCACGATGAATTCCAGCCCCAGTTTTTCCAGGCCCGCCTTCAGGGCCTCGTGCTGGGCGCGGTGGCGGGCCCAGGCGTTCTCGATGCCCTCCTCGGCCAGCATCACCAGGGCTTCGTGCAGGCCGTAGAGCGGATTGATGGGCGCGGTGTGGTGGTAGGTGCGCTTGCCCTCGCCGCTCCAGTAGCCAAGCACCAGGTTCAGGTCCATGAACCAGCTCTGCACCGGCGCCTTGCGCGCCTTCACCTTGGCGATGGCCCGTTCCGAGAAGGTCACCGGCGACAGGCCGGGCGTGCAGGACAGGCACTTCTGGCTGCCGGAATAGGCCGCGTCGATGCCCCAGGCGTCGATCAGCACCGGCGTGCCGCCCAGGGACGTGACGCAATCCATGATCACCAGGGCGCCATGCCCGCGGGCGATGGCGGCCAGGGCGGCGGCGTCGGATTGGGCGCCGGTGGAGGTCTCGGCATGGACGAAGGCCAGGATCTTCGCGTCCGGGTTACCGGCAAAGGCGGCTTCCACCTTGGCCGGATCGACGGCCCGGCCCCAGGCGTCCTCCACCACCACCGGCACGCCGCCGCTGCGCTTGACGTTTTCCAGCATGCGGCCGCCGAACACGCCGTTGACGCAGACGATGACCTTGTCGCCGGGCTCCACCAGATTCACGAAGCAGGTTTCCATGCCCACCGAGCCGGGCCCGGACACCGGGAAGGTGAGCTTGTTTTCGGTCTGGAAGGCGTAGCGCAGCAGGGTCTTGGTCTGCTCCATCATGTCCGTGAAGGCCGGGTCGAGATGGCCGATGGTGGGCCGCGCCATGGCGTCCAGGATGCGCCGGGGCACGTCGGAGGGGCCGGGGCCCATGAGGGTGCGGCGGGGAGGCTGAAATGAAGCGATCTTGGGGGGCTGCATGGTGGTGGGCTCCGGGAAACAATCCCGACGATTCTAGTGGGAATTCCGGGCTGGCCGGAAGCGGTACCCGAATTCAGTCCGTAGCGCGTAGCCCGGATTCCGTTTCACTTCATCCGGGCTAGGGTTTCCTTGGGTTCTACGGTCTCAGGGCGTGACCACCACCCGCGCCGGCCCCGCCTCCAGTTCACCGATCACCTCGGCCCGCTCGAAGCCGTGCCGGCGGAACACGCCGAGCACTTCTTCCACGGCGTCCGGCGCGCAGGCCACCAGCAAGCCGCCGCTGGTCTGGGGATCGGTGAGGATGGCCCGCCGCCAGTCCTCGCAACCCTCGAACAGTTCCACCCCGCCGCCATAGCTGGACCAATTGCGGTCGCTGGCGCCGGTGACGAAGCCCGCCCGGGCCAACTCCGCCGCGCCGGGCAGCACCGGCACATCGGCGAACCGGATGTGCACGGTCAGTTCCGAACCCCGCGCCAGCTCCAGGCCATGACCCAGCAGGCCGAAGCCGGTCACGTCGGTCATGGCGTGCACCGCGTCGATCTGGCCCAGTTCCGTGCCCGGCGTGTTGAGCTGGGTCGTCGAGGCGATCATGGCCCGATAGCCCGCCTCCGGCAGTTGGTCCTTCTTCAGCGCCGCCGAATAGATGCCCACCCCCAGGCCCTTGCCCAGGATCAGCACGTCCCCGGGCTGGCCGGCGTTGTTCTTCTTGATCTTGCGCGGGTCCACCACGCCGATGGCCACCAGGCCGTAGATGGGCTCCCGGGAATCGATGGAATGCCCCCCGGCGATGGGCATGCCCGCCTCCCGCGCCGCCGCCTCGCCGCCCGACAGGATGGCGCGGATGATGTCGTGGGGCAGCCTGTCGATGGGCATGCCCACCAGGGCCAGGGCGAACAGGGGCCGGCCGCCCATGGCGTAGACATCGGAAATGGCGTTGGTGGCGGCGATGCGGCCGAACTCGAAGGCGTCGTCGACGATGGGCATGAAGAAATCCGTGGTGGCGACGATGGCCTGGGCCTCGTTCAGCTTCCACACCGCCGCGTCGTCGCTGGATTCGATGCCCACCAGCAAGTCCGGGAAGCTGCTCGCCAGTCCCTTGGCGAAGGGCGAGTCGGCCAGGATCTTCTCCAGTACCGCCGGCGCGATCTTGCAGCCGCAGCCGCCGCCGTGGGAAAGATGGGTGAGCCGGATGGGGGGGTTGAGGATGGGGTCGGACATGAGGCTTACCGATGTGGTGTCGAATCGATTCTGGAAGGATAGCCGAGGGCGAGGGTGACTTATATGCGGCGTCTTGCCAGCAGCAACAGGGCGATGACCACGAGGGTGGCTGGATAGTTGCCCAGGTTCAAGTAGGGTGTCGAGCCGGTCCGTCCCTGGGCCTGACCGGTGAGGGCGCCGGTGGAGAAGGGTTCCAGCCGGGCGCGTACCCGGCCCTTGTCGTCCAGGATGGCGGTGATGCCGGTGTTGTTGGCGCGCAGTTGCCAACGGCCGGCTTCCAGCGAGCGCATGGCGCCGATCTGGAGGTGTTGCCAGGGGGCCAGGCTGGCCCCGAACCAGGCGTCGTTGCTGACGTTGACCAGCAGCGTGGCCTCCCGGGCGGCGGCGATGCGCTCCTCGCCGAAGGCATCCTCGTAGCAGACGTTCACGGCCAGCTTCTCGCCGGCGGCGGCGAGGGGGGGCTGGCCGGGGTCGCCCCGGCCGAAGTCGCCCAGGGGGATGGACATCATGTCCACCGCCCAGCGGAAGCCGAAGGGCACGAACTCGCCGAAGGGGACCAGGTGAACCTTGCGATAAATGCCCTCGGGGGAACCGCCCAGGGTCATGACGCTGTTGTAGTAGCGTTCCGGGCCGTCGTCCTCGGGGATGCCGATCACCAGGTCGCCGTTTCGGCCCCGGGCGTGGTCGCGCAGGAGGTCCAGGTAGTCGCGCGGCACCGAGGAGCGGAACAGGGGCAGGGCGGTTTCCGGCAGGACGATGAGGCGGGCGTCGCTGGCCAGCACGGCGCGGGCGTAATGGCGCAGGGTGGCTTCCAGCTTTTCCGGGCGGAATTTCAGGTCCTGGGGGATGTTGCCCTGGAGCAGGGTGACGCTGACCGGCGCGGGGGCGGGGCGGGTCCAGTCAACCTGGCGCAGCGCCGCTCCGGAAAGCCAGACGGCGGCCAGGAAGGCGAGGAGGATGGCCGGGCGGGCCCGCCTTCCCCCGGGGGGAGAGGGCGGGATCGCGGCCAGCGCGCCCGCTGAAAGCGCCGCAAGGAGCGACACGCCATATACGCCCAGCACTGGCGCGAAGCCGGCCAGGGGGCTGTCCGGTACCTGGGAATAGCCCAGGGCCAGCCAGGGAAAGCCGGTGAATATCCAGCCCCGCACCCATTCCCCCAGGACCCAGGCGGCGGGCAGGGCCAGGATGGCTCGGCGCCAGCCGGGTGGGGCCAGACGGGTGCCCAGGGCCAGGGCGAGAGCGGGAAACAGGGCGACGAAGGCGCAGAACAGCAGGGTGGCCAGGGCGGCGATGGGGGCGGGCATGCCGCCGTAGGTGGAGATGCTGACGAAGATCCAGGACACGCCGGCCAGGAACAGGCCCAGGCCGTAGGCCCAGCCCAGGAGGAAAGCGCGTTTCGGGGCCACGTCCGCGGCCAGCCGGAACAGAAAGGCCAGGCCGAGGATGGGCAGGGGGAACCAGCCCAGGGGGGCGAACCCGGGCACGGCCAGGGCGCCCAGGAGGGCGGCTAAGGCGTATGGCGCTGCGGGTAAGAATCGCTTGAGTGACGGCATGGATCCCCGGGGTGCCCGTTCATCCCCTCCCCCGCCGGGCGAGGGAGAAAAGCGTTCAACTCATGCTGAAGGCCACGAAGGCGATCTCGTCACCGCCCTTGATGGGGGTGTCGAACTCGGCGAACTGCTTGTTGACGGTGATTTTCATGCTCGCGCGCGGTTTCTCGAACACCAGGGTCCAGTTGTCGCCGCGCCGGGTCAGGTGGCTCATCAGGTCCTGGACGGTCTTGATGGTGAGGGGCAGGAACATGATCTCGCTTTCCCGGCCGAGCAGTTCCGCCAGGTGGCCGAAATAGAGGAGGGTGATCTGTTGACTCATGGGACGCGCCTCGATACTGGAAGTGGGCGGCATTTTACGCCGCCCGCTTGCCCGCTTTTCCCCCTTTGCCAAAGAGGGCAAAGAGGGCAAAGAGGGGATGCGGTTCCGGGGGAACGCGCGACAGGTCCGGCTCGGGAATCGGGGATAATCCAGGCCATGTCCACGCCCTCTTCCACACCCTCCTCCGCGCTGCTCGCCGCCCTCAATCCCGACCAGCTGGCCGCCGTCACCGCCCCCGGCTCCGCCCTGGTGCTGGCCGGGGCCGGTTCCGGCAAGACCCGGGTGCTGACCACCCGCATCGCCTGGCTGATCCAGACCGGCCAGGTCTCGCCCATGGGCCTCATGGCGGTGACCTTCACCAACAAGGCGGCGAAGGAGATGCTCACCCGGCTCACGGCCATGCTGCCCATCAACACCCGCGGCATGTGGGTGGGCACCTTCCACGGCCTGTGCAACCGGCTGCTGCGCACCCATCACCGGGAGGCGGGCCTGCCCCAGTTGTTCACCATCCTGGATTCCAGCGACCAGCTTTCGGCGGTGAAGCGCGTCCTGCGGGCGCTCAACGTGGACACCGACCGGTACGACCCGCGCAAGGTGCAGAGCTTCATCAACCAGAACAAGGAAGCCGGCCTGCGCGCCGACAAGGTGGAGGCCTGGGACCCGTACAGCAAGCGCCTGGCCGAGTACTTCGCCGAATACGACGCCCAGTGCCAGCGGGAAGGCGCGGTGGATTTCGCCGAACTGCTGCTGCGCGCCCACGAGCTCCTGACGAAGAACGCCCTGTTGCGGGAGCATTACCAGCAACGTTTCCGCCATATCCTGGTGGACGAATTCCAGGACACCAGCCGCCTGCAATACCTCTGGCTCAAGCTGTTGAAGGGCACCGATAGCGCCCTGTTCGCCGTGGGCGACGACGACCAGTCCATCTATGCCTTCCGCGGCGCCAACGTGGGCAACATGGCCCTGTTCCTGGACGAGATGGCCATCGCCGCGCCCATCAAGCTGACGCGCAACTACCGCTCCATTTCCACCATCCTGGACGCCGCCAACGCGGTGATCGCCCACAACAAGGACCGCCTGGGCAAGGATTTGTGGACCGACGCGGGCCAGGGCGAGCCGATCCGCCATTTCCAGGCCAACGACGACGGCGAGGAAGCCCGCTTCGTGGTGGAGGAAATCCAGGGCCTCAAGCGCGAGGGCGAGGCCTACGTGGACATGGCCGTGCTCTACCGCTCCAACGCCCAGTCGCGCAGCCTGGAACACGCCCTGTTCTCCGCCGGCATTCCCTACCGGGTCTATGGCGGCCTGCGCTTCTTCGAGCGGGCCGAGATCAAGCACGCCCTGGCCTATCTGCGCCTGGCCGCCAACCCGGAGGACGACAACGCCTTCCTGCGCGTGGTGAACTTCCCGGCCCGGGGCATCGGCGCCCGTACCCTGGAAAGCCTGGACGCCGAGGCCCGGGCGGCCGGCACCAGCCTGTGGGCGGCGGCGTGCAAATCAGGCAAGAAGTTCGCCAGCTTCGTTCAGCTGGTGGATGAATTGGGCCGTCATTCCGGCGCAAGCCGGAATCCAGCAATCACGGCGGAAGAAGGCGGTGACGCACTGGATCCCGGCATTCGCCGGGATGACGCGGCGCGGGGCCTGCCCCTGGCGGAACTGGTGGAGCACGTCGTCGCCCGCTCCGGCCTGGTGGAGCACTACAGGAACGAGAAGGACGGCGAGGACCGGGTGGAGAACCTGGGCGAACTGGCCAACGCCGCCGCCGCCTTCGCTACCGACAGTGACGACCAGTCCCTGGAAGCCTTCCTCGGCCACGCCGCCCTGGAAGCCGGCGAGCACGAGGCCGCCCAGGGCCAGGACGCGGTCCAGCTGATGAGCGTGCACGCCGCCAAGGGCCTGGAGTTCCACACCGTGTTCATCACCGGCCTGGAGGAAGGCCTGTTCCCCCACGAGAACAGTCTCAACGAAAGCGGTGGCCTGGAGGAGGAGCGGCGCCTGATGTACGTGGCCATCACCCGGGCCCGGCGCCGGCTCTACCTCAGCCACGCCCAGATGCGCATGCTGCACGGCCAGATGCGCTACGGCCTGGCTTCCCGCTTCCTGGAGGAGGTGCCGGACGGCCTGGTGCGCTCCCTGTCCGTCCGGGTCGCCCGGCACCAGGTCGCCGCCCGGGAGCCGGCGGCCCTGTACCATCCCCGCCCGCCCTCCCAGCGGGAAGCCAACCTGCCCTACAAGGTGGGCAGCCGGGTCAGCCACCCCAAGTACGGGGAGGGCGTGGTGTCCGGCTACCAGGGCCAGGGGCCGGATACCGAGATCAGCGTCAATTTCCCCAGGCTGGGGCCGAAGGTTTTCATCCTCGACTACGCCCGCCTGCAGGCGGTCTGACCCCGGGCTCCGGGGGGCTGCGCGCGGGAACCCGGCGGCTGCGCCGGCGCCCGCCTTGATGGCGGCCGGGCCGCCTCAAGTAATCACCCTGGCGGCCGATACAGGCCGAGTCCCCAATCCGCCATGTCCGGCATGAATCCTCGCCGCCGCCACCTCCTCGGTCTGCCCCTCCTGTTGCCCGCATCGGCCTTGCTCGCGGCCTGCGGCCGCGAGACGCCCGTGGCCATGCCGGAGTACGTCGCCAGGGCGAGGCCCGAGACGGGGCATGTCTTCCGTTTCGGCGTGCACCTGGGACATCATCCCCGCAAGCTGGACCAGGCTTTCTCGCCCCTGATGCGCTTCCTCAGCCGGCGCGTTCCGGAGGCCAGGTTCGAGCTGGAGGGATCCCGCGGTTTTCCCCATTTCGAGGACAAGCTGCGCACCCGGCAACTGGATTTCGCCATGCCCAACCCTTACCAGGCCGTGCTGGCCCAGGACTGGGGTTACCGGGTCATCGCCGAGGCGGGCGACAGCGGGGACTTCAGGGGGATCTTCATCGTGCGCGCGGACGGCGGCATTCGCGCCCCCGCCGACCTGAAAGGCAAGGCGGTGGCCTACCCCGCGCCCACCGCCCTGGCGGCGGGCATGATGCCCCAGCTCTGGCTGGCCAAGAATGGCCTGAACGTCAGGAAGGACATTGATAACCGCTATGTGGAATCCCAGGAATCCGCCATCCTGAACGCCTACATGGGGGAGTCGGCGGCGGGGGCCACCTGGCCGCCGCCCTGGCGGGCGTTCCAGAAGGCCCACCCCAGGGAGGCCGCGCAACTGCGGGTGATCTGGGAAACCCCGCCGCTGATCAACAACGCGGTCATGGTCCGCGACGACCTGCCGGCGGAACTGGTGGAGCGGGTCCGCCTCGCCCTGATCCACCTGCATGAGGACGCGGAGGGGCGGTCGGCCCTCGCCGCCATGGAAACCGCGCGCATCCACGCCGCCACCGATGCCAGCTACCAGGTGGTGCGCCGCTTCATCGCCGAATACGAAGCCTGGGTGGGACCCCGGCCGTGAGCCCGCGCGCTTTCCTGTTCGGCAGCCTGCGCCGCCAGCTGGTGTTCGGCGTGGCGGCCGTGCATGCGGTCATGATGAGCCTGTTCGTCTGGGATCTGTCGGTGCGCCAGCAGGAATTCCTCCTGGCCCGCCAGGCCGACCAGAGCCAGACCCTGGCCGATACCCTGGCGGTGTCGGCCGCCACCGGCATGCTGTCCCGGGACAACGCCGGACTCCAGGAACTGGTGGATGCCCAGGGCAAGTATCCGGGCATCGTGTTCGTCATGCTGGTGGACAATGGCGGCCGGATCCTGGCCCACAACGAGGCCGGCAAGCGCGGACTGTATCTGTCCGACGCCAACAGCCGGCGCCTGCTGGCGTCGGAACGCGCCATGGTTCTGGCCCGGGGCGCCGCCCTGGTGGACAACGCGGTGCCCGTGACCCTGAATGGCAGGCGCCTGGGCTGGGCCCGGGTGGGCCTTTCGGCGGGTCCGACCCAGGCCCGGCTGGACGCCGTGACCCGGGATGGCCTGCTCTACACCGGCGCGGCCATCCTGATCGGCGCCTTGCTGGCCCTGTGGATGGGGCGCCGGCTGACCCGCAAGCTCCGCGTCATCCGCGATGCCGCCGAGGCGGTGCGGGCCGGCGATCACGCCGCCCGGGCAAGGCTGACCGGCGAGGACGAGGCGGCCGTGGTGGCCCTGGGGTTCAACGCCATGCTGGATACCCTGGTGGAGCGGGAGCGGGATCTGAAGACCGCCCAGGAGCGCCTGGCGGCCAGCGAGGAACGCCTGGATCTTGCCCTGCGCGGCGCCAACGACGGCATCTGGGACTGGGATATCGACGGCGGCAAGATGTTCTTCTCGCCCCGCTGGAAGAGCATGCTGGGCCATGCCGAAGACGAGATCGGCGACAGCGTCGACGAGTGGGAACGCCGGGTGCATCCGGACGACATGGCTGCCGTGCGGGCCGATCTCGCCGCCCATCTGGAAGGCCGCGCCGCCGCTTACCAGAACATCCACCGCATGCGCCACAAGGACGGCCACTGGGTCTGGATCCTGGACCGGGGCGCCTGTCATCGGGACGCCGCGGGCAAGCCCTTCCGCATGGTGGGCACCCATACCGACATCAGCGAGCGCATCCACCTGGAACGGGCCCTGTTCGAGGAAAAGGAACTGGCCCAGGTCACCCTGGCCTCCATCGGCGACGGCGTGCTGACCACGGACCGGGACGGCCGGGTCACCTTCCTCAATCCGGTGGCGGAACGTCTCACCGGCTGGAGCAACGCGGAGGCCGGCGGGCGGCCCATCGGCGAGGTCATGACCCTCGTTCGGGAGGACACGGGCGAAGCCGCGGCCAATCCGGTGGATCGCTGCCGCGAGGAAGGCCGGGTGGTGGGCGTGGCCAGTCACACCATCCTCGTCAATCGGGACGGGACGGAACTGGCCATCGAGGATTCCGCCGCCCCCATCCGCGATCGGGACGGCAACCTGGCCGGGGTGGTCATGGTGTTCCACGACGTCACCGACAAGCGCATCATGACCCGGGAAATGGCCTGGCAACTGGCCCACGACGGGCTGACCGGGCTGTTCAACCGGCGTGAATTCGAGCGCCGTCTGGGAGATTTGCTGGAGCAGGCCGAGGTGGAGGCGCCGGGCCAGGAACACGCCATGCTTTACCTGGACCTGGACCAGTTCAAGATCGTCAACGATACCTGCGGCCATCTCGCCGGCGACGAGTTGCTCAAGCGCCTGGCCCAGCTGATGCAGAACCACGCGCGCAACGGCGATACCCTGGCTCGCCTGGGCGGGGACGAGTTCGGCCTGCTGCTGCGCGGCTGCCCCCTGGCGAAGGCCAAGGAGATCGCCGAGAAGTTGCGCGGCCTGGTGCGGGATTTCCGCTTCGCCTGGGAAAACCGGGAGTTCGAAATCGGCGTGTCCATCGGCCTGGCCCCCATCCGCGGCGCCGGCCAGACCCTGGTGGACGTGCTGGCCGCCGCCGACATGGCCTGCTACGCGGCCAAGGAAAAGGGCCGCAACCGCATCCACACCCACCATCCCGACGACGAGGATCTCAACCGCCGGCGCGAGGAACTGCACGCGGCCAGCCGCATCCGCGCCGCCCTGGCGGCCAACCGCTTCCAGCTCCACGCCCAGGAAATCCGACCCCTGCACGGCGGCACGCGGGGGCACCACGAAGTGCTGCTGCGCATGCAGGACGAGGAAGGCAGGCTGGTGGCTCCCGGCCTGTTCATCCCCGCCGCCGAGCGCTACGGCCTCATGGGGGAAGTGGACCGCTGGGTGGTGCGGGAAAGCTTCCGCTATCTGTCCGAGATCCCCGACATCGAGCTGGCCATCAACCTGTCCGGACTGTCCCTGCAGGACGACGGTCTGGCCGCCTTCGTGCAGCGGGAAACGCGGGCCCGCGCCATCGACCCCGCCCGGGTCTGCTTCGAGATCACGGAAACCGCCGCCATCTCCAATCTGGGGCGCGCCCTGTCCTTCATGGCGGAAATGAAGGACAAGGGCTTCCGCTTCGCCCTGGACGACTTCGGCGCCGGCATGTCCTCCTTCTCCTACCTGAAGAACCTGCCGGTGGATTACCTGAAGATCGACGGCGCCTTCGTGCGCGACATCGTCACCGACCCCATCGACCGCGCCTTCGTCGAGGCCATCAACCGCATCGGCCAGGTCATGGGCAAGGAGACCATCGCCGAGTTCGTGGAGAACGACGCCATCCTGCGGGAACTCAACTACATCGGCGTCAACTACGCCCAGGGCTACGGCATCGCCCCGCCGGTGCCCCTGGAGGCGTTGCGGCCCGCCGCGCCGCGGCTCATTTCCGCCAGAACGCGGGCGTGAGGGTCACCAGCAGGGTGAACAGTTCCAGCCGGCCCAGCACCATGGCGAAGGTGCATACCCAGGTCTGGAAATCGGTCAGCACGGCGTAGGTGGTGGAGGGGCCCACCTGGCCCAGGCCGGGACCGGTGTTGTTGATGCAGGCCACCACGGCGGAGAAGGCGGTGAGCACGTCCAGGCCGGTGAAGGACAGCACGAAGCTCAGGGACACGATGGAGGCCACGTAGACGAAGAAAAAGGCCAGCACGGCGTACATGACCTTGTCGGGAACCACCTGCTCCCCCAGGCGGATGTTGACCTGGGCATGGGGGTGCAGCACCCGCAGCAGTTCCCGGTAGACCTGCTTGTAGAGCAGCACCGCGCGCAGCATCTTGATGCCGCCGCCGGTGGACCCGGCGCTGGTGGAGAAGCTGCACAGGAACAGCAGCCACAGGCCGGCGAAATAGGGCCAGGCGCCGAAGTCGGCGGTGGCCAGGCCCAGGGTCGTCGACATGGAAATGACGCTGAAGCTGGCGTCGCGCAGGGCGCTGGGGAAGTCGTGGTAGACGCCGCGCGACCAGAGCAGCAGGCCCAGCATCAGGCAACTGCCCAGCACATAGGCGAAGAACCAGCGGATCTCCGGGTCCAGGCGGTAGGGGCTCAGGGTGCGGCCCCTGAGGGCCATGAAATGCATGGCGAAGTTGAGCCCGGCGATCAGGGCGAAGACTTCCGTGATCAGTTCCAGGGGCAGGGATTTGAAATGGCCGAAGCTGGCGTCGTGGGAGGAAAATCCTCCCAGCCCCATGACCGAGAAGGCGTGGATGAGGGCATCGCCGGGGGTCATGCCGAACAGCCAGTACAGGGCGATGCACAGCAAGGTGAGCTGGATGTAGACCTTCCACAGTCCCTTGGCGGTCTCCGCCATGCGCGGGGTCAGCTTGTCGTCCTTCATGGGGCCCGGCGTCTCCGCCTTGAACATCTGGCGCCCCCCCACGCCCAGCAATGGCAAGACCGCCACCACCAGCACGATCACGCCCAGGCCCCCCAGCCAGTGCAGTTGGGCGCGCCACAGGTTGATCGAGGTCGGCAGGCTGTCCAGGCCGGACAGCACGGTGGCGCCGGTGGTGGTCAAGCCCGACATGGTCTCGAAATAGGCGTCGGTAAAGGACAGATTGGGGAAGTACAGCAGCAGGGGCAGGGCGGCGAACAGGGGAGTCAGCAGCCAGGTCAGCACCACCAGCAGGATGCCGTCGCGGGATTTCAGCTCCAGTTTCCAGTGCCGCCCGGTCAGCCAGAGGAACACGCCGCTGGCCAGGGTGATCAACACGGCCTCGTCGTAGGCCCGTTGGGCGCCATCCCGCGATATCTCTGACACCAGCAGGGGCAAGAGCATCGCCATGCCGAACACGGCGATGATCATGCCCAGCACATGCAGGATTGGAAACAGTTGATTGCCGCGGGCGCGCCGCGTCATGGCCGTTTTCATCGCCGCCAGAAGGCCGGGGTCAACACCACCAGCAGGGTGAACAGTTCCAGCCGGCCCAGCAGCATGGCGAAGGAGCACACCGAGGTCTGGAAGTCGGTCAGGACCGCATAGGTGGTGGCCGGCCCCACCTGGCCCAGGCCGGGACCGGTGTTGTTGATGCAGGCCACCACGGCGGAGAAGGCGGTGAGCACGTCCAGGCCGGTGAAGGACAGCACGAAGCTCAGGGACACGATGGTGGCCACGTAGATGAACAGGAAGGCCAGCACCGCGTAGACGATCTTGTTGGGCACGATGTCCTCCCCCAGGCGCAGGGGAATCTGGGCGTTGGGGTGGATCAGCTTGTTCAGTTCCCGGTACACCTGCTTGTAGAGCAGCACCGCCCGCATCATCTTGATGCCGCCCCCGGTGGAGCCGGCGCTGGTGGAAAAACTGCACAGGAACAGCAGCCACAGGCCGGCGAAGAAGGGCCAGTGGCCATAGTCGGTGGTGGCGAAGCCCAGGGTGGTGGCGACGGAAATGGTATTGAACACGGCGTAGCGCAGGGCGCTGGGAAAATCCAGGAACACGTCCCGCTGCCACAGCAGCAGGGCCAGGGCGACGCCGCTGATCAGGACGAAGCCGAGGAACCAGCGGATTTCCGGGTCATGCCGATAGACCCTCAGGCTGCGGCCGCGCAGCACGGCGAAATGGGTGGCGAAGTTGATGCCGGCGATGAGGGCGAAGGTGCCCACGGCGATTTCCAGGGCCAGGGAATCGAAGTGGCCCAGGCTGGCGTCGTGGGAGGAGAAGCCCCCCAGGCCCATGATGGAAAAGGCGTGTACCACGGCGTCGAAGAAGGACATGCCCAGGGTCCACAGCACCAGGATGCAGATGGCGGTCAGGATGACGTAGACCAGCCACAGGCCCTTGGCCGTTTCCGCCATGCGCGGCGTCAGCTTCTGGTCCTTCATGGGCGTGGGCATCTCCGCCTTGAACATCTGCCGGCCCCCCACGCCCAGCAAGGGCAGCACCGCCGCCACCAGGACGATGACCCCCAGGCCGCCGATCCAGTGCAGCTGGGCGCGCCAAAGGTTGATGGAGTCGGGCAGGTCGTCCAGTCCGGAGAGCACCGTGGCGCCCGTGGCCGTGAGCCCGGACATGGCCTCGAAATAGGCGTCGGCCAGGGGCAGGTCGGGCATGAAAATGATCAGCGGCAGGGCGGCGAAGGCCGGCAGCAGGCTCCAGGTCAGCACCACCAGCAGGATGCCGTCGCGCATCTTCAACTCGCGCCGCCAGTGATGGCCCAGCAACCACATCGCCAGGCCGGCGCCGATGGTGATGAGCACGGCCTCGTCGTAGGCGCGCTCGGCCCCGTCCCGGGTCAACTCGGAGAGCAACAGGGGCGCCAGCATGGACAGGCCGAACACCAGGACGATCATGCCCAGCACATGCAGGATGGGAAAAATGCGGCGCAACACGGAATTCGCGCTTCAGAAGAAGCCCAGGCCGACCTGGAACAGTTTCTCCACCTTGGGGATCATGCGCTTGTTGGGCACGAACAGGATCAGGTGATCTTCCGGTTCGACGACGGTGTCGTGATGGGCGATGGTGACCTGGGCGCCGCGCAGGACGGCGCCGATGGACACGCCCTCCGGCAATTCCACCTCCTCGATGCGCTTGCCCACCAGCTTGGAGGACCTGGCATCGCCGTGCACCACCGCCTCCAGGGCTTCGGCGGCGCCCCGGCGCAGGGAATGCACCACCGCCATGTCGCCGCGCCGGATGTGAGTGAGCAGGGGGCCGATGGTGGCCTGGGCCGGCGACAGGGCGATGTCGATCTCGCCGCCCTGGAGCAGGTCCACGTAGGTGGAGCGGTTGATCAGGGCGATCACCTTCTTGGCGCCCAGGCGCTTGGCCAGCAGCGACGACATGATGTTGTCCTCGTCGTCGTTGGTGAGGGCGCAGAACACGTCCATGTCCTCGATGTTCTCCTGCAGCAGCAGGTCCTCGTCGGTGGCGTCGCCGGTCAGTACCAGGGTGTTTTTCAGGGTGCTGGCCAGGCGCTCGGTATTCTTCTTGTTGCGGTCGATGAGCTTGACCTCGTAGTCGGATTCAAGGCTCCGGGCCAGGCGCTGGCCGATGTTGCCGCCGCCGGCGATCATGACCCGGCGCACGCTCTTGTCGCCCCGGCGCATTTCCTTCATCACCGCGCGGATGTTCTCGGTGGCGGCGATGAAGAAGATTTCGTCGCTGTCCTGGATCACCGTGCGCCCCTCGGGAACGATGGTGCGGTCGCGCCGGAAGATGGCGGCCACCCGGGCGTCCAGGCCGGGCAGGTGCTTTTGCAGGTCGCGCAGCTCGTGGCCAACCAGGGGGCCCCCGGCCCGGGCCTTCATGGCCACCAGCCGGGCGCGTCCCTTGCCGAAGTCCACCACCTGCAGCGCCTCCGGGTAATCGATCAGCTTGCGCAGGTAGTCGGTGATTTCCTGCTCCGGGGCGATGACGTGGTCCACGCCGAAATGGTCCGCGTCGAACAGCTGCGGGTGCTTCATGTAGTCCAGGGCGCGGATGCGGGCGATCTTGGTGGGGATGTTGAACAGGGTGCCGGCCAGCTTGCAGGCGACGATGTTGGTTTCGTCGTTGAGGGTGACCGCCACCAGCATGTCGGCGTCGTCGGCGCCGGCCTGCTTGAGGATGGAGGGGTGGGAGGCCTGGCCGCAAATCGTGCGCAGGTCGAAACGGTCCTGCAGGTCGGCCAGCTTCTCCGCGTCCAGATCCACCACGGTCAGGTCGTTGCCTTCGCGAACCAGATGTTCGGCCAGGTTGGAACCTACCTGGCCGGCGCCGAGGATGATGATTTTCATGTTTTGTCGTGAAGGGTAAAGGGTAAAGGGGGAAGGGTGGCATGGTGGGGGCTGGACCCTTCCCCCTTGAGCGCCGCGGGCGCGGACCCTTCCCCCTTTACCCACCTCATTTCTCTTTCCCCGGCGCCTCGATCCCCAGCTGCTTCACCTTGCGATACAGGTTGGTCCGGTCCAGGCCGGCGCGGTCGGCGGCGCGGCTCATGCCCCAGTCGCACTCCGTCAGCAGGGCCTCCAGGTAGGCTTTCTCGAAGGCGTCGCGGGCCTCCTTGAGGGGCAGGTGCAGCATGAGTTCGATGCCCGCCGGGCCGGTGGCCCTGGCCGGCTTGCCCAGGATGGCCTCCACGGCGGCGGCTTCCACCGGGGCCTCGCCGTCCTCCAGGGCCAGTCGCCCGGCCAGGGCGTCCAGTTCCGCCAGGTTGCCGGGCCAGTCGTAGGCGCCGAGCAGCGTCAGGGCGGGCTCGGTGAACCGGCGCGGCGGGATCAGCAGGCGGACACAGGCGTCCTCCAGCATGCGCGCGGCCAGGACGGGGATGTCCTCGCGGCGGACGCGCAGGGGCGGCAATTCGACCACGGCATGGGCGAACTGGTCGTGCAATTCCCGCAGCAGCTTGCCCTCCGCCATCATCTGCGCGGGCGGACATTGGCAGGCGGCCACCACCCGGGTGGCGAACTCGGCCCGGCGGGCGATGAGCAGGGCCAGGCCCTTTTGCTGCATGGAGGACAGGGCGGACAGGTCGGGGATGAACACCAGCCCGCCCTTGGCGCGCACCAGGAGATCGGCGGGCCGGTCGGCCAGGATGGCGGGCTCGTCCACCTGGATGAAGGCGCCGTCGGGCGGTGTCAGGAAGTGGGCGACGGCATCCTCGCCGGCGCCGGGCTCGGTCAGCAGCAGCACCGGCAGGCCGGCGCTGGCGGCCAGGCCCAGGCGCTGGGTGAGCCGCTTGATGGCTTCGCCCTGGCCCAGGGATTCCAGGCTGCCGGAGGTGATGGGCTTGGAGGAGCGGGTTTCCATGGCCTTGCGCACGGTCGCCAGCAACTGCTTGTAGGCCACCGGCTTTTCCAGGTAGTCGAAGGCGCCCAGGCGGGTGGCCTCCACCGCCGTGTGCACCGTGCCGTGGCCGGACATCATGACCACCGGCATGGTCAGGCGCCCCTGGGTCTTCCACTCCTTGAGCAGGGTGACGCCATCCACGTCCGGCATCCAGATGTCCAGCAGCACCAGGTCGGGCACCTTGGCGTCCAGGGCCGCCCGGGCCGCCCCGCCGTTCTCCGCCGCGCGCACCTCGTAGCCTTCCTCCTCGAGGATTTCCCGCATCAGTTCCCGGATCCCGGGCTCGTCATCCACCACCAGAATTTCAGGCATTGCCTATCCTTTCTCGTCCGCCAGGACCGGCAAGCGCACGCAGATGCGGGCGCCGCCGCCTTCCAGATTACGCACCTCGATCTCGCCGTGGTGCTCCTCAACGATCTTTTTTACCACCGGCAGGCCCAGACCGGTACCTCGGGGCTTGGTGGTGGCATAGGGTTCGAACATCCGGTTCTTCAATTCCTCCGGGAAACCGGGTCCATTGTCCTCCACACCGAGGGCGATGCGCTCACCCTCCAGGCAGGTATCCACGCGGATGCGCGGCGCCTCCCGGTCGTGCAGGGCTTCCTGGGCGTTCTTCATCAGGTTCACCAGGACCTGGCGCAGCAGGGCGGGATCGCCGGCCACGGGGGGCAGGGCCTCCGCCAGGTCGACGTGTATGGGGATGCCGCCCTCGTACAAATGCAGGACTTCCCGCGTCAGGGCGTTCAGGTCCACCCGCTCGATGCGCGGCGAAGGCAGGCGGGCGTACTGGGCGAAGGCATCCACCAGGCCCTTCATGGCCGCCACCTGGCCGACGATGGTGGCGGTGGCGCGGGTGAGGGTCTCCCGGGCGGCCGGCTCCAGCCGGTCGGCCAGCTTGGCCTCCAGGCGCTCGGCGGAGAGCTGGATGGGGGTGAGGGGATTCTTGATCTCGTGGGCCATGCGCCGCGCCGCCTCGCCCCAGGCCGCGTCACGCTGGGCCTGGATGAGCTGGGTCACGTCGTCCAGCACCAGGATGTAGTCGGGTTCCTCGCCGGGGGAGAGGGGGGTGCCGCGGGCCAGCAGGGTGCGGTTGCCCAGGGGGGTGGCCAGTTCCACCTGTTCCCGCCAGGGCCGGTTGGGGCTCCCACGGAAGTGGCGGACCATGTCGGCGGCGAACTGCTGCAGGCCTTCCCGGGCCAGGTGGGTGGCTTCGCCGGTGGCGTCGGTCAGGGGCTGGCCCCAATCGGCCAGGGGGCGGTTTTCCAGTTCCATCCGGCTCGCCCCCAGGATGTCCGCCGCCATGGGATTGGCCAGGCGCACGGTCAGGTCGGGTTCCAGGGTGATCACCCCGGCGGTCACGCTGGAGAGGACCCCCTCCAGATAGGCGTTGGCTTCCAGCAGCTTGTCGTGGCTTTCCTCGGCGGTGGCGCGGGCATCCGCCAGCTGGCGGGTCATGCGGTTGAAGGATTGGGTGAGCATGCCCAGCTCATCCCGGCTGGCCACGGTCTGCACCTGGGTGAAGTCGCCCCGCGCCACCGCCCGGGTGCCCCGGGCCAGGGCGCGCAGGGGGGCGGCCAGGCGTTCCGACAGCAGGAAGGCCAGGCTGAGGGCGGAGAACAGGGCCAGGGTGAGGGCCATGGTCAGGGAGATGCCATACAGGCGCTTGAGGCCGAGGCGGGAAATCAGCAGTTCCTGGTAGCCCTGGCGGGCGGTTTCCACCTGCTGGGCATCCAGAGCCAGCTGCTCGGGCACCGGCTGCACCACCTGCAGGATGCGCAGGCGCTCCCGCAGCGCCACCAGGCTGACCGGCGCCACCACGCGCACGTCGATGCCGCCATCCTCCCGGGCGTGGAGCCGCGACCAGGGCTGCAGCAGCCGGGCCTGCCAGAGGGCGCCCTGGTCCACCGGCGGGGGGATGAGATTGCCGCGGTTGGCGGAGGAAAACCCCAGCAGCCTGCCCTGCTCGTCCAGCAGGCTGGCCTCCTGCAAACCCGCTTCCTCGCGCAGTTCGTCCAGGCGGGCGTCGTGCAGCACCGGCGGCAACTCGGCCAGGCGGCGGGCCAGGTTCTCGGTTTTCGCCACCACTTCCCGCTGCACGTGCTCCAGGGCGGAACGGCCCAGGGCCAGGCCGCCCTCCAGGGCGCGCTCCATGCGCACGTCGAACCAGGACTCGATGGAGCGGGCCAGGAATTGCACCGAAACGCCGTACACCACCATGCCGGGCACCAGGGCCATGAGGCTGATGATGAGGAAGAAGCGGGCGGTGAGCTTGGCGCCGAACACGCCGGCGCGGATGCGCCGCACCAGGACATAGGCCTGGTAGCTGATGAGGATGATGAGGCCGACGGCGGCGACGGCGGTGGCGCCCAGCAGGAGCGGAAGGTTCTCCGCGAAGAAGGCGGTGTTGTCCGCCGCCGTCACCAGCAGCGCGATCAGGGCGGAGCCCAGCAGCAGACTGGCGGCGACCAGGTAGATCATCGACGGGTTGTGTCAGTACTTGAAGGTGCGTTCCTGCCAGCCCGAATCCAGCTGCCAGCGGGCGGAGGAAGCCAGGGCGTTGACCTGGAGCGGCTTGGGCAGCTGGGCGATGTCCAGGTACATGCGAATGTAGGCCAGGTTGTTGGACTTCTTTTTGGTCTGCCTGACGTTCAGCACCACCCAGTCGCGCAGGTCGCCCACGGCGCGCAGGGCGTCCTCCAGGTTTTCGTGGGAGGAATAGACGCCCTGCAGGGTGACGTAGTACTGCCGCAGCAGGGCGTTGTAGGACAGCCGCACGCTGCGTTGCAGATCGATCAGGTCCTCGGCCAGCCAGTAATCCCGCTCCCGCTGGGCCTCGAAGGCCTGCACGAAGGTAAGCTGCACGCCCCGCGTGAGGGCCTTTTCCAGGGTCGGGGAGAGGTCGATGTCGAAATGGCCCGAAAGCTGGAACTGCTCGCCTTTCAGGGTGATGTCCGCCTGGGCGAGCACGATGCCTTCCGCCCGGACCACGGACGTGGTCGCGAAGGCGGCCAGACCGGCCGCGGCGCGCAGGAGGAAATCACGTCTTGTGCAGGCGGGCATAAAAGAATCCATCCGTATCCGGGCCGGGGAGCAACTGGCCCTCCCGCGCGCCGGGCGGATCATACGTCTCGCGACGGGCGTCCGGGTGGCGTTGGAGAAAGGCGGTCACCTGCCCGTTGTTTTCCATGCCGAACAGGCTGCATGTGGCGTAGACCATTTTGCCACCCGGTTTGAGCAGGGGCCACAAGGCCTCCAGCAGGCGGGCCTGTTCCTCGCCCAGGTGTTGCATATCCTCGGCGCGCTTCAGCCATTTGCCGTCCGGATGGCGCCGCGCCACGCCCGAGGCGGTGCAGGGCGCGTCCAGCAGGATGCGGTCGAAGGGTTTGCCGTCCCACCAGGCCCCGGGGTCGGCCGCGTCGGCGGCGAGCAGGGTGGCATCCAGGCCCAGGCGATCCAGGTTTTCCCGGACCCGTTCCAGCCGTCCGGCGTCGCTGTCCAGGGCCACCAGGTCCAGGGCCGCCAGTTCCAGGAGGTGGCCGGTCTTGCCGCCCGGGGCGGCGCAGGCATCCAGCACCCGCATGCCGTCGCCCACCTCCAGCAGCAGCGCGGCCCATTGGGCGCCCAGATCCTGGACGGAAACCAGGCCGGCGGCGAAGCCGGGCAGTTCCGCGATCGGCAGCGGTCGTTCCAGGGTGATGGCCCAGGGCCCGGAGCGCCGGGCCGGGATGCCCGCCGCGTCGAGGCCGGCAAGCGTGTCCTCCGGGGTCGTCCGGCGCCGGTTGACCCGCAGCGTCATGGGGGGATGGCTGTTCTGGACGGTGACGATGGCTTCCCAGTCCCGGGGGTATTCGCCCTGCAGGCGTTCCAGCCACCAGGCGGGGAAATTCCAGCGCGCTTCCGGATCGGCCCGGGCATCCGCCCGCAGGGCTTTCTGGCGGCGCTGGAAATTACGCAGCACGGCGTTGACGAAATTGCGCGCCCGGGGATGCCGGCGCGCGGCGAGATCGACGGTTTCGTGGACCACGGCATAGGCGGGCGTGTCGCCGGCCTCCAGCTCGTAAAGCCCCACCAGCAGGGGGCCGAGCAGATCGCCGGGTTCCAGCGGCCGGCCCACCAGCCGGGACAGGTAATAGCGCAGGGTGCCGGCCTGGCGCAGGGCGCCATAGGCCAGGCCCTGGGCGGCGGCGGCGGCGCGCGGGTCCGGGGTCCGCGCTTGCGCTTCGGCGCGGCCCTCGGCCAGGGCCTGGGTCAAGCTGCGCTTGTCCAGCAGTACACGATTGACCAGGCTGGCCGCGACAGAGCGAGGGTTGGACATGGGGCCGAATCCCCCGGCGGGGGGCGTGAAAGCGGTCAGGTGGCGATCTTGATGGCGTTGCGGCCGCCGTTCTTGGCGGCGTACAGGGCTTCATCGGCCCGGCGCAACAGGGCGTGGCCATTTTCATCGTCCCGCAGGGTGGCGATCCCGGCGCTGAACGTGGTGTTGATTTGCAAGCCTTCGAAGATCAGGGGGCTCTTGCTCATGAGTTGCTGCAGCCGGGCCAGGACGAAATGGGCGCCGCGACCGTCGGTCTCGGGCAGGATCAGGGTGAATTCCTCGCCGCCGTAGCGCACCAGGGCATCGGATTTCCGCAGCACGGACTTGATCAGGCTGGCGAAGTGGACCAGCATCTGGTCCCCCGCCTCGTGGCCATGCTGGTCGTTGACCTTCTTGAAGAAATCCAGGTCCACCATGGCCAGGCTCAATTTGCTGCTCAGGCGCTGGGCGCGGGCGATTTCCCGCATCAGGGTCTGATCCAGGCCACGGCGGTTGAGGGCCCCGGTCAGGGCGTCCTCGTTGAGCAGCTGGCGGGTCTCCGCCAGTTCATCCTGCATGCTGGTGAGGGCCTGGCGGGTCTCCAGCAGGTCCTTGTGACTGGCTTCCACGGTGTGCTGGATGCCGCCCGCCTGCATGACCACCGTGGAGAGCAGGCGCAGGATCTCGTTCTTGTCCCGGCTGGTTTTCAGGCTGGTGACGTTGCCCGACAGATCCTTGTTCTTCTCGCCGATGTCCCTGGCCAGGGTGGCCGTCTTGTCGGTCACTTCCTGCAGCATCTGCCGCAGCATGCCCATCATCTCGGCGCAGAACGCGGCACCCGGCGGGGCGTGCTGTTCGACGGCCGGCGCGGCGGCCGGTTCGGCGACGGCGACCGGTTCGGCGGCGACGGCTTTCTCCGGGCGGGGCAGGCCGGAAATCTCGTAGTAGTAGCGCTCGTAGTTTTCCGGCGTGGCGGGCTCGCCGGTCTCCTTGAGACGCTGCATCACGGTTATGCCGATGACGTTGGGGGTCTGGGCCATTTCCGGCGGGGGGGATGTTTGGGGAATCGGGAAGCCATTATCGGCGAAGTGGCGGCAATCTTTAACCCATCGGATAATCGCCCGGGCCAATTTCACGTGTTCCTTCATGCACCTCCACATTCTCGGCATTTGCGGCACCTTCATGGGCGGTATCGCGGCCATCGCCCGGCAGGCCGGCCACGTCGTCACCGGTTGCGACAGCAACGTGTATCCCCCCATGTCCACCCAACTGGAAGCCCAGGGCATCCGCTTGATCGAGGGCTTCGGCGTCGAGCAACTGGACCTGAAGCCGGACATCTGGGTGGTGGGCAACGTGGTGGCCCGGGGCCGGCAGCCCCTCATGGAGGAAATCCTGAACCGGGGCCTGCCCTACATCTCCGGGCCCCAGTGGCTGGCCGAAAACGTGCTGCGTGGCGCGGGCGTTGTCCCGGATAGCGGCCCGGTGGCGGACAAGTGGGTGCTGGCCGTGGCGGGCACCCACGGCAAGACCACGACGGCTTCCATGCTGGCCTGGATCCTGGAGGATTGCGGCCTTGATCCGGGTTACCTGATCGGCGGCGTGCCCATGAACTTCGGCGTCTCGGCCCGGCTGACCGACAGTCCGTTCTTCGTCATCGAGGCGGACGAATACGACACCGCCTTCTTCGACAAGCGCTCCAAGTTCGTGCATTACCGGCCGCGCACCGCCGTGCTCAACAACCTGGAGTACGACCACGCCGACATCTTTCCCGACCTGGGCGCCATCGAGACCCAGTTCCATCATCTTGTGCGCACCGTGCCGGGCAACGGGCGGATCGTCGCCAACGGCGGCGACGAGAACATCCTGCGGGTGCTGGGCCGGGGTTGCTGGAGCGAGGTGGACTACTTCGGCGGCCCGGGTTTCGGCTGGAAGGCGGAGGCCGTCGACGCCCATGCCTTCCGGGTGAGCCTGGACGACCAGCCCGTCGGCATCGTCAACTGGCCCCTGCTCGGCGAGCACAATCGCCTCAACGCCCTGGCGGCCATCGCCGCCGCCCGGCACGTGGGCGTGCCGGCCCGGGACGCCATCGACGCCCTGTCCCGCTTCGTCAACGTGAAGCGGCGCATGGAACTGCGCGGCGAGGTCGCGGGCATCAAGGTCTACGACGATTTCGCCCACCATCCCACCGCCATCGCCACCACGTTGGCTGGCTTGCGCGGCCGGCTCGGCGGCGACGGAAAGCCGGGGCGCATCCTCGCCGTCCTGGAGCCCCGCTCCAACACCATGAAGCTGGGCGTGATGAAGGATGCCCTGCCCGCCAGCCTGGCCGGCGCGGACCGGGTGTTCTGCTACACCGGCGGCCTGGACTGGGACGCGGCGGCGGCCTTGCGGCCCCTGGGGGCCAAGGCTTCCACCCATGCCGACCTGGGTCAACTGGTGGAGGCCATCGCCACGGAATGCAGGGCGGGCGACCAGGTGCTGGTGATGTCCAACGGCGGCTTCGGCGGCATCCACGACAGGTTGCTGACCCGCCTGGGCGGCGCGGGCGGATAGGGGGCGGCATGGACGCGCCCGGCCTCGACCACGGCTCGTGCGAAGCGGGCTGCGAACTCAGGCTGCGGGGCGCCTGGTGCATCGATCACCTGGAACGGGTGGACCGGCTTCTGGCCGAGTTGCGGGTTCCCCATGACCGGGCGGTGCGGGTCGACGCCAGCGCCCTGACCCGGCTGGACAGCGCCGGCGTCATGATGCTGGTGAACCGCCTGCGCGCCATGGGCGTGGTCTGGTCCAACGTCAGCCTGCATCACTTCGAACCCGCCCAGCTCACCCTGATCCATCTGGTGGCCGACCGCCTCGATGCCCGCGCCGGGCCCCGGCGCAAGCGTCCGGCCGTGCTGGCCGTCCTGGGTCGCTGGATGGCCGCGGCGACCACGCGCCTGGCCGGGCAACTCGCCTTCCTGGGACGCGTCGCCGAAGCCCTGTGGGACCTGGCCCGGCATCCCGCCCGACTGCGCCACCGGGAACTCACCGTGCAGTTGCAGACCGTGGGATTGGGCGCCCTGCCCATCATCATGCTGATGACCTTCCTGGTCGGCGTGGTATTCGCCTATCTGCTCGGGGTCCAGGTGCAGAAGTTCGGCGCCAACATCTTCGTCGTCGACGGCATCGCCCTGGCGGTGGCCCGGGAACTATCGCCCATGCTGACGGCCATCCTCATCGCCGGGCGCTCGGGCGCGGCCTTCACCGCCCAGCTCGGCGCCATGAAGGTGACCGAGGAAATCGACGCCATCTCCACCCTGGGGCTGTCGCCCATCCAGGTCCTGGTGCTGCCGCGCCTGATCGCCATCGTCATCGCCCTGCCCCTGCTCACCTTCGTCGGCGACGTGCTGGGCATCCTGGGGGGGGCGACGGTGGCGGCGACCCAGCTGGATGTCACCTACTACACCTTTTTCGAACGCCTGAAGGTGGTGCTGCCCCTGGAAACCGTGCTGTTCGGCATGAGCAAGGCGCCGGTGTTCGCCGCCGCCATCGCCTTCATCGCCTGCCGCAACGGCTTCGCGGTGACCCGGGACGCCCGCAGCGTCGGCGCCTACACCACCACCACCGTGGTGCAGAGCCTGGTGGCGGTGATCCTGATCAACGCCGTGTTCGCGGTGCTGCATCCGGAAATCCCGCGATGAGCGAAGCCGTTCGCGCCCCCGTCCTGGAAGCCGACCGCATCCGCACCCGCCTGGGGGGGGATTGGCTGCACCGGGACGTGTCGTTCTCCATCCCGCGCGGCCAGGTGGTGGGCCTGATCGGCGCCAGCGGCACCGGCAAGAGCGTGCTGCTGCGGGAGTGCATCGGCCTGCAGCGGCCCGACGGCGGCCGCGTCAGCCTGTTCGGCGAGGATATCTGGGCGCTGCCGCTGCGGCGCCTGAACCAGGTGCGCCGCCGTTTCGGCGTGCTGTTCCAGGAGGGCGCGTTGTTCTCCTCCCTGACGGTGGCCGAAAACGTGGCCGTGCCCCTCAAGGAACACACCGATCTGCCCGGCCGCCTGCGCGACGAACTGGTGGCCATGAAGATCCGCCTGGCCGGCTTGCCCATGGAGGCGGCGGACAAGCGGCCGAGCGAGCTGTCCGGCGGCATGAAGAAGCGCGCCGCCCTGGCCCGCGCCCTGGTCATGGAACCGGAGTTGCTGTTCCTGGACGAGCCCACCTCCGGCCTGGATCCCATCAGCGCGCGGGAATTCGATCATCTGCTGCGGGTTTTGTGCGACAGCCTGGGCCTGACCGCCCTGATCGCCACCCACGACCTGGACAGCCTGTGGGGCATGGTGGACCGGGTCATCGTGCTATACCGGGGGCGGGTCATCGCCGATGGCCCGGTGGAGCAGGTGGCGGCCACCGATCACGAATGGATACGATCCTATTTCGCCGCCCGCGCGAACGAGGAAGGGTGAGGGTTTATGGAATCCGATGCGAGATATGCCTGGGTGGGTGCCGCGATGCTGGCCCTGCTGCTGCTGCTGGCCGGCGGTATCTACTGGCTGGAGGGCGGCGAGGGGCCGGCGGTGCGGCGCTATCTGGTCTATTTTCAGAACCAGTCCCTGGACGGGCTCCAGATCAACAGCGATGTGCGCATGCAGGGCATCAAGGTGGGCAAGGTGGTGGATTACGTGATCCTGCCCAACCAGGCCAAGACCGTCCGGGTCATCATCGAGGTGGACGCCCGCACCCCCGTCCTGGAGGGCGTCGAGGCGGTGGTGGCGCGCAACCTGGTGACCGGCCTGGCGGCCGTGAGCCTCAACAACGTCTGGAAGGGCGGCACCGCCTTGCTCGACAGGCCCGGCAACGAGGAATACCCGGTGATCGAGGAAGGCGTGCCCGACATGGCGCGCTTCGCCAAGAACCTCGAGGGGCTGGGCACGGCGGGCCAGGAAGCCCTCGGCCGCGTCAACCGGCTGCTGTCCGACGACAATCAGCGCGTGTTCAGCGCCACCCTGAACCATGTCGCGGGCCTGGGCGCCGAGGTGCGCCGCGAACTGGGCGCCCTGGCGCCGGAGCTGGCCGCCACCCTGGTCGCCACCCGGCAGGCCGCGACGCGCCTGGAGTCCCTGGGAGGCGAACTGGCCCCGGTCATCCGCGACGGCGGTCAGGCCATCAGCCAGGCCGGCCAGCGCCTGGACCGCCTGGCGAACGAGGCGGAAGCCACCCTGAAAACCACCCGCGCCAGCCTGGACAGCCTGGATGCCGGGCTGCGGGACATGCGCGTCCAGCTTCGCGTCAGCACCGACCTGGGCTTGCAGGAAATCCAGAACACCGCCCAGGCCATGCGCTCGGCGAGCGAGGCCCTGCAAACCACCAGCCGGGATTTCGCCGATCCCGCCCGCCTGTTGTTCGGGCCCAACAAGGGCGAGCTGGGGCCCGGGGAACAATAGGGGAAGGGAAAGAACATGCGCGCGCGATCGATCGTCCTCCCCCTGTTGTTCTCCGTCGCCTGCCTGGCCGGGTGCGTCCAGATGGGCCGTCCCCATCCGGTCAGCCATCACGTGCTGCGGGTTCCGGAGGCCGGCGCCGCGGTCGCCCCGGCGGACGCCGGCGCCCGCCAGGGCGCGCTGCTGGTGCGCGACACCGAGACGCCGGGAGTATTCCAGAGCGTTCGCCTGGTCTACAGCCGGACGCCGGACACCCTGTCCTATTACCAGTATGCGCGCTGGAGCGAGGCGCCGGCCCGCAGCCTCAATGCCCATCTGCGCCAGCGTCTCAACGCCACGGGCCCCTTCGGGGCCGTGGTGCCGCTGGGAGCGGGGGTCCAGGCGGAGTACCAGTTGAACACCCGGCTGCGGGATTTCCACCATGACGCGGCCCAGCCTCCGGGCGTCGCCAGGGTCACCCTGGAAGCCGAGCTGGTGCGCCGGCGGGACGCCCAACTGATCGCCCGCCAGGTATTCACCGCCCAGGCGCCGGCTCCCAGCCATGACGCCGCGGGCGCGGCGGCCTCCCTGGGGCTGGCCAGCGGCCGTCTGCTGGATGATCTGGTGGCGTGGTTGGCGCGGGTGCGAGCGCAGGATGCCCGGTAAAATGCCCCATTCCCCCCACCTTCCCGTTCCCCATGCTCATTTACATTCATGGCTTCAACAGTTCATCCCAATCGGGCAAGGCCAGGGAAATGGCCGCCTGGATGGCTGAGCGGGGCCTGGCCGAAGCCTTCGCCTGCCCGGACCTGCCCCATCGCCCCGCCGCCGCCATCCGCCAGCTGGAGGATCTGATCGCCGCCAGCCGTGGTCCGGCCAAGCTGCTGGGCAGTTCCCTGGGGGGGTTCTACGCCACCTGGCTGGCGGAAAGACACGGTCTCAAGGCGGTGCTGGTCAATCCCTGCGTGGCCTGCCACGACAAGCTCGCGGCCTATGTGGGCCAGATCCAGAAGAACTGGCACAGCGGCGAGGAATACCGCTTCGCCGCCGAGCACGCGGCCGAGCTGGATGCCCTGCGGGTGCCGGCCATCACCCGGCCCGAGCGCTACCTGCTGCTGGCGGAAACCGGCGATGAAGTCCTGGATTACCGCGAGGCCGTGGCCTACTACGCCGGCGCCTGCCAGGAGGTGCTGGCGGGGGGCGATCACGGTTTCACCCGGTTCGTGGAATTCCTGCCGGCCATCCTGGCTTTCTGAGATCGCTACCGGAACCCACCCCATGTTCGTTTTGTATGAAGAAGACGGCGACATCAAGGCCGGCACCATCCTGGCCGACAACGACGCCTCCTTGCAGGTGGAGTCCCAGCACGGCAAGCGGGCCAAGGTGAAGTCGGCCCACGTGCTGCTGCGCTACGCCGCGCCCTCTCCGTCCCAGGTCATGGAGCAGGCGCGGGCGGCAATGGCGGCGCTGGACCTGGATTTCCTCTGGGAAGTCGCGGGGGAGGCGGAGTTTTCCTTCGAGGACCTGGCCCGGGAATACCACGGCCACGCCCCCGCCGCGCCCGAGTCCGCGGCCATCCTGCTGGCCCTGCACGGGGCCCCCATCTACTTTCACAAGAAGGGCAAGGGACGTTACCGCGCCGCGCCGGCGGAGGTGCTGGCCGCCGCCAAGGCGGCGGTGGAGCGCAAGGCGCGGGAGACCGCCCTGCGCGCCGAATGGACCGCCGCGCTGGCCGCCGGCCGATTGCCGGAGCCATTGCGGGACAAGGTGTTCGAACTGGCCCACAAGCCGGACAAGAACAGCCTGGAATACAAGGCCCTGGCGGATGCCTGCGTGGCATCGGGGCTGTCGGCGGCCCGCCTGCTGGACAAGTGCGGCGCCATCCCCTCCAGCCACGAATACCATCTGCAGGCCTTCCTGCTCACCCATTTCCCGCGCGGCACAGGCTTCGCCGGCCTGACGCCGCCGCCGCCGCCGCCCGAACTGCCGCCGGGCGACGCCCCGGCCTTCAGCATCGACGATGCCGCCACCACGGAAATCGACGACGCCTTTTCGGTCATCTTCCGGCCGGACGGCTCGACGCGGGTGGGCATCCACATCGCCGCCCCCGCCCTGGGCATCCCCCCCGGTTCCGACCTGGACCGGGTGGCGGCCACCCGCCTGTCCACGGTGTACATGCCCGGCGACAAGATCACCATGCTGCCGGAGGACCTCATCGCCCGGTACACCCTGGCGGAAAACCGGGATTGCCCGGCCCTCTCGCTGTACGTCGAAGTGGCGCCGGATCATTCCATCCTGAGCCTGACCACCCAGGCCGACGTGGTACGCATCGCCGCCAACCTGCGCCACGAGACCCTGGAGCCCCTGTTCAACGAGGCCACCATCGGTGGCGATGGTCCGGAATACCCCTTCCGGCGTGAACTCGAATGGCTGTTCGGCTTCGCCCGTCAGCTGGAGGCGGCCCGGGGCAAGGCCGACCAGGCCCAGCGCAACGATTTCGTGTTCAAGGTGGAAGGCGAGCGGGTGGAGATCCTGACCCGGGTGCGCGGCAATCCCATCGACAAGCTGGTGTCCGAGCTGATGATCCTGGCCAACAGCCGCTGGGGGGAAATGCTTGCGGACAAGGGCGTGGCCGGCGTCTACCGGGCCCAGACCGGCGGCAAGGTGCGCATGACCCTGAAACCGGCGCCCCACGAGGGGCTGGGCGTGTCCCATTACGCCTGGAGCACCTCGCCCCTGCGCCGCTACGTGGACCTGCTCAACCAGCGCCAGATCCTGGCCGCCGCCCGGGGCGAGACGCCGGCCCACGCCGGCAACGACGCTATGCTGTTCGCCGCCGTGCGCGATTTCGAGCTGGCCTACGACGCCTACGCCGAATTCCAGCGCGGCATGGAGCGCTACTGGTGCCTGCGCTGGCTGCTGCAGGAGGGCATCGGCGAGATCGACGCCACCCTCTGGCGGGAGAACCTCATCCGCCTGGACGGCCTGCCCTTCGTCGCCAGGGTCACCGGGGCGCCCACCCTCAACCCGGGCGATCGCATGCGCGTGGCGGTGGAAAACATCGACCTGCTCGACATCGACCTGACATGTCGCTACCTGGCCCCCTTGACCGCCTGAGGGAGGCCTTTTCGCCGTCCCTCTACGCGCCCTTGACCTCGGCGGACTGGGACGACCGTTTCACCAAGGCCGTCCTGGTCTCGGCCATCCTCCACGTGCTGGTCATCTTCGGCATGCATTTCCAGGCCGCCAACCCCAAGTTGTTCGAGAACGCCGGCCCCCCCCTGGATGTGGTGCTGGTCAACGCCATGACCCGGGACAAGCCCATCAAGGCCGACGTGCTGGCCCAGCACAACCTGGACGGCGGCGGCAACGTGGACGAGGACCGGCAGGCGAAATCGCCGCTGCCGGCCTCGGACCGGGAACAGGCCATGAGCGCCGAGGCGGAGTTCAACGCGCGCATGCAGGCCCTGGAGCAGCAGACCCAGGCCATGATGAAACAGCTCAAGTCTGACTACGCCTTGCCCGAGCAGAAGCCGACGGCCCCCGCCGAATCCCGGCCGCCTTCGCCGACCCCGGCCCCCGTCGACCTGGCCGCCCGCAGCCTGGAGATGGCCAAGCTGCAGGCCCGCATCGACCAGAACATGGACGAATACCAGAAGCGGCCCCGCCGCTTGTTTGTCGGTGCCCGCGCCCAGGAATTCACCTTCGCCCAGTACGTGGAGGACTGGCGCATCAAGGTGGAAAGGGTGGGCAACCTGAATTACCCGGAAGCCGCCAAACGCAACCGGCTCTACGGCACCCTGGTGCTGACCGTCAGCATCCACGAGGACGGCAGCATCGAATCGGTCCAGATCGAACGCTCCTCCGGCTCCAGGATCCTCGACCAGGCCGCCATCAACATCGTGGAAATGGCCGGGCCCTTTGCCCGTTTTCCGGAGGCCATGCGCAAGAAGGTGGATATCCTGGGCATCACCCGCAGCTGGTCCTTCACCCGCTCCGACCAGTTGACCAGTCAGTAATCTTGCTTATGCTCGGATAAATCCACCTAATGGATTAGAATCAGCGTTTTCTAATATTTAACGAGAGAACGCGCCATGCACACCGGCACCACGCTCACCCAGTTCATCATCGAGGAGCAACGCCACATCGCCGGCGCCACCGGCGACTTTACCGCCCTGCTCAATGACCTGGTCACCGCCATCAAGGTGATTTCCAACACGGTCAACAAGGGTGCCCTGGTGGGGGTCATGGGCGCCCTGGACAGCCAGAACGTCCAGGGCGAGACCCAGAAGAAGCTGGACGTGATCACCAACGACATCATGCTCCGCACCAACGAATGGGCCGGCCACCTGGCCGGCATGGCCTCCGAGGAGATGGACGAGGTCTACCCCATTCCCCAGCGCTATCCCCTGGGCAAGTACCTGCTGGTGTTCGACCCCCTGGACGGTTCCAGCAACGTGGACATCAACATCTCCGTGGGCACCATCTTCTCCATCCTGCGCGCGCCGGTGCCCAACCGCGCCGCCGCCGAGGCCGACTTCCTGCAGCCCGGCGTCAAGCAGGTGTGCGCCGGCTACGCCCTGTACGGTTCATCCACCATGCTGGTGCTGACCACGGGCCACGGCGTCAACGGCTTCACCCTGGACCGGGAAGTGGGCGAGTTCCTGCTCACTCATCCGGACATGAAGATTCCCGCCGACACCAAGGAATTCGCCATCAACGCCTCCAACCAGCGGTTCTGGGAGCCGCCGGTTCAGCGTTATGTGGAAGAGTGCCTGCTTGGCAGCACCGGCCCGCGCGGCCGCGACTTCAACATGCGCTGGGTCGCCTCCATGGTGGCCGAGGTGCACCGCATCCTCACCCGGGGCGGCATCTTCATGTACCCGCGCGACACCAAGGACCCGGGCAAGCCCGGCAAGCTGCGCCTGATGTACGAGGCCAACCCCATGAGCTTCATCGTCGAGCAGGCGGGAGGGTTGTCTTCAACCGGTTACGAGCGAATTCTGGATATCGCCCCGGAAGGATTGCACCAAAGGGTGCCGGTGATCCTGGGGTCGAAGAACGAGGTGGAGGTGGTGGTGGGGTATCACCGCACCTGAGACGAGGGTTTTGTTCCCGGAATGCGAAAGGGCGCCGTGGGCGCCCTTTTGCATGGATGGCCCGGTGGTTGAAGGTTACTGATAAAGCGACTGGAAGTAAGCCAGAACCTGCCCCGCGTTCCAGTTCAAGCCGGCCGGGTCGTAGGTGCCTCCGCCGATCGTGGCATTGAACATGGCCACCACCTGGGCGCCCGTCAACGGGTAATCCGGGGCGAATTCGATGGCGTTGAAGTAGGAGGCGACCGCGGCGCGCCCGAGATCGATATTTGCCGGCGGATCTGAGGGTTGTACGTCGTTTGCGAGCACCTGTTGCAGGGTGGCTTTCACATCAGGCGCCACGCTGGGTGGAATCAGCTTGTTGCTGCCATTCTTCGCCCAGTAGGTGTCGGTGAAGCCGACATCGGCGAAGAGCGCATTCTTGCGGATCAGGTTGCTTTCCTTGTCCACCCAGGTGGCCGGGGGTACGCCCAGGGTAGAGCAAACGCCTTGCTCATGGGTCGACACGTTGCCCGACAGCTGGCCGGAAATGGTGCAGTTGTGCGGCGCGGCCCCCAGCACCGGACGGCTCAGCAGGGTACCGACGACGATGGGCGCGGCCAGGCCGCCCTTGGCCAGGCGGCGGCGCTGTTCGTTGACCTGGGGCTGCTCTTCGCGGGCGAGGGGATCATTGGGTGTGTTCATGGCGTGATTTCCTTCACGTGATTGCCCATATTTCTAGCAATTTTTGTGCCACGGGGAGTGTTTCATGAGGAATCAACAGGTTAACACCTTCCCCGGATGACGGGTGTAAATAAATCCGACGACATCGCGTCAGTCTTGATGTCGATCCCGCGTCGTGGCCTGGTGCAGCAGGTGGGGCAACAGCAGGCGCCAGGGCATGCGCAGGTAGTGGCCGCGCACGAACAGCAGGAACAGGGCCGGGCCCGACCAGGGCTTGCGGCAGGTGGCGTGGGCGGAGGCCAGGCCGGCATCGAACAGCCAGCGCATCAGCGGACGTTGCCAGGCCGGTGGTTGCGCCGGGCAGGCGGCGATGACGCGCTCCGGAACCGGCGTTTGCAGCCAGCGGCGGCAGCAATCCAGGGCGTAATACAGCGGACGCCCCAGGTTCAGCGCCGCCGCCCGGGCCAGCAGGTCCGGCCAGAAGGCCGGTTCGGCCGGAAAGGCGCGCAGCATGGCGTCCAGGTCCACCAGGTCGCGCAGGCCGTGGCCCCATTCGCCCTCGTGGAACAGATGGCAGGCGGAGTGCAGTACCAGATCGGTATCGCGGGGAATGAACAGGCCGGGAAATCCCGGCAGCGGCCGTGCGTCGGCCAGGAGGGGGTCGGCACGGGTACGGATGCGGGCGGTTTCCGGCAGCAGGTTGTGGTGCACGTCCAGCACCGTGCCGCGGCGCAGGTGGATCATGGGCGGCAGTTCGTGCATCCAGCGCCGGTAGTAGCGCTGGTCATACTCGCTCTTGCCCGAGGCATGCCAGCCCGCCAGCATCAGGTCGCCCTCGACCCGGCCGAGCTGGGCCCTGGGCGCCAGCAGGTCGATGTCGCCGAACAGGCGGCCGGCCGCCGGCGGCAGGTCCGCCAGGGCATAGGCGGCGCCCTTCAGCAGCAGGACGGGGCCTTCGACGCCGGCCAGGGCCCGGGCCACGCGGCGGACTTCCCAACGCACGGCCTGGCGCTGCTTGGTGGCGACGGTGCGGGCGGCGGTCAGATGGGGACGGACCGGGCCGGGCAGCGCGGCATCCAGGCCCAGGGCTTCGGCCTGGACCGCGATCCTGGACAGCAGGCCGGCGGCGCCCGCCTGGCGCAGCAGACGGTCCCAGGCGCCCAGGTCGAGGGCGGCCATGTGCGCGGGGTTGCGCAGCACGTCGAGCAGCGGTTGGCAGTGGGTGTTCGCGGTCATGACGCCGCCAACTCCGCGAATACGCGCATGGCGTCGTCCAGTCGCGAATACTCGAAATCGTGGCATTCGCAGGCGTCCATCAAGGCCGCGTTGAGCTCGAAGCCGAGGCCACCCAGCAAGCTGTAGTTGAAGGCGTGGTTGGCGGTATGCAGGAAGGCGTCGGCGCGGGAATGGGGACTCAGCCTGGCCTCGGCGCCGGCGCGCCAGCGCGGGAAGACCACCCAGGCGGCGCGCGCCTTGTCGCCGACCCGGGCGATGCTGTCCGGGGTCGCGCGCAGATGGGCCACGGTGCCCTTGTGGGTGTCGTGGGCGGGCGCGCCGATGATGGCGTCCGGGAAGGCGCGGCGGATCACGTCGATGGAGGCGTTTTTCAGGCTGACCGGTCGCGCCAGGCCCACGATCAGCCCGTCGTCGCGATCGATCAGGGTGATTTCATCCGACAGCAGTCGCCAGCCGGAGAGCATGAGCGCGGCGGTAAGCGTGCTTTTGCCGGCGCCGGGGTCTCCGGGCAGCACCACGGCGCGGCCATTTTTTTCCAGCACGGCGGCGTGCAGCATCAGGTAGTGGTGGGCATGGCCGGCGACGCACCAGTTCAAGCCCCACTCCAGCAGGGCGAAGGCATGGTTGGCGGGCAGGGGCTTGAAGGGCGAGTGGCCGTCGTGCCAGAAATTGATCTGGGGCTTCAGCCAACGCCGGATTCCGGTCGGCGGGCCGACGCGGACGTGAAAGTCGCAGAAATCGCCGTCATCCAGCGGAAAATCAGGGTAAAGCCGCAGGAGGCCGTCGGCGATGCCGGGCATGGGGCTGTGGATGCGGGTGGCGAAGGGACCGGTGCGCAGAACCAGGGCGTTGTCGCCGAGCCGGGCAAGGAGGTCTTCCCGGGACAGTTCGCCCAGCTTCACGCCGAAGGCTCCGCGAATTCCAGCCGCGCCAGTTCGGCGAGGATATCGGCCAGGGCGGCATTGGCTTCGGCGGTGTCGCAGGCGGCGGCCCGGGCCAGTTCGTCCGCCAGGGTCGCCTCGTCGGCCGAGCCTTGCCGCAGGCGCAGGAGAACCAGGGCGGCGGCGGCGGACAGGCGGTGGGTGTCCCCGGCGCCGCCGTGGAAAAAGACATCCTCGCCGTCCCAGGCGCGGTGGCGCAGGTCGGCCTCCGGCGGGACGCGCCAGGTACGGGGTGGAGCGGCGGTCATGGGCGATGCTGGGAAGGCAACGAGCGCAAGTGTATCAGCCCGTTCCCGGTGGCCGGCGGCCCAGGCTGGTCCGCTCCAGACCGGCGAGATCGCGCAGGGTCCGAATGTACGCGAAGCCGTGCCGGGCCAGCAGGGCGGCGACTTGCGCGCCCTGGTCGAAGCCGTGTTCCAGCAGCAGCCAGCCACCGGGTTCCAGATGGGCGGCGGCGCCCGAGAGGATGGCGCGGATGGCGTCCAGGCCATCCGGCCCGGCGGCCAGCGCGGAATTCGGCTCGAAGCGCAGGTCTCCCCGGTGCGGATGGGGGTCGCCGGCGGCGATGTACGGCGGGTTGCCGACGATCATGTCGAATTTCTTTACACCTAATTCCGCATACCAGTCGCTCCGGATGAACTCGACGTTGGCGGCGCCCAGCCGGCGGGCATTGTCGCGGGCGACGGCCAGGGCGGCGGTGGAGATGTCGACGGCGGTGATGTGGGCCAGGGGGCGTTCCAGGGCCAGGGTGACGGCCACGCAGCCGCTGCCGGTGCCCAGGTCAAGAACATGGACCGGTTGCTCCTTCGGCAGGCGCGCCAGGGCGGCCTCCACCAGCAACTCGGTTTCCGGTCGGGGGATGAGGACATCCGGCGTCACCTGGAAGGGCCGGTCGTAGAACTCCTTTATGCCCAGGATGTGGGCGACTGGTTCGCCCCCTTCCCGGCGGGCGATCAGCGCCTCGATGGCGGCCGCTTGAGGGGCCGCAAGGGCGTCCCGGTCATGGGCGATGAGCCAGGCGTGGTCCACGCCGAGGGCATGGGCCACGAGGACCCGGGTTTCCAGGCGGGCCTCGCGGCGGTCCAGGCCGGGTGCCTGTTGCAGGCGGGCGGTGGCGGACTGAAGCAGGCGGGCGAGGGGGATATTCCCCGTCCCTTCGGGGCACCCTTCCCCGGCGGGGGAGCGGAGTCGAGCAGTGGCCTCGCTCCCCACCCCTCACTCCTCCCCGGACAGCGCGGAGAGCAACTCCGCCTGGTGTTCGGCGGTGAGGGCGTTGATCAACTCGTCCAGCTCGCCTTCCATGACGAAGCTCAGCTTGTACAGGGTCAGGTTGATGCGGTGGTCGGTGACCCGGCCCTGGGGGAAGTTGTAGGTGCGGATGCGGTCGGAGCGGTCGCCGCTGCCGATCAGGCTCTTGCGGGTGCTGGCCTCCTTCGCCTGCTGTTCCCGATCGCGCTGGTCCTTCAGGCGGGCCGCCAGCACCGACAGGGCCTGGGCCTTGTTGCGATGCTGGGAGCGGTCGTCCTGGCATTCCACCACCAGGCCGCTGGGCAGGTGGGTGATGCGCACCGCCGAATCGGTCTTGTTGATGTGCTGGCCGCCGGCGCCGGAGGCGCGGAAGGTGTCGATGCGCAGGTCGGCGGGGTTGATGTCGATCTCGCCGGCATCAATCGCTTCCGGCATGACCGCGACGGTGCAGGCGGAGGTGTGGATGCGGCCCTGGGTCTCGGTTTCCGGCACCCGCTGCACGCGGTGGCCGCCGGATTCGAACTTGAGTTTGGAATAGGCGCCGGCGCCGACGATGCGGGCGATGATTTCCTTGTAGCCGCCCACCTCGCCTTCGCTTTCGGAGACCACTTCGACCTTCCAGCGCTGGTGCTCGGCGTAGCGGGCGTACATGCGGAACAGGTCGCCGGCGAACAGGGCGGATTCGTTGCCGCCGGTGCCGGCGCGGATCTCCAGGAAGATGTTGCGCTCGTCGTTGGGGTCTTTCGGCAGCAACAGGATCTGCAGTTGGGCGTCCAGGTCGGCGATGCGGGCCTTGGCGGCCTCGATCTCTTCCTGGGCGAAATCCTTCATGTCCGGGTCGGAAAGCAGGCCCTCGGCGGTGGCCAGGTCGGATTGGGCGAGTTTCCAGGTCCGGAAATGCTCCACCACCGGCGTGATGTCGGCATGTTCCTGGTTGAGCTTGCGGTACTGGGTCAGGTCCGCCGTGGCCCCCTCGTCGGCCAGCAGGCGGTCGAGTTCCTCCAGGCGCAGGGCGAGCTGTTCGAGCTTGGCTTGGAGAGTGGGTTTCATCGGGCAGGTAGACAGTTTGCAGTTGTCAGTAGGCAGTGACTGCAAACTGCTACTGGCGACTGCCGACTCTAATCGTTGTGCAGGTTGTAGAGCCGGGAGACCAGCCGGGCCAGTTCCTCGCGCTCGCTTTCTCCGGCGGAATTGAGGGCGTGGCTGGGATCGTGCAGCAGCTTGTTCAACAGGCCCCGGCTCAGGGCTTCCAGCACCGCTTGCGGATCGTCACCCTTGAGCAGGGCCTTGTGGGCCTTTTCCATTTCGTGGCGGCGCAGGCGTTCGCCGTGGTCGCGCAGGCTGCGGATCACCGGCACGGCCTGGCGCGTGTCCATCCAGTGCATGAACTCGTTGACGCGGGCGGCGATGATGGCCTCCGCCTGGGTCACGGCCGACTGGCGGCTGTCCTGGCCGGCGCGCACCACTTCGCCCAGGTCGTCCACGGTGTAGAGGAAGACGTCGTCCAGCTCGCCGACCTCGGTTTCGATGTCGCGCGGCACCGCCAGGTCCACCATGAACATGGGGCGGTGCTTGCGCGCCTTGACGGCCCGTTCCACCAACCCCAGGCCGACGATGGGCAGGGGGCTGGCGGTGGAGGTGACCAGGATGTCGAATTCGGGCAGCAGTTCCGGCAGGTTGGTGAGCGCCGCGGCCTCGCCGCCGAACTTGTTGGCCAGGTCGCGCGCGCGCTCGATGGTGCGGTTCACCACCATGAGCCGGCGCGGCTTGCGCGCCGCGAAATGGGTGGCCACCAGTTCCACCATCTCGCCGGCGCCGATGAACAGCACGGCCTGGTCGGAAATGGACGGGAAGATGCGCTCCGCCAGGGTGACGGCGGCGGCGGACATGGACACCGTGCTGGAGCCGATCTCCGTGGCGGTGCGAACTTCCTTGGCCACCGAGAAGGTGCGCTGGAACAGCTTGTTGAGCAGCAGGCCCAGGGTGCCGGCGTCGTGGGCCTTCTCCGCCGCCAGCTTCATCTGGCCCAGGATCTGGGTCTCGCCCAGGACCATGGAGTCCAGCCCGGAGGCGACCCGGAAGGCGTGGTTGGCGGCCTGGTTCTGGGGCAGCAGGTAGAGGTAGGGCTTCACGTCCCGGGGCGGCAGGCCGTGGAAGTTGGCCAGCCACTCGGCGACCCCTTCCGGCTCCTGGGTGTTGCAGTAGATCTCGGTGCGATTGCAGGTGGACAGGATCGCCGCTTCCCGCGCGGGTTTTCCACCCCCGTGACGCTGCCCGGTCACATCGGACAGGGCCTTGGGCAGGATGTCGGGCGGAAACGCCACCCGCTCCCGGATGGCGACGGGGGCGGTGTGATGGTTTACGCCACAGGCGAAAAGCTGCATCCGCAATTAAATCAATGGACTAGAAGGGGCCGCATTGTAACGCGAAGATGAGCAGTCGGATCTGGTCCGGATCAAATGGTTCGCGCCGCGTTCCCGGATTCTCGGCCCTGTACCGGCACAAGGGGCACGCCGTGGCTGGAGAGCCGTCACGCGTCAACGGCCACGCTGTATTCCACGCTCATGCGGTGGCTTGCGCCAGCTGGCACGGTCACCACGTTCTCCAGGGCGTTGGCCGATTCCACGCACACCATGCGGCGCCAGCCGTCCGGGCCGAAGTCCCCCATCTTGTCGGCCTTCTCGTTCCAGGGGGTCCACACCACGGTGGAGCGGGAGCCGGACTTGGCGACGACGATGCGGCGCTTGAGGCGGGCATCGACGATCTCGCAGGTGGCCTCGGTGTCCACGTAGACCCGGTCCACCTCGCCGTTGAAGGTGATGGCGCCGTCCTGGGTGTGGCGGGTGGAACCGGCCACCTTGTCCAGGTAGACGGTGTTTTCCAGGCCGGTGACCCGGATCTCGCCGATGTCGCCGATGTGGAAGTAGGTATGCAGGGCCTCGCCGATGACCACGGCCTCCGTGTCCAGGTTGGTGGTGACCAGGTCCATGCGCAGGCTGGCGCCCACCGTCACCGTCAACTCCAGGCGGGTGGCGCGGGGCCACTGGGCGCGGGTCTGCTCGTTGGGCATGAGCATGAGGGTGATGCGCGTCTCGCCCGTGTCCAGGGCGGCGCTGGCGCTGACCTGCCACATCACGGTGCGGGCGAAGCCGTGGCCGGGGAAGCCGCTTTCCGTCGCGTGGGGCCCGAACCAGGGCCAGCACACCGGGGCGCCGCCGCGAATGGACTTGCCCGGGGCGAACTTGGCGTAATCGGACAGCCAGACCACCGGCTCGGCCTGGTCCTTGGGCCGGAAGGTGGTGACGTGGGCGCCTTGCAGGCACACATAGGCGGTGCCCAGGGCGTTGTCGATCTCGGCGAAGCTCAGGCCACCGGGGCCTTCGATGAATTTCAGTTGGTCGGCGATGCCGAAACGGCTGTTGAGGTCGGCGAGGGTCATGCCGGGTCTCCCGAAGTGAAGGTTGGAAATGCCGTGTTCACGCGGCGAAGAAAGCGATCCAGTTGGCGGCGATCATGGCCACGCACAGGACCACGTGGAACGCAGCGTGGGTGCCGGCCCGGTCGGCGCCGCCGACGGCCTGGGCCACGGCCTCGTCCGCCCGGGACAGCTTGACCATGAAGACGAAGTACAGGGCCGTGGCGATGAAGTTGAAGGGCAGCCAGCTGAACACCTTGATCCAGGCGCCCCCGCCCGGGTCGGCGGCGGCGCCCCACATGCCCCAGACGAACAGGGCGTTGACCGCGATGGCGACGAGCAGGAACACCCGCCAGCTTTGGAAGCGGAACAGGAAATCGGCGCCGTCGGGGCGCCGCTCGGGCGGCGTCGGCCCGGGCTGGTTGAAGATGTGCATGGCCTCAGCCGCGCCGCTCCACCTGGCTCACGTCGCGCACCGCGCCGTTGGCCGCGCTGGTGGTCATGGCCGCGTAGGCGCGCAGGGCGGCGGACACGGGGCGATCCCGGTCCACGGGCTTCCAGGCCTGGGCGCCCTTCGCCTCCATGGCGGCGCGGCGTCGCGCCAGTTCGTCGTCGCTCACGGCCACGCGGATGGCGCGGCCGGGAATGTCGATCTCGATGGTGTCGCCCTCCCGCACCAGGCCGATGGCGCCGCCTTCCGCCGCTTCCGGCGAGACGTGGCCGATGGACAGGCCGGAAGTGCCGCCGGAGAAGCGGCCGTCGGTGATCAGGGCGCAGGCCTTGCCCAGGCCCTTGGACTTCAGGTAGCTGGTGGGGTAGAGCATCTCCTGCATGCCGGGACCGCCGCGCGGGCCCTCGTAGCGGATCACCAGCACGTCGCCTTCATTGATCCGGTCGCCCAGGATGGCCTCCACAGCCGCTTCCTGGCTCTCGAACACCCGGGCCGGGCCGGTGAACTCGAGGATGCTGGCGTCCACGCCGGCGGTCTTGACGATACAGCCGTCCAGGGCCAGGTTGCCGTAGAGCACCGCCAGGCCGCCGTCCTGGGAATAGGCGTGGGCCTTGTCGCGGATGCAGCCGGCGCCCCGGTCCAGGTCAAGTTCCGGATAGCGCCGGTCCTGGCTGAAAGCCACCTGGGTGGGCACGCCGCCGGGCGCCGCCTTGTAGAAGTCGAACACTGAAAGGTCGTGGGCCTGCATCACGTCCCAGACCTGCAGGGCGCCGCCCAGGGTCTTGCTGTGCACCGTGTGGCAGTCGCGGTGGATCAGGCCGGCCCGGTCCAGTTCGCCCAGGATGGCCATGACGCCGCCGGCCCGGTGCACGTCCTCCATGTGGTAGAGCTGGGTGGAGGGGGCCACCTTGGCCAGGTTGGGCACCTTGCGCGACAGGCGGTCGATGTCCTGCATGGTGAAGTTGACGCCCGCCTCCCGCGCCGCCGCCAGCAGGTGCAGCACGGTGTTGGTGGAGCCGCCCATGGCGATGTCCAGGCACATGGCGTTCTCGAAGGCCTCGAAGCTGGCGATGTTGCGCGGCAGGGCGCTGGCGTCGTCCTTCTCGTAATAGCGCCGGGCCAGCTCCACGGCCAGGCGGCCGGCGCGCAGGAACAGCTCCCTGCGCTCGGCATGGGTGGCCAGCAGGGAGCCGTTGCCGGGCAGGGAAAGCCCCAGGGCCTCGGTCAGGCAGTTCATGGAATTGGCGGTGAACATGCCCGAGCAGGAGCCGCAGGTGGGGCAGGCGGAACGCTCGGTGGCCGCCACCTCCTCGTCCGAGCACTGGCTGTCGGCGGCCTGCACCATGGCGTCGATCAGGTCCAGCTTGATGGTCTTGTCGTTCCACACCACCTTGCCGGCTTCCATGGGGCCGCCGGACACGAACACCGTGGGGATGTTCAGGCGCAGGGACGCCATGAGCATGCCGGGGGTGATCTTGTCGCAGTTGGAGATGCACACCAGGGCGTCGGCGCAGTGGGCGTTGCACATGTATTCCACCGAATCGGCGATCAGGTCCCGGCTGGGCAGGGAATAGAGCATGCCGCCGTGGCCCATGGCGATGCCGTCGTCCACGGCGATGGTGTTGAATTCCTTGGCCACGCCGCCCGCCGCCTCGATCTCGCGCGCCACCAGCTGCCCCATGTCCTTCAGGTGCACGTGGCCGGGCACGAACTGGGTGAAGGAGTTGGCGATGGCGATGATGGGCTTGTCGAAATCCGCGTCCTTCATGCCGGTGGCCCGCCACAGGGCGCGGGCGCCGGCCATGTTGCGGCCGTGGGTGGTGGTGCGGGAACGGTATTCGGGCATGATCGGCTCCGTGGATCGGCTGGGTCACCCCTGGCGGGGCGAAAGCGGGCATTCTACCAAGCGCCGCGCCTCAGCACCGCGTGCACGGCTCCACCGGCAAACCGCGCCGGACCCAACCCGGTCCGGCGCCGCTGCCGGCCATGCCTTCACCGATATGGTAGACATTGGTGAAACCCTGATCACGCAGGACGGCCTGCATCTGGCCGGTGCGGTTGCCGGTGCGGCAGATCAGGGCGATGGGCGCGTTCCTGTCGCCGCCCACCCGGGCCAGCACCGCGTCGACGAACGCCGGATGGCGCATGTCGATGCGCGCGGCCCCTTCCGCCACCCCGGTCTGGCGCCATTCCTCGGGGCGGCGGATATCGACGATGGTCAGGTTGCCGGCCCTGGCGCGTTCCAGGGCCTCGGGCGCGCTCAGGCTGGGGCCGCTCTCGCGGGCGCAGGCGGCGGAGAGAGGCAGGACGATGAGCAGGATCCAGCGGTACAGAGCGGGAAGACGGCTTGGCATGGGGAAAACTCCTCTTGGTTTCATGCGGACCTGGCATGGACAGCCACTACAATAACCAGGTTTCCCTGCCCGCGCGGGCATCCACGAATCAGTTCGCCATGCTCATCCACCCCCAGTTCGACCCCATCGCCGTCGCCATCGGCCCCCTCGCCGTGCGCTGGTACGGGCTGATGTACGTGCTGGCCTTCACCGCCTTCATCCTGCTGGGCCGCCGGCGCATCAAGACCCGGCCGGAAACGCGCTGGAGCAAGGCCGAACTGGACGACCTGCTGTTCTGGGGCGTCATCGGCGTGGTGCTGGGCGGACGCCTGGGCCAGGTGCTGTTCTACGAACCCGGCTATTACTTCAGCCACCCGGAAGACATCCTGGCGGTATGGAAAGGCGGCATGTCCTTCCACGGCGGCCTCATCGGCGTGTTGCTGGCCCTGGCCCGGCATGCCCGAAAAACCGGTCGGCGCTTCCTGGAAGTGGGCGATTTCGTCGCGCCCCTGGTGCCCCTGGGCCTCATGTTCGGCCGCATCGGCAACTTCATCAACGGCGAGCTCTGGGGCCGCCCCGCCGACCCGTCCCTGCCCTGGGCCATGATCTTCCCCCAGGCCGGCGACGACATCCCGCGCCACCCTTCCCAGCTTTACCAGGCCGGCCTGGAAGGCCTGGCCCTGTTCCTCATCCTCTGGCTCTACACCGCCCGTCCGCGCCCGGTCGGCGCCGCCTCCGGCCTGTTCCTGGTCGGCTACGGGGCGTTCCGCTTCATCGCCGAATACTTCCGCAACCCGGATGACGGCATCCTCGGCTACATGACCTTCGACACCAGCATGGGCCAGTGGCTGTCCCTGCCCATGATCCTGATCGGCCTGTGGATGTTCGTGAACGCCAGGGCCAGATTGGCCGGCTAGGAGCCCTCCCGGCTTTTCGCTATACTGCGCGCCGAAATTCTTCGGGGCCGATAGCTCAGCTGGGAGAGCGCCGCGTTCGCAATGCGGAGGTCGGGAGTTCGATCCTCCTTCGGTCCACCAGATCCCCCGAAAGGCCAGACTCCGCGCTGGCCTTTTGCATTCCAGCCGTTTCTCTCCGTCATCTTCGCCGGCCCTCGCGGCGGTGGCGCCTGGTTGCCGGCGCCGCCGCGAAAAACCGCTATGCTGCGATTCAGGCAAGTTTCCACCCCCCCAACCAGGAGTCAGTCATGAGTGACGCCCTCAACTATCTGGTCGCCGTGCGCGGCGACGCCCTCGGCCATTACTTCAAGTTTCTCAAGGACACCGGCAAGCATCTGGATCCCAAGACGCGGGACCTGATCTCGGTGATCACCAAGGTGCATTCCCAGACCGAGGGAGGCTTCAAGCAATACCTGCTGCGCGCCCTGCGCGACGGCTGCACGCCCATGGAGATCATCGACGCCCTGTTGATGGCCTTCCCGGCCCTGGGCCTGGCCAAGATCGTCTGGGCGGCCGAGATCCTGCTGGAAATGGACTTGCCGGAGTTCAAGCCGGAACTCATCAACAGCCTGCCCCAGTGGCGCGACGTCATGGCCGTGGCGGACATCGCCGACGGCCAGGTGAGCCGGGTGGATTGCGGCGCCCGCACGGTGTTCGTCTACCGGGAGGGGGAGGGCTACAAGGTCTATGACTCCCATTGTCCCCACCAGGTGACCAACATCCCTCATCTGGCCCTGGAAGGCAAAACCCTGACCTGCCCGAAGCACCACTGGAAGTTCGACATCACCACCGGCCAGTGCATCGAGATCGGCAAGCACCCCCTCAAGGCCTTCGAAACCAGGGTGGAAAACGGCCGGCTGCTGGCCCTCTGGTAAGCGGGGCGGGCGCGGAGCGGGCGGCGCCGGACGGCGACGGCCCGCCCCATGTTTAAATTCGTTTTGACAGATATATACAAACGGAAATATGCTGTATCCCGTTTAATGTGATCTGTCTTGACGAATGTAATGCCGGACCAGCAAGCCTTCTTCGATGCCCTGAACGACCCCATCCGGCGCCAGGTCCTGGCGCTGTTGTTGAGCCATGACGAGCGTTGCGTCTGCGACCTGCTCGCCGTGCTGGACATCCCCCAACCCAAGCTGTCCCGCCATCTCGCCGTGCTGCGCGAAGCCGGCCTGGTGCTCACCCGCCGCGCCGGGGTCTGGATGCATTACCGCCTGCATCCCGAGTTGCCCGCCTGGGCCCTGCGCGTGCTGTGGCACATGAAGGAAGGCATGCCGGCGCAAGCCGCCGTGCCCGACCAGTCCTGCCAGACCTGCGCGGCCTGAATCCGATTCCACCCAACAGGAAACCCCTCCGATGAAAAACGTATTGATCCTCTGCACCGGCAACTCCTGCCGTTCCCAGATGGCCGAAGTGCTGGTCAACCACGACCTGGCCGGCCGGGTGCGCGCCCTGTCCGCCGGCACCAAACCCCAGCCCAGAGTGGCCGACGGCGCCATCGCCGCACTCAAGGAAGCCGGTCTGCCCACCGACGGCCTGCATCCCAAGGATGTGGATGCGGTCATGGACGAGAGCATCGACCTGGTGGTCACCGTCTGCGACAACGCCAAGGAAACCTGCCCGGTCTTTCCCCGCCCGGTGAAGGCCATCCACCTGCCCTTCCACGACCCCCACGGCGAGCCCCTGGAAAGCTTCCTGAGCGTGCGCGACGACATCCGCGCCCGCCTGGTGCCCGCCGTCCAGGCTGCCCTGAACTTGTAGGTCGCCCTTCAGGGCGACACCCTGGCCTGACGGCCGAGCCATATTTCCCGGAGGGCGCCATGTCCAACAAGATCCTCAACGTGCTGTTCCTGTGCACCGGCAATTCCGCCCGCTCCATCCTGGCCGAGTCCATGCTGAACAGCATGGCCGTGGGCAAGGGACGCTTCCGCGCTTTCAGCGCCGGCAGCCACCCCTCCGGACAGGTGAATCCCTTCGCCATCGAATTGCTGGAGAAGAACCACCTGCCGACGGATGGCCTGCGCAGCAAATCCTGGGACGAGTTCGCCCAGCCCGGCGCGCCGGATCTGGATTTTGTCTTCACCGTCTGCGACAACGCCGCCGGCGAGGTCTGCCCGGTCTGGCCCGGCCAGCCCATGACCGCCCACTGGGGCGTGCCCGATCCTGCGGCGGTGGAGGGCGGCGACGAGACCAAGCGCAAGGCCTTCTTCGTGGCTTTCAACCAGCTCCAGAACCGCATCTCCCTGTTCGCCAACCTGCCCATCGACAAGCTGGATCGCCTGTCCCTGCAGAAGAACCTGGATGCCATCGGCAAGGCGACCACCCCATGAGCGTTCAATGTGAAACCACCGCCAGGCGCGCCGCCGGCAGCCAGATGAGCGTGTTCGAACGCTGGCTGTCCTTGTGGGTGGCCCTGTGCATCGTCGCCGGGGTGGCCCTGGGCCAGATGTTCCCGGCGCCGTTCCAGGCCCTGGGCCGCATGGAAGTGGCCCGGGTGAACATCCCCGTGGGTCTGCTGATCTGGGTGATGATCATCCCCATGCTGATGAAGATCGACTTCGCCGCCCTGCATCAGGTGAAGTCCCATTGGAAGGGCATCGGCGTCACCCTGTTCGTGAACTGGGCGGTGAAGCCCTTCTCCATGGCCCTGCTGGCCTGGATCTTCATCCGCCAGTTGTTCGCGCCTTACCTGCCGGCGGAGCAACTCGACAGCTACGTGGCCGGCCTCATCCTGCTGGCCGCCGCGCCCTGCACCGCCATGGTGTTCGTGTGGAGCCGGCTCACCGGCGGCGACCCCTATTTCACCCTGTCCCAGGTGGCGCTCAACGACACTATCATGATCATCGCCTTCGCTCCCATCGTCGGCCTGCTGCTGGGGCTGTCGGCGATCACGGTGCCCTGGGCGACGCTTTTTACATCAGTCGTCCTGTACATCGTCATCCCGGTGATCCTGGCCCAACTCTGGCGCAAGCAATTGTTGAAACAGGGGCAGGCGAAGTTCGACGCCACCCTTGCCACCCTGGGCCATCTTTCCATCCTGGCCCTGCTCGCCACCCTGGTGCTGCTGTTCGCCTTCCAGGGCGAGGCCATCCTGGAGCAGCCGCTGATCATCGCCCTGCTGGCGGTGCCCATCCTGATCCAGGTGTTCTTCAACTCGACCCTGGCCTACTGGCTCAACCGCAAGGTGGGCGAGCAGCACAGCGTCGCCTGCCCCTCGGCCCTCATCGGCGCCTCCAACTTCTTCGAGCTGGCGGTGGCGGCCGCCATCTCCCTGTTCGGTTTCCAGTCCGGCGCGGCCCTGGCCACGGTGGTGGGCGTGCTGATCGAGGTGCCGGTCATGCTGCTGGTGGTGAAGATCGTCAACCAGAGCAAGGGCTGGTACGAACGGGGACTGGCAAGCTGATTGCGGGCCGCTCACACTCATTGTTCCACGATCACACCGTCCATAGGAACCCGAGATGCGCACCACCCTGAAGGCGTTCTTGCTCGCCCTCCCTCTGCTGGCTCTGCTGGCATTCCCGGTCCATGCCTTCCAGCCCAAGGCGGAAGTCGTGGTCGACAACGTCCATGCCATCGTCGGCCCCCTGGGCCAGCGCAGCCAGGAGAACGACGGCTCGAATGCCAATTTCGGCTTCATCGTCACCCCCCAGGGCGTCATCCTCATCGATTCCGGCGCCAGCAAGCTGGGTGCGCAAATGCTGGAAAGCGCCATCGCCAAGGTCACGGACAAACCCGTGCGCTGGGTCGTCAACACCGGCAGCCAGGACCACCGCTGGCTGGGCAACGAGCATTTCGCGAGCAAGGGCGCCCAGCTCATCGCCCTGAAGCGCACGGCGGCCACGCAAGCCGAATTCGCCCCCCAGCACATGCGGATGCTGGCCGGTTTACTGGGCCCGCGCCTGGAAGGCACCCAGCCACTGCCCGCCACCACCTTGCTGGGTGGTGACGAGGCGACCGTCGAACTGGGCGGCGAGACCCTGGTGTTGCGTTACACCGATGCCCACTTCCCCGGCGACGCCTGGGTCTGGCTGCCCAAGCGCAATGTCATGTTCACCGGCGATCTGGTCTATGTGGACCGCATCCTGGGGGTGCTGCCCTGGTCCAGCGTGAAGAAGGGCCAGAAAGCCTTCCATGCCCTGGAGGCCCTGAATCCCAAGCACATCGTCCCCGGCCACGGCGGCGTCTGCGACCTGGCCAAGGCCAAACGCGATTCCGGCGACTACGAGGACTTCCTGGCCAACGTCATCGGCAAGGCCGCCCAGGACATGGAGCCCATGGACGCCACCCTGGCGAAATACGCCGACCTGCCCCAGTTCAAGCACCTGCAAAACTACGGCGACCTGCACCGGGCCAACATGAACCGTGCCTTCGTGGAGTTCGAGTCGCAGTGAGCCTTGCCGCATCCCCCCGCCCGGGCGTCCCCTCCTTTGGCAAACGGGGGCAGGGGGGATTTCTACGGCATCGATCTGGGCCACCCGGGCTAAATCCCCCCCGGCCCCCCTTTATAAAAGGGGGGAGACAAGCTGTCCCGATCAATTGGGCGCAACCGCATCTTCCAGGCGCAAAGAGCCTTGCCGCTGGCCTCTACCCAGGCGTTCCCCCCTTTCCCAAAGGGGGGACAGGGGGGATTTCCGCGACGTCGACCCGGACCAACCGGGCTAAATCCCCCCCAGCCCCCTTTATCCCCGCATGGGGGCTTTTCCAAAGGGGGGAGACAGGCGTCCCCGATCCATTGGGTTCAAGCGTATCTCCCGGACCTTGGGGCGAATGAGCATGTTCGACGCCCTCGCCACCCTCCTGGTCTTCGATCTGGCCGGCCTGTCGCCCGAATCCCCGCTCGGCGCGGCCCTGCATTTTTTCGTCATGGACGTGGTGAAGATCCTGGTGCTGCTCACCACGGTGATCTACCTCATGGGCTGGCTGCGCGCCCTGCTCACGCCGGAACGGGTCAGGGCCATGATGAAGGGCCGCTCCGGTCCCGGCGCCCGGCTTATGGCGGTGGGGTTGGGGGCGGTGACGCCGTTCTGTTCCTGCTCGTCCATTCCCCTGTTCATCGGCTTCGTCGAGGCCGGCATTCCCCTGGGCGTGACCCTGTCCTTCCTGATCGCCAGCCCCATGGTGAACCAGGTCGCAGTGGTGGTGCTGGCCGGCGTGATCGGCTGGCAGATGACCCTGATTTACGTATTCACCGGCCTGTCCATCGCCTTCGTCGGCGGCTACATCCTGCAAGCCTTCAGGCTGGAGCGCTGGGTGGAGGACTACGTCTGGCAGATCCGCATGGGCGAAACCCAGGCCGAGGCCGCCGACACGTCCCTGCGCGCGCGCCACGACTACGCCTGGAACGAGGTGCGCCAGATCGTCGGCCGCATCTGGAAATACGTGCTGATCGGCGTCGGCATCGGCGCCCTCATCCACGGCTACGTGCCCCAGGATTTCGTCGCCAGGATCGCCGGCGACGGTTCCGTGCTGTCGGTCATCGTCGCCGTGCTGGTGGGCATCCCCATGTATTCCGACGCGGTGGGCATCATCCCGGTGGCGGAAGCCCTGCTGGGCAAGGGCGTGCCCCTGGGCACCGTGCTGGCGTTCATGATGGCCGTGATCGCCCTGTCCCTGCCGGAGATGCTGATCCTGCGCAAGGTGGCCAAATGGCCCCTGCTGGGCATCTTCGCCGGCTACCTCGCCGTATCCTTCGTGCTGGTCGGCGTCACTTTCAACACCTTGAGGAGTGTCCTGTGAGCGAGTCCAATGCAAATTCCTTGCACCCTTCCATCGTCGCCCTGGTCTCCCTGGCGGCCAACATCGCCGCTAACCACCCCAAACAGGGCCTGTGCCAGGTGGACAGGCTGAAGGAATACGGCGTGGCGAAGGAACAAATCGACGCCGTCATCGAGATCGCCCGCCATATCCGCGATGAAGCGGCCCAGGCCCTGGACGCGAGCTTCGACGAGGCCTACGAACAAGGCTTCCAGCCGGCCAAGCCGAAGATCAAGGTGGACCCCTTCGCCAACGTCGCCGTGGTGGAAGGCGGTGCCTGCTGCACGCCCACCAAGTCCGGGCAGTCGTGCTGTTGATACCCTAAATGCCCATCATGCAAGACACCAAACACGACCACATCCGCCAACAAGTCCGTATCGCCTACGCCCAGGTCGCCCGGACCGGCTCATCCTGCTGCGCCACCGCGCCTGCCCAGTCGGGCGGCTGCTGCGCCCCCTCCGAGCAATCCGTGGCCGAACTGCTGTCGCGCGGTATCGGCTATAGCGCCGAGGAACTGGCCACCGCGCCTGAAGGCGCCAACCTGGGCCTGGGCTGCGGCAATCCCCAGGCCATCGCCGCCCTCAAGTCGGGTGAAACCGTGCTGGACCTGGGCAGCGGCGCCGGCTTCGACGCCTTCCTGGCGGCGCGCCAGGTAGGCGAGTCGGGCAGTGTCATCGGCGTCGACATGACCCCGGACATGGTCTCCAAGGCCCGCGCCAATGCGGCAAAAGGGAGCTACGCCAACGTGGAATTCCGCCTGGGCGAGATCGAGCACCTGCCGGTGGCCGATGCCAGCGTGGACGTGATCATCTCCAATTGCGTCATCAACCTGTCTCCGGACAAAGCCCAGGTGTTCCGCGACGCCTTCCGGGTCCTCAAACCCGGCGGGCGCCTGGCCATTTCCGACATCGTGCTCACCGCCGAACTGCCTGCGGAGATGAAGGCCGAAGTGACCCTGCACACCGCCTGCGTGGCCGGCGCGGTGAGCGTTGATGAGTTCTCCAACTGCCTGGCGACGGCGGGCTTCGCCGCCATCCGCATCGAACCCAGGGACGCCAGCCGGGAATACATCCGGCACTGGGCGCCAGGCCGGGGCGTGGAGGACTACATCGCCTCGGCGACCATCGAGGCTGTCAAGCCCAACGTGTTCGAGTAACCGCCACGCTGAGCGATGCCGTTGGGCACAACGGCCATCCTCGGGTGGCCTTTCCTATTTTGCGGCGCTTGTCCCTTCGAGGTCTTGCTCCCAGACCAGGCTCAAAATCTCCGAGGAACCGGCGAGCCGGTTCAGCGGACATCGCGGGCAGCCTTGCCGGGTAGGGGGATTGGCGCATTGAAAACACCCTTCCACGGAGCTGGCGGCCCTCGCCAGTTCCGCATCCAGTTGCTCGAGGATTCGGGCTTGCTCCCGTACTTGCGCTCTGAGGTCCGCAAGCACGGCATGCACATCATGACTTGCCTCATCTCCGGTGGCATGTTTCGCGCGAGCCGTGGCCAGTTTTCGGACCAGGGCGAGAGGCATTCCGACATGAGCCAGGCGCAGGATCGCGCGAAAGCGGGTCACATCCGCCTCTGAATACAGTCGCGTGCCTCCGGGCGTCCGGCGGGCGCTCAACAGCCCCTCCTCTTCGTAGAAACGCAATGCGCGCGGCGTCGTGTCCAGCAGGGCCGCCACCTCCCCGATCTTTTTCATCGCGGCCACTTCTCAGACCCCCACCAGTTGGGCCGTGTACCCGTGGGACCGGACCTTGGCCAACAAGGCCGCCGTGGTGGCGGTGTCAGGGTCGAAAGCCACCAGCAAGAGGTGCGTCTTTCCTGGATTGAAGCGGGGCGCGACCACGCCTTCCACCTGGCGGACAGACTCTTCCAGGGCTTCGCGTTGCCGTGTGCTGAGGACTTCATCGATGTGAATCAGGATATCGCTGATGTTCATGTTCGGGCTCCTTGCAGTGCTTGCCGGATCGGCGATTTATTTATATTACGTAAACGTCATATTATCAAGGCGCGCCAGCCTGCTCCCACGCTCTCGGCGCACCTTATCCCGGCCAGGCGTAGCCCATGGCCAGGCCCGACAACACCAGACTTATCGTCGCTCACGGCGCGTTGATTTGTCGCCACCGCGCTGGCGGGTTCCCAACTGGGCGCGTGGTTACGGCCAGGCGCGCCAGGCCGGGCTGGGTGAAGCGGCTCTACGCGGCATTGCTGCAGGGGGTGGCGATCAAACTCACCGTGGATATTTTTCGGGGGTGAGCCATGGTGAATGTGGAAGTCCTCGTTTTCGACCGCGCCGCCTGCCGCAAACAGACCCTGACCTGGCTGAGCCATCCGACTATTCTGAACGGAAAGAAGAGACGTCATGACACAAGAAATTCGCATGAAAGCCCTGGAATACCACGGCCACCGCTGCTGGGCCAGCGCGGCCGGCATGCGGTACGCCACCGGCTGCACCCTGGGCAAGGGCAACATGGAGAAGACGCCCTACGGCAAGCTGGCCGTCACCCTCATCGAACGCTCCAGCAACCGTGCCGTGCGGGTGAGCTACAAGCCTACCCTGGCGAAGCGGATCGCCGCTTCGCCGTTCATGGTCAAGCGCGGCCGGGGCATCGAGCCGGACGACATCCCGGAAGCGGAACAACTGGAACTGGTGGACCTGATGAGGAACGCCCCCGAATCGGACGTGTTTGGCATCGGCGCTGTGTTCCAGTTCCAGCGCGACTGGTTGCCCGAGGTGATGGATTTCACCCCCCGCGCGGCCTGTCACGAACTCACCGGCCGGGCCTATGTGCGGGTGGTGGGGGACAAGCAGGTGTGCATTCCCTGCTCGGGCTACGAGCGTTGAAATGGCCCCCGGCCGCCGCGCCTTCCTCAAGTTCTGCGCCGTGACGGCCTCCCTGCTGGCGCTGCCACCGGGGGCCGCCAGGCTGCTGGCGCAGGGACTGGAACGGGCGCGACGGCTGCCGGTGGTCTGGCTGTCGTTCCAGGAATGCACCGGCTGCACCGAATCCCTGACCCGCTCCTCGGGGCCTTCCATCGAACGCCTGTTGTTCGATTTGATCTCCCTGGATTACCACCACACCTTGCAGGCCGCCTCGGGCGCGGCGGCGGAAGCGGCGCGGGAGACCTCGCTGAAGGAGAACGCCGGGCGTGTGTTGCTCGTGGTGGACGGTTCGGTGCCCACCGCGCTGGCCGGCGCTTGTTCCACCATCGCCGGGGAAGACAATCTGAGCCTGCTGCGTCGTTGTCTGGAGGCTTCGGAGGCCGTGGTCGCGGTCGGCACCTGCGCCAGTTTTGGTGGCCTCGCCGCCGCCGCGCCCAATCCCACCGGCGCCATGGGCATCGCGGAACTGATGGAACGCGGGATCGTGCCACGACGGCTCCTGGTGAATCTCCCGGGCTGCCCCCCCATCCCGGAGGTCATGAGCACGGTGCTGGCCCACCGGGTGGCCTTCGGCGGCTTTCCGCCCCTGGATGACAAGGGCCGGCCCCTGGCCTTCTATGGCGAAACGGTGCATGACCGATGCTCCAGGCGCGGCCATTTCGAGGCCGGGCGCTTCGCGAAAAGCTTCGATGACGAGGGCGCCCGCGCGGGCTGGTGCCTGCTGGAACTGGGCTGCAAGGGGCCGGTGACCCGCAACGCCTGTTCCACCATTCGCTGGAACGGCGTCAGCAATCCCGTCGAATCCGGACATCCCTGCCTGGGCTGCGCCGAGCCGGGATTCTGGGACCGGGGAAGTTTCTACATCCCCGTCGAGCCCAAGGCCCTGGCGGTGGCCCAATCCGGAAAATCCTCGGTGGAGCGTGGCGCCGCGGTTTACGACGGCAATTGTGTGTATTGCCATGACCCCCACCCGGCCACGCTCAAGACGCCGGCGGACAAGGTGCCGGATTTGCTGCGCTCCGGAACCATCCGCTCGCACCGCTTCACTCTGGAGGACGCTGACATGCAGGCCCTGGTGGATTACCTGAAGGAAAGCCGATGACACCTACGACCCCCTCCCTGTTCTTATTGCTGGCGGTAGTCTGGGCGGTATCCGCCCAGGCCACCACGACGGGTTCAACGGTACCGGCCTTCTCCGTACACGATCTGGACCAGGACGGCTCCCTCGACCGCGCCGAATACGCCGCCTTGCAGGCCCGCTGCAAGGATCGGCTCGACAGCCGGGGGCGGCCGCGCTGCGTTCTGATCGATTTCAATACCCTGGATCATGATCGGGACGGGCGCGTCAGCGAGGAAGAACTTCTACGCACCCTGTCACGCCAGGGCCATGGCGCCAGGCAAGGCTGGCGGGGGTTGGACTGCAATGGCCAGCCCGACCCGCGGGCGGCGCCGTCGAAATGAAACCTGTCACGGCCGCCCAGGCCTGGCTGGCACCGGGCAGCATTGCTGGTGACGGACAGCCTGATCCTGGCCCCATGGCTGGCCTGCATCCCCGCCGTCCCCCTGCTGACCGTGGGTGGGCGTTACGCGGTCACCGGCCAGGCGGCCAGGAGCTTGGCCGATCTGCTGCCCATTGCCGACGGGCTGATCGCTCGGGCGCGTGGGGATGGGAGGGCAAGGCGATGATGCATCAGGCACTCTTCGCCTTACTCATCACGGCTGTGGTCCTGACCGCGCCGGCCCGCGCCGATACCGCCTCGGCGGTACGCGCCGCTCTGGCATCCGGCGAGCCCGCGCTAATCGAGTTCGGGGCGGAAACCTGTAGCCAGTGCAAGCGCATGAAGGTGGTGCTGGACGGCGTCAGCCGGCGCTACCAGGGCCGCGCCCATGTGGTGCAGGTCAACGTCAATCGCGACCGCGACGTCACCCGGCAATTCAAGATCATGGTCATACCCACCCTGGTGTTCTTCGATGCCGGGGGCAGGGAAGTCGGACGGAGTTACGGCTTCATGGACGAAGTGAAGGTGGCGCGCAGGCTGCACGATCTGGGAGCGCGCTGACATGAAACGCCCCCCTTACTCGCCGCGCTCGTTTCCCCCCGAGGGAGAGGTCAGTTCCTTCGGAACGGCCGTGCGGAACTGACATGTTCAAGGAAGTCCCCGACCTGCTGGCAACCTACCCGCTCATAGCCTTCGGCCTGGTGTTCGCCGCCGGCGTGGTGTCCTCGGCCAGTCCCTGCGCCCTGGCCACGGTGCCGCTGGTGGTGGGCTACGTGGGTGGCCATGCCGGCAAGAGCAAGCCGCGTGCATTTTTCTATTCGCTGGCTTTCGTGCTGGGTCTGGCGACCACCTTCACCGCCCTGGGAGCGGCTGCTGCCCTGCTTGGGCAACTCATGGGCAATCTCGGTGGCCCCTGGTTCGTCGCCCTCGGCCTGCTGGCGGCGGCCATGGGACTGCATCTGATGGGCTGGTTGCCGCTACGTCTGCCTTCCGGCATCAACTGGCAACCGAAAGTGACCGGTCCGCTCGGTGCTCTGCTACTGGGTGCAGCGTTCGGCATCGTTTCCAGCCCCTGCGCCACCCCCGTTCTGGTGGCCTTGCTGGGCCTGGTGGCGACCCAGGGCGAAGTGGCCTATGGCGTCAGCCTGCTGTTCGTCTACGCCCTGGGCCATTGCGTGCTGATGCTGGCCGCCGGCACCTTCACCGGGCTGGTCACGGCCTGGGCGCAATCGCGCGGGATGATGGCCTTCTCGGCGCGGCTGAAGCAGTTGCTGGGAATGCTACTGGTGGCCACGGGCGGCTATCTGGTCTGGCTGGCCTGAGCGGATCGGCATTGCCGATTGCCAAGGTTCTTGCGAATTGCATGGACTGAAAATCCGGGCTGGTGGAGCAAACCGCAATGTTTCACCAGCCCATGTGAAGCGCGTATTCCCATTCTTCGGGCCATGGCCGGACTGGAGTCGGCATGTGCCGCGGCGCCGCCATGCCATCCCATGGATCAGGCGCCATTGGTGGAGGTTCCAGGTTTGATCTAGATTAAGAACAAGTCCCTAATGACCATAACGGATGTACGCCGACGCAATACGCCTATCCGCACGCGTTTCACCAGCATCGCCCCCGGTGGTAGATTCCCGGCGTCGCCAATGCCATGGCTGGAGGGCCAAGGCGCGTGGGGTGTAGCGCGTTCCCCGAGAACTTCTGACCGAATATCTTGATCCATCAGGAATGACATGCCCCATCACGGATTACAGGCCTTGAAACCGCGCGCCTGGCTTCTTGTTCTCCTGCTCTGCGCAAGCGCTCAGGCATGGGCCGCCAAAGCCATCGATTTCGTATTCGACGATGTCGATGGCAAGCCGGTTCGCCTCGCGGATTTTCGCGGCAAGTGGGTATTGGTGAATTTCTGGGCGCCCTGGTGTCCCTTGTGCTGGGCGGAGGTGCCCACCCTGAACAAGTTGCACCAGCGCAAGGACTTCGTGGTGATCGGCATTGGCCTGGACTATGGGCCGGACGTGAGCGCGGTCCGTAGTACCGCCGCCAAACACGGCTTCGACGTGACCATCGTCGCGGGCGGGTCGCGTCGCGATGCCGAGAGCCCCTATCGTCAGATCGGGCCGGTGGATTTCTTCCCGACTTCCTACCTCTACGATCCCACCGGGGAAATCGTCATGTTCGTGCCCGGCCAGGTGCGGGAATCCAAACTGCGCACGTTCATCGAGGAGTGGACCCGGGAGCGGGCCCGGAAGAACATCGGGCGGTAAAGCGGGGGGACGTGCGGAATCGCGCCGTCTCCGCCAAAATGGCGGCCATCGAATTTTTGGAGAACCCCCATGAAAGACGTGAAAGTCCTGGGCACCGGCTGTGCCAACTGTGAAACCACCGCCCGGCTCATCCAGGAAATCGCCGTGGCCAAGGGCACGGCCATCCAGCTGGAGAAGGTCACCGACATGGCCGCCATTCTGGGCTATGGCGTCATGAGCACGCCCGGCGTGGTGGTCGACGGCAAGCTGGTCCACGCCGGCGGCGTGCCGGACCGGAAGAAGGTGGAAGGCTGGCTCGCCCCGGCGGGGGGCACGGGCGGCTGTTGCGGCGGTTGTTGCTGAACCGCCACCGTACCGCCGGACGGTTTTTTATCGATCGACGTCCACCACGTAGCGTCCGGCCATCCTTCCGGCCAGGATGTCCTCGGCGGCGGGGATACACGCCGACAGCCCGATCACCTTGACGATGCCGGCCAGATCCGCCGGCGCGATGCGTTCGGCCAGCAGCGCCCAGGCCGATTCGCGCCGGGCGCGGCTGGCGTAGACCGAATCGATGCCGTACAGGGTGACGCCGCGCAGGATGAAGGGCGCCACGCTGGCGGGGAAATCCATGCCCATGGCCAGGCCGCAGGCGGCCACGGCGCCGTTGCGCTTGACTTGGGCGCAGGCGTTGGCCAGGGCATGGCTGCCCAGGGTGTCCACCACGCCGGCGAAACGCTCCTTCTGCAAGGGTTTGCCCGGCGCGGAGAATTCGGCGCGGGCCATCACCTCGGCCGCGCCCAGTCGCTTGAGGTAATCCGCTTCCGCCGCCTTGCCGGTCACGGCCAGCACCTGGAACCCGGCCCGGGCCAGCAGCAGCGCGGCGATGGAACCCACGCCGCCGGTGGCGCCGGTCACCAGGATGGGGCCGTCCTCCGGCTTGATTCCATGCTTCTCCAGGGCCTGGACGCATAGAGCCGCCGTGTAGCCGGCTGTACCCACGGCGGCGGCCTCGAAGGGTCCGTAGGGGGCGGGCAGCTTCACCGGCCAGTCGGCCGGCACGCGCGCGTACTGGCCGAGGCCACCCCAGCGGCTTTCGCCCTGGCCCCAGCCATTTACCACCACCGCGTCGCCGGGCCGGAAATCCGGGCTGGCCGAGCTTTCCACCACCCCCGCCGCGTCGATGCCGGCCACCATGGGCCAGGCGCGCACGATGGGGCTGGTGTTGCCGATGGCCAGCGCGTCCTTGAAGTTGAGGGTGGAATGGCTGACCCGGATCAGCACCTCGCCTTCCGGCAGGGCGGTTTCGTCCACGTCGGCGACGTGGGCGGAGAAAGCGGGCTGGTTTTCCAGCAGCAGGGCCTTGAAAGTCATGTCGTCTCCTTGCCGTTCAACGATTCGATGGCCCGGCGCATGTGCCAGACCATGTAGAGCCCCGGGACGGCCGCCGCCACCGAGAACAGGAAAAAGGCCGGCCAGCCCACCGATTCCGACAACACGCCGGACAGGGGGCTGACGTAGATGCGACCCACCGCCGCCAGGGCCGACAGCAAGGCGTAGTGGGTGGCCGTGTACTTGTGGCTGCACAGGCCCATGAGCAGGGCGACGAAGGCCGCCGTGCCCATGCCGCTGGAGATGTTCTCGAAGGCGATGGCGGCCATGAGCAGGCCATCGATCTCGGCCGCCCTGTCCAGAGCGACGAAGCCCAGGTCGAAGGGGGCCAGCAGGAAGCTGCCCCAGGCGCCCTTGCCCATGACCGCCAGGGCGTAGAAGCCGAAGTTGGACAACAGCTGCAGCACGCCGAAGGCCAGCAGGGCCTGGAACAGGGTCAGCCGCAGCATGAGCGCGCCGGCGGCGATGGCGCCGAAGATGGTGAGCCAGATGCCGATGATCTTGTTGACGATGCCCACCTCCGCCTGGGTGAAGGCCATGCCCTTGATCAGGAAGGGCGTGGTGAGGCTGCCGGCGAAGGCGTCGCCCAGCTTGTAGAGCACGATCAGCAGCAGGAAGGTCCAGGCGCCGGGCTGCCTGAAGAAGCTTTCCAGGGAACGATTGAGGGTCTCGAAGCCCACCCGGCGTGCCGCCCAGGCGCCCAGGGGCAGGGCGCCGGCGATGCCGGCCAGCACGAACAGGAGCTGGATCCACTTGTTGGCATCGTGGGGGTCCAGCCCCAGGCCGATCAGCAGCCAGCGGGAAATGAACGCCCCGGCCAGCACGCCCGCCAGCATGGCCAGGAAGCCCAGCAATTCCCGTCCCGGGTCGCTGGCCAGGGGTTTCGATTCGCTGTTGACGCGCGGCAGGGTCAGCAGGGAAACCACCGCCGCGGCCAGCATGATGCCGGCCATGACCCGGTATACCTCGCCCCAGCTGCCCCACTGCTCGGCCCAGATCAGGGCGATGCCGCCGGACAGGATCATGGCGATGCGGTAGCCGAACACGGACATGGACGACCCCAGCCCCCGCTCGCGCGGATCCAGCACGTCGGTGCGGTAGGCGTCGATCACCACGTCCTGGGACGCGGACAGGAAGGCCACCCCCACCGCCGCCGCGGCGAACAGCAGCGGCGTCGTGGCCGGCGACACGCCGGCCATGGCGTACAGCATGGCCGCCAGGGCCAGCTGGGTCAGCACCAGCCAGCCCCGCCGCCGCCCCAGCCAGGGCGGCTCGAAGCGGTCCATGAGGGGCGCCCACAGGAACTTGAAGGTATAGGGCACTCCCACCAGGCCCAGGAAACCGATGGTGGCGATATCCACCCCGTCCACCGTCAGCCAGGCCTGCATGGCCTGGCCGGTCAGGGCCAGGGGCAGGCCGGAGGCGAAGCCGAGGAAGAGGACGGCGACCAGGCGGTGGAAGGCGGTGAGACTAGAGGGCATGGTCGTAATCCACCAGCAGCGGCGCGTGATCCGAGAAGCGCTGTTCCTTGTAGACGAACGCGCTTTGCGCCTTTCCCGCGATGCCCGGCGTGGCGATCTGGTAGTCGATGCGCCAGCCCACGTTCTTGGCCCAGGCCTGGCCCCGGTTGCTCCACCAGGTGTAGGCCTCGCCGGTGTGGTCGGGGTAGAGCCTGCGGTAGACGTCGACGAAGCCCAGGCGGTCGAACACTTCAGTGATCCAGGCCCGTTCCTCGGGTAGGAAGCCGGAATTCTTCTGGTTGGATTTCCAGTTCTTCAGGTCGATTTCCCTGTGGGCGATGTTCCAGTCGCCGCACAGGATGACCTCCCGGCGGCTGGCCACCAGGTTTTCCAGGTGGGGCATGAAGCGTTCCATGAAACTGAACTTCGCCGCCTGGCGTTCCTCGGAACTGGAGCCGGAGGGCAGGTAAAGGGAGATCAGGGACAGGTTTCCGAACTGGGCCTCAAGATATCGGCCTTCGGCGTCGATATCCGGGATGCCGAGACCCTCGATGATCCGGTCGGGCCGATGGCGGGCGTAGATGCCGACGCCGCTGTAGCCCTTCTTCTCGGCGTAATGGAAGTGGCCGGACAGGCCGGGTGGATTTTGCATTTCCGGGCTCAGGTCGCCTGCCTGGGCCTTGAGTTCCTGGAGGCAGACCAGGTCGGCGTTCTGGTTTTCCAGCCAGGGATAGAGGCCTTTGCCGGCGGCGGAGCGGATTCCGTTAAGATTCAGGCTGATGACGCGCATGTTACAAGGGCTTTGAGAGTGCAGAGTTTCAAGGGTGAATTCCTCGATTTCGCCATCCGGCAGCAGGTGCTGATGTTCGGCGAATTCAAGACCAAGGCCGGGCGGCTGAGTCCGTATTTCTTCAATGCCGGCCTGTTCAACGACGGCCTGTCCCTGAAGCGGCTCGGCGAATTCTACGCGAAGGCCATCGCCGCCTCGGGCCTGGCGTTCGACGGTCTGTTCGGCCCCGCCTACAAGGGCATTCCCCTGGCCGCCGCGGTGGCCATCGCCCTGGCGGCCGAAGGGCGCAACCTGCCGTTCAGCTACAACCGCAAGGAAGCCAAGGACCACGGCGAGGGCGGCACCATCGTCGGCGCCAGGCTGGCCGGGCGCATCCTGATCGTGGACGACGTGATTTCCGCCGGCACCTCGGTGCGGGAATCCGTGGAATTGATTCGCGCCGCCGGCGCCACCCCCAGCGGCGTGGCCATCGCCCTGGACCGCATGGAGCGCGGTCTGGGTGAATTGTCCGCGGTGCAGGAGGTGAGCCGGGACTACGGCATACCGGTGGTCGCCATCGTCAATCTGGACGATCTCGCCGCCCATCTTTCCGGCAAGCCCGACTGGCAAGCCACCCTGGCGGCCATCCAGGCCTACCGGGCGACCTATGGCGTCGGAGCGGCCTGAGCCCATGAAGCTGTTTACCCCCCTTGTCCTGATCCTGATCCTGGGCAGCGTCGCGGCCCAGGCCTGGGCCCAATCCACCACCTACCGCTGGGTGGATGACCAGGGCCGGGTGCATTACGGCGACGTCATTCCCAACAAGGATGCCGGCCTGGGCAATGTGGAACTGGACAAGCAGGGCCGGGTGAAGAAGGAAAACCCCCGCAGCCGGCTCACGCCGGAAGAGCGGCGCCGCATGGAGGCGGAGCAGCTCCGCCGGGAGGAGGCCAGGCGGGCGGAAGAGGCCCAGCGCCGCCGGGATCGCGCCCTGCTGACCACTTATGTGAGCGAGGCGGAAATCGATCTGACCCGGGATCGCGCCCTGGATCAGGAGGAAGCCAATCTCAAGGGCTTGCGTACCCGCCTCAACGCGGCGGCGGAAAAGCTGGCCTATGCCAATGGCCAACTGGCCGCCCAGGGCAAGGGCGGCCAGGGCGCGCCCCGGGCTTTCACGCAGATGCGGGACGAAGCCCAGGCCGAACTGGCCAAGCTCGGCGATCTCATCGGCCAGCGGGAAAAAGCCATGGCGGACATCCGCCAGCGCTACGAGGCGGACAAGCTCCGCTTCCGGGAACTGAAAGCCGCTTCCCCCCGCTGATCGGCGGCTAGCCCCCGCCGAGTTTTTTCCTCAGCAGTTCGTTGACCTGGGCCGGGTTGGCCTTGCCCTTGCTGGCCTTCATGACCTGGCCCACCAGGGCGTTGAAGGCCTTCTCCTTGCCGGAACGGAATTCCTCCACCGACTTCGGGTTGGCGGCCATCACCTCGTCGATGATCTTTTCGATGGCGCCGGCATCGGAGACCTGCCTCAGACCCCTGGCCTCGATGATGGCGTCCGCCTCCCCGCCCTCGGACCACATGGTCTCGAATACCTGCTTGGCCAGCTTGCCGGACAGGGTGCCGTCCTGGATGCGGGCCAGCAGGCCGGCCAGCTGATCGGTGCCGATGCGGCTGTCGGCGATGTCCAGTTCGGCCTTGTTCAGGGCGGCGGACAGGTCGCCCATGATCCAGTTGGCGGCCAGCTTGGCATCGGGCTTGGCCTGCCCGGCCAGAACGGCCTCGAAGTATTCGGCCATGGCGCGGGAAGCGGTCAGGGTATTGGCGTCGTAGGCCGACAGCCCGAGCTGGTCGCGGTAGCGGGCCTGCTTCTGTTCCGGCAGTTCCGGCAGGCCGGCCTTCACCTGCTCGATCCAGGCCTCGTCCAGCTTCACCGGCAGCAGGTCCGGATCGGGGAAGTAGCGGTAGTCGTGGGCATCCTCCTTGCTGCGCATGGCCCGGGTCTCGCCGGTGTCCGGATTGAACAGCACGGTGGCCTGCTGGATCTTGTGGCCGTCCTCGATCTGCTCGATCTGCCAGCGCGCCTCGTAGTTGATGGCCTGTTCCAGGAAGCGGAAGGAGTTCAGGTTCTTGATCTCGCGCCGGGTGCCGAATTCCTTCTGCCCCACGGGCCGCACCGAAACGTTGGCGTCCACCCGGAAGCTGCCTTCCTGCATGTTGCCGTCGCAGGTGCCGATCCAGGTCACCAGGGTGTGCAGGGCGCGGGCGTAGGCCACGGCTTCCCTGGCGGAACGCATGTCCGGTTCGGAGACGATCTCCAGCAGGGGCGTGCCGGCCCGGTTCAGGTCGATGCCCGTCATGCCGTGGAAGTCCTCGTGCAGGCTCTTGCCGGCATCCTCTTCCAGGTGGGCGCGGGTGATGCGGATGGTTTTTTCCACGACCTTGTCGCCGGGCTTGTCGCCCTCCACCTGGATGGTCAGGGCGCCGCCCTCGACGATGGGCAGTTCGAACTGGCTGATCTGGTAGCCCTTGGGCAGGTCGGGATAGAAGTAATTCTTGCGGGCGAAGACGTTGGTGCGGTTGAGTTTTGCCCCGATCGCCAGGCCGAACTTGATGGCCCGCTCCACCGCCCCCCTGTTCAGCACCGGCAGCACGCCGGGCAGGGCGATGTCCACCTGGCAGGCCTGGGTGTTGGGCTCGGCGCCGAAGGCGATGGACGCGCCGGAGAAGATCTTGGACTGGGTGGTGAGCTGGGTATGCACTTCCAGCCCGATGACGGTTTCCCACTGCATGGTCAAATCCCCTTGGGCGCCCGCGCGTGCCAGTCGGTGGCCAACTGGTACTGGTGCGCCACGTTGAGCATTTTCGCCTCGCCGAAATAGTCGCCGATCAACTGCAGGCCGATGGGCAGACCCTGTCCGTCGAAGCCGCAGGGCAGGGACATGCCGGGCAGGCCGGCCAGATTGACGGCGATGGTGTAGATGTCGGACAGATACATCTGCACCGGGTCGTCGGCCTTCTCCCCCAGCTTGAACGCGGTGGTGGGCGCGGTGGGGCCGAGGATCACGTCGCACTTTTTGAACGCCTCGGCGAAGTCGTTGGCGATCAGGCGGCGCAGGCGCTGGGCCTGGATGTAATAGGCGTCGTAATAGCCGTGGGACAGCACGTAGGTGCCGATCATGATGCGGCGCTTGACCTCGGCGCCGAAACCCTCGGCGCGGGTCTTCTCGTACATGTCGGTGAGGTCCTTGTACTCGGGGGTGCGGTAGCCGTAGCGCACGCCGTCGAAGCGGGACAGGTTGCTGGAGGCTTCCGCCGGCGCCAGCACGTAGTAGGCCGCCACGGACAGCCGGGAGTTGGGCAGGCCCACTTCCACGGTCTCCGCGCCCAGCTTGCGGTATTGGGCGATGGCTTCCTCGACGGCTTTGGCGGTGTCACCGCTCAGGCCCGCGCCGAAGAACTCCCGGGGCAGGCCGATCTTCAGGCCGGCCAGGGGTTTCGCCAGGTCGCGGGTGTAATCCTCCTTCTCCCGTTCCAGGCTGGTGGAATCCCGCGTATCGAAGCCCGCCATGACGTTGAGCAGCAGGGCGCAGTCCTCGGCGGTCTGCGCCATGGGGCCGCCCTGGTCCAGGGAGGAGGCGAAGGCGATCATGCCGTAGCGGGACACCACGCCGTAGGTGGGCTTGAGGCCGGTGATGCCGCACAGGGCGGCGGGCTGGCGGATGGAGCCGCCGGTGTCGGTGCCGGTGGCGGCGGGCGCCAGGCGCGCCGCGACGCAGGCGGCGGAACCGCCGGAGGAGCCGCCGGGCACCCGGGCGGTGTCCCAGGGGTTCTTCACCGGGCCGTAGAAGCTGGTCTCGTTGGACGAGCCCATGGCGAACTCGTCCATGTTGGTCTTGCCCAGGCAGGGCATGCCGGCCGCCTTGAACTGCTCGATGACGTGGGCGTCGTAGGGCGAGACGAAGTTGGACAGCATCTTCGAGCCGCAGGTGGTGAGCCAGCCCTCGGCGCAGAAGATGTCCTTGTGGGCCACAGGCACACCCAACAGCGCGCCGGTCAGGGGTCCCGCCTGGCCGGCAGCCCGGCGCGCGTCGGCGGCGGCGGCCTCGGCCAGGGTGCGGTCGGCGTCCACGGTGATGAAGGCGTTGAGCGTGGGATTCAGGGCCTGGATGCGAGCCAGGTAGTCCCGGCACAGTTCGACGCTGGAGGCCTTGCCTTCGGCGAGGAGTTGGGAGAGGTGTTGGAGGGTGGCGTGCGTCATTTGTTTGGGAATGGGGAATGAGGGATGAGGAATGGGAGAAGTCTTGACCCCATCCCCCATTCCTCATCCCTCATCACTCGATGACCTTCGGTACCAGATACAGCCCGTTCTCGGTCTGGGGCGCCACGGCCTGGAAGGCCTCGCGCCGGTTCGGCTCGGTGACCGCGTCGGCGCGCAGGCGCTGGGCCAGGTCCTGGGCGTGGGACATGGGTTCGACCCCGGCGGTATCCACCGCCTGCATCGCTTCGATGAGGCCGAAGATACCGTTCAGCCGGGCCTGATAACCGGCGGCCTCGTCCTCGCTCACGCGGATGCGGGCCAGCTTGGCGATGCGCTTGACGTCGTCGATGGAAAGGGACATGGAATCAACGCCCGGGATATAAGCGGGCCTTATTACAACAAGCGGGCTAGGTTATCATACGCCGCTATTTTTCCGACTTTCGGGACCCCATTACATGTTCGGATCTTTTCGCGGCTATTTTTCCACCGATCTGGCGATCGACCTGGGAACCGCCAACACGCTGATTTACGTACGCGGCCGGGGCATCGTGCTGAACGAGCCCTCGGTCGTCGCCATCCGCCAGGAAGGCCTCACCGGCAAGAAAACCATCCAGGCGGTGGGCATCGAGGCGAAGATGATGCTGGGCCGCACGCCGGGCAACATCCAGGCCATCCGCCCCATGAAGGACGGCGTCATCGCCGACTTCAACATCACCGAGCAGATGCTCAAGTTCTTCATCAAGAAGGTGCATGACACCCGGCTGTTCCACCCCAGCCCGCGCATCATCATCTGCGTGCCCTCCGGCGCCACCCAGGTGGAACGCCGCGCCATCCGCGAATCGGCCATCGGCGCCGGCGCCCGCCAGGTCTACCTGATCGAGGAGCCCATGGCGGCGGCCATCGGCGCCGGCATGCCGGTGGCGGAAGCCACCGGCTCCATGGTGGTGGACATCGGCGGCGGCACCACCGAGGTGGGCGTCATCTCCCTGGGCGGCATGGTCTACTCCACCTCCGTGCGGGTGGGCGGCGACAAGTTCGACGAGGCCATCATCAACTACATCCGCCGCAACTACGGCATGCTCGTGGGCGAGGCCACCGCCGAGCAGATCAAGAAGGAAATGGGTTCCGCCTTCCCGGGTTCGGAAGTGCGCGAGATGGAAGTCAAGGGCCGCAACCTGGCGGAAGGCATCCCGCGCAGCTTCACCATCACCAGCAACGAGATCCTGGAAGCCCTCACCGACCCCCTCAACACCATCGTCTCGGCGGTCAAGTCGGCCCTGGAACAGACCCCGCCGGAACTGGGCGCGGACATCGCCGACAAGGGCATGGTGCTCACCGGCGGCGGCGCCCTGCTGCGCGACATCGACCGCCTGCTCATGGAGGAAACCGGCCTGCCGGTGATCGTCGCGGAAGACCCCCTGTCCTGCGTGGTGCGCGGCTCCGGCCGGGCCCTGGAGGAAATGGACCGGCTGTCCACGGTGTTCACCAACGACTGAACGGCGTGAAGGGGGAAGGGTAAAGGGTCGAAAAACCCTGCCGCCCCATCCTTCACCCTTCCCCCTTCCCCCTTTACGTCTCAAATGTCCCCCGCGCCCCACGCTCCGCTCTTTGTCCGGGAGATGGGGTTGCCGGCCCGGTTCGGGCTGTATGTCCTGATCTGCCTGTTCCTGCTCGCCCTGGATGCGCGTTATTCCGCCCTGTCCGGCGTGCGGGCCGGGCTCAACGCCATGCTCCACCCCCTGCAGATGGGCCTGGCCCAGCCCTGGGCCTGGCTCCAGGGCGCCGCCGGGTTCTTCGTCACCCATGGCGACCTCGCCGCCGAGAATGCCCGCCTGCGCCAGCAGCAGGAGCGCCTGCGCATCGGCATCCTGGAGCGCCAGGCCCTGTCGGCCGAGAACGCCCAGTTGCGCGCCCTGCTGGCCCAGCCGCCAAGACCGGGGGTGACGCCGGTGGTGGGGGAGATCATGGAAACCATGCCGGACCCCTTTTCCCGCAAGGTCGTCATCAACCGCGGCGCCGCCCACGGCCTCTCGGCGGGCTGGCCGGTGGTGGACGCGGTGGGACTGGTGGGCCAGGTCACCCGGGTCTATCCCTGGACCGCGGAAGTGACCCTGCTGACCGACCGGGATCAGGGCGCCCCGGTGCAGAACCTGCGCAACGGCCTGCGCATCATCGTTTCCGGCCAGGGTTCGGACACGCTGCTGGAAGTCCGCTTCCTGGACATGCACGCCGACCTCCAGCCCGGCGACCTGCTGCATACCTCCGGCATCGACGGCGTCTACCCCGCCGGCATCCCGGTGGCTCAGGTGGTCCGCACCGAGCCGCCCCGCCATACGCCGTTCGCCCGCGCCCTGTGCCGCCCCCTGGGCGGTGTGGGCCAGTATCGCTACTTGGCCGTGCTCAAGCCCGATCCCGCCGCTCCGGGGGCCATGGTCGCCAAGCCCGGGAATGCCGCGCGGGATGCCGCCGTGAAGCGCCATGCCCCGCGTTGACCCGAACATGGAAAAGCCGCTGTTGCCCCAGGGCGCCGAGCTGGCCGCGCCGCCGACCCGGCTCAGGGTCTATGCCAGCCTGCTGCTTGCCCTGGCCGCCACGCTGCTGCCCTGGGCCGACCAGATCCGCTGGCTGGTGCCGGACTTCACCTTCATGGCGCTGCTCTACTGGAACATCCGCGCGCCCCGCCTGGCGGGACTGGGCGCCGCGTTCACCCTCGGCCTGATCACCGACGTGGCCCGGGGCGTGCTCATGGGGCTGAATGCCCTGGCGTATTGCGCCGCCGCATTCTTCGTGCTGCTGGTGCAGCGCCGCCTGGAGGGATTCGACGGGCCCCGCCAGACCCTGCAACTGGCCCCCATCCTGTTCGGCAAGGAAGCCCTGGTGCTGGCCCTGGGCCTGGTGATGGGGCGTGGCGAGGCGGACTGGCGCTGGCTGGCGGCGGGCCTGGCCGCCGCCCTGTTGTGGCTGCCCCTGGCCTGGCTGATGGACCGCATCACCAATCGCACCGCCATCCCCCCAAAAGCGGACCTGGGCATCAGAAGCCGGCCTTGATGATGACGCGCCCCATGTCCATCCTCATCGCCCGCGCCGGGGGGGCGCCATCCGTGACGCGGCCGTGAGCACCCTGCGTCTCATCAATCCGGAAATCGAGTTCCTGCGCTACCGGCGTCGCATGGAAATCGCCGGTGTCTGCGCGGGCCTGCTGTTCCTGGGCCTGCTCGGCCGCTTCGTCTGGCTGCAACTGGTGCAGTTCGACCACTACCACGCCCTGGCGGAAAACAACCGCATTTCCCTGGTGCCGGCGCCGCCCTCGCGCGGCGTGATCTACGACCGGCAGAACATGGTCCTGGCCCACAACTACTCCGCCTACACCCTGGAGATCACCCCCTCCAAGGCCGGCAAGCTGGAGGAAACCATCGACCGGCTGGCCGAAATCGTCGCCATCGAGGCCGGCGACCGCAAGCGCTTCAGGAAGCTGCTGGCGGAGAGCAAGAACTTCGAGAGCATCCCCATCCGCAACATGCTCACCGAGGAGGAGGCCGCCCGCTTCGCGGTGAACCGCTACCGCTTCCCCGGGGTGGAGGTGAAGGCGCGCCAGTTTCGTCAGTATCCCTTCGGCGCGGGCTTCTCCCACGTGGTCGGCTACATCGGCCGCATCGGCGAGAAGGACCAGGAGCGCCTGGCCGAAGCCGGCATGGCCGCCAACTACAAGGGCACCGACCACATCGGCAAGCTGGGCATCGAGGCCCGCTACGAGCCCTGGCTGCACGGCCGCACCGGCATCGAGAAGGTGGAGACCGATTCCGGTGGCCGGGCCGTGCGCCTGCTGTCCCGCAGCGCGCCGGTGGCCGGCTACAACCTGTATCTGCACCTGGATGCCCGGCTGCAGCAGGTGGCGGAGAAGGTGTTCGGCGACTACCGGGGCGCCCTGGTGGCCCTGGATCCGCGCAACGGCGGCGTGCTCGCCCTGGTCTCCAAGCCCGGCTTCGACCCCAACCTGTTCATCGATGGCATCGATCCGGCCACCTGGCGCGAACTGAACGACTCCCTCGACCGCCCCTTGATCAACCGGGCCCTGCGCGGCGTCTACCCGCCCGGCTCCACCATCAAGCCGTTCATGGGCCTGGCCGGCCTGGAACTGGGCGTGCGCCGGGCCGGCGACACCATTTCCGATCCCGGCTATTTCACCCTGCCCGGCAGCAGCCACCGTTACCGGGACTGGAAGAAGGACGGCCACGGCATGGTGGACCTGAAGCGCTCCATCACCATCTCCTGCGACACCTACTATTACGGCCTGGCCAACCAGATGGGCATCGAGCGCATGTCCGGCTTCCTGTCCCAGTTCGGATTCGGCCGGAAGTCCGGCGTCGACCTGGACGGCGAACTGGCCGGCCTGATGCCGACGCCGGAATGGAAAAACAGGCGTTTCAAGCAGCCCTGGTGGCCGGGGGAGACGGTGATCGCCGGCATCGGCCAGGGCTACGTCCTGGCCACCCCCATGCAGCTGGCCGTGGCCACCATGGCCATCGCCAACGACGGCATCCTCTACAAGCCCCAGCTCATCCGCGCCTGGCGCGACCCGGCCAGCGGCAAGGTGGGCCATGCCGCGCCCCAGGTCGCGGGCCGCATTGCCCTGAAGCCGCAACACCTGCGCCTGGTCAAGGAAGCCATGGTCGACGTGACCTTGCCGGGCGGCACGGCGTCCGGCGCGGGCGCCAACGCGGCCTATCCGTTCGCCGGCAAGACCGGCACCGCCCAGGTGGTGGGCATCAAGCAGGGCGCGAAGTATATGGAAAGCCAGGTGCACGCCCGCCACCGGGACCACGCCCTGTTCATCGCCTTCGCCCCGGCCGACGCCCCCAAGATCGTGGTGGCGGTGATGGTTGAAAACGGCGGCCACGGCGGCTCCACCGCCGCGCCGGTGGCGCGCAAGGTGATCGACTACTGGCTGCTGGGCAAGCTGCCGATCATCTATGCGCCGGAAGAGCCCGCCGATGCCGCCATCCCCGACGAGATCGAGGACAGCGGCCCGGCCGGCGACGAGGTCGTGGCGCCGCCGCCCGAGGAGGTCGCCCAGTGATCCGCCGTTTCCTGTCCCGCCTGGTGGCCCACCTGGACGGTCCCCTGATGGGCCTGCTGGCGGTGTTGCTGCTGATCAGCACGGCGGTGGTGTTCAGCGCCTCGGGGGAAGACACCGACCGCATCGTCGCCCATCTCACCAATATCGGCGTGGCCCTGGGCGCCATGCTGCTGGTGGCCCACATCCCGCCCCAGCGGCTCATGCAGTTCGCGCCGCCGGCCTACGTCCTCGGCCTGTTGCTGCTGCTGGGCGTGGCCCTGTTCGGCGTGGTGGTGAACGGCTCCCGGCGCTGGCTGGAACTGGGCATCACCCGCATCCAGCCCTCCGAGCTCATGCGCCTGGCGGCGCCGATGATGCTGGCCTGGTATTTCCACTACAAGCAGGAAACCCTGCGCGGCCGGGATTTCGCCATCGCCGCCGTCCTGCTGATCCTCCCGGTGGGCTTCATCGCCAGGCAGCCCGACCTGGGCACCTCCCTGCTGATCACCGCCTCCGGCTTCTATGTGCTGTTCCTGGCCGGCCTGTCCTGGAAGATCATCCTGGGCGCCGCCGTGGCGGCCGCCTCCGCCCTGCCCCTGGCCTGGAACTACCTGCTGCACGACTACCAGCGCCAACGGGTGCTCACCCTCATCGACCCGGCCTCGGATCCCCTGGGCGCCGGCTACCACATCATCCAGGCCACCATCGCCGTGGGCTCCGGCGGCGTCGCCGGCAAGGGCTGGATGGCGGGCACCCAGACCCACCTGGACTTCCTGCCGGAACGCAGCACCGACTTCATCTTCGCCGTGTTCTCCGAGGAATTCGGCCTCATCGGCAACCTTTTCCTGCTGCTGCTCTACGCCGCCATCATCTGGCGCGGCCTGTGGCTGGCGGCCGGCGCCCCGTCCCTGTTCGGCCGGCTGCTGTCCGGCGCCATCGTGCTCACCTTCTTCACCTACGCCTTCGTCAACATGGGCATGGTGTCCGGCATCCTGCCGGTGGTGGGGGTGCCCCTGCCCCTGGTGAGCTATGGCGGCACGTCCATGGTCACCGTGCTCCTGGGCTTCGGCATCGTGATGAGCGCCGCAACCCATAAAAAGCTTGTAAAAACATAGCGGATACGCGCTACACTTGGAGCGCTTTGTTACATGATGAGCGCCCCATGCCGAAGACCCGCCCCACTCCGCTGATCCTGGCCCTGAGCGTGACCCTCGCCGTCCTCGCGGGCTGCGGCACGGCCCCCACCAAAACCAGCCAGAGCGAGGATGCGCCGGTCATCCCGCCCTTCAAGGGCGGCGGCTACTACAAGGACGACGGCCCCGGGGCCAACCCTCCGGCCGACCTGGCCGCCACCCCCGATGCCGTGCCCAGGTGGGAGCCCCTGCACCGCTACGCCAACAACGACTACCGGGTGATGGGCAAGGGCTACGACCCCCTGCCCGCCGGCAAGGCCTACAAAGCCAAGGGGCTGGCCTCCTGGTACGGCCGCAAGTTCCACGGCAAGCCCACCTCCACCGGCGAGCCCTACGACATGTATGCCATGTCCGCCGCCCATGCCACCCTGCCCCTGCCCAGCTACGCCCGGGTCACCAACCTGGAGAACGGCAAGAGCGTCGTCGTGCGGGTGAATGACCGGGGGCCCTTCCACGAGGGCCGCATCATCGATCTGTCCTACACCGCCGCCTACAAGCTGGACATCCTCAAGGGCGTGACCCCGGTGGAAGTGGAATCGGTGTTGCCGGATGCCGCGCCCACCAGCTTCTCGGCCCAGGCCGACGAGCCCTTCGCGCCGCCGGACAGGCAACTGGCCGTGGCGGCCGAACCCGCCAATCCCGAAGGTGATCGCAAAGTTGATCCCGAAGTCGCGGCCAGCGGATCCACCCAGGCCGGGCTCGCCGCCACGGAACCCGCGTTCCCCCGCGACGGAAAGGCGATCTACCTGCAACTGGGCGCTTTCTCCAGGCCGGCCACCGCGGATGGCCTCCTGGCCCGCGCCAGCGCCATCCTGTCCAGGGGCTTCCCCGGCGTCATGCGCCTGGAAGCCAACGGACTCTACAAGATCCAGGCCGGCCCCTTCGCCAACGGCGAGGAAGCCGAACGGGCCGCCGAGCGGGTCCTGGCCGAGCTGGGGATCAAGGCCTACAAGCTGACCGGCGACGCGCCGGTCGCCGCTACCGCGCCAGTCGCCGCTCCGGTCATGGCGGCGGTCGAGGCCACGCCAACCCCGGCGAACGCCGAGCCCGCGCCCGGCCTCTACCTGCAACTGGGCGCCATGTCCTCTCCCGACGCGGCAGAAACCCTGGCCAATCGGGTCAGGTCCCGTTTCGGCGACGAGCTGCCCGGCCTGGCCCGGGTCAGCGCCGGCAATCTGGTCAAGGTCCAGGCCGGCCCCTTCGCCAGCTCCGCGGCGGCCGAGCGACTGGCCCTGGCCTACCAGCAGGATTTCGGCGTCAAGCCTTACAAGATCTCGCGCTGACGGCGCGGACCATCCCGCCCCCGCCCGGACCCATGGGCGGGGAACCCGATCCCGCGCCCGGGGTCCATCGCGGGGATCCATCGTCTCCCGCCCAAGGGCGGACCTTTATAATTTCAGCCTTTCGGAACATATCTTCACGATGAAGCCGTTGTCCTTCGCGTTGTCTTTCGTTTCGCTCCTGCCCTTCCTCTGCCTGCTTCTCGTCCTGCCCGCCCGCGCCGCGTTGCCCGTGCCGCCCCCGCCCCAGATCGAGGCCCGCGCCTGGCTGCTGGTGGACGCCGCCAGCGGCCTGCCCCTGGCGGAAAGGAACCCGGATGCCAAGGTGGAACCCGCCTCCCTCACCAAGCTGATGACCGCCTACATCGCCTTCAGCGCCATCAAGGAAGGCCGCCTGGCCCTGAACCAGGAACTGTCCGTCTCGGAGAAGGCCTGGAAGGCCGAGGGCTCCCGCATGTTCCTGGACCCGAAGCGGCGCGCCACGGTGGAAGACCTGCTGAAGGGCGTCATCGTCCAGTCCGGCAACGATGCCTGCATCACGCTGGCGGAGGGCATCGCCGGTTCCGAGGAGAGCTTCGTCGCCGTGATGAACCAGATGGCGAAGAAGCTGGGCATGACCCGCACCCATTTCATGAATGCCACCGGCCTGCCCCACCCCCAGCACGCCACCACCGCCCGGGATCTGTCCCGGCTGGCCGGGGCCCTGATCCGCGATTTCCCGGATTTCTACAAGTACTACGCCATGAAGGAGTTCGCCTACAACGGCATCAGCCAGCCCAACCGCAACCGGCTGCTGTTCATGGATCCCAGCGTCGACGGCGTCAAGACCGGCCACACGGAGAGCGCCGGCTACTGCCTGATCGCCTCGGCCAAACGCGAGCAGCGCCGCCTGCTCAGCGTGGTGCTGGGGGCCGGTTCCGACGGCGGCCGCGCCATGGAAAGCCAGAAGCTGCTGAACTACGGCTTCCAGTTCTTCGAGACCGTGAAGCTCTATCCGGCCAACCAGGCCGTGAGCAGCCTGCGCATCTACAAGGGCAAGGGCGGCGAGGTGAAGGCGGGCTTCCTCTCCGACTTCCACGTCACCGTGCCGCGCGGCATGTCCAGGAACATCCAGGCCCAGCTCGTCACCCAGCAGCCCCTGCTGGCCCCGGTCCGGCGCGGCCAGAAACTGGGCACCCTGCGCCTCTCCGTGGATGGCCAGCCCGTGGGCGACTACCCCCTGCTGGCCCTGGAGAGCGTCCCGGTGGCCGGCATCCTGGGCCGGGGCTGGGACAACATCCTGCTGATGTTCAAGTAAACCAAGAAAACCAAGACGACAGTCGGCAGCGGGCAGTCGGCGGAAACACCACCTAGACTGGAACTGCCCACTGCCCACTGCCCACTGCCCACTGCCCACTGCCCACTGCCCACTGACAACTGCCTACCATGTCCTGCGTCGTCTATCTCAACGGCCAGTTCCTCCCCCTGGAGGAGGCCCGCGTCCCGGTCATGGACCGGGGTTTCCTGTTTGGCGACGGGGTGTACGAGGTCATCCCGGTCTACGATCGCCAGCCCTTCCGCCTGGAGGAGCACCTGTCCCGGCTGCAGGACAGCCTGGACGGCATCCGCCTGGCCAATCCCCACTCCGTCGCCGAGTGGACCGCCCTGATCGAGCGCATCGTCCGGGACGCGGAATGGCAGGACGTGGGCGTCTACCTCCAGGTCACGCGCGGCCCCGGCCCCCGGGACCACGCCTTCCCCAGGCAAATCCGCCCCACCGTCTTCCTCATGCCCCTGGAACTGCCGGCGCCGCCGGCCGAGTTGGTGGCCAACGGCGTCGCCGCCATCACCGCCGAGGACATCCGCTGGTCCCGCTGCGACATCAAGGCCACCGCCCTGCTGGCCAACGTGCTGCTGCGCCAGCTCTCGGTGGACGCCGGCTGCGCCGAGACCCTGCTGATCCGGGACGGGCAGTTGATGGAAGGCTCCGCCAGCAGCGTCTTCCTGGTGAAGGACGGCGTCATCCTGGCGCCTCCCAAGACCCGGCTGATCCTGCCCGGCATCACCTACGACGTGGCCCTGGAACTGGCCGGGCGGGAAGGCCTGCCCTGCCGGGTCCGCCCCATCGCCGAAGCCGAGCTGCGCGCCGCCGACGAGATTTGGATCACCTCCTCCACCAAGGAAATCCTGGCCGTCACCCGGCTGGACGGCCGGCCGGTCGGCGATGGCCGGCCCGGACCCGTGTACCGGCGCATGATCGCCCTCTACCAGGCCTACAAGCACACCGTCATGCGCGGCAACCCCGGGCCATGAACCACGACCCATGCCAAGACACATAAGCCACGTCACATAAGCCACGCCATATAAACCACGACCCATGAGCCAAGACACCCTGCTGGAATTCCCCTGCGACTTCCCCGTCAAGATCATGGGGATGCAGCGGGACGACTTCGCCCCCAGCATGGTGGAAATCGTCCTGCGCCACGCCCCCGACTTCGCCGCGGAAAGCGTGGAAATGCGCGCCTCCGCCACGGGCAAGTATCTTTCCCTCACCTGCACCATCCGCGCCACGTCCAGGGCGCAACTCGACGACCTCTACCTGGAGCTGACCGGCCACCCGCTGGTGAAGGTGGTGTTGTGAGCGGCAGCCCCCACCGCCGGTGATGGACGACCCCCGCCCCCCTCTTTACGAACAACTCGCGGCCCGGATCCCGCGCATCCCGGCCACCTGGCTGCTGATCATCACCAACCTGCTGGTGTTCGCCGCCATGCTGGGCCAGGGCGCCGGCCTCCGCCACACGGACAACGCCGTGCAGCTGGCCTGGGGCGCCAACTTCGGCCCCGCCACCAAGGACGGCGAGTGGTGGCGCCTGGGCAGCGCCCTGTTCCTGCACTTCGGCCTGATGCACCTGGCCTTGAACATGCTTTCCCTGTGGGACGGCGGCCGGCTGGTGGAGCGCATGTACGGCCACGGCCGTTTCCTGGTCCTGTTTTTCGCCGCCGGCCTGGCCGGCAACCTGCTGTCCCTGATCGCCCAGGGCGACCGGGCCATTTCCGGCGGCGCCTCGGGCGCCGTGTTCGGCGTCTACGGCGCCCTGCTGTCCTTCCTCTGGCTGGAACGCCGGCAACTGCATCCCGGGGAATTCAGGCGCCTGTTCGTGGGCGCGGCCCTGTTCTCCGCCATCAACATCGGCCTGGGCTTCCAGGTCACCGGCATCGACAACGCCGCCCATATCGGCGGCTTCGTGGCCGGCATCCTGGCGGGCGCCGCCCTGGCGCCGTCCCTGGCCCCCGACCCGGGGCGCCGCCGCCGCTGGCGTCTGCTGCCGGCGGCCATCCTCGTCCTGGCCGTGGCCGGCCTGGCCGCCAACATCCCCGCACCGCGCTACCGCTGGAGCGAGGAACAGCAGGCCCGGGGCCAAATCGGCCAGTTCCTGGGCGCCGACGCCCGCCTCAGCGCCCGCTGGGGCGCCATCCTCGGCCAGGCCAGGCGGGAGGGGGGCTCATTCGACGAACTGGCCGGCCGCCTGGAGGCGGAAGTGAGCAGCCCCTACGAGGACAGCTTCGAGCAGCTGGCCCGCCTGCATCTCAGTCCCGCCGCCCCCTCCGCGCCCGCCCTGGCCGCCCTGCGCGAGTACGCCGAGATCCGCCGCGACGCCGCCCGCGCCCTGGTGGACGCCCTGCGCGCCCACGATCCCGAGCGCGCGCGGGAAGCCCTGGAAATGGCCCGGGAGGCGCCCCGGCGGGCGGCCGTGCAACAGGCGCCGGCGAGCGCCCCGGCCCGGTGACGGGAGCGGTTCGGGCTTGGGCCTGGGGCCGGCGCGGCCCCACGCCAGGGCATGGCAAAATCCGGGCATGACTCCCGACCCCATCCTGCGCTTCCTCGGTCGCGTCGATTACCAACCCGCCTGGCGGGCCATGCAGGATTTCACCGCCGGGCGCGACGCCGACGCGGCGGACGAAATCTGGCTGCTGGAGCATCCGCCCGTGTTCACCCTGGGCATGGCGGGCAAGCGCGAACATGTGCTGGCGGATATCGGCATCCCGGTGCTGGCCATCGACCGGGGCGGTCAGGTGACCTATCACGGGCCGGGCCAGGTGGTGGGCTATCTGCTGGTGGACCTGCGGCGGCGCGGCTATGGGGTGCGGGAACTGGTGCATCGCATGGAGCAGGCGGTGATCGACGTGCTGGCGGAGCATGGCCTGGCCGGCGAGCGGCTGGCGGGGGCGCCCGGGGTGTATGTGGCGTCGGGGGACGAGGGCGGGCTGGCCAAGATCGCGGCCCTCGGGCTGCGGGTGCGGCATGGCTGCGCCTATCACGGACTGGCGCTGAACGTGGACCTGGACCTGGCGCCCTACCGGGCCATCAATCCCTGCGGCTATGCGGGCATGGCGGTGACGCGGCTGAAGGATTTCGTGCCGGATGTGCGCCGCGAGGCGGTGGAGGCGGCGCTGGCGCGGCGGCTGGTGGAACGGGTTTATGGGGAAAAGTCGGAGGGCGTGACGGGCTGAGGGCCGTCGGGGGCGACCGATCCCGCGCGGGGGCATAATCCCTACCGGGAAACACCGTCCCACCCAGGAGCCTGTCGAGCCGGGAACCGTCATGATCGAAGATGCCAAGGAGCGTTTCGCCACCCTCAAGGCCAGCGGCATGTTGCCCTCGCCCCAGGGCGTGGCCCTGGCCGTCCTGGAGCTGACCCAGAAGAACGACGTCAGCCTGCAGACCCTGACCCACCTGGTGCAGACCGATCCGGCCATGGCCGGGCGCGTCCTGCGCTACGCCAACGCGGTGCACGGCGGCAGCCTGCGCCATATCGCCTCCCTGTCCCATGCCATCGTTTTCCTGGGCCTGTTCCGGGTGCGCCAGATCGCCCTGGGGTTTTCCCTCATCGACCATTACCGCAGCGGCGCCTGCGCCGCCTTCGACTACCTGGGCTACTGGACGGCGTCCCTGGCCACCGGCATCGCCGCCCAGCAGGTGGCCGCCCAGGCCCAGTGCCCGCCGGACGAGAGCTTCACCTGCGGGCTGCTGTCCGGCATCGGCCGGCTGGCCCTGGCCACGGCGTTTCCCCTGGAATACGGCGAACTGCTGGCGCTGAAGCTCGAGGGCCCGGCCCTGCGCGAGGCCGAGGCCGCCCAGTTCGGCCTGGACCACGCCGCCCTCTCGGGGGAACTGCTCGAGGACTGGGGCCTGCCGGACATCTTCCACCAGGCCGTGCGCCATCACGAGCTCCCCGGCGAGGCGCCGTTCCCGGCCGGCTCCCGCGCCCAGGCCCTCACCGCCGCCCTGCATTTCGCCGCCAAGGTGGGCCTGCTGCTGACCCTGGATTCGACCCGGCGCTGGGAGAGGGTGCCTTCCCTGTACCAGGCCGCCGCCCAGGTGGGGCTGGAGGACCACGAGGTGCCGCCCCTGGTGGATGCCGTGGTGACCCAGTGGCAGGACTGGGGGCGGGAACTGCATCTGCCGACGCGGGATTTCAGCGACATCAAGGAGCTGCTGAACATGCCGCCCGATCCCGGCGGCGAGGCGGGGTTGTCGGCCCTGGTGGTGCTGCCCATGCGGGTGGTCCTCATGGCGCGCGCCGCCGGCCTGCTGCGCGGCCTGGCGGAAACCCTGGACGCCATGGGCCTGGCGGTGGAGCTGGCCACGGACCGGGACGGCGCCCTGAAGCTGCTGGCCGGCAAGCGCGCCGACCTGCTTATGGTGGAATTGCCCGACGGCGGCGAGGACAGCGCGCGCGCCCTGCGGGAATTGCGCGCCGGCGAGTCCGGTCGCCACGCCTATTGCATCGTCCTGATTCCGCCCGAGGCGGAGGCCGGCGCCGCCAGGCTGATGCGGGCGGGCGCCTCCGACTACCTGCTGACCAACTATTCCGAGGCCGCCCTGATGGCCCGGCTCAACGCCGCCCAGCGGGTGGTGGCCCTCCAGGGCGCCGTGCGCGCCGAGCGGGAATCGGTGATCCGTTCCTCCGGCGATTGGGCGCGCAGCAACCGGCGCCTGTTGCGGGAGGCCCATACCGACCCCCTCACCCGCCTGTACAACCGGCGCTACGGCATGGACCGCTTCGCCCAGGAATGGTCCTTCTCCCTGCACAGCGCCACGCCCCTGTCCTGCCTGATGCTGGACATCGACCACTTCAAGCGCATCAACGACCGCCATGGCCACGATGTCGGCGACCTGGTGCTCACCCGGATGGCCCGCGTGCTGGAGGGCGGCTGCCGCAAGGACGACGTGGTGTTCCGCTACGGCGGCGAGGAATTCTGCATCGTCAGCCCCCACACTGCCCTGGCGGACGCCGCGCAACTGGCCGAGCGCATCGTCCGGGCCGCGCGGGAAACGGATTTCGGCCGGGAGGGCGTCAACTCGCCGGTCACCCTCAGCGCCGGCGTGGCCACGCGGACCGCCGACGACGCCGACCTGGAAAGCCTCATCGCCCGCGCCGACAAGGCGCTCTATGCCGCCAAGGAAGGCGGGCGCGACCGGGTCATGGTGTCGCGGGGGGCGTGAAGAAGCGCTCCCGCATCTCCTCCAGCCCCAGGCCGGCCAGCACCGCGTTCAGCCGCTCGGAGGGCCGCTTACGGGGCAGATCCTTGTCGCTGGCGACGATCAGTTCGTTCTTCAGGGAGTGTTCCCAGCCCACCAGTTCGGTGACGTTGACCTGGTAGCCGTGGGCTTCCAGTTGCAGGCAGCGCAGCACGTTGGTGACGTGGCTGCCGAACTCCCGGGTGTGGATGGGGTGGCGCCAGAGTTCGGCCAGGGGGTTGCTCAGGGCCCGGCCCTTGTTCTTGCGCAGCACTGCGGCCACCTCCGCCTGGCAGCAGGGCACCAGGACGATGAAGCGGGCCTGCTTCGCCAGGGCGAAGCGGATGGCGTCGTCGGTGGCGGTGTTGCAGGCATGCAGGGCGGTGACCAGGTCCACCCTGTCCGGCAACTGGTCCGACTGGATGGATTCCGCCACCGACAGGTTGAGGAAGCTCATGCCCGCAAAACCCAGTCTTTGCGCCAGCTCCCGGGACTTCTCCACCAGCTCGTCGCGGGTCTCGATGCCGTAGATGTGGCCTTCGGGCGCTTCCGTCTTGAAGAACAGGTCATAGAGGATGAAACCCAGGTAGGACTTGCCGGCGCCGTGGTCCACCAGGGTGAGGTTCGGGCGATCGGCCCGGACTTCCTTGAGCAGGGGCTCGATGAACTGGAACAGGTGATAGACCTGCTTCAGCTTGCGCCGGCTGTCCTGGTTCATCTTGCCGTCGCGGGTCAGGATGTGCAGCTCCTTCAGGAGTTCGACGGATTGGCCAGGGCGGACTTCGTACATGGGGAGGGCGGGGGAGGGATCGGGAATGGCTGGCATCCTAACCCGTAACCAGGAGGGTTTCTCTGACATAAGCTGGCAAGGTGCGGCTCGGCGTCAGGCTGGTATCGCCTCATTTCGGGCATCCATGGGCGCGTTGGTTCAATGGCATGTGTCTGAGTGGAGCTGTCACTCCGCAAGGCAATCAACTGCGAATAGTGGTTCAAGCGCGGCCTCGTAGACATGAGCTCGGCTTCAAGTTGACCGCCCTGCGTTCACCCTTGATTGCTATCCCCTGCCATGTGCCCGCGTTCTTGCTGGGGCTGGGTCCTGGTGATAGGCTCAGATCGCCCACCTTGGTGTGGTTGCTGGTCATGGAGCCAGAACATTGTTCTGTCTCTTCGGGCCAACGGTGACGCTACATCAAGCCAAACATCTCAATGACAACAACAATTTCGGGGTTGTATTTTTCACGGCACTCAACGATATTCAACTTATAGGTTGATAATTGCATTATCTGCTCCCACTTGAAGATGAAGACGCAGCGCCCCTGCCGGTGGATGCCTGGCGGCTCTTCACGCCCTGTGGCGATGCGGAAGGCGAAGATTGCCCCCTCCTGGACCAAGCCGGCGGCCTGGGGGACAACCTGGAGCGGCAGTTCGATACCTTGCTTGCCATGATCCGCAAGTTGGCGGCCACAGGCAAAAACTGGAAGGAGCTGATCCGTGATGAAAAGGCCTTGCACGATCTGGGCACTGTCCGCATTGCCCTGCCCACCGGACAGGTTGTTGACGAACGCATCTGGCAGTTCAAACAGGGGCAGGTACGCCTACTTTGGTGCTACGGCGGCGGGAAGAAGGTGCTACTTCTCACCCATCTGGCCGTAAAGAAAAGTCAGAAGACACCCAAGGCTGACATCGAAGCTGCCAGGCGGGCCATGCAGGACTATGTTTCCGCTCGCGAAGGCGGGCAACTGAGAATCGTCGGAGATGAAGATGAGCGCACGCTTCACCAACTATTTGCGCAAGAAGCGGGAAAACCCCGAGTACCGGAAACGGGAAAAACTGGCCGAGGTCGCCGCTGATCTGCGCATCCTTCTGGCCGATGCCGGCCTCAGCCAGCGGGAACTGGCCGCGCGTCTGGCGCTGAGCGATCAGGCACTCTCCAAGAAGCTGAGCGGCACCAATCTCACCCTGGGCGCGCTGTTCGACTACTGCGAGGCCCTGGGCAAGGATTTCGCCATCGTATTCCGCGACAAAGGTGCCCGTCACGCCGGCCGGGACGTGCCTGCCGAACTGGACGGCGCCTATGTGTTCAACCAGCGGGAGCGTGTGGCCACCAGGCCGCCTGTTGTCCTTCGTGCCTCGAACGAAGCGGCCAACGACGCCTGGAGCCCCCTGCGAGCGGTGGCGCGGGCATGAACGAGGAATTGATCCAACAGGCCATTCAGTGCCTGTCCATCCAGAACGTGACCTTGCGCCAGGCCCGCCTGGACCTGGTCGATGCGTTCGACCCCGCGTTAGCCCCCCGAGACCTCCTGGTGCAATACCGGGCCGCCGCCAAGCGTGCGCACCAAGTGGAATTCCAGATCGAGAATGGCCCACCCCAGCGCCATTTCCAGGTGGAGTTCGAATGCGGCCTGCGCTTGGCGGACGCCGCGCTGATCCGTGATGACGACCCAGCCACCGGCCAGGTGGCGGAAATTCAGGCCCTATTCCTGGCGGACTACCTGATCAGGCCCGACAGCAAACCGGAGAAAACCGCCCTGGACGCTTTCGCCAGCGTCAACGTGGGGTACCACGTCTGGCCCTACTGGCGTGAATACCTGCAATCCACCTGTGCCCGTGCCGGGCTGCCCCTCATCGCCCTGCCCATGTACACCGTGCCCAAGGCAAACCAGGCTGCGAAGAAGACGCCTCGCCGTAAACTCGCCAAGGTCTAACCCCTGCGGGTGTCTGGCCCGAAATAACAAGAGGAGCCCCCGTGGCCGCGATACACCAACTCATCGACCAGATTGAAGACGAACGCTTGCGTGCGCGCCTGCGCGAAGAGGCGAACGCCCTGACCCAGGGCCGCAGCTTCGGTCTGGTCTTCGAACGCCATTTGCCGGAAGTCACCCCGATCTATCGGGCGCGGCCGCGCCGGGGGGACGCGGTGGCGGTGCGGGGCGAACCTCTGGAAGACCTGTGGCGGGTGCAGCGCATCCAGCAGGGCCAGGCCCTCTGCCAGCACCTCACGCGGGGCCAGGTGCACGCCTGGCCGCTGGATCAACTGCTGGTGGTGCGCCGTTTCGGCGAGCCCATCTTTCCCGCCCTGAAGCCCATGGATCGGGTGGCCAACGGGCCGGCGGACGCCCCCTGGCACACCCTGATCGAGGCGGACAATTTCCACGCCCTGCAATTGCTGGAATATCTCTATGCCGGACAGGTGGACTGCATTTACATCGACCCGCCCTACAACTCGGGGGCACGGGACTGGAAATACAACAATGACTATGTAGACAAGAATGATTCTTGGCGGCACAGCAAGTGGTTGGCCTTCATGGAGCGAAGGCTAAAGCTGGCCAAGCGCCTCTTAAAGAAAAGCGAAGGCGTTTTGATAGTCACAATAGACGAGAACGAAATCCATCATCTTGGCATGCTGCTGGAGGCTGCCTTCCCGGAATATGTTCGTCAGATGGTAACCATCATCATTAACCCTAAGGGAACGGGGAAACTCAACTTTGCGCGCGTCGAAGAACAAGCCCTTTACTGCATCCCAAACGTCGAAGGTGGTGTCATCAAGGGTCTCAACATCAGTACGGATGATGGCGATGGCGAAAACAATGACTGTGATACCGACAGTTCGCATCTCGACCCAGAAAAAGTTCATCTCTGGGAACTGCGCCACGCCAGGCGACGGGGTAGCGAATCCAGTTACAGGCACCAACGCTGGAACCAGTTCTACCCCCTCTACGTTGACGAGCAGGCCAAGGTTGTAATTAGAACTGGCCAGTCCATCCCATTGGATGCTGAACCCGATTTCAGCAGAACGAACGATGGGCTCACGCCCATCTGGCCTATTGACCACGACGGCAACCATAGATGCTGGCGGTTCATCTCAACCAAGATGCAGTCGCTCATAAATCAGCAGCGCGTCGTGCTTGGGAAATACAACAGAAACAAGGGCACCTGGACAGTCAATATCTGGGAGAAGAAGCCAAGCTCCATAAAGCTTAAGACCGTTTGGTGGGAGACCTTGCACGACGCCGGAACCCACGGGACTACATTGCTCGCAGATATCCTTGGTCGCCGAGGGGCGTTTGCCTTTCCCAAATCAGTGTATGCCACAAGGGATGCTATTGCGGCCGTGGTTTCTGAACGCCCTGATGCACTCATCGTTGATTTTTTCGCCGGAAGCGGTTCGACACTTAATGCCGTCCAACTGCTCAACGTGGCCGACAGCGGCAAGCGCCGCTGCATCATGGTCACTAACAACGAAGTTTCCTCAAGCGAAGCGGACAACCTAAGCAGTCAAGGGTTGAAACCCGGAGATGCTGACTGGGAATCTCACGGCATCTGCCAATCCGTCACATGGCCCCGCACCAAGTACACCATCCTGGGCCGGCGCGACGATGGGACTCAATTGGAGGGGGAATACAGCACGGGCCAGACCCGGGAGGTGGAAAGGCCCCGCCGCTTCCGTCACATCAATTTCGTCACTGGCGCCCATCTGGACACCCTGGCCAAACGCAGGCAGTTCCTCTCGCTGGTAGAGGGATTGCCACAGACCCTGGCCAGTTCCGATCTGGCTCATGTGGTATCCGAGGAGCACACGATCTCGGTGCTGTTCGACGAGGCCCAGGCAGAGACCTGGCTGGAGGCCCTGGACGGCCAGGACCACATCACCGAATTCATCATCGTCGCCCCGACCCGCCCCCGCTTCAACGAGATCAAGGCCCAGGTGGAAGCCCTGCTGGGACCGGCGGTGGTGAGCGAGGAATTGAAGCGCCCCATGCGCGAAGGCTTTCCCGCCAACGTGGAGTACTTCCGGCTGGATTTCCTGGACCCGGAACAGGTGGCTCTGAAGCGCCAGTTCCGCGAGGTGCTGCCGCTGCTGTGGATGCGCGCCGGCTGTTACGGTCCGCGACCCGTTCTGGCCGCCCAGGCGCCCCTGCCGGCTTGGCTGTTGCCCGAGGCCAACCGTTTTGCGGTGCTGTTGGAAGAAGAACGCTTTCGGGATTTCCTGCCGCTGGCCCATGAGCGCGCGGATCTGACCCATGTGTTCCTGGTGACGGATGCCGAGGAGGCCTTCCAGGAAATGGCCGCCGAGCTGCCGCCTGGGGTGCTGGCCGTGCAGTTGTATCGGGATTACCTGGAGAACTTCCTGATCAACCGGGGAGAGCGGGCATGAGGGTCGGGCTGTTCGATTTCCAGGAGTTCGCCCTGGCCGAGTTGCGCGGCCAGTTGCTGGCCATGCGCGCCGAGGCCCCCTCCCGGCCCCAGGCCCTCTCTTTCTCCGCACCCACCGGGGCGGGCAAGACCATCATGATGACAGCCCTGTTCGAGCAGATTCTGTTCGGGGCGGAAGATTTCCTGCCCCAGCCGGACGCGGCCATTCTGTGGCTCTCGGACATGCCGGAGTTGAACGAACAGACCCGGCTGAAGATCGAGGGCAAGTCTGACCGCATCCGGGTGTCCAGGCTGCGCACTATCGATTCGTCCTTCGACGTGGAGCGGCTGGAGGGCGGCTATGTCTATTTCATCAACACCCAGAAACTGGGTACCGACAGGCTGCTGACCAGCACCGGCAACATGCGCCAATTCTCCATCTGGCAGACCTTCGCCAATACGGTGCGGGCTATGCCGGACCGGTTTTATGTGGTGATCGATGAGGCGCACCGCGGGGCGCGTACCGTGGCTGGAAACCGACAGGCCCAGACCCTGATGCAGCGCTTTCTGTTGGGCGCACCGGATGTGGGCATGGTGCCCTGTCGCATGGTGGTGGGCCTGAGCGCCACGCCCCAGCGCTTCGAGACGCTGATGGCCGGGGCTACCGCCCACACCTTGCGCCGGGTGGCCATCACGGCAGAGCAGGTAAGGGAGTCGGGCTTGTTGAAACAGCGGGTGCTGATCCATCACCCGGAGACGCCCACTTCGGCGGAGATGTCCCTGTTGCAGGATGCCGCCCGCCGCTGGGTGGAGATGGAGCGGCGCTGGGCAGACTATTGCAGCGCGGAAAACGAGGAACGGGTGTACCCGGTGCTGGTGGTGCAGGTCGCGGACACAGGAGGCCAGGGCCCCACGGCTACCGATCTTGGCCAGGCGGTGGCGGCTATCGAGCATGTTTGTGACCGTTCCATGCGGGAAAGGGAGATGGCCCATACCTTCAACGATTGCGGCGACCTGGATATTGGCGGGCGACGCATCCGCAAGGTGGAAGCCTCGCGCATTGAGGAGGATCGGGACATCGGCGTGGTGTTCTTCAAACAGAATCTGAGCACGGGCTGGGACTGTCCCCGAGCCGAGGTGATGATGTCCTTCCGACGCGCCCAGGATTACACCTATATCGCCCAATTGCTGGGGCGCATGGTACGCACCCCTCTGGCGCGGCGCATCGACCGGGACGCCGCGCTCAACGACGTGCATCTGTTGCTGCCAAATTTTGATACCCAGACCGTCACCCAGGTCGTGGAGGCCCTGCGCAACCCCGAGGATGCGCCCCCCACTGCCGAGGTGGGGTCGGGTCGGGAACTGGTGACCCTGAGCCGGGCAGACGGCATGGACGAGGCCTTCGCCGCGTTCGCCCTCCTGGAAACAGCGCGGGTGAACGCGGCCCGGGCGCAGAGCCCGGTACGGCGGGTCATTGCCCTGGGGCGCGCCTTGGACCGGGACGGTCTGACCACCGATGCTGGCCCCGCCGTTAAAGCCCTGCTGGTAGAACATCTTCGTGGTGAACGAGAGGCCATGCACGCTGCAGGCACGCTGGATGGCTTGGTGAACCAGGTACTCACGATCCAGATCCGCACCCTGGGTGTTGACCATAGCAGGGGAGTAGCCACGCCCGGTGATACCTACAGCATCGACACTGCCTCGTCGGATCTGGAGGCGCGATTCCAGACGGCGGGAAGGGGACTTTCCAACGGTCTGCACATGGATTGGTGGCAGGCCCACGCGGAACGGGATTCCCAGGAGGTTAAAGCGGAACTTGTGGTGCTTTGCCAGCAGGCCGGCGTCATGGGTCAGTTGGAAAGTGTTGCCCAGGCTGAATTTGACCGCTTGTTTGCACAACATCGTCTAGCGGTTCGCAGCCTGTCGGAAGCAAGACGGCAGCAGTATGAACACTTGCGTCTTGCCAACGCCGAGCCAATTTATGTGGATTGGGAGTTGCCGCCAACCATCCCATTTCGACGAACTCCAGCAGCACCAAGCTATGAAAAGCACGTTTACGTGGAGTCTAGTGGTGCATTCCGCGCAGACCTAGGGCCTTGGGAACGGGAATTTCTGGCTTTGATCCTGGACGACCCCAACGTGCTGGGTTGGTTGCGAAATGTGGACCGACAACCATGGGCATTCCAGGTGCCTTATTCATCGGGCGCAGAGACCCGGCCCCTGCACCCCGATCTACTCGTGGCCCGGAGGGTTGGCAACCAGGTACTTGTGGATGTTTACGAGCCCCATGATCCCTCGCGGGATGACAATGTGCCAAAGGCCCGTGGCCTGGCCCGATTCACCGAGGATCATGGTGCCGGCATTGGGCGGATTGGACTGGTCAGGAAGATGCGGGTTGCTGCCGGCTTGGAGGGGTATCGATTGCTGGACGTAAGCGAAGCCAACTGCCGTCGCACAGTGCTTGAGATTAATTTACCGGAACAGTTGGATCGGCTGTTCGTTGAGCAAGGCTCGGAAATCTAGCGGTCCGTTTGTTGGCTTCCAGTTTATGGACATCCTGGTATCCGGTTTGGCCGACTGGCAGGCATAGCCCGTATGGCAGGTTTCAGAGCCTTGCAGCCGTTCGAATGACCGCGATCCTGGTTCCGTGAACGGCTGCTCCAGGTTCATCCCGGCCAGTCAAATCAAAGTTGATGAGCGCTTCAAATTCCAGTCGGTCCTGAATGTCGCAACCTGATCGTTCGCGGGCACGCTTCGGCCCTCCTTCGGCTTTCACGAAGGGCACATTCCCCGGCTGATGTCTGCAACCCACGGAAGCTGGGGGATAATCTCGGCCGCTGTCCACCGATTCCCCCGTGTTTTCGCTCCATGGCCTCCATCCTCGAAATCCTGCGCCGCGCCGCATCCGACCTGTTCCAGGCCCGGGTGCTGACCGTGCTGTTCCTGCCCATGCTGGGCGCCCTGGCGGTCTGGGGCGGTCTGTTCTGGGCCTTCGGCGATTTCTGGGTGACCGGCCTGGCCGGCTGGGTGGCGGGGGTGCCCCTGCCGGACTGGATGGGCTCCGCGGCGGCTGGCTGGCTGGTGGCCCTGGGCGCCTATTTCCTGCTGGTCCTGCTGCTGTTGCCGGCCGTCTACGTCACCGCACTGCTCATCACTTCCCTAGTGTTCATGCCCCTGCTGGTGAACGTGGTGGCGCGCGGGCGCTTCCCGGCCCTGGAACGGCGGCGGGGCGGCGGCTTCGTCGGCAGCCTGGCCAACGGCGTGTTCGCCCTGGCCGTGTACCTGATGGTCTGGCTGCTCACGCTGCCGTTCTGGCTGCTGGGGCCCTTCGGCGCGGCGGTGTCGGTGCTGCTCAACGCCTGGCTGAACCAGCGCCTGTTCCTCTACGACGCCCTGGCGGAACACGCCGACGGGCGGGAGCTGGCCGCCCTGCGCCGCCAGGCCGGCTGGCCCCTGTACCTGATGGCCGCCTTCCTGGGCTTGCTGCATTTCGTTCCCGTGTTGAACTTTCTCGCCCCGGTTTACATGGGCCTGGCCTTCACCCACTATGGCCTGGAGCAAGTCGACCAACTAAGGAAGCGGTCCCCATGATCCTCGGCATCGGCACGGACATCATCGCGGTGAAGCGCATGGCCGACATCCATGCCCGCCATGGCGGCCGCCTGGCGGCGCGCCTGCTGGCGCCCGGGGAACTGGACGAGTATGGCCGGGCGCGCGACAAGGGCCGCTTCCTGGCCAAGCGCTTCGCCGCCAAGGAGGCCCTGGGCAAGGCGGTGGGCACCGGCATCCGCGCGCCGGTGTCGTTGTCCGCCATCAGCGTGGTGCATGACGCCCTCGGTCGGCCGGGTTTCGACTTCGCGCCGGAACTGGCGGCGTGGCTGGGCGACCGGGGGGCCGGCCAGGCCCATCTTTCCCTTTCCGACGAGCAGGATTACATCGTCGCTTTCGTGGTGATCGAACAGACATGATCCTGGAAACCTCAGTCGACCGCTCCTCGATCCTGGTGAGGCCGCATGGATGCTAGCGTTAGCGCCTTCGATAGGGCTCACCATTCGGGTGAAGTCCGCTACGCGTCCGATTGCACGGTTTTCGAGCCGTCTGGCTGCGTTGCTCCTCCTTGCGGGCCCCGGCCCGCTGCGTCGTCGCGCCTTGCCCGCCAACTCGAAAACCGCACACTCGAACGCGTTCAACTGAGGTTTCCAGGATGATTCCCTCCAACCATCTTCCCCTGGGTCCGGTCATGGCCGACGTGGCCGGCCTTGCCCTCACCGACGCCGAGCGCGTCCGCCTGGCCCACCCCGCCGTGGGGGGCGTGATCCTGTTCAAGCGCAACTACGAAAGCCCGGAGCAGATTGCCGACCTGTGCCGGGAAATCCATGCCCTGCGCAGTCCCCATCTGCTCATCGGCGTGGATCAGGAAGGGGGGCGGGTGCAGCGTTTCCGCGAGGGCTTCACCCCCATCCCGTCCATGCGCGCCATCGGCGAGACCTGGGACAGCCATCCCCAGCGCGCCCGCCGGCTGGCCCGGGACGCGGGCTACGTGATCGGCGCGGAGCTGCGCGCCATCGGCGTGGATTTCACCTTCGCCCCGGTGCTGGACCTGGATTACGGCAACAGCGGCGTCATCGGCGACCGGGCCTTCCATCGCAGCCCCCAGGCGGTGACCGACCTGGCCCATGCCCTGATGCTGGGCCTGCAGGAGGCCGGCATGAGCCCGGTGGGCAAGCATTTCCCCGGCCACGGCTACGTGGCGGCGGACTCCCACCTGGCCATCCCGGTGGACGAGCGCAGCCTGGCGGACATCGAGTTCGCCGACCTGCTGCCTTTCCGCCAGATGATCGACCTGGGCCTGGCCGGGGTGATGCCGGCCCACGTCATCTATCCCAGGGTGGACGACCAGCCGGCGGGGTTTTCGCGCAAGTGGCTGGGCGAGATCCTGCGCGGCCAGTGCGGCTTCGACGGGGTGATCTTCAGCGACGACCTGACCATGGAGGCCGCCAGCGTCGCCGGCGGCATCGTGGGGCGGACCACGGCCGCCCTGGCCGCCGGCTGCGACATGGCGCTGGTGTGCAACCACCCGGAACTGGTGGACGAACTGCTGGCCAGCCTGAAGTGGCCCCTGCCGCCGGTTTCCCTCATCCGGCTGGCGCGCATGCACGGCCGCCCCCATCCGCCGACCCGAATCGCCCTGCACGAAAGCCAGCACTACGCGAGCGCCGTGCGCCACCTGGGCGGCATCGGCCAGACCGACGCCGACCTGGCGCTGCTGGATCCCACCAATGTCTGTGGGCGACAGGGCGTCGCCTGAGCCACGATCCCGATTTCAATTTCCAAACAGGAAACCCACCATGAAACGCCGTCGAATCTATGGCCGCCACCGCCTTTCCCGCGACGCCGAGCGCCTGGCCTGGCTGGCCCAGGGCCTGGCCGATTCCGGCAGCCGGCTGGAGGACGCCTGGCTGGAGTCGGAAATCGCCGGCCTGGTCGATCGCCTGCTCAGGGCCGGCGACGAGGACGCCCTCAACCAGGCCCTGGACCGGCTGCACGAAACCAACAGCCGGGCCTACGACGAACTCGCCGATCTCATCGAGGCGGGCTGCGAGGTGAGCCGGACGGGCGAGGCCGGCAACGGCACCGCGCGCCTGCTCATCGCCCTGCCGGTGCTGGCCTGGTCGCGCTACGCCATCCCTACCCGGAGCGTGCCCAAGGCGACGCTGGATGCCCTGCGCGCCCAGCTTTCCGCCCACGTGCTGGGGGCCGAGGCCCGGGTGCATTTCGCCGATTACCTCTACAGCCCGGACCAGTTGCCCCAGGGCTATGCCGAGACCCGGGCCTTCGCCGAGGAGCTGTGGAACGCGGCAGCCGCGGGCCGGGACATGAAGGTGGACGCGCGCCGCCTGCCGGAGAGCCAGGTGTTCGTGTCCGACGTGCGCTACCTGATGGCCGCCGTCCAGGTGCCGGCGGGCCGGCCGGTGTTCCGCTGGAACGAGGCGGACGGCGGCCGCGCCGCCTCCCTGGCCGCCTGGCGCGAGCAGGGCGGCCCGAATTTCCAGGGCCTGCTCACCGGCTGCGCCTACGAAGTCCTGCTGCCGGACGCCTACTTCGCCGCCTGGCGCCAGGCCGACCGGGACACCCGCCCCTTCGCCCTGCGCGCCGCCGTGGAATACCTGAAGACCCTGTTCAACGAGCCGGCCAACCGCATCCGCGCCGTGGCCGCCCCCTATTACGAGCACTGGCTGGAGGAATGGCGCGTCGGCTTCACCCTGGCCAATTCCGACGAGGTGGTGCACGGCGTCACCTGGCCCCTGCTGGGCCACGAGGACGAGAACGCCGACCTGGGCGCCGAGATCGAGGCCCTGCTCAAGAGCACGGGCATCGGCGAGGTGCGCATGCTGGACACCCGCATGCCCCTGGAATATTGCGACGACTGCGGCGCCCCCCTGTTCCCCAACCCGGACGGCGAGAACGTGCACGCGGAACTGCCGGAGGACATGCAGGGGACGCCGGCGCAGCTTCACTGAGCGGGCTTTCTTCTCCCTTTCTTGAAGCCCCATCCGGGGATAAAGGGGATCAAGGGGGATTTTGCAAGGATGATCAACATGGAAGCCTTTCCGAATCCCCCCTGCCCCCCTTTTCCAAAGGGGGGGAACCGGACGACAAGGCTTCCATGATTTTCACCACCGACTGCGCCGCCTGCCCCCGCCTGGCCGGCTTCCTCGAAGCCGGCCGCGCCAGCCATCCCGGCTACTTCTGCCGGCCGGTGCCGCCCTTTGGCGACGAACGGCCGAAGCTGCTCGTCGTCGGCCTGGCTCCCGGCTTCCACGGCGCCAACAGGACCGGCCGCCCCTTCACCGGCGACCATGCCGGCCTCCTGTTGTACGAGACCCTGCATGCCTTCGGCTACGCCAGCCGCCCGACCTCGGTTTCCGCCGACGACGGCCTGAGGCTGATCGGCTGCCGCATCACCAACGCCGTCAAATGCGTGCCGCCTGAAAACAAGCCGGAGACCGGCGAGATCAAGCGCTGCAACGCCTATCTCAAGGCCGAACTGGCTGACCTGCCGGAAGGCGCCGCCATCCTGGCCCTGGGCCTGATCGCCCACAAGGCGGTGCTGATGGCTTTGGGCCTGAAGGCATCCGGCCATGTCTTCGCCCATGACGCCCGCCATGATCTGCCCGGTGGACTGAAGCTCCACGACAGCTACCATTGCAGCCGCTACAACACCCAGACCCGCCGCCTCACGCCCGAGATGTTCCGGGCCGTGTTCCGGCACATCCAGGAAGGACACTGACATGCCCGTCGTCACCATCAAGCTCGCCGGCAGCCTCAGCCGCGACCAGAAGAAAAAGATCGCCGAGGAGATCACCGACACCCTGGAACGCCACGCCCTCAAGCCCAGGCGCTACACCTACATCGCCTTCGAGGAACTGCCCGACGAGAACTGGGCCATCGCCGGCCAGTTGCTGGACGAGGACGACGGCTGAATCACCCGTGGCCGAGGCCTTCGACCCCAAACCGCTACTCGCCGGACTGCCCAACCTGCCCGGCGTCTACCGCATGCTGGGGGAGGGCGGCGCGGTGCTCTACGTGGGCAAGGCCAAGGACCTGAGGAAGCGGGTTTCCAGCTACTTCCAGAAGACCGACCTTTCGCCCCGCATCCGCCACATGGTGGCGCGCATCCGCGACATCCAGACCACGGTGACCCGCACCGAGGCGGAGGCCCTGCTGCTGGAAAACAACCTGATCAAGGGCCTGACGCCCAAGTACAACATCCTGTTCCGGGACGACAAGTCCTATCCCTACCTGCTGCTGTCGGGCCAGGCCCGTCCGACGCTCCCTTCCTCTTTCGGGGGAGGGGCTGGGGGTGAGGGCGCAAGCTCAAAACCTGGCGCAAAGGCCTCCCGCGAACGCCCGGCCCCCGCGAGCTTTCCCCGACTGGGTTTCTTCCGGGGCACCCCGGACAAGAACAACCGGGTGTTTGGCCCCTTTCCCCACTCCCTGGCGGTGCGGGAGAGCATCCAGATCCTGCAGAAGGTATTCCGCCTGCGCACCTGTGAGGACACGGTGTTCGCGAACCGCTCCCGGCCCTGTCTGCTGCACCAGATCAAGCGTTGCAGCGGTCCCTGCGTGGGCCTGGTGTCGGCCGAGGACTACGCCCGCGACGCCGAGAACGCGGCCCTGTTCCTGGACGGCAAGGACAACGAGGTGGTCGCCCAGCTCACCGCGCGCATGGAGGCCGCCGCCGCCGACCTGCGTTTCGAGGAGGCCGGCATGTTCCGGGACCAGATCCAGGCCCTGTCCCAGGTGCGGGCGCGCCAGTTCGTGGAAAGCCGCTCCAGCCAGGACGTGGACGTCATCGCGGCGGTCGTGAAGGGCGGCGTGGCCTGCGTCTATCTCACCATGGTGCGCGGCGGCCGCAGCCTGGGCGGCCGCGCCTTCTTTCCCAGCCACGTTGAGGACGCGGACCTGCCCAGCCTGCTGGAGGCTTTTGTGGGGCAGCACTATGCGGGCCATCCCATTCCCGCCACCCTGATCCTGGAATGCGAGGTGGCGGGCCTGGCCGACTGGCTGTCGGAACAGGCCGGGCGCCGGGTGCAGATCGTCACCCACCCCCAGGAGGAACGCCGCGTCTGGCTGGAGATGGCCCGCAAGAACGCGGAACTGGCCCTGGCCACCCGGGAGGGCCTGCGCGAGAACCAGTCCAGCCGCCTCGCCGCCCTCAACGATGCCCTGGGCGAGGATGGCATCGCCCGCATCGAATGCTTTGATGTCAGCCACACCATGGGCGAGGCCACGGTGGTGTCCTGCGTGGTGTTCGACCATGGCGCCATGCAGTCCTCCGAGTATCGCCGCTACAATGTCTCCAGCCCCACGCCGGGCGACGATTACGCCGCCTTGCGCGAGGCGATTTCCCGGCGCTACGGCAAGCTGGCGGAGGGCGAAGGCAAGCTGCCCGACCTGCTGTTGATCGACGGCGGCAAGGGGCAGTTGCACGTGGCGGTGGATGTGCTGGCGGAACTGGGCCTGGGCGATCTGCCCATGGTGGGCGTGGCCAAGGGCGTGGAACGCAAGGCGGGCATGGAGCAGTTGTTCCTGCCCGGCGAGGTGGAGCCGCTGCGGCTGCCGCCGGACCATCCCGGCCTGCACCTGATCCAGCAGGTGCGCGACGAGGCCCACCGCTTCGCCATCACCGGCCACCGGGCGCGGCGCGGCAAGGCGCGCACCCAGTCGAGCCTGGAGGACATCGCCGGGGTGGGGGCCAAGCGCAGGCAGAAACTGTTGCAGGCTTTCGGCGGTTTGCGTGGCGTGCTGGATGCCGGAGTGGAAGAACTGGCCCGGGTCGATGGCATCAGTCATGATCTGGCGGAAAAGATTTACCGGGAACTGCACTGATCGAACCAACATGCCGTTCAACCTGCCCAACGCCCTGACCTGGCTGCGCATCCTGCTGATCCCGCTGTTCGTGGCGATCTTCTACCTGCCCGACGGCTGGGTGCCCAAGCACGCCATCAACCTCACCGCCACCGCGATCTTCGCCCTGGCCGCCATCACCGACTGGCTGGACGGCTGGCTGGCGCGCCGCCTCGACCAGATGTCCGCTTTCGGCGCCTTCCTCGACCCGGTGGCCGACAAGCTCATGGTGGCGGCGGCCCTGATCGTGCTGGTGGACCTGGACCGGGCCAGCGTCGACGTGGCCCTCATCATCATCGGCCGGGAAATCGCCATCAGCGCCCTGCGCGAGTGGATGGCCAGGCTGGGCCGCTCCGGCAAGGTGGCCGTGTCCTTCATCGGCAAGCTCAAGACCACGGCCCAGATGATCGCCATCCTGCTGCTGCTGTATCACGATCCCATCGGCGATTGGCAGTACACGCCGATCATCGGTCGCGGGCTGCTTTACCTGGCGGCGTTCCTCACCCTCTGGTCCATGCTGCATTACCTCCTGATGGCCTGGAAGGCCCTCAGGCACGCGCCCGCCAGTTGACAGCGCGAGTTCGGCCGATATAATGCGCGCTCACTTCGACGCGGGAATAGCTCAGTTGGTAGAGCGCAACCTTGCCAAGGTTGAGGTCGCGAGTTCGAGCCTCGTTTCCCGCTCCAGAATATCCGGGGAAAGCCAAACCGCTTTCCCCTTTTGATTTCCAGGCAACGATTTCATCGCGGCGCGTTAGCAAAGCGGTTATGCAGTGGATTGCAAATCCATCTAGGTCGGTTCGACTCCGGCACGCGCCTCCACCAGTAAATACGCGGCTTCCCAGGGTGGAAGCCGTTTTCGTTTCTGCCCAGAAAATCGCCCATGTAAGCTATTTGTAAGCGGATTTCGGCAATGCCCACCGGCATTTCATGAGAAGTAGCCCGCCCGTTTTTCCTCGGGGGTCGGTGCCAGCTTGGCTGGCCCGACATAGTTCCTTGCCTTGGGGGTCAGGCCGAATTGCTCCAACATCCGGGCAGCTTGGGACCGGGCGGTCTCCATCACCTTGACGGCGGGATGGGAGCGCACCCCACCCCCTCCGGTGGGCATGGTCATCCCCTCGCGCCTCATGATGGCCTCGGCATCGCTGGCGGTGGCCAGGGTGGCGGCCAGTAGCTCGAAGGCGCGAAGGTCTGCCCGGCTCATGGTGCCCAGGCTCACGACAAGCGGTGCCAGCCTGTCCCATTCAGCCTTCGCGGCTTCCGATAGGTGGTCGGGGGCGGGTGGGACCGTAATGAGTGCTTCGGCTGCCGTTTGGGGGGCTTGCCGACAATTGCGAAGGGTGCCCTTCTCGGCTTTGATGCTTGTTGCGGTTCGGGGCCTGGCCATGATGTCTCCAAAAAGTCCCAATTTCGGATTTTTGCAAGAAAAGGTGAGGGGCCGGTCGTAGGGGGTGGGGGTCATAGACTTTTCCACCCCCCCAGCCAGAAAACCCCCGCCCATAAAAATTTGAGATGGCGTCCGGTCCCGGGGCCATGGACCACAGACTTTCACGCCCCCCTTCGCCGCTCCCACCCCTGCAACGCCAACAGCAGGGCCTCGGCTCGCCCATCGTCTTTCTTGCGGGCCAGATGGGAGGCGGCATCAGGAAGCAGGCGCAGGGCTTGGGCGATGCTCGCGGCCTTCGGTGCCCCTGGCGGGATCCCTGCCCGGCGCTTCCAGCTCGCGGGCTGTACCACGTCATGAGGCAGGGCCAAGGCCCCCAGGGTGCCCAGGATGCCGCCATAGGACAGGCCGAAGGCGAAGGCCCCGACTGCCCCCTCACCCGGCCGGCTGCCCACCCGTTCCACCAGCACGAAGGCGGGGGCGTGGTCTCGAAGGATGGTGGCCAGGGCGGCGAAGTCGATTTGCCGGCGGCCGGTGGTGGTAGTCAGGGTGGGCATGTCGTGGACGGCATGGAAGCCCCCATCCTCCCGGACAAGCCCCACGGCCCCCAACACGCCCGGGTCGATACCGGCATACAGGCGGGGCTTCATGACTCGCCCCCTTCGCGGGTTGACCGAATGACGCGCATATCCTCAAGGGCTTGCTCAAGTGCTTTGCGCGGGTCGGTGAAGCAATGGCGAAAACGCTCCGATACCAGCGCACCGTCAACCATCACGCGCAAACCCCAGCAGCCGGCGCGGGCAATCAAGCAGATACTCATCTCGTTCATGCCGTCACCCCCAGCCAGTTCAGACGCCACCAGCACGCCCGCACGGCGTCCACGTCCTTTAGGTTGTACGTGGCGATTTCCTCATGCTTGCCGGCGGTCCACAGGTCGAACACTTGCGAGCCGTCCATTCCGCCTTCCTTGGGGCTGGGGATCCCCAGGGCGCGGCATAGGCGGTCAAGGGAGATGGTTCCCCGGTAGCCTGCCCAGGTGGTCATGGTGTCGCCGTAGTCCTTCCCCTCCCTCGCGTTCGGGCCAGGCAGGCGGAAGGGCGGGCGCAGGCCATGCACCCAACAGCGGCGCATCAGGAAAGGCAGGTCGAAGCCTCCCAAGTTGTGCCCGATGAAATAGGGCTCGGCTGGCCAGCGGTTGCCGTCGGGGGCGGTGATGCCGCCGGCATCCACCAGAGCGCGGATTTCCACCAGGGCGCGATAAAGGAAGGCGGCCTCGGGCTCATCCAGGCCCCGCACCATGCAAAACGGGTCGGAGTCGTCATTGCAGAACGCCACAGCGCACAGTTCGCCGGAAGCGGCGTCAAGGGCCTGGCGGCGGTAAGCCTCCTCAATGGCGGCCTCGCCTTCATCCTTCCACCATGCCGCGATGCTCTCCGGCTTCTTGTAACTGCCGGGCGGCTTCACCCCCTGGCGAGCCAGTTCGCGGGCATCGGGGGACAGGCTGGGCATGGTTTCGAGGTCAAGGTAGATGTTCACGTCTCACCCCTCAAAACGCGATGTCATCAAGCGGTTCGTCATCCGAGCCCGGTTCCCGCTCCCTGCCAGCCTTCAACCTGGCGGCCCATTCCGGGCTTGCCGCGATGGTGGCTTGCAGGTTCTCCGACAGGGTTTCAATCAGGTCCGGGGCGTTCGCGGCGTCAATGTCGAAGGTGACGGGCGGGGCGGCCAGGTCGGGCGCGGTCATGCCCTTGGGCAGCGGCGACACGCTCAGGATGTTGGCGTAGTCCTTGCCGTTCCTGTTCGTGTGCCCGATGTTCAGCATGGCCGGCGCGCTCAGCAGCCGGCGCAGGTCGAAGCCGGACAGTTCCTCATCGGAGAAGGGGCGGCCGCGCCAGGCTTGCAGGAATTGGCGCAGGCTGGCCTTTTCATCCAGGGACAGGGTGAAGCGGCGGGAGATTTGAAACGGGGTGCCATCGGCGCGAAGTTCGGCCAGTTCCCAGGAAACCAGCAACTTGCGTTTCAGGGTGGCCTTGCCCTGGAATTCGCCCTTCTGGCTGCCCAGGTCAATCAGGCGACAGCAGCGGGCAGCCACGGGGCCGGCGGGAGGAAGCTCGAAAGAGCCAGACGATTCAGCGGATACGGTCAACATGGTTCGGTTCTCCAAAAGAAGGGATGGGGTTTGCTTCTCTCGGTCTCGGTTCTCGGTCTTGTGGGGCTTCCCGTTTTTTCCCGAAATGGGGTTTTTCGGGAAAACGGGGAAATCGCGTGACGGAAGGCTTGTCCGTTTTGTGTCCGTTTTTCGTCCGTTTTCCGTCCCTTTTGTCCGCTTTGCCGCTTTGCCGTTGTCCGTTTTGTCCGCTTTCTCTTTAGAGAAGCGGACAAAGCGGACACAACGGACACGGGGCGGTTATTTCGGGAAAACATAGAACCCCTCATGGCGTACCAGCCCGTTTTGAATCAGGGTTTCGGTTGCCTGACAGACGCGGCGGCGGTCCATGCCTTCGGCCTTCAATGCCTCTCGCCAATCCTCAAGGGAAACGCGGGCTTGTTCGGGTTGGTGCCCGGCGGATTCGAGCCTGTCGCGAAATTCCCCATAGAGGCGTCGCAGGGTGTCCACGGCTTCGGCCTGGCGTTTCCCCCTCGGCTTGCGCGGTGCGTCGGATGGCGTGAAGTCGGACGCCACCAGCACGGCAGAATTGATGGGCTCGCCCTCATCGTCTGCCCAGGGCAGGGAAACGGGTTCCAGCTCGAAATGAAGGGCCTGGAAGGGCTCGGCATCCTTCGCCTTGGTACAGGTCAGGGCCAGCACGCCATCGGCTTCCTGAAGCCACGTCAGGCCCATTTCCAGGTCAACGGCGGCGCGTAGGGCGCTGCTCCCCCTGGCTCGCGTCTTGTCGCCGTGTCCGGCATGGTGGACAACCAGCACGGCGGCCTTGAATCGAGCCTTGAGGCGGTCGCAGGCGGCGACGAAGGCCCCCACATCGGCGGCGCTGTTCTCTTCGCCCCCAGCCAGGGCCCGGGCCATTGTGTCGACCACAACCAGGACGGGCGGCGCGGGCAATACCGACAGCTCTCCGACCAAGGCATCCACGGCCATGGCATCCAACATCGGCACGGCGCGGCGCGATACGTATAGGGGCGCATCCGCCAGGCTCAGTCCGTGGTGAATCTCAAGCGCCTTGAGGCGGCGGGCGATGCCGGCGTGGCCTTCCCCCGCGATGTAGGCGACAGGCCCGGCCAGGGCGCGATGCCCATGCCACGCACTGCCGGTGGCGACAGCAGCGGCCATGGCCAGGGCGGCAAAGCTTTTGCCTGAGGCGGGATCCCCGAAGAGCAACGCCAGGCACTCGCGCTCAAGAATTCCGCGCAACAGCCAATCCACGCGGGCCGGCAGGCGTACCAGTTCGCCAGCCGGAACCAGCAAGGGCAGGCGTTGCCCTTCCTGGCGTGGCTTCGCTGCCAGGGCATCATCAATCCGCGCGGCGGCGCGGTCATAGAGGGAGAGCACGTTCTCACCCATGGCACGCCTCCAAGGCTGCGCCGATGCGTTCCACGGCCAGCAACAGGCGGGCGCGGTCTGTCGGGGATAGGGGCTTGCCGACGGCGACTTCATGCGCGGCCAGGTGAATCAGCCGTCCCTCGAATTCCAGGCAACGCAAGGCGTCATCGGCTGAGAAGGGTTGGCGTTGCCGATGGGGTTTGCCGGGCTTTGGAGCCTCAAGGCGGGGCGGAAAGAGGTCAGACATATCCAACCCCACGGCAGCCAGAATTTCAGCCACGGAACAGCCCGCGAAGTCATGGAGCAACACGCGCCCGTCATCCAGTTCCCGCACGCTCAGCGAGGGTCCCCGGTCATCGTGGGCGGGGCAGCGGGCTATCCATCGTCCCGAGCCGGTGGGCTTCACGCGGTCAAGACGCGAAAGCAGGGTGGCGGCGCTCATGTCAGGCCCCCAGGGCGCGAAGTTGGGCCAGGGCCTCGGGGCTCAGGTGGTAGCGAGCGACGTAGCGCAGGCGGCCATCGGCAAGGCTGTCGGGTACGTCATCGGACTGGACCGGCCAGCCCAGGCGGCGCAGCTCGCGAACCACGGCGGCCAGTCGCCAACTTCCTGTTTCAGCCTCGAAGCGCGGATGGTCGATTGCCTGGCCCGACAGCAGGTAATTCAGGGCAGCCAGGGCCAGCCCGGACGATGGGCGGATGGGTGACAGTGGGGCCGGGGGAAGGAAGCTCAGTTGTTGCACGGCGCTTCCTCCCTGGCCTGGATGGTCTGGCCGGTGGTCAGGCGCTCAACGGCATCGGCAGGCCAGAGAAGAAGCCTGTTCGGCATCTTGACCGGGCGCAGGCCGAAGTAATGCCCGTTTCGGCAGAGGTTGGCGCGGAGGGTTTGCGGCTTGATGCCCAGGCGTTCGGCCAGGGCCTCGGTAGTCAGATGGTTTTGCATCGCATCGCCTTTCGGTGAATGCCGGGATATGCCCGGCGGCGATGCGACTATTGGCCACCCTCCCAGGTGGCAGGCAAAGGGGGCAGGTGGGCTTTTTTCGGTGCCCCCTTCCTTATCGGGCTATGTAGCGCTCTTTCATGTGAATGCGGATGCGGTCTTGCCGGTTGGCGGCCTTCCACGCATGGTCAAACCCGGATTCCGTGAAAAGCCCGAAGTGATGTTCCAGGCAGTGCGCCTTGATGGCAGCCCGCCCACCATCGGGGATGTCGAGGGGGTCATATTTCAAGGTGCGGGCGGTGGCCTCGATGGTCTGGATTTGCTCTTCCTGTTTGCCTGTCTGGCGGCCATCCTTGGCCGGGCTGGGGGTGGCTTGCCAGTCAGTTCCCAGCCAGGCCCCGACAAGCTCACTCGGGAGCAAGCCGGCTGATTGCAGGATGCCCTTGAGGGCAGGGCGTTCCAGGGCATCGCATGGCCACTTGTCATCCATTGCCCCGGGCATGGGCCTGTCGACCTTGACGGTGGCGGCCGCTTGCTTCGCGAAGATAGCCAGCAGGCCACAAAAATCGGTCTGATTCGGCCTGTCATGACTTGGCCCCATGCCCATGCCACTGGCGGCCCCTTCCTCGGGATATTGCAAGGCTGCCAGCTCATCAAGGGTCAGGGCATCGGGCCAGCCTTGGGCGGCGTCGAAGTTCGCAATCCTGGCGGCCCGCATCAACAGCAGGCCGATTGCTCGGTCTCGGTTCTCGGTCATGGTGCGCCCCTTCTGTGCGCTGCCCTCAATAGGTGCCCACCCCAGGCCGGTGAAGGTGTCCGGCGCTTCGGCTCGCGGTGCCTAGGGGTGGGCTTGCTCGGTCTCAGTCTTGCCCGGCTGGGTGCCCGGCAACGGCCAGGGCCTCGCGCAGCTCGCGCAAGAGGAAGCCCCAATCAATCTCACTTTCCCGGAACTGGCCGGCGCGGTAGGCGCTGAGGGTCAGATACGCCGTCAGGGCGGCTCCGGCCAGGGCGCGGGGGGCTTCGGGGGTGTCCAGTTTCTCGCAGTAACGCCAGGCGTCATTCATGGTCTCGGTCTTTCTCGGTTGTTGGCTCAGGCCGGCGCTTCCGCGCGGGTGACGGCCAGGCGCAGGCCAGCTCCTTGCAGGATGGCCAGCAGGGTTTTCAAGGTGGGGTTGCCCTTGGGCGAGAGGGCGCGATAAAGGCTCTCTCGTTGGATGCCTGCCCGGTCCGCCACGGCATCCATGCCTTGCGCTTGGGCTACCTGGCGCAGGGCCATCAGCAGGGCCTCGCGGCCTCCCGGTTCGTCTATGGCTTCCAGACTGGCGGCTAGGTATTCATCCGCGAAGGCGGCATCCTCGCGCAGCAATTCCACCATCGTTTCGTCATGGGAGCGTGATGCTTTCATGGGTTCCTCCTTTTCCAGTCGTTCCAGTAGCCCAGGGCGGTTTCGATGTCGGCTTGCTGGCGGCGCTTGTCCCCGCCCACCAGCAGCAGAATCAGG
>WBZT01000032.1_pt1 | contig 118088 bp, 108 predicted proteins | sample 5204241 | NCBI WGS metagenome assembly WBZT01 (sample SAMN12344358, study PRJNA552823) | activated sludge metagenome | biome: Activated sludge suspended growth; feature: Nitrification reactor; material: Wastewater; isolation source: activated sludge from nitrification reactor of wastewater...
CCAGGAGCCACTTAGAGAGCCCAAAATGAGCCCAAAAACCGGTTAAATCGGGCTGCTAGGTCAAAAAAACGCTTTCCGAGGGCGATGCGAGAGAAATCGAGTCATTCTTCAGCGTCTCCCTAAGGAGCCTGGAATTGAATCGAGAATAATCAAGTATTGTGAGTAGTTTTGAGTCTCATGAAGAACAATAACTCCAGATCTCCAAGTAATTGTCAATGCGAGTGACAATATGAGGACAGTCAACCACCCAATTTTTTTTGCTAACAAAATCATAAAAGGAAGCATAAGATAAAAACCTAACTCGACGGGCAATGTCCACCATATTTCATTAATCGGCGTTGTCATCCAAGGTGGCAAATTAACATATAGCAAAATATTTCGAAACAATTTATTCCTAGAAAAGGGAGCGATGATTCCCGGCACTAATCCGCTGACTAAAATTAAAATTATAAGTTGAGCCCAAACGGCTGGATATATTCTAAGAAAGCGACGTTTCCAAAAGCCGAGTATATATTTAGCACTCAAAGTTCGGTTAGCTAATTGCGAGCCAAGTAGATATCCAGATAAAACAAAGAAGAGCGGCACTCCAAGCCATCCGAACTGTATCGGCTTCAAAAGGTTTACAGTTATGCCAGAAGAACTTACAAATTCCAATTTTCGGGCAAGCACGGGAAAATAATGCTGCCAATGAAATAAAACGACAGCGCATGCAGCCAATCCGCGAAGCCCATGAAGTACGGGGTTAAATGAATTCAATTCTTAAGCCATCCGATAGTTATCGGTTTAATGAGAAGGCACTTTCTTCAATTTTTTAAAGCAGGGCTACTTTCAGGAATAGAGCCAGAGGAAGCGGCATGGATAGGTAGGTGAGAGGCAGTCATTAGAGGTTGGGTTTGGCGGCTGAAGCCGCCGCTACCCAGCCCAAAGGGGCCGAGGGACCCTACTCGTGATCCAAACCCAGTGCCAGATCGGCGGCGATATCGGCCAGGTCTTCCAGCCCGACGGCGACGCGGATGAGGCCCTCGCGAATACCAGCGCGGGCGCGTTCCTCGGCGCTCAGACGACCGTGGGTAGTGGAGGCGGGGTGGGTGATGGTGGACTTGGTATCACCCAGGTTGGCAGTGATGGAGAGGAAGCGGGTGGCGTCGATGACCCGCCAGGCGGCATCCCGACCTCCGCGCACCTCGAAGGAGACGATGCCGCCGCCGGTGCGCTGCTGGCCGCCGACCAGGTGGTGTTGGGGGTGGGAGGTCAGGCCGGGATAGTGGACGCGCTCGACGGCGGGGTGGGCGACCAGCCACTCGGCCAGGGCTTGGGCGGCGCGGGCATAGGCCAGCATCCGCAATTCCAGGGTCTCCAGGCCCTTGAGGAAGACCCAGGCGTTGAAGGGACTCATGCTGGGCCCGGCGGTGCGGATGACCCCAAAGACCTCCTCACCCACCCGCTGGGCATCGCCAACCACGGCCCCGCCGAGACAACGCCCCTGGCCGTCCAGGTACTTGGTGGCCGAGTGGATGACCAGGTCAGCGCCCAGGCCCAAGGGCCTTTGCAGGGCGGGGGTGCAGAAGCAGTTATCTACCGCCAGCAGGCAGCCATGGGCATGGGCCAGATCCGCCAGGGCGCGGATGTCGGCCATCTCCGTCAGCGGATTAGAGGGGGTCTCCAAAAAGAACAGCCGGGTATTGGCCCGGATGGCGGCAGCCCAGGCGTCCAGATCGGGCAGGTCCACATAGCTGGTCGCTACGCCGAAGCGGCCCATGTATTTGTTGAACAGGACCGTCGTGCTGCCAAAGATGGCCCGGGATGACAGGATATGCTCGCCAGCCTTGAGCAACCCCAAGCAGGTGGCGAGGATAGCGGCCATGCCCGAGGCGGTAGCAACACAGGTTTCGCCGCCCTCCAGGGCTGCCAGCCGTTCCTCGAAGGCCCGCACCGTGGGGTTGGTGAAACGCGAGTAGATGTTGCCCGGCACATCCCCGGCGAAACGCGCCGCCGCCTCGGAGGCATTGGCGAAAACGAAGCTGGAGGTGGCGAAGATAGGCTCGCTGTGCTCCCCTTCCGCCGTGCGGTGATGGCCTGTGCGAATCGCCCGGGTGGCGAAGCCCGCGTTCTCCAGGGGGTACGAATCAGGCATTGTTATAGAGCTCAATGATAGACTCGCCGAGACCGTTCCGGCTTTCCTGGGCAGCATCGTTGCGCGTGGCGTCCAGTTGCCGGAGATAGACCTCGGTCACATCGCCTGTGACATAGTCGCTGTCAAAGACGGAGGTATCGAAGCGATCCACGTCGCTCTTGCCCTTTTTCTGGACGGCGTCGATCAGGTCCTCCAGATCCTGGAAGATGAGGCGATCGGCGCCCAGAACCTGGCGAATTTCTTCCTCGGTACGGCCGTGAGCGACCAACTCGCTGGCGGAGGGCATGTCGATACCATAGACGTTGGGATAGCGCACCGGCGGCGAGGCAGAAGCGAAATAGACCTGGTGGGCGCCGGCCTCCCGTGCCATTTGGATGATCTGCCGGGAGGTAGTGCCCCGCACGATGGAATCGTCCACCAGCAAGACATTCTTGTTGCGAAATTCCAGATCGATGGCATTGAGCTTCTGGCGCACCGATTTCTTACGCACCTGCTGGCCGGGCATGATGAAGGTGCGGCCTATATAACGGTTCTTGATGAAACCTTCGGCGTAACTCACCTCCAGGGCCTGGGCAAGCTGGAGGGCCGCCGTCCGGCTGGTGTCCGGGATGGGGATGACGACGTCGATGTCATGGTCCCCCCACTCCCGCCGGATCTTAGACGCCAGCCTCCGCCCCATGCGCGAACGGGCCTTGTGGACGGAGATATTATCAATGAAGGAATCCGGCCGGGCGAAATAGACAAACTCGAAGATGCAAGGCGAGAGTATGGGCCTAGGGGAGCATTGGCGCTTATGCAAATGACCCTTGACGTCGATGAAGACGGTCTCGCCCGGGGCAATATCCGCGATCAGCTTAAAGCCGAGGGTATCCAGGGCCACGCTCTCCGAGGCGATCATGTACTCATCCCCCTGCGCGGTCTCTCGCTTGCCATAGACGACGGGGCGAATGCCATGCGGGTCGCGGAAGCCAAAGACGCCAAAGCCAGGAATCATGGCTACCGCCGCGTAACCGCCCTGGCAACGCTGATGGACGCGAGCGATGGCGCGGAAGACATCTTCCTCATCAATACGCAACTTACCCTCGATTTGCAACTCGTGGGCCAGGACGTTGAGGAGGATTTCCGAATCCGATTCGGTGTTGATATGGCGCAAGTCCTCCGCGAAAAGGTCATGCTTAAGGGCGTGGGCGTTGGTCAGATTGCCGTTATGGGCCAGGACGATCCCGTAGGGTGAATTGACATAGAAGGGCTGGGCCTCGGCCGAACAGGAGGCCCCGGCGGTAGGATAGCGGACATGGCCCAAACCCATATTGCCCCGCAGCTGGATCATATGGCGGGTTTGGAAGACATCCCGCGCCAGGCCCATGTCCTTGCGCAAGTGAAGCCTATCGGCCTCACAGGTGACGATACCGGCGGCGTCCTGGCCCCGATGCTGGAGGACCAGCAGGGCATCGTACAAAGCCTGGTTGACGGGACCCTTACCAACAATACCGACGATACCGCACATGAACCACCTCGTGGTTGGGGCGACGGGGCGCCAAAGGCCGCGGAAGCCGCACCTTACCCAATGGCACGCCGAGCGTAAAGGGTAGCGAGACAGGCGGCTCGAAAATTTCCTACCGCGCCTGGGCATTGTCATGACCGCAGGCACAACCGATTAAAATTTAATGGCTTTTCTGGAGCAGGATCACCGTCTGGACGCGCTCTGCCACTTGGGGCGGTACCTCTGCCAAAACCCGCTCGGCCATGACCTGAAAACGGCCAATCAACACAGAGTCTTGCCAGGCTTGCTGCTCTGGCAGCGGCGTCAGAGCGCCGAGAAAGGCCAGCATGGTGACGATCAGGGCGCCACGGATCAGGCCAAAAAAGGCACCCAGCAGCCGGCTAGTGCCGCCCAGGTCCGCCAGTTCCACCAGGGAGGTCAGGAAATAGCCTACCAGCCCCCCTACCATCACCAGCCCCAGGGTAGTGAGAAGGTAGGCCGCGGCCGCGCGACTGGTGGCGCCGGCGAGCCAGGGCGTGAGCTCCGGTTCCAGAAGCGGGTAAAGACGCCAGGCCAGCAACAGGGCCAGAGACCAGATGACCAGGGACAACAACTCCCGCACCAGACCCCGCCCCAGGCCAACCAGGGACGAAAGGACGATGAGCCCCAGCATGCTGGAATCGATCCAGTTGAGGTTCATCGGGAGGCTAGCGTTGGCCTGGCAATGTGGGGTCTTGCTGACAATCCCGGCCTAGTAACGCTGTACCTGCCCGGACTGGCCGGTCTTGTCGCGCACGGTGGCGGCCAGGGCATCGATATCCTTACGCTCCTGACGGGGCCCAACGCGAACCCGAAAGTAGGTTTTGCCGTTGACCTCCGCCGCCTCTACAAAGGCCGGAAAACCCTTGGATTTGAGGTTCCCCGCCATTTCGTCGGCCTTAGCGCGCTCCGAAAGGCTGGCCACCTGAAAGACCCAGCCAGTCCCGGTCTTCTTAGGTCCAGAATCGGCGGCTTTGGCGGCGGACTTGTCCTTGGCTGGGTCGTTTGGGGTTAACTTGACAACCTCCTTTTTGGTCTCCCTGGGAGCCTCCTTGGCCATTGGCTTGGTGGCTTCCTTAGGCTTCAGACCATCGGCGGACTTAGACGTGGCTGGCTTCGTCACCGGCATATCTACCCGGGAACTGGTACCCACCATCCCACGCTCCGAGGGGGTCAGGAGGTCAGGAGGCGGCAATTCGGTAATGGTTGCCAAGGAGGACTGGTTACTGGGCTGACGAAACTCGGCATCCATCTCGGGACGGGGCTGATCCCTGGGCGCCGTTTCCGATAGCGGCGTGGGCACCGGCGGCGCGGGATCCTTATCAATCACCATGGGCACAAAGATAACGAGCAGGACCACAACAACCGTAGCCCCGATCAGACGTCGCTTGGACCCTTCCTCCATCGCGTTCTCCCTGGGGCTTCTTGGCCCATTTGTCAGACATTGACTATTTCAGGACACGAGGTACTGACCTCGGCCAACCCTATGGGGAGATTATAGCAATAGCCGTGACCGCAATTGGCGTTCCTGACATGCCAAGTCACGAATCAGGGTGCGAAGCGGGGGAGGGCCCAGTGTCCGGCATCCCCCGCAATACCGCCTCCACCGTGGTGAAGGAGCCAAAGGCCAGGATGCAATCCCCCGTCAGGGCGCTGGCGCCAGCGCCGGCGATAGCCTCTTCAATCCCGCCATATTCCCTGAGGTTCAAGGCTCGTCCACGTTCCGTCCCTAGGGTCTTGAGGGCGCCACTCAGTTCAGCGACCGGCAGGGCCCGGGGGCTGGCCGCGGCGCCCAAATGCCAGCAATCCACCCACTCCAGGAGGGGTCCAGCCACAGCGGCCGGCTCCTTGTCGGCTAACAGTCCAAAGACGGCATGCCGGCGGCCCTGGCAGGTAAAGCTGGCGAGATTGGCGGCCAGGGCCTGGGCCGCCAGACCATTATGAGCGACATCCAGGATCCAGGTCGGTTGTCCCGGCAGAACCTGAAAGCGGCCGGGCAGACGCGCCCGTTGCAACCCCTGGCGCAGGTGGGCCACGGCAATTGGCAGCCGATCGCTCAAGAGGTGGGTGGCCATGATGACGGTCGCGGCGTTATCGCATTGGACAGTACCTCGCAGGGCCGGGGTGGCTAGGCTCAGGAGAGGCAGGCCAGGGCAGGTCCAGCGCCAGCCTGGCGGCTCCTCGGTCCAATCGAAATCCCGGCCCAGGGCCTGGGCTGGACAGCCCAGTTCCGTCGCCCGGGCAAGCAGAACCGGCAGGGGCTGGCGGTGTCCGAGCAGGACCGGGCGTCCCAGGCGCAGGATGCCGGCCTTTTCCAGGGCAATCTCCTCCAGGGTCTCCCCCAGCCAGGCCATGTGGTCGCGGCCAATGCTGGTGATGATGGCCAGGTCGGCATCGAAAAGGTTGACCGCGTCCAGCCGGCCCCCCAGTCCAACCTCCAGAATGGCCAGATCCGGACGGGCGCGCAGGAAGAGATCCAGGGCGGCCAGGGTGCCGAATTCGAAATAGGTCAGGGATTCCGTGCCCCGGGCGGCGTCGACGCGGGAGAAGGCGGCACACAGTTCCTCGTCCAGGACCTCCCGGCCATCGAGGCGGACCCGCTCGTTGTAGCGGAGCAGGTGGGGCGAGGTATAGGCGGCGGTCCGATAGCCGGCGGCGCCATAAATGGCCTCCAGCATGGCGACCGTAGAGCCCTTGCCGTTGGTTCCCGCCACCGAAATCACCGGGAACGGCAGGGCGCGGGGGCCCAGGCGGTCCCAAACACGCCCGACCCGGCCAAGACCCAATTCAATGGCAGCCGGGTGCAGGCCCTCCTGCCAGGTCAGCCATGCCTGGAGATTGTCAGGGCGCAAGCTAGCCGCTCACACCGGCCCGCGATGGGTGAGGATGGCGATCAGATTCGCGATGCGGTCCCGCATCTCCCGGCGCGTCAAAATCATATCCAGGGCGCCATGTTCGAGCAGAAACTCGCTGCGCTGGAAGCCCTCCGGCAAGGTTTCCCGCACCGTCTGCTCGATGACGCGGGGTCCAGCAAAGCCAATGAGGGCGTTGGGTTCGGCGATATTGATGTCTCCCAACATCGCCAGGCTGGCGGAGACGCCACCCATGGTCGGGTCCGTCATGACAGAAATGAACGGCAGACCCCGCTGCCGCAGGCGACCAATGGCGGCGCTGGTCTTGGCCATCTGCATCAGGGAAAAGAGCGACTCCTGCATGCGGGCGCCACCGCTGGCGGCGAAGCAGACCAGGGCCGCGCTGTTGGTCAGGGCCGCTTCCACCCCGCGGATGAAGCGCTCGCCCACCACCGAGCCCATGGAACCGCCCATGAATTCGAATTCAAAGGCGGCGACGATGAGTTCCAGGCCCCGGAGTCGGCCGCGCATGACTACCAGGGCCTCCTTCTCGTTGGTCTCCTTCTGGGCCTGGACCAGCCGATCCTTGTACCGCTTGAGATCCTTGAACTTGAGCGGGTCCATGGACTCCAGTTCCCCACCTATCTCCTCGCGACCCTCAGGGTCGAGGAAGTGGTCTAATCGACGGCGGGCACTCAAGCGGTTGTGGTGGCCGCACTTGGGGCAGACTTCCAGGTTACGCTCCAGTTCCGCCCGGTAGAGGACGGCGCCGCAGCCGGGACATTTGGCCCAAATGCCCTCGGGCACCGCCCGCTTGCTGTTGGGTTCCGTGCGGATGCGGCTCGGCATCAGTTTTTCGAACCAGTTCATGGGTACCGCTATCTCCGCTGGCAACTAATTAAGGCCTCGGACCCGGTCCGTGGCGTCGATGGCGACGCGCAGTCCGGCGAGGAATTCACCAATAGCCATCGGGATATGCTCCGGCTTCATGCTCAGGGCCTCGATCCGTCCGACGATGGCGCTCCCGACGATGACGGCATCCGCCATCTGCGCCACACGGCCTGCGGTCTCCGCGTCCTTGATGCCGAAGCCGACGCCCACCGGGAGTTGAATCAGGCGGCGGATCTCCGCCAGCTTGGCGTTCACGTCCTCCAAGTCGAGATGACCCGCCCCGGTGACGCCCTTGACCGCAACGTAATAGACGAAGCCACTGGCCACGGCGCCAATCTTGCGGATGCGGTCCTGATCTGAGGTGGGCGCCAGGAGATAGACTAGGTCGATGTCGGCCTGCCGCAGGATAGCCACCAGATCGCCGCTTTCCTCGGGGGGTGCATCGACAATCAGAATGCCGTCCACGCCCGCCGCGCTGGCCGCCTCGGCGAAACCGGCATAGCCCATGCTTTCGACGGGATTGATGTAGCCCATGAGGATGACCGGGGTGGCCTCGTCTTGGGCCCGGAACCGGTGGACCAGATCAAGGACATCCCGCAACCGGGTGCGGTGGGCCAGGGCGCGCTCGCTGGCACGCTGGATTACAGGGCCGTCGGCCATGGGGTCGGAAAAGGGCACCCCCAGTTCGATGAGGTCGGCGCCGGCGGCGACCATGGTGTGCATCAAGGGGACCGTGGTCGCCAAGTCCGGGTCCCCCGCCGTGACGAAGGGAATGAGGGCAGTGCGGCCCCGGGCAGCGAGATCGGTGAAGCGGGCGGCGATGCGGCTCATAGCTTGAGGCCCTCATGGGCGGCGACCGTGTGCATGTCCTTGTCGCCACGGCCCGAAAGATTGACGAGGATGATCTGATCCTTGCGCAGCGTCGGCGCCAGCTTGATGACCTGGGCCAGGGCATGGCTGGACTCCAACGCCGGGATGATGCCCTCGGTGCGGGTCAGGACATGGAAGGCGGCCAGGGCCTCGGCGTCCGTGACCGAGACGTATTGGGCGCGGCCGCTATCCTTGAGCCAGGCATGTTCAGGCCCAACGCCGGGGTAGTCGAGGCCGGCGGAGACCGAGTGGGTCTCGATGATCTGACCATCCGGGTCCTCCATCAGATAGGTGCGGCTACCGTGCAACACCCCGGGCCGTCCCGCGCACAGGGGAGCCGCGTGGTGTCCGGTCTCGATGCCCTCCCCCGCCGCCTCGACACCAATCAGTGCCACCTCCGGATCGTCGATGAAGGGGTAAAAAAGGCCAATGGCGTTGCTGCCGCCCCCGACACAGGCCACCAGGACATCCGGCAGCCGGCCCGTGCGCTCCAGCATCTGGGCGCGGGACTCGCGCCCGATCACGGCCTGAAAGTCGCGCACCATGGCCGGATAGGGGTGAGGCCCAGCGACCGTGCCGATGATATAGAAGGTGTTATCGACGTTGGTGACCCAGTCACGCATAGCCTCGTTCAAGGCATCTTTAAGCGTGCGGGAACCGGACTTGACAGAAACCACCTCGGCGCCCAAGAGGCGCATGCGATAGACATTGGCCTCCTGCCGGGCGACGTCGATCTCACCCATATAGACCACGCACTCCAGCCCCAGGCGGGCGGCCACGGTAGCACTGGCCACGCCATGTTGACCGGCGCCGGTCTCGGCGATGATGCGGGTCTTGCCCATGCGCTTGGCGAGCAGGGCCTGGCCGATAGTGTTGTTGACCTTGTGGGCACCGGTATGATTGAGGTCCTCGCGCTTGAGGTAAATCTGGGCCCCGCCCAATTCCCGGCTCCAGCGCTCGGCGTGATAGATGGGCGAGGGCCGGCCCACGTAGTCGCGCAGGTCGGCGTCCAGTTCGGCGAGGAATTCCGGTTGCCGGAGATAAATCTCATAGGCCTGGCGCAGTTCGTCCAGGGGCCGCATCAGGGTCTCAGGGACAAAGAGCCCGCCATAGGGGCCAAAATGTCCCCGGGCATCCGGCCAGTGGTAAGCTTCAGCGCGATTGATCACCATCGTTTACACCTTTCATGAAAGCCGCCATCTTCTCGCGATCCTTGATACCCTTACCGGCCTCTACCCCACCGCTCACATCGACCGCATAAGGCCGCACCCGGCGGATGGCCTGGGCCACGTTGCCCGGGTCCAGGCCGCCGGCGAGCACGATATGAGGTGCCAGGTCCGCCGGAACAAGATCCCAGTCAAAGCATTGGCCGGTGCCGCCGGCCCGGACCGGGTCATAGGCATCCAATAGCAAGCCGGCGGCGCCGGCGTAGCGCACGCACAAGGCCCGCAGGTCCGCGCCGGCACGCATACGGATTGCCTTAATCCAGGGTCGCCCAAAGGCAGCGCAGTATTCCGGTAGCTCCTCACCGTGGAATTGCAACAGGTCAAGGGCGACCTGCTCCAGCGTCGCCCGCACCCGCTCCGGCTCTGCATCTACGAAGAGCCCGACGCGCGAGACAAATGGCGGCAGGCAGGCGCCCAAGGCCCGGGCCTGCTCGATGGCCAGTCCCCGGGGACTAGGGGCATGAAAGACCAGCCCGATGGCATCGGCACCCAGTTCCGCTGCGGCCCTTACATCGAGATCGCGGGTAAGCCCGCAGATTTTAACCCGTGTTCGCATCTTGGCTAAGCCTTATTATCAATTTGATCCCGATGATTAGCGTCAGCAGCCCCAAGATAGAGGGTGCGGTGATGGCAGGCCCCTGACAGTAGTAGGATGCCGGGGTCAAGGTCATCACGCCTCCTCCCAAAAAGGAACCTGGCTTGCCCAGCGAGGGCCTGCTTTGGGAGGGCGCGTCTTGGGGGCCCCTCAGCGCGAGGAGCTATCGAACCCTGACAACCGCTAAACCCCACCCTGGTTTTCATAGGAGGGTATCAGGGAAGGGCCGCAGCCACAGGGGCGCTGGGGCAGATCGAAGGACTCCGGATAATCCGCCCGCACAAAATAGAGGCCCTGGGGTGGCGCTGTAACCCCCCCCCGGGTGCGGTCACGAATCACCAGCAGATCCCCGACCCAGCCGACCTCCGCCTCACCCCGGCCGATGGCTACCAGAACACCGACGATGTTGCGCACCATGTGGTGCAGAAAACCATTGGCGCCGATCCTGAGTTCCAGAAGCTCGCCCTCCCGGCGCAGATCACAATAATGAATGCGGCGCACGGGGCTCATGGCCTGACAGGCTTGGGCGCGAAAGCTGGAGAAATCATGTTCGCCGACCAGGGGCGAGGCCGCTGCCCGCATCCTTTCCAGGTCCAATTCCTGGTGCAGCCAGACCGACCGGTCCCGGTCCAATGGCGAGCGCGTCCGCCGGCACAGGATGCGGTAGCGGTAATGACGGGCAATGGCGCTGAAACGGGCATGGAAGGCCGGGTCTACGGGCCGGGCCCAGGCCACGGCCACGTCCGGGGGCAGGTTGACATTGGTGCCCAGAACCCAGGAACGCGCTGGGCGTTGGGCCCGGGTGTCGAAGTGGATCACCTGCTCCAAGGCGTGGACACCCCGGTCCGTGCGCCCAGCGCAATGGACCCGAATCGGCTGATCGGCGACCCGCGCTACCGCCGCCTCCACCTCGCCCTGGACGGAGCGGGCCCCGTCCTGGAGCTGCCAGCCATGGAAGGCACTGCCATCGTACTCGATACCCATGGCGATACGGATCAGGCCTGCCGGGGCGCTGGCGCTGAAACCCGCGGGGGCGTCGCCCGTGGCCGCCACCGTCACCCCAACCGCGCCTGCATGGCCTTGGCCTCAGCGATCTGCTCCCCGGTACCCTCGGCGATGACCTCGGCGAGGATGACGCGGGCCGCCTCGGGATCGTCCATCTGCAGATAGGCGCGGGCCAGGTCCAGCTTGATCCCTACCTCGTCCCAGGCACCGGGATCCATTTGGAAGTCCGTGGGAAAGCCGGCATCGACCGGGTATTCCCCGTGGGGAGCCTCCTCGGACTGGGGCTCCTCCTGTTCCAGGGTAAGTGCCAGGGCCCCCCAATCCAGAGGAGGATTTGACAAGGGGGCTGCCTGGGGTTGCGCAGCCTTGTTGTCTGCGTTGGCAAAGGCCGCCAGGTCCAAATCCATGAGATCGTCCAGATCCAGATCGAGATCCACCAGGGGTTCATGAGGCTGGTCACCCTCGGCGACCTGCGGGGCCGCACCCAACATGCCCAAATCTTCGAGATCCAGGTCAAAGTCACCCGCCGTCAGATCCGAGGCAGGCTCTGGCGCGGGGCTGGGCGGCTGGGGTGAGATTACCAGGTTCCCGAGGGATGGAGTCATGAGGTCGAAGGCCTCCTGTGACGCAGTGGGGGTTTTCGGTACTGGCTCGGGCGGCTTGAGGGCTGAAGGGACGCTCAGATCCCAGCCCTCCAGATCCGAGAGGTCCAATTCGTAGGGCTCCTCACCAGGCTTGGCCGACGGCGCAGGCTGGGCTGTCGCAGCTAGCTTGAGTTCTGGCGGCAACTCCAGATCTGGGCTTTTCGTCTGTATCAGGGTCGGTGCTGGGGTACCCACCAGAGTCGGTTCCGGGACATCCCCGGCCTTTTCCTCTGCCTCGCTCCATGGCAAGGGCCCCCTATCGGCGCTTGCCGGGACAGCGAGGAGTTCCTGGGCCGCTGACTGGGAATCTAGAGGTTGCTCCAGAGGCATGACGGCCTCAAGCACCGGAGAGGCCACACCAGTTCGCGAGGGGCTCGGACTTGGACCCGCGGCCTGAGCAGGGGCCTGATCCGGAGCTGAGGGTGCGAATGCCTGACTCCGGGCCATTTCAAGGTCTGGCGCGGTTTCGAAGGCCAGCGGCAAGGCCTCGGGGGTTTTAATTTTCCTGGCGGTCTGGGCAGTCCACCCGCGCACCCGGGTGACCAGGGCCGATAAGCTATTTGGCTCACCCGCTTCGGGTACTGGCGCAGGGGCCTGGGCGGGCGGGCCTTCGGCCAAGGTCACCTGCTCCGCTTCTCTGACCGCCTCCTTGGTCTGATTTTGCCGTCTCACCAGGAACAGTAAACCCAGAAGCAGGATGAGTAGGGGACCACCTACCACTAGGGCCCAACTCGAGAGATCATCGAAAAAGGAGGGCTCGGGGGACGGGGCCTCGACGACCTGGCGCTGCGGCGGTGCCTTCTTGGCCGCTGGCTCAGGGCTAGGCTTGGGTTGAGTTTCAGGTTGAGGGTGGGATGCCGGCTTGGGCTCGGCCCGGGCTGGATTTACATCGGAGGCACCCGGCGGCTTACTGGCAATTACAGGTGGCTGGGTTACCGCAAGCACCGCCGACGCAGCCTTCTCGGGCGCGGCATGCTCAGGGCTTGGGGCTGGGGCCTGAGTGGTGACCAGCGCAGATGGCATCGACGCCTGCGATTTCTGATCCGCCAACGCCTCCCCGGAGCCGTCGATCACAGCGGCAATGCTGGATTCCTGCAGAGGGGCCACGGCCGAGCTCCCGGGCTCCGGGCTCGTTGCCGGGATCCTATCGCCAATAGCGGGCTCCAATTCCCGAATTGACCGGGCAGAGTTGACTTGAGCCCCGGCACCCTGAAGCTGCGCCAGTTGGGCATTGCTTAATTCCAGCAGCCGTTTGATATCCGCGAGATGGTCCTCCAGCCGGCCGATGCGCCCCCTCAAGTCCGCCGTCTCCTGGCGACCGCTCTCGGCCATTTCCCGCACCAGCAGAATCTCACGCTCGACCAAGGCGAGTTCGGGCGCCAGGGTTGGGGATCTGGCGGTATCTGGCTCGTACTGCAAGCGGGACCCAGGCGGAGGCTGGGACGGCGACGCCGGAACCTTGGCTATGCCCTCGCCGACTGGCCCCGGCTCTCGGGTGGCAATTTCCAGCCGATTCTGGATGGGCTCAAGTCCAGGACCCAGTGCCCCGTCCTGGGGCCCCGCCGGTAAGGGGGGCAACGGCTGTTGGCGCTGGACAGCCAGAAATTGTTGCTTGGCCGTCTCCGCGTCATAGGCAAAGATCAGATAAGGGTGAGGAATCTCCAGGCGCGCACCGGCCTTGAGTTTGTTGATGTTCCCACCACTGAAGGCCTGGGGATTGGCACGATAGATGGCCAGGGCCGTCTGAGCCTGGCTCGCGCCCTCGGGCGCCATGCGCCGGGCCACGCCGGAGAGGTTGGCCCCGGAGGGCACTGGGCCATAACGCAGCGGATAACCGGCCGGGGGCGGCAGCTTGACACCAGGGGCGCTCACCGGGGCCTGGAGCGAGGGACTGGCCGCGGTGACCGGTGACCGGACTGGGGGGGCGTCAGAGGGCGTGACCGGCGTGGAGAGGGATGCTGACACGGGTGACACGGCCTTGGGCGTCATCACCTGCGGCGGCGCCCGATGCCGGGTCGTCGGGGGATCGAGCAGAACTGTGTAGCCCTTAACCAAGCGCCCCTTGGGCGAGGTGACCTCGACCAAAAAGTCCAAATAGGGCTCGCGAATGGGCTTGGGACTGGTAACCCGCACCTGAACCTTGCCCTCGGTGGAGACCTCGGGGACGAAGACCAGGCCGGTCAGGAAATCGGGGCGCGGGGAGCCGGCCTTGGTGAACTCGGCCTCGGAGGCCAAAATCACCTTAACCGCATCCAGTTCCTCCGGAGCGGCGCCATTAAGCTCGATAAGACCCAGGAAGGGTTCGTTGAGGGCCGAGAAGCTGCGGATGCCGCCCAACCCCAGTGCCAAGGAGGGGACCGGCAGCAGGACCAGGGCGATGGCAAAGGTCCATTTCAATCGGCACTGAATGGGCATGGGTCAGTCACGAACCTGGGGCCGGCGGGGTGGCGCATCCCCGCCGGCCCTTGATGTCGCGCCACACGCGACCAAAATGACCTCAGTCCCGCCGCAGGAGCCGCAGCATACGACGCAGCGGCTCGGCGGCGCCCCAGAGCAACTGATCGCCAACGGTGAATGCGTTCAGATAGTCATCGCCCAGGTTCATCTTGCGCAGCCGGCCAACGGGCACCGTCAGGGTACCGGTAACGGCGGCCGGGGACAGACCGGCAACCGTCGCCGGGCGCTCGTTGGGGATGACCTTTACCCAGTCGTTGGCGCCGGCAATCATCGCCACCAGTTCATCCAGAGGGGCCTTCTGCTTCAGCTTGATGACCAGGCCCTGACTGTGGCAGCGCATGGCACCGATGCGCACACAGGTGCCATCGATGGGGATGGGGTTGTCCTGGCGGCCGAGAATCTTGTTGGTCTCCACCAGACCCTTCCACTCCTCGCGGCTCTGGCCATTCTCCAGCGGGGTGTCGATCCAGGGGATCAGGCTACCGGCCAGGGGGGCGCCGAAGTTTTCCGTCGGGAAGTCGCAGCTAAGCATGGTCTCGGTGACCACCTGGTCGATCTCCAGGATAGCCGAGGCCGGGTCCGCCAGCCGATCGGCGCAACCGGCGTGCAGGGCGCCCATCTGGGAGAGGAGTTCGCGCATGTTCTTCGCGCCAGCCCCAGAGGCGGCCTGGTAGGTCATGGAGGTGACCCACTCCACCAGGTCATGACGGAAGAGGCCGCCAATGGCCATGAGCATCAGGCTGACGGTACAGTTACCACCAATGAAGTCGCGTTTGCCGGCGGCCAGGGCCGCCTCGATGACGTCCAGGTTCACCGGGTCGAGGATGATGGTGCTGTCCCGCTCCATGCGCAGGCTGGAGGCGGCGTCGATCCAGTAGCCCTGCCAACCGGTGGCACGCAGCTTGGGATAGACCGCCTTGGTGTAGTCGCCCCCCTGACAGGTGACGATGACATCCATGGCGGCCAGGGCCTCGAGGTCAGAGGCATCCCGCAGAGGGACGCTGCCCTGACCGACATCCGGGCCGGGCTGACCCGCCTGGGAGGTCGTGCAGAAGATAGGCTCGGGGATGGTCTCGAAGTCATTTTCCTCCAGCATCCGGCCCATCAGGACCGAACCCACCATGCCACGCCAGCCGATAAATCCGACTCTATTCATAGCAACTCACTCCCCAGCCAGGGCCGCTAAGACGGCGTCCCCCATTGCGGACGTGCCGACACGCCGCATACCCATGGACATGATATCCGCTGTCCGCAACCCTTGATCGAGGACCTGCATCACCGCCCGCTCGATCCGCTCGGCACCGGCTGCATCGCTCAGGGAATAACGCAACATCATGGCCAGGGACAGGATGGTGGCCAGCGGATTAGCGACGCCCTGGCCAGCGATGTCCGGGGCCGAGCCATGGATGGGCTCGTACATGCCCTTGCCGTGCTCATCCAGCGATGCCGAGGGTAGCATGCCGATGGAGCCCGTGAGCATCGAGGCCTCGTCGGAGAGGATGTCGCCGAAGATATTGCCGGTGACGATGACGTCGAATTGCTTGGGATTGCGCACCAGTTGCATGGCGCAGTTATCGACGTACATGTGGCTCAGGACCACGTCCGGATACTCGGCGCCTACCTCGGTCGCCACCTCCCGCCAAAGCTCGGTGCATTCCAGGACGTTGGCCTTATCCACCGAGCAGAGGCGCTTGCCACGCTTACGGGCGATGTCAAAGGCGACGCGACAAATACGGCGGATCTCCGACTCGCTGTAGATCATGGTGTTGACGCCAACACGCTGACCATCCTCGCGGACATGGGTACCGCGCGGCTGGCCAAAGTAGATGTCACCGGTCAGCTCGCGAACGATAACAATGTCCAACCCAGAGACGACCTCGGGACGCAGGGACGAGGCCGCGGCCAACTGCGGATAGAGAATGGCTGGACGCAGGTTAGCGAAGAGACCGAGACCCGCGCGCAGGCCGAGCAGGCCCTTTTCCGGACGGATGGCGATAGGCAGGGGTTCCCACTTGGGCCCTCCCACGGCACCGAGGAGGACGGCATCGGCCTCCCTGGCCTGCTCCAGGGTCGCCTCCGGCAAGGGGACGCCAGTAGCGTCTATAGCCGCGCCGCCCACCAAGGCCTCGTCCATGACGATGTCCAGGCCATAATCGTCGCGCAAACAGGCTAGGACCTTGACCGCCTCGGCGACGATCTCAGGACCAATGCCGTCGCCCGGCAGGATTAGAATCTTCTTGCTCACGTGTCTCGTTGCCTTGTGAAATGATGGAGTTAGCGCTGATGGATGGATAAGATTTCGTAGGTGGGGCTGGCGAGGCCTGTCTAAGTGAACAACCAGGGCGTCTCCCGCCGGCGCCGCTCCTCATAAGCCCGAATCCCGTCCAGGTGATTGAGCGTCAGGCCGATGTCGTCCAGTCCCTTGTGCAGGCATTCCTTATGGAAGGAGTCCATGTGAAAGGGGAAGGCCCGCCCCCCCACTGGCGTCAGGGTCTGGCCCAGCAGATCCACCTCGATCTCCAGGGCCTGGGGGCCATTGGCAAGGGCGAAGAGCCCGTCGATCCTGGCTGCGTCGAGGACGATCGGCAGGATGCCGTTCTTGAAGCAGTTATTGAAAAAGATGTCGGCGAAACTGGGGGCCAGGATGACGCGGAAGCCGTAATCCATCAAGGCCCAGGGGGCATGCTCGCGGGAGGAGCCACAGCCAAAGTTTTCCCGGGTCAGCAGGATACTGGCCCCGGCATAGCGCGGGTCGTTGAGGACAAAATCCTTGTTGAGCGGGCGATTGGCGCAATCGCGCCCAGGCTCGCCCTGATCCAGATAGCGCCACTCGTCGAACAGGTTGGGGCCGAAGCCGGTCCGTTCGATGCTTTTAAGGAACTGCTTGGGGATGATGGCGTCCGTATCGACATTGGCCCGATCCAGGGGACAGACCTTGCCAGTGAAATCGGCAAATTTTTCCATTTACAGGGTCCTCGCGTCCACGAAGTGTCCAGTCACCGCGGCGGCGGCGGCCATGGCCGGGCTGACCAGATGGGTGCGCCCACCCTGGCCCTGCCGGCCCTCGAAGTTGCGGTTGGAGGTGGAGGCACAGCGCTCGCCCGGCTCCAGGCGGTCGGCATTCATGGCCAGACACATGGAACAGCCCGGGTCACGCCACTCGAAACCGGCAGCGCGGAAAATGGCATCCAGACCCTCGGCCTCGGCCTGTTCCTTAACCGGGCCCGATCCCGGCACCACCAGGGCCAACTTGATACTGGCGGCCACCTGGCGACCCTTGACTACCGCAGCGGCGGCGCGCAGGTCCTCGATGCGGGAATTGGTGCAGGAACCGATAAAGATCTTGTCCGGCCGGATCTCGATGATCGGCGTTCCGGCCTCCAGACCCATGTACTCCAGGGCGCGTCGCATCCCCGCGGCCTTGGTCGGGTCGGGCTCAGCGGTGGGATTGGGAACCCGCTCGTCAATAGCCACCACCATCTCAGGCGATGTGCCCCAGGTCACCTGGGGCTTGAGGACCCCAGCGTCCAGGTGGACCACCCGGTCGAAGGGAGCCCCCGGGTCGCTAACCAGGGTTCGCCAGTGGGCGGCCGCCTGGTCGAAGAGTTCGCCCTGGGGGGAAAAGGGCCGGCCGCGAACATACTCGATGGTCTTCTCGTCCACCGCCACCAGGCCGGCGCGGGCACCCGCCTCGATGGTCATGTTGCAGACCGTCATGCGGCCCTCCATGGAGAGCGCGCGAATGGCCTCGCCGCCAAACTCAATGACATAACCGGTACCACCAGCGGTGCCGATCTCGCCAATGATGGCCAGGATGATGTCCTTGGCGGTGACGCCCCGCCCCAGCTTGCCATCGACGCTGACCAGCATCGTCTTGGCCTTGCGCTGCAGCAGGCACTGGGTCGCCAGGACATGCTCCACCTCGGAGGTGCCGATGCCGAAGGCCAGGGCTCCGAAGGCGCCATGGGTCGAGGTATGGGAGTCGCCGCAGACGATGGTCATGCCCGGCTGGGTGAAGCCCTGCTCCGGCCCCATGACGTGGACTATGCCCTGGCGGGGATCCCCCATGCCGAACTCGGTGATGCCGAATTCAAAACAGTTACGCCCCAGGGTTTCGACCTGGAGGCGCGAGACGGGATCCAGGATGCCCTGGTCGCGATCCGTGGTGGGGACATTGTGATCAGGGACTGCCAGGTTGGCTGCGGCCCGCCAGGGTTGACGTCCAGCCAGGCGCAGACCCGCGAAGGCCTGGGGCGAGGTGACCTCGTGGACCAACTGGCGGTCGATGTAGAGGAGCGCCGTGCCATCCTCTTCGTAGCGGACGAGGTGCTCGTCCCACAATTTGTCATAAAGGGTCTGGGCAGCCATGCATGAGGCCTCCAAGCATAAGGAATCGAATCCGAACAGAATAATGGGGCCTGGGATGGCGCGCAAACCAAGAATCCGCCATCGGCCTGGCCTGATCAGCCGTAACGTACCTCCAGGATCTCGAACTCCCGCAGCCCCCCCGGGGCGTCCACGGTGGCCGTGTCGCCCTCACGTTTGCCTATCAGTGCCCGGGCGATAGGCGAACTGATGGAGATCATGCCCAGGGCCAGATCGGCCTCGTCATCGCCGACAATCTGGAAGCTGTGCTCTGTTTCATCCTTGTCCAGTTCCAGCACGATAGCCGTGGCACCGAAGACGACGCGGCCATCCGACGCCAGCTGAGTGATATCGATGATGTGGGCGTGAGACAACTTGCTCTCGATATCCTTGATGCGGCCCTCGATGAAGCTCTGCTGCTCGCGGGCGGCATGGTATTCGGCGTTCTCCTTGAGATCGCCGTGGGCGCGAGCCTCCGAAATGGCCTCAATGACGCGTGGGCGCTCGATGCGCTTGAGCCGCTCCAGTTCCTCGCGCAGTTTCTCCGCGCCCCTGGCGGTGAGGGGGACTTTGCTCATGGTGGTGTCCTCATCAAAAAACCGGGCCGCCCATGGCGACCTCTCATTAGATCCCGATGCCGGCAGGACGGCGCCGGGGATATCAGTTAAGTTCCTGCAACCGATTCACCGCCAGGGCGGCCCCGTGCCGCAAGGCCAGACAGGTAGCCTCGGCACCGGCGATCGTGGTGGTATAACTCACCTTATGTTGGAGCGCGGCCCGGCGGATGGCGGCGGAATCGACGATGGCCTTAGCCCCCTCCGTCGTGTTGACGATGAAACTGATCTCGTTATTTTTGATGATATCAACGATGTGAGGCCGACCTTCGAAAACCTTGTTGACCCGCACACAGGGGATTCCCGCCGCGCGTACCACCTCCGCCGTGCCGTGGGTGCCGTAAAGCTGAAAGCCCAGATCAACCAGGTTCCGGGCGACGGACACCAGGCGGCGCTTGTCGGCCTCGCGGACGCTCAACAAGGCCTTGCCTTTGGCCGGTAGCTTCGTTCCGGCTCCCAACTGGGCCTTGCCGAAGGCCTCGCCGAAGGTCTCACCCACGCCCATGACCTCCCCCGTCGATTTCATCTCCGGGCCCAGGACCGTATCCACGCCCGGGAACTTAATGAAGGGGAAGACGGCCTCCTTGACAAAGAAGTGTTTTGGCATCAACTCATTAGCACAGCCTTGCTGGGCCAGGGTCCGACCCACCATGCAGCGAGCCGCCACCTTGGCCAGGGGCACCCCTATGGCCTTGGAGACGAAGGGCACGGTGCGTGAGGCTCGCGGATTGACCTCCAGAATATAGACCTCATCGTTTTTGATGGCGAACTGGGCATTCATCAGGCCCACCACCTTGAGGGCATGACCCATCCGGGTCATTTGCTCGCGCATCCGATCCTGAATCGCCGGGGACAAGGTATAAGGTGGCAAGGAGCAGGCGGAATCACCGGAGTGGACGCCGGCCTGTTCGATGTGCTCCATGATGCCGCCAATGAGGACGGTCTCGCCATCGCAGATGGCATCCACATCCACCTCGATGGCATCGTCCAGGAAGCGATCCAGCAACACCGGCGACTCGTGGGAAACCTTGACCGCGTCACGCATATAGCGTTTGAGATCGGCGGCGTCATAGACGATCTCCATGGCCCGGCCCCCAAGGACGTAGGAGGGCCGCACCACCAGGGGATAACCGATGCTGGCCGCCTGGGTTATGGCGTCATGCTCGCTGCGGGCGGTGGTATTGGGTGGCTGTAGAAGGCCCAGTTCCCGAACCATGCCCTGGAAGCGCTCCCGATCCTCCGCCAGGTCGATGGAATCCGGGCTGGTGCCGATGATGGGCACACCCGCGGCCTCCAGGGCCCGCGCCAGCTTCAGGGGGGTCTGACCGCCGAACTGGACGATGACGCCGAAGGGTTGCTCCTTATCGACAATCTCCAGCACGTCCTCCAGGGTCAGGGGTTCGAAATAAAGGCGGTCGGAGGTGTCGTAGTCGGTAGAGACGGTCTCCGGATTGCAGTTGACCATGATGGTCTCGTAGCCATCCTCACGCAGGGCCAGAGCGGCATGGACGCAGCAATAGTCGAACTCGATGCCCTGGCCGATGCGGTTAGGCCCGCCGCCTAACACCATGATCTTCTGGCGGTCCGTGGGGTTGGCCTCGCATTCCTCCTCGTAGGTGGAGTAGAGATAGGCGGTACTGGAGGCAAACTCGGCGGCACAGGTATCCACCCGCTTAAAGACGGGGCGGATACCCAGGGCATGGCGCCGTTCGCGAATGGCCTGCTCGCTGTAGGCCGTCAACCGGCCCAGGCGACGGTCGGCAAAGCCCTTGCGCTTGAGGAAGCGCAGACGCTCGTAGGTCAGACTGGGGAAACCCTGGTCACGAATCTCGGCCTCCAGGGTCACGAGTTCCTCGATTTGGGCCAAAAACCAGGGATCAATAGCCGTGATTTCAAAGAGTTCCTGAATCGTAAAACCGGCACGGAAGCCATCGGCCAGATAGAAGATGCGTTCGGCGCCGGGCTGGCGCAACTCTTGGCGCAACCGGGTCAGGGCATCGGGCTCCGTTAAATCCAGCACCTCGTCAAGGCCGTACTTGTCCGTCTCCAGCCCGCGCAAGGCCTTTTGCAGGGACTCCTGGAAGGTCCGGCCAATGGCCATGACCTCGCCCACCGACTTCATCTGGGTGGTGAGGCGCGGGTCCGCCAAGGGGAATTTCTCGAAGGTGAAGCGGGGAACCTTGGTCACCACATAATCGATGCTCGGCTCGAAGGAGGCCGGGGTAGCGCCGCCCGTAATGTCGTTTTTCAATTCATCGAGGGTATAGCCCACCGCCAGTTTGGCCGCCACCTTGGCAATGGGGAAGCCGGTGGCCTTGGAGGCCAGAGCTGAGGACCGGGAGACGCGCGGATTCATCTCAATGATGATCATGCGTCCATCGACCGGGTTGATGGCGAACTGGACGTTGGAGCCACCCGTATCGACGCCGATCTCCCGCAGCACAGCGATGGAGGCATCGCGCATGATTTGGTATTCCTTGTCCGTCAGGGTCTGGGCCGGCGCCACCGTGATGGAGTCCCCGGTATGCACTCCCATGGGATCCAGGTTTTCGATGGAACAGACAATGATGCAGTTGTCGGCGCGGTCGCGCACCACCTCCATCTCGAATTCCTTCCAGCCCAGGGCGGATTCTTCGATCAGCAACTCGCTGGTGGGGGACATATCCAGGCCGCGCAGGCAGATGGTTTCGAATTCCTCCCGGTTATAGGCAATACCACCGCCGCTGCCACCCATGGTAAAGGAAGGCCGGATGATGGCGGGATAGCCGATCTGGGCCTGGACCTGGATGGCTTCCTCTAGGCTGTGGGCGATGGCCGAGCGCGGCATATTCAGACCAATGCGACGCATAGCCTTGCGGAACAAGTCGCGGTCCTCGGCCATGTCGATGGCCTCGCGGGATGCGCCGATCATCTCGATGCCGTATTGCTCCAGCACCCCGTGGCGTACCAGGTCCAAAGCGGTGTTGAGGGCCGTCTGCCCCCCCATGGTCGGCAGCAAGGCATCCGGGCGTTCGCGCTCGATGATGCGCTCCAGGGTCTTCCAGGTGATGGGCTCGATGTAGGTGGCATCCGCCATCTCCGGGTCGGTCATAATGGTGGCCGGATTGGAGTTGACCAGCACGACCCGGTAGCCCTCCTCGCGCAGGGCCTTGCAGGCCTGAGCCCCCGAGTAGTCGAATTCGCAGGCCTGGCCGATGACGATGGGGCCGGCCCCGATAATGAGAATGCTCTGGATGTCTGTACGCTTGGGCATATTCTTTCAGGCTAGTGATAGCGTCTTGGCCAGGGTATGGGCCCCTTGAGGCCACCGTGCCCGGGCCCTGCCGGTGATAGGGTCAGGAATCCGGCCGCATCCCGGCACCTCCGGGTGGGCGAACAAAGCCGCCTTGCGAACTTAACCCGACCTGCCAGGCGATGAATCCCGCCCCTCTGGCTGGGCAGGGCTAGGAACGATGGGCACGGATCAGGTCGATAAAATGATCAAACAGGGGCGAAACGTCATGGGGCCCCGGACTGGCCTCCGGATGACCCTGAAAACCAAAGGCCGGTCGCTCGCGGTGATGAATACCTTGCAGGGAGCCATCGAAAAGAGACCGGTGGGTTGGCTCCAGGGTCTGGGGCAAGCTCGCCTCGTCCACCGCAAAACCGTGATTCTGGCTGCTGATCATGACCCGCCGGGTAACCAGATCCTGAACCGGGTGGTTAGCGCCATGATGGCCGAACTTCATCTTCAGGGTACGGGCCCCGCAGGCCAATCCCAGCAATTGGTGGCCGAGACAGATCCCAAAGATAGGGATGCCAGTCTCCAGCAGTTCGCCGATGGCCTGGATAGCGTAATCGCAAGGTTCCGGATCGCCGGGGCCGTTGGAAAGAAAGACGCCATCGGGCTGGAGGGCCAGCACCTCCGCCGCCGGCGTCCTGGCCGGAACCACCGTCACCCGGCAACCGCGTTCCACCAGCATGCGCAGAATGTTGCGCTTAATGCCGTAATCGTAGGCCACGACCCAGTAGGGGCAGCGGTCGGGGTCCCGGCTGGTGATCTTTACGCCCCCCTCTAGACTCCAAACACCCTGTTCCCATTCATATGCCTGGTCCGTCGTCACCTCCTGAGCCAGATCCATGCCCTTGAGACCGGCAAAGGCCCGAGCCGCCGCCAAGGCCGCCGTCTCGTCAATGGCCTCGCCCGCCTGGAGACAGCCATTCTGGGCACCCTTCTCGCGCAGGATGCGGGTCAGCCGGCGGGTGTCGATATCGGCGATACCCGGCACCCCTTGACGCACAAGATAGTCATCCAGGCGCTCGCGCTGGCGCCAATTGCTGGCCCGTGGCGGCAGGTCGCGGATCACGAGCCCGGCGGCCTGAATGGCGGGGGATTCCTCGTCCTCGGGGTTGACACCGGTGTTACCGATGTGGGGATAGGTCAGAGTTACCAGCTGGCGTCGATAGGAGGGATCGGTAAGGATCTCCTGATAGCCGGTCATGGCCGTATTGAAGACCACCTCGCCGACACTCTGGGTCTCGGCACCAATGGACAGGCCGCGAAAGACAGAGCCGTCTTCCAAAACGAGAACCGCGGGCTTTCTCAAGGTCATCTCCGAGTTCAGCCAGCCCGCGTCCCGGCCGGAGGGCCGCGGGAACATAAGGCGCCAAGGGGCGCTAAATTCACAAGGACGCGCGATGCGGGAAAGCGGCCAGGCTCGTACGATAGTGCACGAAGGCGTGATGACGAGGTCGGCCGGAATAGCTGGGGCCAGGCACCTCGAACGCCCCAAATTCTAAGTTATTCCCCAGGCCCTGTCCATCCGCCGCCAGGGGGCCGGGCATTTTCCGCCACCTACATATAGCAATCCGCCGATGGCTTCCGTTGGTCACAGGGAGCGGCGAATCCAGTTTTCCAGCGTCGCGGCGTCCATGGCCCCCGAGGTACGCGCAACCTCCTGGCCGCCGCGAAAAACCACCAGAGTCGGGATACTGCGGATACCCTGCCGCGTCGCCAGGCCCTGGGCCTCCTCCGTGTTCACCTTGATCAGTCGCGCCTTAGGCTCGATCCGCCGGGCCACGGCTTCGAAGGCCGGCGCCATGGCGCGACAAGGTGCGCACCAGGGCGCCCAGAAATCCACCACCAGCGGCAGATCGCTCCGCCCCAGGTGCTTGGCGAAACGCCCCTCGTCCAAGGCCAGAGGGGCACCGGCAAAGAGAGGGGCACGGCACTTACCGCACTTGGCGTCCTCGGCAAGGCGCTCCGGGGGCACCCGATTAACCGCGTCGCAACAGGGACAGACAATGTGAACAGCTTGGGTCATTCGGCTAGACTCCTTGGGTAAAATTTGACTTCCAGTACCGGGGGCGGGTGACCCAGGACCTGGTTGGCTTGAATCGCCGGGTTTCCAGGCCTATCTACGGTCTTCACAACCAATTCCAACCACTCATTTTCAGGAGGACGACGACGCCATGGCCGACTCACCCTATCTGGTCGCCGTCACGGCGCAAAACTTCCAAAAAGTGGTACTCGAGGGCTCCTATGACCGCCCCGTACTGGTGGATTTCTGGGCCGACTGGTGCGCCCCCTGCCGCGCCCTTATGCCCATCCTCGCCAAGCTGGCGGACGAATACGGCGGTCGCCTCCTGGTCGCCAAGCTCAATACCGAGGAGGAACAGGCCCTCGCCGCCCAGTTTGGCATCCGCAGCCTGCCCACGGTCCAGCTATTCAGGGATGGACGCCCCGTCGACCAATTCATGGGCGCCCTCCCCGAGGCCCAGATCAGGGCCTTCCTGGAACCCCACCTGCCGCGGGAGTCCGACAGCCTGCTCGACGCCATCTCGGATCGGCTGATCCTGGGCGACCTGGCCGGTGCCCAGGCCGAACTGGATCAGGCTCGGGCCAAGGACCCCGATCATCCCCGCCTCTTCCTCGCCGAGGTCCAGATCAAGGCCGCCAGCGGCGACACCCAAGGCGCCGAGGCGCTGCTCGATCGGGTTCCCCTCGAACTAGTCAAGGACCCGGAGGTCCTCGCCCTGCGCGGCCAACTCCGCTTCGCCAATCTGGTCTCTTCAGCCCCGCCCGAGGCCGAATTGGCCGCCCGTCTCGCGGCCAATCCTAAGGACAGCGAGGCCGGCTATCTGCTCGCCGCCTGGCAGGTCGTCAACGGCAATCTCGAAGCCGCCCTGGCCGGGCTCCTCGCCCTCCTCAAACGCGACCGGGCCTATGGCGACGATGGCGCCCGCAAGGCGATGATACTCATTTTCGACCTGCTTGGCGGCGCAGGCCCCCTGGTCACCGCCTACCGGGCCAAAATGCTCAGCGCCCTCTACTGAGAGGGACAGTCAACATTATGGCAAAGTCCTTGCTGATGGGTGACTTCACGGCCACCGAGCTAGAGGTCAGCGGCCCGCACTGGCATCGGCCTGCGTGCGGGCGCAGGGCCCCAAGGCGGCCCTTAAAGAACCTCCCAACTCTAAATCATCCCACAGCGAGGCATCCTGCCAGGTGCGGATGGGAAACCAGGCCAGTCCGTCGGGGTCTGCCAGGGCCACGAGTAACCCCCAGCTCCCCACCAGGCCGCTGCCAAAGGCCACGAAGCAACCCCCGACCACCAGCAAATTACCCACGATGGGCAGGCCCGAAACGAAGTGATAGCCCTCGTCCGTTCCCTGGCGACGGCGATACCGCCAGGGACGCAGGTAGAGCAGATAGAGATTGAGACCGGCGCTGAGACCGGCGATGCCGACCAACACCAAACCCACCCCTTCCCGCGTTGGCGGGACGGACCGTGGCCAGAGCCCGGAGGCCAGCGCAAACAAGGCGGGCAGTGCGCACAGAGCGATCCCGAGGGAGCGGCGGATCGGATTAGGGTGGGAACTTGGCTGGCTCATGGGCTAACTCACCTCGCATCTCACGGATCGCGGGCTTGAGCATTGATCCCCGGAAAGCAGCGCCTCTATGGCCTGATACCCAGTAGGGGAGGATTCGTCTTCCTTGCTCCTCCCTCCCCTGGCCATCACCCGGGAGCGAACATAGGCGGGACCCGTTCGCCAAGGGCGCGAGAGGCCGCGCGCCACGAATCAATAAGGCCGGCGGCGCAAATGCAGTCGGTAAAGTGGACCGGACACCCCCATGTCAAAGAGGGTGAAGGCGGCCACCAGCAGGGCCAGGTCCAGCCACCCCAGGCCGTAGGGCCCGGCCACGGCCAGCAGGGGCAAGAGGGATTCGGGGATCTGATCAAGCCCGGTAGCCTTGTCACCCGGCTTGAGCCCCAGGCGGCGCTTGACGAAGCTGGACAAGGCATCGCCCACCATCGTCAGCAGGCCGATCCAGGCCCCCAGGCCCGCTCCCAGGCCAAGCAGGTAGGCCAACAGCATGGTCGCCAGCACCGCGCCCACCAAGCCCCTGAGGGTGATGTGCCCGCCCAAGAGGGGGCGACCATCGGGGTACCGGCGGCCACCATCCAGGGGCCAGCCCCAGCGCGGGCCCAGGGCCCAGGCCAGCAGGATCGGCGCCCCGTTGGCGGCGATGAGCAACAACAGCAAGCCCGCCTTTTCCCACATTTCATCCCATCTCTCGCGCCGCGGCAGGTGTCTTGATGTAGATTATGGCCGATTCTCGAACATCCGCCCTCCCCCGCCCCGGTCCCGCCGGCGGGGTTATGGAGTGCCACCATGCAGCCAACCTATTTGCGCTTACTCCTGGCCTTGGCCTTGGGGGTTCAGACCCTCCTCGCCTTCGCCCAGGCGCAGTCCCCGACCCAGAACCCGGCACCCATCACCGTCCCCGCGACCTCCTCCGCGGCGCCCGAGGCGCTGCCCGGGGCGACGGAGCCCTCCCTCTGGGACAAATCCCTGGGCACAGCCGAGGGCCTCTGGCGGGGGACCAAGGAGAGCGCCGGGCGCTGGTTCGAGGGCTCCCAGCACGGCGCCGAGACCCTCTGGCAAGGGTCCAAGCAGACCGCCGGCTCCGCCTGGGACACTACCCGGCGTTACCTGGGGCCGGACCCCCAGGCTAACTTCGCCCGCCTCTGGGACGGCGTCCTGCCGACCCTCGAAGAGACACTCGCCCTCCAGGAACGTCAGGCCAGCCTGCCGGAGAAGCGCTGGTTTGGCGACGACCAGGCCAGCAACCAGGCGGAGATCGACCAACTCCTCGACCAGGCCGTCGCCATCCTCTCCGGCTCCAACACCCAGGACCATCGGCAGCGCATCCGCGTCCTGCAGCAGGAGATCGCCAGCGCCCGCCAGGACCTGGCCGAATATCGCCGCCAGCGCGTCTCCGCCCCTTCGGACTCCCTGGTCAAGAAAACAGTCGCGGACTACGACGAGGCCATCGCCGATCGCCAGGCCGACATCGCCCGCTACGAGGCGAACCTGGAGACCGTCAAGCGCGAATTCGCCGCCGAGTTGCGGGCCATGGGCCTGGAACTGAGCGACGACCAACTGGATTTCATGCTCTCCACCGTGGTGGGCGACAACCTCATCGACCTCGGTATCCTCTTCGACAACGTCAAGGCCATTACCGGCCAGCTCGAAAAACTTGTCGAGGAGAGCGGCGAGGACCTCCAGAGCGCCCGCCGTTACTACGGCCTTTATGTTGTTCTGCTCAAGAGCCTGCGTCAGATCCACCTGCAGGTGGAACAGGCCATCGCCAACAACTATATCCCCCGCATCGACGCTATCGCCGAGCGCGCCCGGGAACTCTCCAGCCAGACCCAGGCTCTCCTCAGACAAGCCCCGGAGAAACGCGAGATTCTTGTCGCCAATCTCGATGCCCAGCGCCTGACCATCGAGGCGGCGGGGGTTTACCGCCAATATCTCGACGAACAGGGCCGCCAGATCACCGCTGCCCGGGTCGCCCTGGAGACCGATATCGCCACCGCCTGGAATACCTACGAGACGGTGCGCGTCTCCGGCGAGTTGGTCGGCATCGTCAAGGCCAGTCGTAAGCTCCTAGATGGCCTCATCAGCCGCCAGGTCCCCAAGCCTCGGCCCTTCCGCAACCTGGAAATGCAACGCGAGTTTGAAAAGCTCACCGAGCAATTGCGCACAGGTGGGAGCTTGCGGGAGAAGTAGGCCGCTTCGAAGCTAGCCATCACCGCCTGGCCAATGGGAGTTGGAATGATTGAGTTGCAGAGGGAAAAATCGATTGATCCTGGGGATATAGCGCTGGCGATCTTAGCCTGATCGGATGGCAGCCCATCTCACGGGTATCGGGCTACATACCCATGGCGGGACTGATTAACGGCGCCACACGCCCCCACGCACTTGGGATGGGCCGCTCCGCTCCGACCCCCAAATCCCCGAGTCCCGCGGCAGCGGTAACAAAGCGTAACATTTGGCGTCTTGTTATATTAGAATTCACTGATATACTAACTCTCAATCCAACCCCACTCCCCTTTAGGAGAAGAAAATGTTAGGTGTTATCGCTGCTATCGCTCTGGTCATCGGTGGTGTCTCAACCGGCGTCGTGGTCTCTGAAAATGACCAGCCGTCCATCGCCCAGTCCCAGGCCTCCGTGGTTACAGCCCAAACGGTTAAGAGCCAGGATCAGTTCTTTGGAAGCTGAAACAACGACTTCCACACCCTGTCAAATAAGCCCCACTTCCGGGGCTTTTTTTGTTCGGAAGCCTGGCGCGCAGGCTTACTGGTAGTATCAATCAAACCACTTTTTCTTTTTGAAGATGAAGTAGCTGACAGCCATGACGCCGAGAAGGGCAATGACCTCGAGGGAGAAGGCCCAGGGATAATCACCGCCCGCCTGGCCAGGTATCCCCTCTAGATTGGTACCCAGCAAACCGGTGATGGCCGTAATCGGCATCAGGTAGGCGGTGAAGACCGCGACGATCTTCATCGTCTCATTAAGCTTGCGACTCTGGCTGTGTCGGATCTCGTCCTGAATGAGCGCTGCCTGCTCACGGGAGGAATCCAACTCGGCGACAAATTGGTGAGCGCGATGATTTTCCTCGCGAATACGGTCGCGATGCTCGGCTTCTAACCAAGGTGAGCGTTCTCTCTGTAGCGCGAACAGGGCCTCAGCCTGGGGGGCCAGGTGGCGACCCAAATGGATCATGCGCTGGCGCAAGCTGGTGAGTTCTTGCTGGAGATCGGCATCCGGGTCCATGAGAACGTGATCTTCCATGTCATCGACGGCCCGATCTATCCCAAACAGGATCTGTTCAATGCGAGAGGTCCAGCCCTGGATCACCTCGACCAACAGTTCACCGGTACTAAGGGGCCCCTGCTGGTTCTTGAGGTCAGCGCGGATGGTGCTAAAGGCCAGAACTGCCGCTGGCCGCAACACAACGACTCGATTGGGATCGGCCCAGATATTGGCACAGAGCAACTCTGGCTGAGGTTCTGGACCTAGCCCACCCCCCCGCAGACTCAACACCAAACCCTCGCCCTTTTGCGAAAGACAGGTAGGCCGGTTGTCGATACGCAACAGCAGGCGTACGACATCCGGGTCTATGTTGCTCTCGATCCGCAGCCAGCGTTGGGTCTCTTCCCCATCGGGCCGGCCAACCAGCCACAGAATTCCCTCCTCGGGGGTCCAGCGGCGCACCTGCTGCCAACTGATTTCCCGACCGCCGCCCTTACGATCGAGTAACAGGGCGTAGGCCGAGCCCCCCACCGCGCGTGCCAGCGGCAGTGAGCGGGTGGAAGGGGTAGGGTATCCAGGGGAAGCCTGAGGCATGTTTGCACCCAATCCCTACTTAGGAAGGAAGAGTTGCGCGATGAGAAAATAGTTCAAGACCGCCAAGACATCCAGAAGGCTCCCCAGGTAGGGCCCCGTAATGGAGGTCGGTTCCTTGCGTAGCAACTGGAAGAGCAAGGGCAGACCGGGGCCGATCAGGGAAGCCATGCTGATGTTTAGCCAAACGGTAATGCCCACGGTTTTGCTGATCACCACACCAGCAGCGATGTCGTCAAATAGCCACCAGGCGGCGAGGGCGGTGACAGCGCCATAACAGGCGCCGAGCAAGAGACCGGTTCCGAGCTCCTTCGCGAGCAGAGGCAATGTGTTACCTGGCTTGATGGAGCCAGTGGATAGTCCATGTACCGTCACTGTCGCCGAGACGGTGCCCACGCTACTGGCAACGCTCATGACGATCGGCAGAAAGGCGGTCAGGGCGAGTACCAGGGTGAGGATGATTTCCTCGGGGGGGGCGTTGGCCAGAACAGATTCCCCAAGCACCCGATGGAAATAGTAGTCGATGATCCCACTGGCGATCAGCCCGCCGATCAAAGCGGCGACCAACCAAGGCAAGCGCCCCCAAAAAGAACGGAAAAAGGATTCTGAGACGAATTCCTCGGCGCTATGAGTACCCGCCATCCGGAGCATATCGTCGCTGACCTCCTCCTCGATGGCATCGATGACGTCATCGACGGTGACGATGCCAACCAACACATCCATGTCGTCAACCACGGGCAGGGCGAGCAGCCGATAACGCTTAACCAGATCACCAATCTCGGCGCGGGGCGTATCCGTGCTGACCCGCACCGCACGGGAATTCATAATCTGGCCAAGTGTCTCTTCCGGGTCGGCCAGAATCAACTGGCGCAGGGAACTGACACCCACCAGCCGCTCGTTTTCGTCGAGCACATAGAGATAGAACACCATCTCATAGGTGGGGAGCTTACGCACCGCGTCGATGGCATCCTGCACAGTGGCCGACTCGGGAATGGCAAAAAACTGGGAGGTCATGATCCCCCCGGCAGTATCCGATGGGTACTGCAGCAGGTCCTCGACTTCGCGCAGGATGTCCCGATCCATCCCGCCCATGAAACGCTTTGCCGCCTCGGGGGGCAGTTGGCGCAGGATGTCGGTGCGGTCGTCAGGGGGCAGTTGCTCCAAAACCTGGAGCATGCGATCGTAGTCCCCCTGCGCAAGGAAATGCGCCTGTAAATCGGGGGCGAGCTCGGTCAGGGTTCTCGCGGCAGTCTCAGGCGCCGCGATCAGCATGAAGAGCTTGAGGGCATCATCCTGCTCAAAGCCATCAAGGATCTGGGCCAGGTCGGACGGATAGATCTTGGGCAGAATTTTCCGCAAGCCACTGAAGGCCTGTCTCCGATAGAGCCTGCGTACCGCCTCGAACAGGTCATTCGGTTGCCGACCGGGAAGGAAAGAAAACGAGGACATCGCTGGCTCCTCTGGGGGCGGGATGATCGGGGCACGCGACCTGGCCACCGAGGTCCCGGCAAGCGGCTACATTATCCCGGCTAGTGCAGGTAAGCAACCCACCGGCGGCCTTGCTGAGCCCACCAGGGGAGGTGATGATAATTATGGCCTGCCCGACAGCCACATCGAGAGGCGAACGGCCCTGCTGGAATGACCCGATCAGCTCCAGCCGATCACGTAAATCTGGCCCTGATAAGGACAGTGATGCTCTCCTGCCAACAACAATCAACCCCCGCCGCATTGATGAGAAATTTCAAATGCAAAGAAAATTGTTATTGCCTATTCTCCTGACTTTAAGTGCTCTTATAGGCTGTACATCCAATAACCAGGTGCGCAAAACTGACCAACCTGAACTGGAAAACAAGAAAGCAAATACGGCATATTGTCCCGTCAATCTATACGATAACAGGGATGTGCTGAGTTGCTTCGACACAAGGGAACTTTGCGAGAGATCCATCAGCAAAGCGCCGAAATATACTTGCTATCCCCGCTCATCATTGAAATACCCCCCGAAAAAATAAATTATCAGCGCACTTACCCCATCCGAATGATCCAGTGCCTGCGCACCATCCTCTTCAGGCTGTTCAACCATTCCTAAATATTCGATGGAGCTCCGACATAATCGAATGACAATCCCCTCACCTTCTCTGACTTCAACCATCGCATCGGTCCCCGCCGCCCTAGCGGACACCAATCACATCCCTAATGGCATGGCCTGTCCTCTGTCGGTCGATCTCAGATCATTCGCCAAGCGCGTGCAACAATCGATCGCGCTCCTGGCCCTGTTGCTCCTACCCGGACTACTCCTCGCCACTGAAGACGGCTACCAGCCCAGCCTGATCCAGTTCTGCACACCCGTGGAATTTATCCTCTTCGCGGTGACACTGCTGGGCGTCGCCCTATTCCACAACCACACCCTCCAGGTCGCCTTAGGTGGGCTGACGATCATTGTCGCCTTCAAACTGATATTTACGGGTTTCTCGGCCGGGCCTGGATGGGGGGGGCTGGCCGCCCACCTGGGACATGAGTGGGTCCTGCTCGCCAATCTGCTCGGGCTGTTACTCGGCTTCGCCTTGCTGGCCCGCCATTTCGAGGACAGCCACATCCCCCAGCTCTTACCGCGATTTCTGCCGGATGGTTGGCTCGGCGGCTTCGTCCTGCTCGTTATGATATTCGTGCTGTCGAGCTTTCTGGACAATATCGCCGCCGCCCTCATCGGCGGCACTATCGCCGCCGGGGTCTTCCGCTACCGGGTCCACATCGGGTTTCTGGCCGCCATCGTCGCCGCCTCCAATGCCGGCGGTTCTGGCAGCGTGGTAGGTGACACGACCACGACCATGATGTGGATTTCTGGCATTGCCCCCTATGATGTCTTGCACGCCTATGTGGCGGCCGGGGTGGCACTGTTGATCTTTGGCATCCCCGCCGCCATCCAGCAGCATCGCTATCAACCGGTCGTGCGGGAGGTGCCGGAAGGTACCCGGGTTGACTGGGCTCGGGTAGGGATCGTGGCCATGATCCTGGTGATCGCCATCTCGGCCAATGTTCTGATTAACCTCCATTTCAAGGATCTGGCCGATCGCTTCCCCTTCCTCGGCGTGGCGGTGTGGGTCGTCATCCTCGCTACCCAAAAGATCCGCCGGCCGGAATGGAGCCTGATGCCGGAGACTATCAAGGGCAGTATCTTCCTCTTGTCCCTGGTGATGTGCGCCTCCATGATGCCCGTGGAGCGCCTCCCGCCCGCCTCCTGGTATTCGGCCCTGTCCCTGGGCTTCGTGTCCGCGGTCTTCGACAATATTCCGCTGACCGCCCTAGCGCTGAAGCAAGGCGGTTTTGACTGGGGCATGTTGGCCTTCGGGGTGGGCTTCGGCGGTTCCATGATCTGGTTTGGCAGTTCCGCCGGCGTAGCCCTCTCCAATCTCTATCCCCAGGCCAAGTCGGTCGGGGCCTGGCTGACCCACGGTTGGCATGTAGCCCTGGCCTATGTGGTCGGCTTCCTCGCCTTGATGTTGACTCTGGGGTGGCAACCCCACGCCACCCCCACGCAAGTCGAGACAGGTAGCCAGGTGGGACAGGCGGCCCAAGTCTGCCACCCCATCCAAGCCATCATTGCCCACCAACTCCCAGCGTCGGAGTGTTGAACCCTATGAAAATCCTGTTACCCGTTGACGGATCCGAGAACTCGACACGGGCCGTCGAGCACGTCCTGAGGATGATCCGCCAGGAAGCCCCCCCGGAGATCCATCTGCTCCACGTTCGCCCCCCCATCGAATCATGGGAGGTACGCCGCTTCCTCACCCCCGAGGAGATCGCCAATCTGCAGCAGCATGAGGGCGAGGAGGAGCTCCGAGCCTGCCGCGCCCTGCTCGACGGTGCCGGCATGTCCTACCGGTATGAGGTATTGGTCGGCGACGGCCAGGTGGCCGCGGCCATTACCCACTACGCAGAGACGCATGGCTGTGACCTCATTGTCATGGGTACCCATGGCCGGACCGGGCTCACGCACCTCCTCATGGGCTCGGTGACGACCGACGTCATCCATGGCACCAGGGTGCCGGTGACGCTCGTCAAATAGTGCGGATTTCCGAGCGGGACAATTCGACAATATCGATTCCTAGCAAATGAGCCAACCCGTTGAAAGGGCGCCGGATGGAGCTTGCACCCCATCCGGCTTCAGGACATCGCCGAGGGGAAATACGGCTGCTCGGAAGCTCTTTTCTTTCAGGGTTTGTCACCCGCATGGCAACTCAGATCACCAGTTGCAACCCCAGTTCGACGACGCGGTTGGCCGGAATCTGGAAGAAGTCGCTGGCACTGGTGGCATTCTTCATCAGGAAGGCAAAGAGGCGGGCGCGCAACGGCCACATGTGCTGGGTCCTGGTTAGCACAATGGATTCCCGGGAGAGATAAAAGGTCGTGTCCATGATGTTGAAGCGTTCGCCAATTTGCTGGCATTGCGCCAACGCGACCGGCACGTTCGGGCTTTCCATGAAACCATAACGCAGGAAGATACGTTTGAAACCCTGGCTCATCGTGTGCAATTCCGCACGATTGATGGCACTGACGTAGGGGGTGTGGGTGGTTTCCAGGGTAAGGAGCACCACCCGATCATGCAGTACCTTATTATGCTTGAGGTTATGGAGCAGCGCCGAGGGTACCCCTTCCTTGGAACTGGTTAGGAATACGGCCGTGCCTGAGACGCGATGCACGTCACCAATCGATTGCAGGAAATCCTCCATCGGGACGCTCCGCTCGGCCATCTCGTTGGCAACGAGTCGGCGGCCATGGCGCCAGGTGGTAAGCACCGTGAAGGCAAGGATACCGATGGTGAGCGGAAACCAGCCGCCACTGGGGATCTTGATGGCATTGGCGGCAAAAAATGCGAAATCGATAGTGAGCAGCAATCCGACGACGAGGACCACGATCAGCTTATGCCAACGCCACATCCAGACCATAACAAAGGCAACGAGAATGGTGTCGATCAGCATGGTGCCCGTAACGGCGAGGCCGTAGGCCGAGGCCAGGTTGGACGAACTCCTGAAGCCAATGACGAGGGCCAAGACAGCCAGGCAAATCGTCCAGTTGGTGAAGGGCACATAGATTTGCCCTTCTTCATAGCCGGAAGTGTGGACGACCCGCATCCGGGGCAGCAGTCCCATCTGGATTGACTGGCGGGCGAGCGAGAAGGCCCCTGAGATCACCGCTTGCGAGGCGATCACAGTGGCCAGGGTGGACAGAGCGACCATCGGTATTAGCGCCCAGTCCGGCGCCAGGTAGAAGAAGGGGCTGGCGATGGCCTCGGGTTCGGCGAGCAGTAACGCCCCTTGGCCAAAGTAATTGAGAACCAAGGCCGGCATCACGAACCCGAACCAGGCCAGACGAATCGGTAACCGGCCAAAGTGGCCCATGTCGGTGTAAAGCGCCTCCCCACCCGTCACCGCCAGCACCACCGAACCCAGGGCGAGAAAGGCCATCAAAGGGTGGGACTGAATGAAATTCATAGCATAGGTTGGTATCAGCGCCATCAGAACGTCCGGGTTGTGGCTGATCCCCAGCAGGCCGAGCAGGCCGAGAATACCGAACCAGGCGATCATAACGGGACCAAACAAGAGGCCGACCGCCCCTGTGCCACGTTTTTGGATGAAAAATAGACCCATGATGATGATCAGCGTAATTGGAATGACATAGGGTGTGAGTCTGGTAGTCACGACCTCCAGGCCCTCAACGGCTGACAATACGGAAATCGCCGGGGTGATCATGCTGTCACCATAAAAGAGGGAGGCGGCGAAAATACCGACCAAGGTGATAATCCAGGCTATGTGCGGATTTCTGGCGCGTTCGGTCACCAGGGCGAGCAGAGCGAGGGAGCCGCCCTCGCCGTGATTGTCGGCGCGTATGATGATAATCAGGTACTTGATCGAGACCAACATCATGATCGACCAAAAGACCATGGAGAGGATGCCGAAGATGTTTTCCGGGGTGACCGGAATAGGGTGGTGGCCGCTGAAAATTTCCTTCAGGGCATATAGCGGGCTGGTGCCGATGTCACCGAAGACCACACCAATGGCGGCGAGGGTCACAGCCGGTAGGGCCTGGCGTGAATGCATGATTCCCCCATTAGGACATGCTGTCCCAGGAACTCCAACCGGAGGCAAGAAGAACAGGTGGGTCTAACCCCCTGTCTCGGAGGGCAGGGCTAGATGTATAGCGCCTAGTATAACCGCGAAGGCCCGCCATTTCTGGCTCTGCTGCCCGGCGACATGGGCCTGATCGGGGTTGGCTTGAGGGAGATCAAGGCCCAGGGCCGGTGGACTCGCCCATTTCCAATTCCCAGACGCCAGCGCCTTCCCCTCCTGGTCTCGTGCATGATCGGCTGGATGGGATTAAGGCGCTTGGCCGACCCCAGGCACTGTGCCGGCCAGGCGCAGGATTCGCTCACGCACCCAAGCGCCCGCCTTCTTGAGGTGGTCTCCGGACCAGGGACCCTTCGGACAGGTGCCCGGCACCAGTGCCGCGCCACTGTAGTCATCGTCTGAGAAGTTCCAGTAGGTCCAACTGATCTTCTTGTCCGCCAAGATGTCGAGGTACTGCTGGGCACTCGCAAAGTCATTGGGGCCATCGCCCGTAAACTCCTGGGCACCCCACTCGGTGACGAACACCGGCAGGCTCCACGCCGCAGTCACGAGCGCGTCACGGTACCTCTGCTGGTGCGAGGCCGCGTAGAAGTGGAACGAGTACATGATGTTGTCGAAGGTCAGGGGGTTGTTGATCACTGCTGCGGGGCCGCTAGAGCCGGAAATGCCAAATGACGACCAATCCTCGGTGCCAACGATGACGATGCCATCCGGATCGCGTTCGCGGATGAAGGGGACGAGTTCCTCAGCGTAGGCCTTGATGGTCGCCCAGTCCACGCCACTCGGCTCGTTGGCGATCTCGTAGAGCACGTTGGGCGTGGCCCCGTAGCGAGCGGTCATGTGGGCGAAGTAGGTCTTGGCGCGTTCGAGGTTGTACCAGGGATCGCCCGGATCGAGTTGATGCCAGTCAATGAGCGCGTACAGCCCGCGGGCGATGAGCCCGTCGATGATGATATCGGCCTGGGCGGTGAAACCGTCCGGGTCGTTCTCGTAGCCGTCCTCCTGTACATAGAGGGAGACGCGCAGGATGTCGATGCCCCATTCGCTAGCCAGCGCGTCGAGGGCGCTGTTGTTGATGCAGGAGCCCCAGCCATACCACTGCAGGCCATGGGTACTCATGCCGCGCAATTGGATTGCCACGCCGTGGGAGTTGACGAGCTGATTCTTGACCACGGAGAGCTGGCCGTTGCGTGCGACCTGGGTTGGGGCCGAATCCTCGCCCCTATCGCCACCGTGGGTTCTAGTGCCCTCATCGACCCTCGCATCAGACGAACTGGGTCTCAATTCACTTCCATTCACTAACCCTACATCGTTCAGGCTAGCGGCCGCTATCACGACCAGCGCCAACAGACCCCCCCACGGAAAACCTTTAGATTGTTGGCGATGTGTTACCACAAGAATCTTCATTCCGGACAAAATGTCAGCGGTGGGTATTATTGGCGACGACGGATCAGGGGTGCTTTATCCATATTCCGTGCCGACCCGTCACAGAATGGATGCGATTCGTGGTAAAGGGTCGGTCCGGAAAGGGTTTCAAGCCGGAAACGACCCTCACCACATCCTGGCGGTACTAGCAATCCTGGCGGATATCAGGCTTGCTTCATAGCAAGCCGACTTTCTGCGACATCAGGAGGATTTTAGAACTCCATGCCACGCAGATAAGTGCGGAAATCCTCTCCCAGGTCCTTGTGGGCCAATCCGAATTCAACCTGGGCCTCGAGATAGCCAAGCTTGCTGCCGCAATCGTAGCGCTTGCCGCGGAAGGGGTAGGCGATGACGGGCTCATCCTGAAGAAGGGCGGAAATGGCATCGGTGAGCTGAATCTCGCCGCCCTTACCGCGCCCGGTGGTCTCCAGTTTGGTGAAGATGCGTGGGGTGAGCAGATAACGACCGACCACGGCGAGATTGGATTTGGCATCCTGGGGCGCGGGCTTCTCGACGATGGAGGTCACCCGCAATTCGCCATCAGGTCCTTTTTCGGTCTCGACGATACCGTACTTGTTGGTCTCATCCCAAGGCACCTCTTCGACACACAGCACTGAACAGCCATAACGTTCGTAAACGTCGGCCATCTGGGCCACGACGCCCTGGCCATCGCCCTTGATGAGGTCATCCGCGAGCAGGACAGCGAAGGGCTCGTGCCCCACCACGGGCTTGGCGCAGAGGACGGCATGGCCCAAACCCAGGGCCTCGGCTTGGCGCAGGTAGATGCAAGTCACATGGGACGGCAATATGTTGCGGACGATTTCCAGCAGGTCCTTTTTGCCGGCGTTGCTGAGTTCCGCCTCCACCTCGTACGCCTTGTCGAAATGATCCTCGATCGAGCGCTTGGCCCGGCCGGTCACAAAGATCATCTGAGAGATACCCGCCGCCTCGGATTCCTCCGCCGCGTACTGGATGAGCGGCTTGTCCACCACCGGCAACATTTCCTTGGGGCTGGCCTTGGTGGCCGGCAGGAAGCGGGTCCCAAGGCCCGCGACGGGAAATACGGCTTTACGAATCATGGCCATCGAATACCCTCGCTCAATGTGATGCCCCTTATCCTGGGGGATGCCGGGGCTGGTGTGACTAAAAAACCCAGGACTCGCCCTGGCACCCTGGACCAACCCAAATCCCGGTTAGGATCCTAATTCGTCCTCGATCCTGGCCAACGCCGCCAAGGGATCAGGGGCGGCCGTAATAGGCCTGCCAATAACCAGGTAATCCGCGCCGGCGGCCAGGGCCTCGGCGGGAGTCATGAACCGCTTCTGGTCGCCGACGGCTGCGCCCGCGGGACGGACGCCCGGGGTCACCAGCCTGAAGCCAGTGCCTAAGGCGGCGCGGACGGAGGCCGCCTCCTGGGGCGAACAGACCACCCCGTCCAGACCCGCATCACGAGCCAGGGTCGCAAGGCGGAGCACCCGTTGACAAGGCTCGCCGGGGCAGCCAATGGCCGCCAGGTCGCTAGCGTCCAGACTGGTCAGGACGGTAACGGCGATGAGCAGGGGCGGGTTGGTCCGCCGGGCCAATTCCTCCCGCGCGGCCGCCATCATACGGGGACCCCCGGAGGCATGGAGGTTCATCATCCAGACCCCCAGGTCCGCCGCCGCCGCGCAGGCGGCCGCCACAGTATTGGGGATGTCGTGGAATTTAAGGTCGAGAAAGACCTGGAAACCCAGGCCGCCCAGGCGTTCGACCAAGGCCGGACCACAGCGGGTGAACATCTCCTTGCCAACCTTGAGGCGGCAGTGGCGCGGGTCAAGGCGCTCAACCATGGCCAGAGCGGGTTCCTGGCTCGCAAAGTCCAAGGCGACGATGATGCGCGGTTCTTTTGCCAACGGGATGTCCCCCTGTTACACCTGATGCCCCCGGTCTGCCTAGGCCACCGTCACCTCCAAGCTATCGCCGAGAGAGTCGGGCTGGACTGGCAAAATACTGGCCCAATGCTTACAGCCGGGGCATTGCCAGTGGAGACGGCGGGCAACGAAACCGCAATGATCGCACTGATAGCGGGGTTGGCGCGAGCGCAGATATCTCGCAACCCGGCCCAGAGTACGCAACATCCCCAGGGCCTCAGATCCCTCGGCGGTCAGGGGCAGTTCACGGAGTTCCAACAGACGCTCGACGGCGGCCAAGTCGGCGTGACCGCCCACATACTCGACCAGGAGGCGGATCGCCGGCTGGCGCCCCTCGACCCGCTCGACCGCATCCGCCATGGCCAACAGCAAGGCACCGTTGGGATGTTCGCGATGCAGGGCGCGCAGGGTTTCCAAGAGATCCGAGGGAGGACGGCCGCGAAAGGCCTCGAGCAGCCCCGGGAGGATTTCGGGCAGGAAGCGCGGGCCCTGGTCGCCAACCCAGCGATAGAGGTGAATGGCCCGGTCCGCCTCTCCCCGGTCCAGGACGAGGCGCGCTTGGAGCAGGGTGGCACGGACGCAGCCGGGGTCCGTGGCCAGGGCATTGCGCAGACAGACCTCGGCTCCTTCGTCATCCCCCTGGCGTAGGGCCTCCTCCGCCAGTTCGCAATGGTAGTGAGCCATTGACAGGCCCATGGCCTCGCCGAGCCGGCTTTGGAGCCGGTCGGCCGTCTCCAGGCAGCGACGCCAGTCCTTTTCCTGCTGATAAATGTCGAGCAGACTGGTCAGGGCCAGGCGGCGATGGTCGCGAAATTCCGTCAACTCCTCAAAGAGGCGTTCAGCGCGATCAAAGAGACCGGCGCGCATATAATCCTGAGCCAATTCCCGCAGAGCCAAGGCGCGCAGGGACTTGGGGAGGTCCTGGCGGGCCATGAGGCCCTGGTGGACACGCAGCGCCCGATCCACCTCACCCCGCCGGCGGAAGAGCCCCCCCAGAGCCAACTGTACCTCAGCGGTCTCGCTGTCCATCTCCGCCAGCTTGACGAATACGTCGATGGCCTTATCTGGCTGGTCGTCGAGCAGATAGTTAAGGCCACGGAAATAGGCGGGGTCGGGGGCACCGCCCCCTCCGGCGCGTTGAGAACTCCGCATCGCGGCCCACCAGCCAGAAGCGGCGGCCAGGGGCAGCAGCAACAAGAACCATTCGCTCATGATGGCGGGGCAAACCTGTTGCGGGGTGAGGATCGCAAGAACTGAGGTGAGGGAGAATCCACGAGGTCTGTGTCCGAAGCCCGGAAGATGCGGCTATGATAGCAGTCATGGAGCCGGTGATACTGGCCCGACCCCAGGGTTTGCGCCCCGCGGCACTGGGATGCGGGGTGCGCCGACCCAACAAACGACAACCATCGGGAGCCTACCCATGCCAGAACTCAGCGGCAAAGTCGCCATCATCACCGGCGCCGCCGGTAATCTCGGTCAGGCCGTCTGCCAAGCCCTGGCCGCCCAAGGAGCGAGCATTGCCCTCCTCGGCCACCACGCCGATGCCCTGGAGGCCGCGCGCACCGGCCTGGCGGTTGAGGATAGCGCGGCCATCGCCGTTGATCTCATTGATCCCCAAGGGGTGGAAGCGGCCATCGCCAACGTCATGGCGCGCTTTGGGCGCATCGACATCCTGGCCAATATCGCCGGAGGCTTCACCATGGGACCGCCCCTCCACGAAACCCCGGACGCGGATTGGGACCAGATGATGGACCTGAATGCGCGGACCGTCTTCAATACCTGCCGCGCCGTCATTCCGCACCTGGTGGCGGTGGGCGGCGGCTGCATCGTCAACGTGGCCGCCCGTGGGGCCCTGCAAGGCCAGGCAAACATGGCACCTTACTGCGCCTCCAAGGCCGTAGTCATCCGGCTCACCGAAAGCCTGGCCGAGGAACATCGGGATGATGGCATTCGGGTAAATTGCGTCCTCCCCGGCACCCTCGACACCCCCCAGAACCGCGCCGCCATGCCAGACGCGGACCCTGGCCGCTGGGTTACCACCGCCGCCCTCGCCGACGTCATACTTTTCTTGGTCTCCAACGCCGCCCGCGCCATCAGCGGGGCCGCCATTCCCGTCTATGGGCAGAGTTGACCCAGAGCGGCACCCATGAGCACCCCCAAGCCCACCCGACCACGGACCCCCGGCATCCTGGTGGCGCTGGCCCTGGTATCCGGGCTGGCCTCGGCTCAGCCCTTGCTGGACGACAATACCCAACGATTGCTGGTCGAAGCCGTAAGTGCCGCCGCCGATGTCGATCTCTATAACGCCCGCTGCCGTAGCGACCAATCCGGGCGCCTAACCAACAACCTGAATAAGACCTTGGCCAGCAAGTTTCGCATGACAGTGCTTGAGGTCCTGGACGACTTCTTTCCCGAAGGTTCCTACCGCCGCGCCAAGGCGCGGTTACAGGAAGACTTCCTGGCCCGGCTCAAGGAGGCCGGCGGCTGTGCCGGCGCCAAGGAAGCCGACCTGCCCGCAGTCTTGGGTGAACGCTACAAAACCCTCCTCCGCCAAATCGAGCGCCTGCCCTGATGCGGGCGACTGCCTATCCCTAACAAGAGGCCACGCTGCCCCCGAGGTCGCGCGGTGATGAAGGTTAGCGGCCTTCCTTCTGCATTTGATCCAGACGGGCCTGAGCCAGACGGGCCTCGCCACTCTGGGGGAACCGCCGGATGATCTCCTCCAGGGTAATGTGGGCGGCCTTGGGATCCTTGGCGTCGTCCTGAATGTAACCGATCTTAAGCAGGGCGCCAGGCACCTTGGAACTCTTGGGGTAGTCCTTGAGGACGGTCTGATACTCCGTGAGGGCTGCCGGAATGTTGCGATTGACGTAATGGGTCTCGGCGAGCCAGAAGTGCGCCTTATCGGCGTTCGCGCTCTGGGGATACCGAGCCAGGAAGTCAGTCAGGGCGACGGACGCCTCCTCGAAGCGCCGCTGCTTGAGCGGCTCGACGGCCTTGATATAGGCCTCCTGTTCACCTTGCACCGGCTTGGTGGGGGCCTGCTCCACCGCCGGGGGCGGGGTCACCGCGGCGGGTAGGGTCTCCTCAGGCTCCCGGGGCTCGGGGGTGGCGACGGGCGAGAGCGACGGCACCTTTGACTCAATACCCGCGCGAGGTCTCGCTACCGCATCCCCTGAGACCGGGGCCTGCTCCTGAATTGGCGCCGGCGGCGCTGCCTGAACAGCCGCGGGGGCCACGGCCGGCGCCGCGGTCTCCTGCCCCGCCGGGCTATCCAAACGGGTAGCGCCTTCCAGGGCTGGTCCCCCTTGGGCACGCTTGAGGCTCTCGAGTTCGTACTTCTGCTGCTCGACCAGGCCGCGCAGACGCTGGAGCTCGCGTTGCATCCCTTGAACCTGGAGGGTGAGATCGGAACCACGCTGGTTGTCGAGCATATTTTCGATGCGGGTCACGCGACCCTCGATATCGGCGGCGGACGACCAGGCCGGCGCCAAGGCTAACAGGCTGGCCATGGCAAGGAAAAGACAGTGGCGATTCATAGGGATGGCCTCAATAGACAATTTCGACGCGGCGATTTAATGCCCAGATCTGTTCGCCCTGACCGGGCTGGGCCGGTTTTTCCTCGCCAAAGCTCAGAATGCCGAGCTGTGATTCGGCCGCGCCCTCGGCGCGCATGAAGCGCCGCACCGCGGCAGCGCGATCCTCGGCCAGGGCCAGGTTGAATTCGCGGGTGCCGCGCTCGTCGGTATGCCCCTCCAGCATCACTTTGGCCTTGGGGGTGGTGGCGATATAACGGGCGTGAGCCCGCAACACCTCGACAAATTCGGGCTTGATAGTGCTGTTATCGTAATCGAAGTAGATGACACGCCGGGACAGGGGACTGTTGGGGTCATTCAAACCCGGGGGCGGGACGCGATCCGCCAACCCGGCGGTGGCGGCACCGCCCAGAGGTGCCCTGGATGCGGGAGCCAGAGTGGGTTCGCTGGAACATCCGGCGAGTCCCAGGGTCGCGATCATCAGGACGGCGATCGGGGTGATTAGCTTAGTCATGGGCTTGCTCCGGGTGGGCGCCGATCAGGGTGGCGGGGGGGACCAGGCTGGCTCGCGCACCTCGCTCGCATCCTGGGAGAGACGCTGGCCGACCTTACCGTCGGTGGAGACCACGGCCAGGACCCCGCGACCATTGTTCTGGGTGGCGTAAATTATCATGCTGCCATTGGGCGCGAAACCTGGAGACTCGTCCAGACCCCCCCGGCTCAGCAGGCGCGTGGAGCGGTTCGCCAAATCCATAAGTGCGATGCGAAACTGGCCATTGACCCGGGTCACCATTACCAGGGAGCGTCCGTCCGGCGATAGGGAGGCGCGACCGTTATAGTCCCGCTCGAAGGTCACGCGGGTAGCCTCCCCGCCCTGAGCGGACATGCGATAGATCTGGGGATCGCCACCGCGCCCGGAGGTGAAGTAGATCTCGCTACCATCGGGCGACCAGGCCGCTTCGGTATCGATACCGGGGCTATTCGTGAGACGCGTCGTGGAGCGGGAATTCAGGTCAAGGACATAGATCTCGGGATTGCCGTCCCGGGACAGGGTCAGGGCCAGGCGGTTGCCATCCGGCGACCAGGCCGGGGAGCTATTGATGCCCGGGAAGGAGGCCACCCGCTCGCGCCGGCCCGTGGCCAGTTCCTGAACGAAGACGGCGGTCTGGCGATTCTCGAAAGAGACATAGGCCAGGCGGCGGCCATCCGGCGACCAGGCCGGGGACATGATGGGTTCCTTGGAGGAAACGATGGTCTGGGGGTTGTGGCCGTCCGCGTCCGCCACCCGCAGGGTCACGCGCTGGCCCTCCACCCCCCACTCGCTGGTGACATAGGCCAGGCGGCTGGTGAAGGCACCAGGGGTGCCCGTGAGGCGCTCGTAAATGATGTCGGCAATCCGGTGTGCCGTATAGCGCAGATCAGCGGGACTACTTGGCAAGCTCATATTTACCAGTTGCTCACCGCCATAAACATCCAGGAGGGCGAAATCCACCTGGTACTGGCCGTCTGGCCGGCGGTTGAGCTGACCCACCACCAGGCTGTTCATGGCCAGGAGGCGCCAATCCCGCAAATCCACCGCCTCTACCGTCTGGGGAGTGGCCGGCATATCCTGGCGCGGCAGGGGCTTGAAGCGGCCGGTACGGGCCAGATCGGCGCCAATCACCTGGGCCAGGTCTGACAGGGACCCACCCATGCCCTCCGGAGCACCGAAAGGAACCACGGCAATGGGCTGGGCCCCCTCCTGGCCGCCGACGATCTCGATGGTCAATTCGGCCAAGACGGGCTTGACCAATCCAGCCAGCAGCAGCAATGAGAGAAAGAAAGGTCTTTTCATGGTCGTGTCAGGGTCTCAGGGTCTGGGGTCAGGATCATCCCTAGGGCTTGAAGACGAACTTGAAATCGCGAAACACCTCATCGAACAGGCGCCCCGTGGGGACAGGGAGCGGGGAGGCCTTATAGATGGCGGCTACCACGGAGCGATCATAGGCCGGATCGCCACTCGGATGTAGGATCTCGACGCTGTCAGGCACCACATCGCCACTGGACAGCAATTTGACCCCGACCGTGCAGGAAAGCTCACGCTGAGTACCCGTTGGGCGAACCCAGAAGGGCAGGATGCGGCTGCGGATGGCAGCGGCGTAGAACTGGATATCGCTGGCGAGGGGTTCTACCTGGTCAGCACTTCTGGCGCTTTCCGCCTCGGAAGCCGCCAGGGCCGCCGCGGCCAAGTCCTCTTCCCGAGCCAGTCGCTCGGCCTCCTCGGCCTGGCGACGAGCCTCCATCTGACCCTCCTGCTCGGCTTGACGTTTGGCCTCCCGCTCCGCCACACGCCTATCCTCCGCCTGCTGCTTGGCCTGCTCCGCCGCTTGGCGTTCTTCGTCGGCCAGACGAGCTTGCTCCGCCCTGCGTTTCTCCTCAGCCAGGCGCTTTTCCTCAGCCAGGCGCTTTTCCTCAGCCAGGCGCTTTTCCTCAGCCAGGCGCTTTTCCTCAGCTAGGCGTCTCTGTTCCGCTTGGCGTTTTACTGTCTCGGCGGCCTGGCGCTTTTCCTCGTCTAAACGTGCTTGCTCGGCCTGGCGTTGGGCCTCCTCCTGAGCCAACAGTTGCTGTTCGGCCTGCCGCGCCGCCTCCTCCGCCAGGCGCTGTTCCTCGGCCAGACGTGCTTGCTCGGCCTGGCGTTGCGCCTCCTCCTGGGCTAGACGCCGCTGCTCGGCCTGGCGAGCCTCCATGGCCTGGCGTTGCAATTCCGCCTGCCGCACCGCTTCTTCTGCCAGGCGCTTCTCCTCGGCCAGACGGACCCGCTCCGCCTGGCGATTTTCCTCAGCCAGACGTGCTTGCTCAGCCTGGCGCTTTTCCTCGGCAAGGCGCTTTTCCTCAGCCAGGCGCTTCTCTTCGACCCGGCGCTTTTCCTCGGCCTGGCGCTCGGCTTCGAGTTTGGCGAGCCGCTCCTGCTCGGCCTGATGTTTCCGTTCCTGTTCAGCCTGCTGGCGCGCGATCAGCTCCGCCTTAGCACGTTCCTCAGCCGCCTGGCGCTCCGCCTCCTGGCGGCGCTGGGCCTCGCGGGCGGCCTGCTTGTCACGTTCAGCCTTTTCGGCGACCCGGCGCTCCGCCTCCCGGGCGGCTTTAGCCTGCTCCTGCCTGGCCTGGTCCTGGCGCTCCATTGCGGCTTCCAGGGTGGCGGCATCGACAATGGTGGCCTGCACCACCTGGGGCGCAGCCACTTGCTCAGGGCCCCAATCCAGCCAGTCCACCCCGGCCAGCGCGAGAATGGCCAAAACCAGGTGCAGCAGAATGGCCGCAATGAGGGCGCCAGGATTGCGGCGCGCCGTCTGCCACATATCAAGGCCCTGGGCGCTCCGGCGGCACCGTGATCAGGCCCACGCTCGGGGCACCGGCGCCCTGTGCCAGTACCATGGCCTGCACCACCTTGCCATAATCCACGGCAGCATCGCCCTTGACCAGGATGGGCACCTTGGGGTTATGTCTCAGCAGGGTTCTGAGCCGGCCTTGCAGGGTCACGGCATCGACCGGCAGATTCCGCTCCTCGCCTAGATCCAGGTAGAGGTCGCCGAACTGATCCACGGTGATGACAACCGGGTCCGTGGACTCCCCGGTGATGACCTCGGCCTCCGCCTGAGGCAGCTCGACATTCACCCCCTGAGTGATGAGGGGGGCGGTGACCATGAAGATCACCAGCAATACCAGCATGACGTCGATGTAGGGCACCACGTTGATCTCGGCCATGGGCCGGCGGCGCACGCGCGTCTTTCTCATCTCGATTCCCCTTATCCTGTCCGGGCCGCGGATCAGCCGCGACCCTGGCGCTGCAACAGAGTCGAGAATTCCTCCATGAATTCCTCATAGCGATTGTTGAGGCGCTCGACCCGGTAGGCGAACCGGTTGTAGGCGATGACGGCGGGGATGGCGGCGAACAGGCCGATGGCCGTCGCCACCAAGGCCTCCGAGATACCCGGGGCCACCAGGGCCAGGGTGGCCTGCTTGACGTTACCCAAGGCGTGAAAGGAGTGCATGATGCCCCAGACCGTGCCAAAGAGACCGATATAGGGGCTGGTGGAGCCGACGGTGGCGAGGAAGGCAAGATTGGACTCCAGACGATCCATCTCTCGACTCAGGGCGACGCGCATGGAGCGCTCGGCGCCCTGGATGACCGCCATGGGGTCGCCGTCCTCGCCCTTGCGCAGCCGCACGTACTCCTTGAAACCCGAGCGGAAGATGGCGGCGAGACCGGACAGGTGCTTGTCATCCTGGCCCAGATCGCGATAGAGGGCGCTGAGATCCCCGCCGGACCAGAAACGGCGCTCGAATTCCAGCGCCGCGCGGGCCGCCTTGCGCAGCACCCGCGCGCGATCGAAGATCATGGTCCAGGAAAGGATCGAGGCCAGGACCAGAATCACCAGTACGAACTGCACGACGAAACTGGCGTGCAGGACCAGATCCAGGAGGGAAAGCTCAGCATACATCGGCGATCTCCGCCAGCAGTTGTTGGGGCAGGGGTTTGGGTCTCAGGCTGTCGCTGGCTACGCAGGCGATCTTGATCAGGCCCCGGCAGCAGAGGGCGCCATCGGCGACGCGCCGGACCTCCTGATCAAAGTCCAGGCTGGCCCCGCCCCGCCGGGCAATGGCCACGCTCACGGCGAGCAGGTCATCGAGCCGGGCGCCGCGGCGGTAGTCCAGATGCGCCGCGCGCACGATAAAACCCAGGTTCAGGCTAGTGCGAACGGCCTCCTGTTCGAGGCCAATCTCCCGCAGCCATTCGGTCCGGGCGCGCTCCATGAACCGGAGATAGCTAGCGTGATAGACCACGCCCCCGGCATCCGTATCCTCGTAATAAACCCGCACGCGCCAGACAAATAGGGGGTTTTGTACCTCGATGGACACTGCGATCAGCCAGCCGGCGCATGACTAAGATTTTTTATATTAGCAAAAACCCTTATCTCCTGGCCAGCCGGAGCGATAGTCGCGTTCCTGCGCGGAGTGAGTGGCGGGGTCCTTAAAACCCGTGGGCGCCAAGGAGGAGGCCCAGGCGAGGCCCGGGTTCTCAGGCCAGGGACGCGTTCGCCTCCAAACCGCTGCGGTCGTAAATCTCGTCAAGACCCATCTTCAGCCTGACCGGGCCGCAGGACAGGGTCAGGGTGTCGTCCTCGGCCAGGGTCTGTTCCAGCCAGTCAGCCCCGGCCCGGGTGCGCAGGCGGACCTGGCGTGACTCGGAGTCAATGAGCAGATAATGGCGCATAGTCGGGATATCCCGGTAATGGTGCCACTTCTCCCGCTCATCAATGCCGGCGGTGGACGGCGAGAGAACCTCAACAATGAGGCAAGGGCTGGTACGAAAGAGCGGCTCATCGTCACCCGGCTCGCAGGCCAGCAGGACATCGGGATAGTAAAAGGCCCGATGGGCCTCTACCTTGACCTTCATGTCCGCCATGAAGACCTCGCAGGGCGTGCCGCGGGTGGCGGCATCCAGCCGAGTGGCAATATTCAGGGAAATACGGTTATGTCGTGCCGTACCCCCGGCCATGGCATAGACCTCCCCGGCAACGAATTCCCGCTTGAGGGGGGCCTGGCTCTCGCTGGCCAGATACTCGCTCTCGTCGAACAAAACCTTTCTCATGGCCTGGCCCATGATGCCCTCCGGCCGCGCGCGGCAGCAACCTTTACCGCCCTTAATCCTAGCGGCTGGGCGGGGTCACTGGCAAGGCATGCCAACAGGCATGCCAGGAACTCCCGAGAACTAAAGGGAACTAAAGGGGGACAGACCAGGTTTTAGATTTCGCTAGCTCGTCATACATCCAAGCCGGGTCGAGATCGGCGCCGTTTGGCCAGGTCACCACTCCAAGATCAAGGCGCGCCTCAGCAAAGAAGGCGGCATCCTTCAATGCACAAAATATTCCGCATTCAGGCGCCTTCACTACCGAGGAGAGATCGGCGACCCCATAGGTTCCATCCTGAAACGTGACCGCCAGACGGTGACCCGGTAGCACGGTCAGCGCCTTAATCCGCCAGGGAGCGCCCGGCGTTATTCCAGCGGTTCGATCCGTTTCGGCAGTTGCTTCGATTGGCATAAATTCCAATCCTCCATCAATTCTTCACGGTGAGCGGAGGCCCATTCGATCGTAAGGCTTAGGGCACGCCTGGGAAGGCTACCCTGGATGACCGCCAACGTCTGAATGTCGATCAGCGCCTCGTGCTCGCCATACAGCGCGTGGAAGTGCGCAGGTGCATGCTCCCGCCAGAACATCTGGATGACGATCCCAAAGAATTGGCTGATAGTCGGCATCAAGCATCTCGTCTCATGATCGCAACCATATCCAGCCTCGCCCGGACCGAACCGCCAATGGGGATACGCCAAGCCAGGGGTTTTCCGCCTTTACAGGATTTTAAGGTGACATTCGGGCGGCTCGATATCCCTGCCCTGTTCGATCTGGGCCAACCAGGCATCGGCTTCGTCGGCGGTCAGATGCAGCCCGGTGGCGCGGTATTCTTCCCACACCTTGAGCGTGTCCTGCCGGAAGGCCTCGCGCATTTCCCCGTGCTCGAGGTACTGAGTGATCGCCTCGCGCATGAGCCAATGAGGGGTGCGATGGCGAGCCTCGGCCAAGCGCTTCAGGCGGGCCTTGGTGTCGTCGTCAATCTTGATCGCAACCGGGCGAATGGCAGTAGCCGTCATGACAGCTCCCGTGAAAGTAAATTAAGGTAATACCTTACTACACTTAACTTGCTGCCACCTCTCGCTTGATTTGCGTAATGGGCAAGACCCGTCATGGCCACCCCGGACATCCCCTCGCTTTGCGGCTTGCCCGCCAGCCCCGGCCGGCCCACAATTCCCGCAATTCGCACACGAGGTCAACGCCACCATGCCATGGGAAACCGTCATCGGGCTGGAGATTCACACCCAGCTCGCCACCCAATCCAAAATCTTCTCCGGCGCGCCCACGGCCTTTGGCGCCGCCCCCAACACCCAGGCCTGCGCCATCGACCTGGGTATGCCTGGCGTGCTGCCCGTCCTCAACGCCGAGGCGGTACGCCTCGCGGTGCGTTTTGGCAAGGCCATCACGGCCGATATTGCCGAGCGCTCGGTCTTCGCGCGCAAAAACTACTTTTACCCGGACCTGCCTAAGGGCTACCAGATCAGCCAGTACGAGCACCCGGTGGTAGGCCGCGGCCAGGTACAGATCCGGCTCGATGACGGCACCTTGAAGGCGATCGGCGTCACCCGCGCCCATCTGGAGGAGGACGCCGGCAAGTCCCTGCACGAGGACTTCCACGGCCTGACCGGCATCGATCTCAACCGCGCCGGCACGCCCCTGCTGGAGATCGTCTCCGAGCCCGACATGCGCTCGCCGGAGGAGGCGGTGGCCTACGCCCGCAAGATCCACCAAATCGTGCGCTGGATCGGCATCAGTGACGGCAACATGCAGGAAGGCTCCTTCCGCATGGATGCTAACATCTCCCTCCGCCCCCTGGGCGTGGACCAGCTCGGCACCCGCGCCGAGATCAAGAACATCAATTCCTTCCGCTTTCTGGACCGGGCGCTGCGTTACGAGATCGAGCGCCAGAGCGAGATTCTGGAAAACGGCGGTCAGGTGGTCCAGGAGACCCGGCTCTACGATGCCATCAAGGACGAGACCCGCTCCATGCGCTCCAAGGAGGAGGCCAACGATTACCGCTACTTCCCGGACCCGGACCTGCTGCCCCTGGCGATCGATGCCCAGCTCCTGGTGGCGGCCACCCAAGACCTGCCGGAACTGCCCGACCCCATGCGCGCGCGCTTCCGCTCGGAATATGGCCTGACAGATTACGACGCCAACCTGCTCACCGCCAGCCGCGCCCTGGCGAACTATTTCGAGGAGGTCGCCACCGCCAGCGGTGACGCCAAGCTGGCCGCCAACTGGATCGGCGGGGAGGTCTCTGCCGCCCTCAACAAGGCGGGGTTGGAGATTGGCGACTCCCCCGTTAGCGCGGCGAGACTGGCCGGCCTCCTCGCCCGTATCCAGGACCAGACCCTCTCCAGCAAGATCGCCAAACAGGTCTTCGAGGCCATGTGGCACGGCGAGGGCGACGCCGACGCCATCATCGCCGCCCAGGGCCTCCAGCAGATCACCGATACCGGTGCCATCGAGACCCTGATCGACGGCATCCTGGCCGCCAACCCTGCTCAGGTGGACCAATACCGCGCCGGCAAGGACAAGGTGTTCGGTTTTTTTGTCGGACAAGTTATGAAGGCCAGTAAGGGCCAAGCCAATCCCGAACAGGTGAATGACCTATTGAAGGCCAAGCTGGCGGGATGATCCGCAACGTATTGGTGCCTGATCCGCGACCCAGGTGTTTGCCTCCTTGAGTCTACTGATGAAGAAGGATCTTGCCGTGATCATGGAGTGGCTGCGGCCCGTAGGCATAGGACTTGCGTTTTTTTTCGCCTCCTATTTTGGTCGGGATGCGATCTCCCAATTTCATATTCTGGGGCCATTCGTCGTTATCCTCATGTCAGGCACAGTGGCCTTCGAATCTCTGGTATTGGGAGAAGTGGCCTCCGAGAAAATTGGCTATCCACCCCATCGTGCTTATCAGATTCAATCGGGTCTGGCTAACGCGGCCACCGCCATAACGGCCTTGGTTGTTTATCTATTGGATTGGGGTCGCTATGCGGATGCCACCATCGTTACCACAATGTTGATCTTCTTTACCTTCTCGGCGATCAACCATGCTGCCAGCTCCTTCATGGAGAGCAACTTGCAACCCGTGAACCTGTTGCGTCCGGCCATGACGCTGCTACTGATTGGATTTCTGCTTCCTGCCATGATCAAAGCGCTAACCCAGTAAAGGAGCGCCCCCGGCCAGCAAAGCAAGCCTTCGATAGAGGCGGGAGCCAAGGCGGGATCGCGGGCAAGCTCTCCGCAGGCACACCACCGCTTCCTACCCGGAACCACGAATCTGTTAATCTGCCAAGCCAAGTGCCCAAGCCATCCCCTTCCATCGCCTAGCCCAGCGCCGAGCCCGGGCAACGCCATCGCCGAGAAACAGAAAACATGACCAGCCTCGCCTCCCTGCGCCTCAACAAAGATCAGGATCGCCGCCTGCTCGCCGGCCATTGCTGGATTTACAGCAACGAGGTCGATACCCAGGCGACGCCGCTCAAGGGCTTCGAGCCCGGCCAGGCGGTCCAGATCCTCAGCCACGGCGGCCACCCCCTCGGCCATGGCTATGTCAACCCCCACTCCCTGATCTGTGCCCGCCTGGTCACCCATGATCCGCGCCGGCCCCTGGGCCCGGCCCTGTGGGAGCAGCGGATCGGGCAGGCTCTGGCACTGCGCGAGCAACTTTACGACCAGCCCTTCTACCGGCTCGTCTTTGGCGAAAGCGATGGCCTCCCCGGCCTGGTCGTGGACCGCTACGGCGACCTGCTGGTGGTCCAGATCACCACCGCCGGCATGGAACGGGCGCGCCCGGAGATCCTGGCCGCCCTGGTGGCAGTGGTGGGCCCGACCAGCATTCTGCTGCGCAATGACACCTCGGTGCGCGAACTGGAGGGTTTGCCCCTGGTCAACGAGGTGGTACTGGGCGATCCGCCGGTTGACATCGAGGTTCCGGAGCACGGCAACCGCTTCCTGGTCTCGCCGCTGACGGGCCAAAAGACCGGCTGGTTCTACGACCAGGCGGAGAATCGCGACCGCCTGGCGCGCTTTTGCCAGCCACGGCGCGCCCTGGACCTGTGCAGTTATATCGGCGCCTGGGGGCTGCGGGCGGCCCGTCTCGGTGCCGAAGAGGTCGTCTGCGTCGATAGCTCGGCGACGGCTCTGGAGCGGGTGGGCGAGAATGCGGAGCGCAATGGCCTGCTGGACCAGATCACGGGCATCCAGGGCGATGCCTTTGAGGTGCTGCGCCTCCTCAAGGACCAGGGCGAGCGTTTCGATCTGGTCATGCTCGACCCGCCGGCCTTCATCAAGCGTCGCAAAGACGAACGCGAGGGCCTGCAGGCCTATCAGCGCCTCAATCGCCTCGGACTGGAGGTGCTGGAACCCGGCGGCCTGCTGGTGACCTCCTCCTGCTCTTTCCATCTGGGGCGCGACGAGTTTCTGCGCACCATCCAGCAGGGCGCTCGCCGTGCCAACATCGGGTTGCAACTGCTGGAGTCCGGCGGCCAGGGACCGGATCACCCCATCCACCCTGCCATCCCCGAAACCGCCTATCTCAAGACCTGCTTCCTGCGGGCGGTGCCGGGGTTCTGAATCCAAGGGTCCCGATCAGAGCCCGTACTCCTGACGCAGCCGCGCCTGCATCTTCCTGGCCTGCTTGAGGGCCTCCTTCAGCATGAGCCGGTTGAGTTCGTTGAGGCTGGAGGGGTCCACGCGATTTGCGGCCTCGCAGTCCTTGGTCGCCAGTTGTTGGCGGATGCGGAAGCGCTGCACCAGGTGAAAGCTCTCGATCTCGGCGGCTATGTCCTCGGCGGAGCGGCCCGGCCCCGTGCCGATGGCGCGTAACCGATCGGCGGTATTGGTAGCCCAGATACCCTTGGCCAGGCCCCCGATGCGGGCCACATCGACAAAGAGGCGGGCGCCCTGGAGCTTGAGGTCGAGGGTATGGGGATAGACGCGATTGCGGTCATAGGTAAAACGGCCGCCCCAGCCCAGGGGTGGACCTACCTCCAGGGCCAGCTCCGCCAGGAGGCGTAGAAAGAGGGGGTGCCCCGGGGCCTGGGCCATCAACCAGGAGCGCAGCCGATCAGCGAGTTCGTAGCGGCCATAGAGGGGCCGGAAATCGAAGAAAATGGTGCCATGCAGTAAGGCCTCGGGGTCCGGCACCCGTAGCCAGCTTGAGAAACGCGTCTTCCACTCATCGCTGCTCAGGCAGCAGTTCGGTTCACTGGCCATGATGCCGCCACGGCAACGCTCGAAGCCACAGTAGTGGAGGGCATCATTGACCGCCTGGGCAAAAGGCAGGAAGGCCGCGCGCAGGGCCTGGGTATCCTCGGCATTGCTGGGTTCGAAGATAAGACCATTGTCCTGGTCGGTGGTGAAGGTCTGCTCAAGGCGGCCTTCGGAACCGAACAGGATCCAGCACCAGGGGACCGCAGGCAGGTCGTATTCGTCCTCGATCAACTCGATGACGCGCATGGCGATGAGGTCGTTCAGACCCGACATCCACTGGCAGATGGCTTCCACCCCCATGCCTGCGGCAAAGAGCTCCGCGCCGCGCCGACGGACCCGGTCGGCGACGAGAACCATGGCCTTTAGATCCCGGGCGGCGGCGATGGCGGCGATGAGGACCTCGGCCCCGCCGGCGCGCAGCCCCAACAGGTCCGCCTGATGAATCAGGCCACTAAACCGGCCATCCGCCTCCACCAGCAGGATATGTGCAACCCCCTTCTTGGCCATGAGCACCTTGGCGCGATGGGTAGGCGAATCCGCGGCCGCCGTCAGGGGGGCACCGGTCATGTAGGCGGCCACCGGGGCATCCAGATCGCCACCCTCGAAGGTGATGACGTGCAGGAGTTCGCGCAAGGTCACCAGGCCCAGGGGCAGTTGGCTGGTCTCGTCGGCCACCACCACGGCGTCTTCGCGGCCCTGGCTGATGGCGTAGAGCACCTCCCGCAGGGTCGCGGCCGGGGCCATCACCAGGGGCGATCGACTGGCCAGACTCCGCAAGGGGACATGATCACCCCCTTCCAAGCCTAGCGCGCCGCCAGCGGTGGCCCCGGCCCGTTCGGGGTTGGGGGATGCACTCATGGCTGCTTGTCCCCCGCGGCCAACAGGGACTTGGCCTTGTCCACCAGTTCGCGGGTGGAGAAGGGCTTGGCCATATAGGCGTCAGCCCCCAGTTCCAACCCCTTTTCGCTCTCCGCCGGGCGGCCTTTGGCGGTCAGCATCAGTATGCGCACCCCCACCAGGGAGGGATCGGCGCGTACCGCCTCCAATACCTCGTAGCCGTTACGCTTGGGCATCATGACGTCGAGTACCACCAAATCGGGATGCCTCGCCCGAATGGCGGCGAGACCCTCTTCGCCATCCCGGGCCACCGCCACCTCGAAGCCCTCACGTTTCATGAGAAACTCAAGGGAGATAACAATATTGGGTTCATCATCGACGATCAGGACTTGCTTGCTCATACCGGGTTCTTGACCTCTATTAGGTGGTTAGGATCACGGGGACCAACCGCGCCCTTGGGGCACCTTTGCCCGAAAGGTAACTCAAAAACGAGGCGGGCGCCCCCTCCCGGGGGGCATTCCGCCCAGATACGACCATCGAAATGATTGATGATCTGCTTGCAGATGGGCAGACCCAGGCCGGTCCCCAGGGGTTTTTTGCCGCCCGCACTGGCTTGGTGAAATTTCTTGAAGACCTGTTCCAGTTCTTCGGCTGGGATGCCCGGGCCATTGTCACTAATGCTGACCCGCCAGCCGGTGGCCACCTCCTCCAGTTGCACGAGGATACGCCCGGACCCGTGGGGGGAGAACTTGGCGGCATTCGCCAGCAGGTTCACCATCACCTGCATCAGGCGGTCGCGGTCCGCCAGCACCAGAGGGTTCGCCGCCGTCGCCAGGTCCATCTCCAGCTTCACTCCCCCCTCCTCCAGGAGCCGGCCCACGCTGATCACCGCCTGTTCGATGACCTCCACCAGATTCACGTCCTCCGCCCGCCAGTCCGCGTGGCCGGATTCGATCTTGGCCAGGTCCAGGACCTGATTGACCAGGCGCGACAAGCGCTCGGTCTCGCTGACCAGAATGCCAAGGAAACGTTGGCGCTCCCCCTCATCCAGGTCCGGATCGTCGTGCAGAATTTCCGAAAAGGCTCGGATAGAGGCCAGGGGGGTGCGCAACTCGTGGGTGACGGAGGACATGAAATCATCCTTCAGGCGATCCAACTCCTGGAGCCGCAAGTTGGCCGCCCGCAGTTCCGCCGTCGCCGCCTCCAGCTCTTGGGATTTACGTTCCAATTCGTGGCTGTAGGCCCGGATTTGGGAGGCCTCGTCGAGGATGTCCAAGACCTCGTCCAAACCCAAGGCCTCCTCCTGGGTAACCGAGGCGACCATGACCCTAGCCGAGGCACCGCCGATGGCGCCCGAAAGCAGGGTTTCGGCGAAATAGACGGTGCGGGCATCTGCCGGCAGGTCCGCCACCCGCGCCACCCCTCGGGAGCTGGCAAAGCGGACGAAGGCGGTCCGCGCCCGCTCCGCACCCAGGAATCGCTCCGCCAGTGCCATCAGCTCCGCCACCTCGGCATTACCCCGCCAGAGGGCAATCTGGGCCTGGCGCGGATTCTTGAGGGCATCCACAAAGGCACTGGCCTGGGCCATCTCCTCCGCGTTGGGTATCCTGCGCGACGACACCATCAGGAAGGCGCCGATATTGGCGGTCAGGCTCCAGATCAGGGCATGGGTGATCTCGTTGAGACCCGCCAACCCCAACAAGGCTTGGGGCTTCAAGAGTTCGATGCCGAAGGGGCCCTGCTCCTGGAACCCCAGGGGCAGCCAGCCAGACTTGGCAAAGGAGGGGAGTAACAAGGTGTAGAGCCAGACAGCGAAGCCAGCCGTCAGCCCCGCCAGGGCCCCGCCACGGGTCCCGCCGCGCCAATAGAGGCCAGCGATGATGGGCGGCGCGAATTGAGCAACGGCGGTAAAGCTGATGAGACCAATGCTCACCAAGGCATAGGCATCCCCGGCCAGCCGGTAATAGAGGTAACCCAACAGCAGAATGGCGACGATGGCCCCACGCCGGATGCGCAACAGCAGCTTGCCCATATCCGCCTCGGGTGGCAGGCCCTGCCAGCGCCGCAGCAGGACCGGTAGCATTAGATCATTGCTGACCATGGTGGAGAGGGCGATGGTCTCCACGATCACCATCCCGGTAGCCGCCGAGAGGCCGCCGATGAAGACGAAGAGCGCCAGCCAGGGGTGGCCATGGGCCATGGGCAGAGTCAGGACAAAGCTGTCCGCGTCCACCCCACCCGCGCCGAAAGTCAGCACCCCCGCCAGGGCAATGGGGATGACAAAGAGATTGATGAGAAACAGATAGAGGGGGAACAGCCAGATGGCGCGCTGGATATGGCGCTCGTCGCTGATCTCCACCACCGCCACCTGAAACTGACGCGGCAGGAACATGACCGCCAGCCCCGCCAGCAGCGAGATGGCGAACCAATCGGCGAAGTTACCGATGCGAGGCTCGAACAGAGCCTGGGCGCTCCCCCCCGCGGCCCCCAACTCCTGGGTGGCAGTACCGAGGCTGAGGTCCCCGAAGACGCCCAGGACCACAAAGAGCCCTACCGCCAGGAATGCCGCCAGTTTGACGATGGATTCGAAGGCGATGGCTGCCACCAGGCCCTCGTGGCGTTCGCTGGCGTCCAGGTGACGGGTGCCGAAGAGGATGGTGAAAAGGGCCAGCAGCAGGGCCACCACGAAAGCCGTATCGTGCCAGATGGGCAAGGTGGCCGCCGGGTCCGGCATGACGATGGCCGGGTACTCCAGCAGGATGGTGAAACTGCGGGAGATGGCCTTGAGTTGCAAGGCAATGTAGGGTACCACCCCCACCACGGCGATCAGGGTCACCAGGCCACCCAGGAGGTGACTCTTGCCATAACGCGAGGCGATGAAATCGGCAATGGAGGTGATGCGCTCCGCCTTGCTCACCCGCACCATCTTCACTAGCAGCGACCCCCACAGCAGGGCTGCCAGGGTGGGCCCGAGGTAGATGGTCAAGAAGCCCAGCCCACCGCTGGTCGCCCGTCCCACGCTGCCGTAAAAGGTCCAGGCCGTGCAATAGACCGCGAGGGACAGGGCATAGACCGTGGGCCGCGCGATCACCGACCGCCCTTGGTCCGCTCGCCGGTCCGCCCAATGGGCCAGGGCGAAGAGCAGCCCGAGATAGACGAAGGCAACGCCGGCGATCAGGGGGCCGCTGATCGTCATCGAGGCCGCGCCATCCGCCAGGCCATCCCAGGGGACCCAGGGCTCATTCCCCGTCCATTCCCAGGATCCAGGCGCTCAAGCCGATGATCAGCGCCCAGGCCCCGAAGAGATAGAGGTAGAGGAGGGGCATGCCCCCGGGGGCCTCGGCCCGGTCGAACAGCAGCACCAGGGGCGAGAAGAAGACGAAGGCGCCTAAAAAGGCAAGCGCTGTCAGGCGTTGTCGGATCAGATTAGAACGGCGCATCGGGCCTCCTCGGGTTCAACGGTGGAAGCCGCCGAGTACAGCCAGGATCCAGGCGGGTAGGCCCTAGTATAGAACAAAGGCTGCGAGGTCAATCAGCCAGCGCACGCCCTCAGGCGCGCGCCAAGCCTCCTATCTATCTCAGATTTGGGCTTACCAGCCACTCCGGGGATTGCCCCACCCTGGGCTGGGGGGCATAGCCCCGGTCTCCTCCGTACCCCCAGGGGATGGATTGTCGCCAGCTTCGTCACTGTCACCAGGCGCCTTGTAGCTCCAACTACTAGCGCCCTGCCCCCAATCGCCGCCGCCGCTCTGCACCTCGATATGGATGGTATCCAGATCGACCTTGACACCCTTGTTTAGGGAGTGGGTGACCAGTCCGGGAAAGGCGAGCAGGGTGACAACCATGGCGATCTGGATGAGGACGAAGGGGATCGAGCCACGGTAGATGTCCATGGTCTTGACGCCTGCGACGCGCCGGTGGGTGGTGCGGTCGATGTAGGCGTTCGCCGGGGCCACACTGCGCAGAAAAAAGAGGGAAAAGCCGAAGGGCGGTGTCAAGAAGGAGGTCTGGAGGTTCATGGCCAGCAGGATGCCGAACCATACCAGGTCGATGCCCATCTTGTCCGCCACCGGCGCCAGGAGGGGCACCAGGATGAAGGCGATCTCGAAATAGTCGATGAAAAAGCCCAGGATAAAGATAACGAAGTTGACGAACACCAGGAAGCCGATCTCGCCCCCCGGCAGCTTGTCAAAGAGATGCTCAACCCAGAGCTGGCCATCGACAGCCGTGAAGGTGAAGCTGAAGATGGTCGAGCCGATGAGGATGAACAGCACGAAGGCGGACAGCCGGGCGGTGGATTCGAGGGACTGCCTGAACAGGCTCCAACTCAGTTTGCCACGGGCCATGGCGAGGATCATGCCGCCGACGGCGCCCATGGCGCCACCCTCAGTGGGGGTCGCCACGCCCAGGAAGATGGTGCCGAGCACCAGGAAGATGAGGATGAGGGGCGGGATCAGCACAAAGGTGACGCGTTCGGTAATGCGTGACAGCAGGCCCAGGCCCAGCCCCTTGTTGATGACGGCACCGATCCAAGCCAACAGGGTGCCGCCGGTAAGGCCGACGACGATAGTTTCATCCAGGGCCGGCTTGACCTCACTGCCCTGGAGGGCGGTCAGGATCTCCCCGTAATGGAGGCCAAAAACCACGGCTAGGGAGAGGATGATCAGCGTAAATATCGCCAGGGAACGCAGGCCCGAGCGGCCATCGGGCTCCTGGTAGGTGCGCGCCTCAGGGGGCAGGGCCGGCACCAGGCTGGGCTTGAAGATGGCCAGGAGGATGATAAAGAGTGCAAAGAGCCCCACCAGACTGAAGGCCGGTATGAAGGCGCCCATGTAGAGATCGCCGACGCTGCGGCCGAGCTGATCGGCCATAACGATCAGTACCAGCGAAGGCGGCAGGATCTGGGCCAGGGTGCCGGAGGCCGTGATGGTGCCGGAGGCGACCGACGGGCTGTAGCCATAGCGCAACATGATCGGCAGGGAGATGAGGCCCATGGAGATAACCGAGGCCGCCACCACGCCAGTGGTCGCCGCCAGTAGGGCGCCCACTAAAATAACCGCCAGGGCCACGCCGCCCCGGATGGGACCAAAGACCTGGCCGACGGTGTCGAGCAGGTCCTCGGCCATGCCGCTCCGCTCCAGAATCAGGCCCATCAGGGTAAAGAAGGGGATGGCCAGCAGTGTCTCGTTCTGCATGATGCCAAAGACCCGCAGGGGTAAGGCTTGGAAGAGGATCGGCGGCAGCAAGCCAAGTTCCATGCCCATGAAACCCCAGGTCATCCCCACGGCAGCCAGGGCGAAGGCCACCGGGAAACCCGTGAGCAAAAAGAGCAGCAGAGAAGCGAACATGAGTTCGGGAATGGAGGCAGTGAGGAGAGCAATCATTCCGTCACGCCTCCAGGGGAGCCGTTGGCAGCGGTAGCAGCGCCGACATGCCCCTGCTCGATGACTTCCTCCTCTGAGCTACCCACCCCCAAGGGATTGGGCCCCAAGCCGCTCAGGAAGGCGAAGCGCTTGATGAGTTCCGAGAGGGCCTGCAGACCCAGGAAGCCAAAACCCATGGGCACCAGGGCATAGGCGGGCCAGCGGATGAGTCCACCATAATTTTGTGAGATCTCTCCCGAGACATAGGCCTGCCAGACGTAAGGCCAGGAGAGATGGATCATGAAGCCACACAAGGGCAGGAGAAAGACCAGGATGCCTACAATGTCGATGATGTTGCGCACCCGCATGGACAGTTTGCCCGCCAGAACATCGATGCGGACGTGAGCATTCATCAGGAAGGTATAGCCGGCACCGAGCAGGAAGACGGCAGCGAAGAGGTACCACTGGACCTCAAGATAGGCGTTCGAGCTGAGATTGAAGGCCTTGCGGGCCACGGCGTTAGAGGCGCTGATCAGGACGGCGGCCAACACCAGCCAGGGGATCAACTTGCCCAGAAGGCCATTGATGCCGTCGATGACCCTAGAAAGGCGGAGGAGGATTTTCATGGAGATGGCCTGAGACCATCCGGACGGCGCGACGCCGAGGCCAAGGGGATGGCACTCGGCGTCTGGCCTCCGCGGTCAACAAGGTAGGAGGTAACCGGCAAGCCGCAAGTCGAGACCCCGACTCACCGGGCCAGGGCCTAGAGCTTCTGCGCGGCGAGGTACTGGGTATAGTTAGCCTCGGCCACCGACTGCCACTGCACCTGTTGGGCCAGGAAGGCGCTGTAGTCGGGATAGATCTTCTTCCAGTTCGCGTTCTTCTCGTCCAGTTCCTTATAGACCTCTTGGGCGGCCTTGAAGGCGGCGTCCATGACGTCCTTGGGGAAGCGGCTCAGCTTGGCACCCTCGGCGACCAGTTGCTTCAGGGCACCCGGGTTGCGGGCGTCATAGCGCGCCTGGCACTGGACATGGGCGGCGGAGGCGGCCGCGGCGATAATAGCCTGATATTCCTTGGACAGACTGTTCCACTTGTCGCTGTTGATGTAAACAGAGAACTGGGTGCTACCTTCCCACCAGGCCGGATAGTAATAGTAAGGCGCCACCCGATGCAGGCCCAGTTTCAGATCGTCGTAGGGACCGATCCACTCGGAGGCGTCGATGGTACCCTTTTCCAGAGCCTGATAGATCTCGCCAGCCGGCAGGGTCTGCGCCACCACGCCCAACTTGGCCAGAACGCGCCCGGCGAAGGCGGAGATACGCATCTTCATGCCCTCCAGATCCTTGACCGACTTGATGTCCTTGCGATACCAGCCGCCCATCTGGGCGCCGGTGTTGCCACAGGGGAAGTTGACGATTTGGTACTGGGCATAGAAATCGCGCAGCAGCTTCAGGCCGTTGCCGTCATACATCCAGGCGGTCATGGGACGCGAGGTCATGCCGAAGGGCACCGAGCAATCCAGGGCGAAGGTCTCGTCCTTGCCAAAGAAGTAGTAAGGCGCGGTGTGGGCGCACTCGACCGTGCCCTGCTGAATGGCGTCCACCACGCCAAAGGCGGGGACGATCTCTCCCGCCGGGTGTACCGAGATTTGGAAGTTGCCCCCAGTGGCATCTGCGACGTACTGGGCAAAGGACTCACTAGCCCCAAAGACGGTGTCCAGGGATTTCGGGAAGCTGGAGGCCAAACGCCAGCGGATGGGCTCTTGGGCCCGCACGAAGGCCGGGGCGATGCCGGAAGCCAGTATCCCGGCCATGCCGGCGCCTTGAAGAAATGAACGACGCTCCATAATGCCCCCTCGTATCAGGATTGTTTAATCGGATTGTTTAATCGGAATGGCCTTTTAGATTGTAGGTGGGACAGGACTGGAAACACAATCCTTCCTGCGGATTCAATACCTAGCGCGCGGCCCCGCCGAGCATTGTTCAGCCACTATCGATGACGTTATGAAACGCCTAAAGAGCAAGTCGCTTATGTTTATTCTTCGCACCGCGCACGTAGCAGCCATCCTCTTCGCCTTCGGCGGACCGGGCCTCGCCGCCACTCTGACCGATATCGACGCCATCCCCCACCTTGACGAACGCGGCCGGGATGGCTACCGACACTTCCTCGCCACCCTGCCACCCCGCGCCTTCGCCATCGCGCCCGGCGGGGCCTGGGGCTACTCGACCGAGACCAGCAGCGCCGATTTGGCCGAGCAGGAGGCTCTGGCCAACTGCCAGGCCCAAACCCGGCAACCCTGTCAGATCTATGCCGCCGATGAGACGGTGGTATTCAATCAGGCCTTGTGGGAGCGCTCCTGGGGCCCCTACCTCGACGCCAATGAAGCCGCCAGAGCCGCTATTGGCACTGACAAGGGCGAACTTTTTTACGATCTCGCCTTCCATACCGCCGAGGCTCAACCGATCAAGCTCTCCGATCTACGCGGACAGGTGGTGGTATTGCACTTTTGGGGATCCTGGTGCGCGCCCTGCCTGCGGGAGCTGCCCGATCTGTCCAGGCTCGCCAGCCTTCTGGAGGCTGAAAAGGGGATTCGGTTCGTCCTCCTGCAGGTCCGCGAGGACTTCGCCAGCGCCCGGGCCTGGGCCGACCGCGTCGCACCGGATCTGCCCCTCTATGATTCCGGCGCCCAAGCGGACGCAGACAGCGACCTGGTCCTGGCCAACGGCCAGCACATCGCCGACCGCTTGTTTGCCAGGGTCTTCCCGACCACCTATATCCTCGACAAGCATGGCATTGTCGTCTTCACTAACGTCGGCCCGGTGGCCCATTGGGAAGAGTACCGGCCCTTCCTGCTTGATGTCGCCGCAGGTTCCGGCCGCTAACCGGCAGGTGCTGCTAACCAGCAGGCGCTGATGACATTGGCAAGGCCAGGATCCTTGCAGACATGACCCGATCTATCGCCACTCCAGGGATGAGGCCCCATGGCTGGAAACGAAATGACCCGGTGCCTGCCGGCATCCGGGTCACCCAGATTTCCCAGATCTTGCTTGTAACCTTGGGGTCAGTCGGATTCCTCCCAACCAGTGATCATGGCCCTGATATGGGCAGTCGGGGTATGACCCGTAGTGATGAGATACAGGTGGGCGATCAGGAACAGCAGCATCATGAAGGCCGCCATGAGGTGGAAGGAGGCCACCCACTCCAAGCTTAGATAGGTATCCAACCCCCAGGCGCCCCACCTATCGTAGAAAAGGTAAAGCCAGCCGGTGACCCAAATCAGGGGGCCAATAAACAACATCACCCCCAAGTAGGCCAGACGCTGCAAGGGGTTGTGCTTCTTCAGCCGGGTCACCTTGAAGGGATGGGGTGCATTCGTGAAGATGCCAATAACATAGTATTTGATCATGGCGTCGACCTTTTTCAGGGTCGGGATGTATTGCCGCCATTCCCCAGTGGTGAAGTGCCAGAAGATGGCAATCACCCATAGGCCAACCAGGGCCCAGGCCAGGCTGGTATGCAGGTTCACCGCCCACTCGAACCCGAGCAGGCGATAGCTCCCATGCACCTCGAAGCCCGTCACCAGCAGACTGATGATCAGGAAGGCCTGGGACCAGTGCCAGAATCGCTCGAAGGCTTTGAAAACATAAATCCTTTCACTCATTTCTGAGCTCCTTTGCGAGCGGCTAGGATGCGACCGAGGCCATGGGCGATGACACCCATAAAGGTCAACAAAACCAATATCCAGCCGACCCTGTCGAGCAGCTTGTTGGCGCTTCGGCCGGGCAGGTAAACGCCGGGCACCTCGTCAAGACGGCCAACGCCACCCGCAGGTGCATGGCATTGTCCGCACTTCAGGGCATCGGCCTTAGGGGCAACCATGTGGGTGATGGGCCAGATCATCTCAGTGCTGACAAAGCCGTATTCGCCGCTGAAATTCTCGTTGACCGACTTCAGGCCCGCTTCCAGGGCCTTGTTCCAGTCAAAGACCTTCCAGAAGGCGCTCGCGTCACCCTCAATGCCATAGGTGTGGGGGATCAGCAACTGATAGGTGCTCTTGTCATAGGGCTGTTTGCCGGTGAAGACCTTCACCGGCCAGATCTTAGACTTGCCGTCGGTCGGGCTGCCCTCGAAGCGGTTGATCCGCACCAACTGGGTCGGATCGAGTTTGGTATCGCGCAGGGTGTAGTCGACCGTGCCGTTAAACCAGATGTAGGTCGGTATCACGTTCGACTCGTAATTGAAACTGCCCTTCTTGCTGTCATAGGCGGGGTTACCGGCGCTGTCCTTGAGTACGAACGGCTTACCGTCTTTGTCCAGCTTGCCGGCGGTGGACCAGTCCCAGGTCATCTTGGTCGGCTGACCACGGGCAAACTCGGGGATGTGACACGTCTGGCAGGCGATCTTCTCGGCATGGGTATTCAGCCGAGGGGCGGATTTGTGCGGGGCGTTGCTATGGCAGGCCTGGCAGGTAGCCGGGTTCTTGTCGTCCTTGCCGCGTATGTGTGTCTGATCGCCCTCATCTTTGGCCGTCGGCGCATAACGACTACCAGGTACATCGTGACCAATGGTCTTGTGACACTCGCTGCAACTGAAGTTGAGGCCATCCTTGTCCATGTGAATATCCAGGTACCTGCCCGGATTGGTCAGGGTGCTATCAAGGTCGCCGTGCTTCACGGCATCCCCTCCGCCGCTGTAAAAGTGACAGGCACCGCAGTTTTTGCGTCCGCTCTTGCCGACGCTTTGCGCCACTGCCCGCAGATCGACCGCCTTGACGATCCTGCCGGAATGGGGCGGGAACTCCGTGTCCTTGTAGGCCGGATGCCCGGCCAGACCGGGCAGCTTGCGGTAGGTGCCGGTGCTCTCGTGGCAGACCAGGCAGTCAATATTCTCATCCGAACTAAAGTCGAAGTTGTTGTCCTTCCAGCCGTAGCCAACATGGCAGGCCGTGCAGAACTCCTGGTTCGAGGAGATCGAGGTACAGAAGTTATTGATAATGTGCTTTTTGCCCAGCATCTGACCAGTCCGGGGGTTGAGGAATTCCCAGGTCCAGTGTTTGGACATATGCACCTGCTTGGCCGCTTCGGTATGGCAGACCAGACATGCCACGGTGACCTCGGGACCGGTCTTGAAGTCCTGTTGCAGTTCCTTGAACTTGCCGTGATCAGCGGTGGATTTAGAGTCCTTTGTCACCGGGGATTTCACCTCCGGGGGCGGCAGGGTCATCTTGGGGTAATCGGGAGAAGGCTCGACGGAGGTCGTTGCCAAGGGCACCGTGCTGGCCCCGGTGATGGCCGACGCCGCAGCCACCCCCGCGACCAGGGTCAGGAGCAGTAGGTACTTGGCTTGCATAGTCTTTCCTTGTCTTTTCCTGCGAGCAAAACGCCATGAAGGTGCAACGGGGTCTGGGGGGAGGCTGCGCTGCCAGCGCGCCTGTTCAGATTGGCACGACCATCAGCAACCACTACCCCCGCTGGCACCGCCCGCGCCGGCCGGACCCGTGCTAGGTATGATCATGGGCGGGGCCGGCTTAGTCGGGTCCATGATCAGAAATAGTTTCTGGTCCTGGGCGACCTTGCCCATGATGTCGCCAACCAGGGGACCAAAGAAGCGGCCCATCAGGCCGGCGTTCATAGTGCCAATGTAGGTCTTGCCGTCCTGCTTTTTATAAACCGATATCTTGCAGGGCATGAGGATGGACAGGAAGCGTACGGTGTCATCCCCGAGGATGGGGCCGGAGTACTTGGGCGAGCAGACCTCAATCATCATGACCGGGAGGACATTACCGCCGTCATTCTGGACGGCCTTGGCCGGATTGCGCAGGCCGGAGATGGTCCAGCCCTTCTCTTTAAGCTCAGGACTGTCAGCGATATTGTGCTGGATGCGGGCGATGGTCTCTTCAAACCCGAACGGACTCTGCATTTCGTTGAACATCAGGGAAGGCATCATCAGGAAGCCGCCAATGGCGATCACCAGGACACCCACGACAAAACCAACCAGCGCTTTCAACATCATGCTCTCCAGGGCAAAAATGGCTAATCAATCAGCGGCAACCCGTCCAAGGCCGAGGCGCCGGGAATAACGGGGGTCGGATAGAATCAAGTTGATCAGTCTAGTTCAGCTTTGTTACCTTTTTGTTTTACCCTTAGGTAAAATAATAATATTAATAGTCAATATGTTAAGAGAAATAGAAGGGTAAACAGTAAAGAATGAAGGCCCTATAGCTTCCTCCCCTCTCCTCAGCACCACTGGATCGGGGTTCCCGGGGAGCAGGGGTTGGGATGGATGGCCTTACCCCGTCAGGGCCAGAAAGAGTTGGGGCAGCCTTTCCGGGAGGCGATCGACATGGTCGATCACGCTGTATTGCTTGCCGAAGATGTCTCGGACATAGTCGTCAGCGCTAGAGTCAAGGTTGATGCAATAGGGGTAGATTCCCTGCTGCTTGATCTCCTGCACCGCCTTATGGGCGTCCTCGATGAGCAGGCGCTCGTCCTCGACGTCGATGTCGGAGGGCTTGCCATCGGTGAGGATGAGGAGGAGTTTCTTCTCGGCGGGACGGGCCTCAAGATAGTGGGCGGCATGACGCAGGGCGGCCCCCATGCGGGTGGACCAACGCGCCTCCATGGCGGCGAGGCGGCCCTTGACACGGTCGTCCCAGGACTCGCCATAGCCCTTGATGTGCTGATAGCGCACTTCGTGCCGGGTGTTGGAGGAAAAGCCGGCGATAGCGAACTCATCCCCCAAGCGGTCGACAGCCCAGCCGAGCAGGGCGACGGCCTCCTGGCTGAGTTCCAGGATGGTCTGACTGGCACCCGCAGGTGTCTCATTGAGGGATTCCGACAGATCCAGCAGCAGCATGACGGCGATATCGCGGCCATCATGGCGGTGGCTCATGTTGATGCGCGGGTCCGGCGTGAATCCGCAGCGGAAATCGATAAGGGAGCGGATCGCGATATCCAGGTCCAGTTCGCTACCCTCCTCCTGGTAGCGCACCCGCACATGATGCTGAGGCTTAAGGAGGTCAAGGAGCTGCTTCAGACGCTTGGCCAGGGCGACGTGCTTGGCAAGCAGTTTCTCGATAACCGCGGCATCGCCGCCGGGGTGCAGGCTCTCGTAGAGGCTGACCCAGTCCGGGCGGTAGGTCTGGGAGTGATAGTCCCACTCCGGATAGTGGCGCGGCGGCAGACCTTGGAGTTCCTCGGCATCCTGCTGGTGCTGGCGATTCGGGGCGGTCTCCTCCTCGTCCCCCTCCTCGATGAAACGCCAGAGGTGGCGGTTGTCGTCGCGGTAATCCACCTCGGTGTCATGGAAATAGACCCGCGCCATCAGGTCCTGCTGGCGGCGGGTGCGGGCGATGTAAGCTAGCCCGAGATCGACCATCTCCTGGGTGCTGGATTTGCCTTGGGCCATCAGACCATGAAAGCGCTCGACGAAGGCCAGAATATCGGGATTTCGATAGCCATGGCCAGGATCCAGGATGGCGCGGGAGAGCATGGCCAGGCGATGGCGAATGCAGGATTCACTGGCGGGGTCGCAGTCGTCCTCCCCTGGGTTGGGATGCAGGGCCAGCCAGAGTTGGCGCAAGCCAGGGTAGAGGCGCATGGCCAGGTGCTCAACGCGGCAGTCTTCGAACAGCTCGATGGCGACACGCTGGAAGGGGCTGAAGTTGTCGGCCACGGTATAGCCGCTCCAACGCTTGTGGGCCGCCATGTGCGCCAGGGTGGCACGATAACGGTCAATACCCCGCACCCCATTGCGATCGTCGTAAACATCCGGAATGCGGATGCCCAGGTCGTCACAATAGGGAAGCGGCTTGCGCTGGTCTTCCCAGCCTTCCGAATAGGGCACCAGGTGTTCCTTGAGGTCCCACAGTGCCAGGAGATAGAGGTCGAGCTGACGTTCCTTATCGGCGAAGAGGGTACCGTGGCGCTCGCGCTGGAGAATGGCGCGGCTGTCGGCAGACTGAAGGCTGAAATACTCCTTTTGACGTTCCGGATGCTTGCCGTAATTGCGAATGCCGTAATCAATCCATTTGCCCAGGCCGCGGACGCTGAGATTCCGCAGCAGATAGGGCATCTGTTCCAACATGTCCGGAAGGCCGGGGCTGGGGATGGTGGTATGGAAGCCGTGGATGGAGCCGGTAGTCCTGGCCATCAGATCCAGGATAAGGGCGATATATCGCTCCAGCAGCTCCAGACTACCAAAACGCCGCGCCGCCTCGGCGATGGTCTGCAGGAAGGGCAGGATGGCCTTGCCATTGGGGGTGCGCGACAACTTCCAGACCGTCTGGGAAACCAGCTCCAGGCTGCCCTCGCCCAGTTGGGCGGCGACCCGGGGCATTTCCTCCAGATAAACCAGCACGGGCTCGAAGCCGCGCCCGATCATGCAGACCAGGGAGGCCCCGGCGAGATAGGCCTCGATGCCCTTGGGGGTCAGGCGCTTGGCCGCGTCACCCATGCAGTCAGGGAAGACCTGCTCCAATTGAGGAAAGTTACAGGTCAGGCGCTCGCGGTAGCTTTTGAGCGGATCGTGGTTGTTAGCCATAGTCCTTGCCAGATCAGGAGCCATCAGACCCCAAAGATGGCGTCGATGGCGTGGTCGAGGGTGGTGCGAATATCCGCGTCATCGGTAATGGGACGCACCATGGCCATGCGGCAGGCGGGGCCGGGGGCTATGCCGCGGCGGATAAGCTGGCCGGCATAGACAAGCAGCCGGGTGGAGATACCCTCATCCAGGCCATGACCCTTGAGATTACGCGCGGCAATGCCGATCTTGACCAGCTTGGCGGCTATTTCCTGGTCCATGCCCGTCTCCTTGCGGACGATCTCGACCTCCAGCGCCTCCGGGGCATAATCGAAATCCATGGCAGCGAAGCGCTGCTTGGTGGATTGCTTGAGATCCTTCATCAGGCTCTGATAGCCGGGGTTGTAGGAGATGACGAGCTGGAAGTCTTCATGCGCCTGGACCAACTCACCCTTCTTGTCGAGGGGCAGGTTGCGGCGATGGTCGGTAAGGGGATGGATAACGACCGTGGTGTCCTGACGGGCCTCGACGATCTCGTCCAGGTAGCAGATGGCGCCGATGCGGGCCGCCGTCGTCAGGGGGCCGTCAACCCAGCGGGTGCCCTGGGCGTCCAGCAGATAGCGGCCCACCAGGTCGGAGGCAGTCATATCCTCGTTGCAGGCGACGGAAATCAGGGGCTTGCCCAGGCGCCAGGCCATATGTTCCACAAAGCGGGACTTGCCACAGCCGGTTGGTCCCTTGATCATGACCGGCAGGCGCTCGGCGTAAGCGGCCTCATAGAGGGTGATCTCATCGCCCTGGGGATTGTAATAGGGCTCTTGGGTGACTGTGTATTGGGCGATGCTGTTCGGCACTATGACTTCTCCTAGAGATTGGGTACCGCTGGAACCGCGGGCCCGGAGGCTTGGCAGGCCGGTCCACGGGCGGGATTGGCTGCATTCTAGCGCCCTAGGCCAGGGGTGTCCCCCAGGTTCTTGCTCGGAGGAGGCATGATGGACGCGGAGCGCCGCTTCGGCGGCATCGCGGCCCTGTATGGCCGCGCCGGGCTGGAGCGGCTGCGCCAAGCCCATGTAGCCGTCATTGGCGTCGGCGGAGTCGGCTCCTGGGTGGTGGAGGCCCTGGCGCGGAGCGCCCTGGGTCACCTGACCCTGGTCGATATGGACCATATCGCAGAGTCCAACATCAACCGCCAACTCCCGGCCCTGAGTTCAACCCTGGGCCGCGCCAAGATTCAGGTCCTGGCTGAGCGGGTAAGGGACATCAATCCCGCCACCGAGCTCCATCTGGTCGATGACTTCGTGGATGCCGCCAACCTGGATAGCCTGCTGGACACCGGCTTCGACGCCGTCATCGACTGTATCGACCACTACCGAGAGAAGGCCCTGATCATCGCCGGTTGTCGCCGTCGCAAACAATTTGTGGTTACCGTGGGGGGCATGGGAGGTAAGGTCGACCCCACCCGCCTCGGCATCGCCGACTTGAGTCGCACCGAAAAGGATAGCCTGCTCTCGCGGACCCGCAAGGAGCTACGTCAGCAATTCGGCTTTGCGCGCAACCCGCAGCGGCGCTTTGCCGTGCCCGCCGTCTATTCCACGGAGGACAACATCCTGTCGCCGGACGGGGCCCATCACTGCGCGATGGCGGGCCAGCCCTCCCATCTCAACTGCGGCGGGCTTGGCTCCGCCACCCACATCACCGCCACCGCTGGACTTTTCGCCGTGGCGGTGACGCTGAGGCGCCTGGCCTGGCCGGAAGGCCAACCCAGCCAAGGTCGCGTGAAATCATTGGGTTCATCGGAAGAGGCGCCACCGGTACCCGCCCCCACCGACTGAACAGAAGGGGTCCGGCGGCTTGTCGTTACCCGACTTATCGTTCTCACTCCGCCACAGGGCCAGACCGAAGGGCCTTGCGCGGGAGTTCTCCCCGTCATCCCTGATTCATAGACTTCGGACGCAAGAGCGCCCGAAGTGGGGCGGGGTATCCCTACCCCATCCCCAGCGCCCGCAACCCGGGTTAGCCGCTTATTTGTGAACGCCCAACTTCTCGCGCCAGCCGGGGAACAGCTTGTCGGCATCGAAGGGGAAGGACTCGAAGGCACGAGCGAACTCCTTGTGGCTCTTGGCGAACTCGATCGGGTCGGCGCCGGCCTTCCAGCACTCGTAGGACTGGCGCAGCGAGATGGCGCCGGCCGCCGGGGAGTCGATGTGGCCGTAGGCGCCACCGCCGGAAGTATTGATGACGTTGCCGTGTCCCAGGTTCTCGAAGAAGCCGGGCAGACGCAGCGCATTCATGCCGCCGGAGATGATCGGGGTGGTGGGCTTCATGCCGTACCACTTCTGGAAGTAGACCGGGCCCTGGCACTCGTCGCGCTCGATCATGTAGGCAATGATCTTGTCGTCGGCATCGCCTTCCATTTTGCCGTAGCCCATGGTGCCGACGTGGATGCCGGAGGCACCCTGGAGGCGGGACATCTTGGCCAGCACGAAGGCGGTGTAGCCACGCTTGGCGGACGGGGAGGTCACGGCACCGTGGCCGGCACGATGATAGTGCAGGTACTGGTTGGGGTACTGGCGGCGGGCGGTAGTCACCATGCCGGGACCGCCGACGTAACCGTCAACCAGGAAGGCGACCTTGTCGGCGTCGGGGCCGAAGGTCTCCAGGATGAAATCCGCGCGGGCGCACATCTCGTAGTGATCATCGGCGGTGATATTGGCGGAAAAGAGCTTGGCCTCGCCGGTCTCGTCCTGGGCGCGCTTCATGGCGTCGTACACCAGCGGATAGACCTTCTTGGCCGGGCAGAACACCTGATTGCCCTGGGGCTCGTCGTTCTTGATGAAGTCGCCGCCGAGCCAGAACTGATAGGCGGCATTGGCGAAGGGCTCGGGACGCAGGCCAAGTTTGGGCTTGATGATGGTGCCGGCGATGTAGCCGCCGTTCACGATCGGGCGACCCAGGATGCGCCACATGTCGGAGATGTCTTTAGACGGGCCATCAAATAACTGGATGGCACGCTCGGGCATGTAGAAGTCGATCATCTTGCCATGCTTGATGTCGCCCATGCCCTGGTTGTTGCCGATGGCCAGGGTCAAAAAGGACACCAGCATCATGCGGCCGTCGGTGATATTGCGGTCGAACAGCTCCAACGGATAGGCGATGCGCATATCCTCGGTGGCTTCATCGATGTGGTAGACCAGCGCGTCGACGCCCTTGGTGAAGTCGTCGGTGGTGGAGACCTCGACGTTAGTTCCGGTGGAGGATTCGGCCGCGAAGTGCGTGGCTGCCTCCAGGTAGCCGTGGCCAGGATTTTGCTTCATTTTGTAAGCGACGAGGATGTGCTTACCCCCGGCGATCAGGTCGGCTTCTTTCAGGCTGAGGTCGGAGTAGCGCGCGGACTGGTCGAGTGCCATGGTTGTTACCCATTCGATTTTAGATATTTTACGGGCCACCCCAGGGGCGGTCCCCCCCCTCCCGGCCTCCGGTGGAAAACCAGGGCTCGGGAACTGGGATAACACCTTAACGGAGGACAGTTCATAAGTAAAATAACAATTGATGATTCGAGGTATAAGAGAACCCATATAGCGAGAACTCCCAAGCACACCGGCCGATCGGGGGGGACTCCGGGCTAGACTCGGGGCCATAACGACCTCAAAGGCACCCCCAATGGATTTATCATAGTGCCCTGTAGGCAAGTCCGAATTTAGTCAATAACCCTAAAGGAGGGGTGGATGTGGAATGAAGCGGTTTGGCAGCGACTCATGGTTGTGCTAGCGGGCATCGCGACCTTCCTGGCGGGGGTTTTTGCGGCTTCGGTGGCGGTGCGTATCCCTGGCACCTATATCGGTTGGATTGACGGGGGTCTGTACGTCACGGTGCTCCTACTCGCCGGGGGAGTCATCTTCATCCGCGCCCTGAGGGGGGGGCCCCAGGCCCTGGGCTGGTCCATGCTCGGGGCTGGGGCCATCCTTTACGCCATGGGGGAGGCCTGGTGGGCGATCCAGGGTCACTGGCGCGAGGAATCCATGCCGCTGCCGCCTGAGGATATCCTCTGGCTGGCCTATTACCCTATTCAAGTCATTGCCTTATGGTTACTCATGGGCAAATCGCCGCGACGCCATCGCAATCTCCATGATGCCCTGGTCCTCAGCGGGGGTGGTATCGTCCTTCTGGCAATCCTCATTCAATGGTGGCAGTCCCTATCCGCTCGGCCTGATCCGGAGGGCGCCCTCCTGATCGATGGTCTCTATGTCACCGGGGATCTCGTCCTGATGGTCCTGAGCCTCATGCTGGTTTACGTCCACCGCCTGCGCGTCCCCCGGGGATGGTGGCTGATCGTTCTGAGTTTCTTTGCCTTTTCTCTTTCCGATACCCTTTACTGGGTCGAGATGGCCCACGACGCCTACGTCGAGGGCTCCTGGCTGGATATCGGCTGGCTGATCAGTGTGCTCGCCCTGGCCTGGGCGGCCACCCTTGGCCTGGAGACGCTGAAACCCGCCCCGGCCCTATCACTCCGCGGCATGTTGCCCGCATCCCTGGCGGTGATTGCCTCAGCGCTGGCCCTTGGCTGGGGTCCTGAAGGCCCCTTTGGTGAGTTTGCTCGCTATGCCGCGATCGCAACCTTGGTCTTATCGCTCTTCCGCCTTAATTACGCCATTCGTGATGCGGCGGAGGCCAACGAACAGCGGCGCCGGGCCTTAACCGATGAACTCACCGGCCTGCCCAATCGGTATGCACTCCAGGCTCAGGTGGAGATGTCGGAAGAGGAGTTCGTCTCGCCCACCGGCTGGTCGCTATTGCTGCTGGGTTTAGATCACTTTAGGGATGTGAACACCACCCTGGGCCATGAGATCGGTGATCGCATTATCACCATGACTGCCGACAGGCTGAACGGATGCCTGCGTCCGGGCGACGTCCTGGCGCGACTCGACGGAGATCATTTTGCCCTGCTCACCCACGTTGCGGACCCCGCCCAGCCCTTGGCCGGCGCGGAACGAGTGATGGCAGTGTTCCAACAGCCCTTTGAGTTTGATGGGGTACCCGTGGCGCTGACGGCCTGCGTGGGGATAAGTACCAGGCTTGACCCGAGTCCTCCCATTGGGGTCATGTTGAAGGAGGCCGACCTGGCAAATCAGCACGCCAAGTCCGAAGGACCGGGACAGATACATGCCTACAGTGGTCAGGAATCCGTAAGTTCACTCCCAAGGCTGCGCATGCGTGCCGACCTGCGGGCGGAGTTGGTATCTGGCGGCGCGGGCTTGGAGTTGCACTACCAGCCCATCGTCCGGATCGATCACACCTCGGTGTTCGCTCTGGAGGCCCTGGTGCGGTGGCGACACGGAGGGATCTTGGTGGCACCAGGGCAATTCCTGGGCGAGGTGCAACACGCGGGGCTCATGATGGGCCTGACGTCGCTCGTAATTCATCGGGCCATTGGGGATATTCAGCGTCTGGGCCGGGGTCATAGCGTGACGGTGAACATTCCGCCGGACCTCGTCACACCTTGGCTCATCGATCAGGTCAAGGATGCCTTGGACCAGGCAGCGGCACCGCCCCGCAGTCTCATCATCGAGGTTACCGAGGATGCTTTGATCCGTAACCCGAAAACAGCCAACGAGGTCCTGCGGGCCTTGCGGGCCTTGGGCGTACGCGTCCTCCTGGATGACTTTGGCTCGGGGTGGTGCGGCCTGTCCTGGGTACGGGATCTGTCCGTTGACGGACTGAAAATCGATCGCGCCTTTGTTTCCCGCATCCACTGCGACGCGCCAACACGCGCCATCGCCTCATCCATCGTTGGCCTGGGGCGCAGCCTCGGCCTGATCGTCATCGGCGAGGGGGTGGAGAGTGACAAGGAAAACGCCGAACTCGTCCACCTGGGCGTAGAGTACGTGCAGGGTTTCGCCTTCTGCAGACCCATGCCGGAGGAAAATCTGGCGCCTTACCTCGCCCAGCACCCGGCCCTTTGAGAGGCGCACCAAGGTCTACGCATCCACAAATTTTTCCGCGACGCGACTTGCCAGCCTTGGGAGCGGCCCTGATACTCCTGCACTGACGACTTCTAGCCAGTCAGGGTAGGTGTGGCCCCTTGCCTGCGGTGAGCAGGAATCCCCTGCGTGGAGACAAAGATGAAAGACAAGATCCTGATGACGGCCCTCATCACGGCCGCCAGCCTCGGCCAGGCCAGCGAGGTGCAGCCCAACGTCCCGCTGGTGATCCCCTCAGCGACCAGCCTCCCCGCCGGCGAGATGGGGGCGAGTATCCTCCGTGGCCGCGCCTATCTGACAAAGACCGGGGAACTGCTGCCGGCCTTTGTCGGCAATGGCCTTACCTGCAAGAACTGTCACCTGGGCAACGACACAGAGGTGGGTGTTATCGCCGATGCCGGACCCTGGGTCGGGGTGGTTGCGAGTTTTCCGCAGTACCGGGGTCGTGACGGCAGGGTCAGCATTCTGGAGCAGCGCATCAACTCCTGCTTCGAAAGGAGCCTGAACGGTAAACCCCTGCCCCTCGACCACCCCGCCATGGTAGACATGGTGGCCTACATGACCTGGCTTTCCCAGGGGGTACCGGTGGGGGCCGCGGTCGTTGGACAGGGCATGCCACAACTCGAGTTGGCGCGGGCCCCCGATACCACCCGCGGGGCGGCGCTTTATCAGGCCAAGTGTCTCGCCTGTCACGGCGTCGCAGGGGCGGGCTTGCCGGGTCCCGATGGCGGCTATGTCTTCCCGCCCCTCTGGGGGCCGCAATCCTTCAATATCGCCGCCGGCATGGCGCGCCACTTTACCGCCGCCGGCTTTATCAAGCACAACATGCCCCTCGGCCAAGGCAACAGCCTCAGCGATGACGAGGCCTGGGACGTCGCCGCTTACGTCATTACCCAGGAACGCCCGGACTTCCCCGGCAAGACCCATGACTGGCCTGGGGGCGACAGGCCCAAGGACGCTCGCTACTAGGTTTCAGAAAGAACCAGCACCCAGGTTGACTTCCTTACATGTTGAGTAGTCCATGAGTATCAAAACCACCCAAATCCTCAAAATCCTGCGCGAGAGCTTCCATGCCTTCCCGGGCATCTCCGCAACTTCCCTGGTGGAGTCGCTGCAGGTCTTCCGCCTCTTCGATCTGCGCGAGGGCGAGAGTCTGCATCTGACGGGCAGCGAACTCCCCGATCGCCTCTATGTCGCACTCGGCCGGGTGGCAATCACCAACGCCGCCGGACAGCAACGCGAGGTGGCGGCGAGCAACCGTGGCTATGTCCTCCTGCCACCCTTGCCCGCCGCGGTGACGGTCGTGGCCTTGGAGGATTCGCACCTCTGCCACATTGATACCGCCCTCGCCGACTATCTCGTCACCCTGGAGGAGGTGGCCGGCAGCCTTGCCGGGTCGGGTACTGCCCATGACGACTACCTCCGGCTGGTACGCGATACGGCCCCCTTCCAGCGCATTCCCCTGGAAAACGCCGAACTGGCTTTTGCCAGCCTCCGCGAGCGGCCAGTGGTAGCGGGGGAAGAAATCGTGAAGATGGGTAAGGCGGCGGATGCCTTCTACGTCATCGCCGCCGGCAGCGCTGAGTTATGGCGAATCGACGATGAAGAGGGGATCCCGATGCGGGCCGCCGTGCTGGAACGCGGGGCCGCCTTCGGCGAGGAGGGCCTTCTCACCGGCCAGACCAGCCCGGTGACGGTACGGATGCTGGAGGATGGGGCCCTACTCGAACTGACCCGTGCGGAATTCGCCCGCCTGCTCGCCAAGCCCCTGGTGCGCGAGGTGGAGACACCCGTAGCCAAGGCCATGATCGAGAACCACTATGTCGCCCTCGACGTACGGCTGCATGAGGAATTCGACGAGGGCCACATCCCCGGAGCCCGGCTGATCCCCCTGTCGCAGTTGCGTCAGCGGGCCGACGAACTCGACCCCGCCGCCCGCTACGTGGCCTACTGCCGCAGCGGCCGACGCAGCTCGGTGGCCGCTTTTTTACTCAGCCAACTCGGCTACGACGTGGTGAGCATGGCCGGTGGCGTCCTGGCCTGGGGTGATCCCCTGACGGAGCCGGTACCGGAGGACTGAGAGGCAGTCGCGCAACCAACGCCGACTGGGCCAGCGCGCTGGCTTAGTCCTTCATGGCATCGATCATCTGGGCCTTGGCCTCGCGATAATCCTGATTCGCCTCCTGCATCATCTCCTCTGCGGCCTCCAGGGCTTTGAGCGCCTGGTCGATGTCGGTCCCCGCGACCATAAGGGGGATTTTCGCCACATCCTGCTCGGAGCCTTCCACCAGGCTCATGCCGCCCAAGTGGCCCCGCAACAGGGTCAGCCGGTGAATACAGAGGGAGTTCCCATCCTCATGCTGGCAAGAGCAGGTAGCGGCCATGTTGGTACCCTGGCGCTGGAAAACCAGCTCGCAGGGCTCCTGGTCCCCTTGCCGCACCACGAGCCGGATCTCCCGGAGGGGATACTGGAGGGCTTCGAAGGCCTCCACTGCCTTCTTGACCGACACATAGAACTCCTGGGTCCCAATGGCTGCCGAGAGGCCGACCTTCTTCAGCTGCTCCATGAAGGGGAGGGTCGCATCGGCGATCTTGATATCGATACCGGCCTCCTCGAATTTCCGGTGGAGGTCGGCAAAACGCTGAGCGGCGGTGATGTCCATGTCCGTGATCGCCTGGGCGTCAATAATGATCCATTTCACGGGCGGATCGGCCTCACCCACCAGACTCTCCAAGCGGTCCATGACATAGCGTGCATTGGCAAAAATCAGCGGGCCATAGAGGCGATAGATCAGCAGACCGGGCACGGTGTCACCCGCCGACTGGGCCGAGCCATCCGAGGCAGAGAAACCTTCAGGGAGGGCGGAACTGGATTTGTGGCCCTTCCCCCCGGGGCGGACGGCGCCGAAATCCTGAAATTTCCCCCCAGGCCGTGCCCGGCGCAGGATAGCGTCCTTGGGGCGGGCGAATTCAACAATAATCCCACCGAGGGAGATCACCAATCCGATCAGGATACCGGGGACCACGCCAGCCAGAAGGATGGCGCTCGTAACGGCCATGGAAATAAAAAATTCGACGCGATCCATGCGGAACAGATCTCTGAGGGCGGCAATCTCCAGCATCCCGATGCCGGTCACGATCAGGATGGCCCCCAAGGACACCTTGGGGAGCATCCCGATGAGTTCGGTCAGGAAGAAGAGGGACAGCAACAGACCGCCTGCCGCCACCAGTTGCGCTACCTGGGTCTTGCCCCCGGTGGCATCCACGATGGAGGTACGGGACTGACTTGCAGAGACCGGGAAGCCCTGCAAGAAACCAGCCCCAATGTTGGCGACACCGAGGGCCGTCAATTCCGAGTTGGGGTAGATCTCGTAGCGGTTCTTATTGGCGAAAACCTGGGCCAGAAGGATGCCATCGGAAAAGGCGAGAAAGGCAATGGCTACCGCCGCCGGCGCCAGGGCACTGATGTCGGTCCAGTGAAATTCCGGCACTACCAGTTCCGGGATACCGGAAGGAACCTCCCCCACCAGCTTAACGCCCATGGCTTCGAGTCCCATGAACTGGCTCGCCAGAACCCCGATCACCGATACGGCCAGGGCGCTGGGAATACGCGGCATGCTTTTGTTCAGCAGAATCAGGATCAAAATCATCGCAGTACCGAAGATGAAGGTCGGGACATGGGTCTGCGGCAACTCGGTGATGACTTGCCAGACCAGGGGAAAGAAATTCTCCCCCTCGGTCTTGATCGCGAAAAGCTTGCCCAATTGGGTGGCGGCAAGGATCAGGGATGCCCCATTCAGGTACCCGATCAGCACCGGACGGGAGAGGAAATCAGCGATGACCCCGACCTTGAGCCGTGCGGCGAAGATCAGCACGATCCCCGAAAGGATCCCCAGGGTGGCGGCCAGGGCGGGTATCCGGGCGGGATCTCCCGCCGCCAGGGGGAGGATGGCAGTACCCGCCAACAGCCCGATAGCGGCATCCGGGCCCGCGATAACATGGCGGGAGGAGGCGAACAGGGCGTACCCCAGGGAGGCGGCCAAGGAGGCGTAAATGCCCGTGATGGGCGGCATATGAACCAGTTCGGCGTAGGCAATGACCGAAGGGATCATGACCACGCAGGCCGTGATGCCGGCTATGACATCGCCCCTTAGCCAGCTTAGCCGGTAATTGGCCAGGACATTCATGAGAGGAATCCCCAGGGAGAACTTAAGCCTGGCAGGAGTCTGAGCCATCTTTGGAACCTCGTGGATACCCGATGAAAGATGCGAATCCCAGGTGCCTAGCCAGCGGCTAGTACATGACCTATGCACCGGTGAAACGCTTGGCCAGCAGAGGGGCGCCTATTAACCCGTGTCATGGACATGGCCCGCGGGGGGCCATGAAGAGCATGAAGAGTAACAATAAGGTAACGCGAGGGTAATGGGAAGTTTGGGTCCTCACCCTGGGAGGAACTCCCAACAATGGGGCAGGGACCCGGGCTGTTTGCGCCCAAGTCCTGGGTGCTGATCTGACTAGGCCGCGCTAGGTTTGTCCACTAGACTCCAGCCATTCCGGGAATTGCTCAGGGGTGGGGGCTGCAGGGGTACACCGGTCAAGGGCAGTGCGGTGGCCCCGGCAGCCAGGTCGGCGATGCGGAAATCCGTGGTCAGGCGGTCCGCCGCCGCCGGGCGGAACAGACGGCCGGCGAAGTCGACATGGTCAGGGTGTTGCTTATAGCTCTCGATGACCTCGGGCGCACTGAAGCGAATCAGCCAGCAGTGCCGATAGGGAACGCCCTCCTCCGCCGCACTGCCCACCGTGACCTCGCGCACGCCGGGAATCGCCGACAGGACCCGCTGGCCCTCGGCCATCAGGGCTCGCAACCGGACTTCGTCGAGATTAGGGGCGTTGTAGACCACCAGATGCTCCACGTTGAGCCAGGGCCGACAGCGATCCAGCACCTCCGCCGCCCGTCCCGCCGCACCCCATACCCGCAGGCATCGTTCCACCTCGGCGGCCACCGCCGTGCGCACGTCGGCGAGCAAGGCCGTGTAACCCCTGGCACCAGCGCGAGCGGCGGCGTGGATAGTGTCCCCGGCGACGTCGGCGAGCGCCGTGTAGTAGTTGATCTTGGCCACCCCCAAGGTAATGAGTTTGCGAAACTGATCGTCGGAGAGACCGGTGCCACCGTGGATGACCAGCGGCAGGCCCAGCGCCATGTTGATTTCCTTGAGGCGACCCCAATCCAGCCTGGGCTTGCCCTTCATACGCCCATGCACGGTGCCAATGGAGACGGCGAGGCAATCCACGCCGGTGCGTTCCGCGAAGGCGCGGGCCTCGGCGAGGGTGGTGTATTGCACCGGGCCGGGGTGGCGCTCGGCATCCTCGCCCTCCACGCCGGGGACGTAGCCCAGTTCGCCCTCGACGCAGACGCCACAGGCGCGGGCCGTCTCGACCAGGACCCGGGTCGCAGCGATGTTGTCGAAGATGGACAGGTGGGACGTGTCTACCATGACACCGTTGGCTCCCAGACGGATAGCCTTGACGGCCGATTCCATGCTAGCACCATGGTCAAGATGAATGGCCACCGGCACGCGGGCCCGGCGCGCCGCCGCCTCAACGGCGGGCATGGCCAGTTCAAAATTAAAATGTGCAAAATGCGATTCGGCCAGGCTCAGGATTACGGGCGCCCGGGCGCGCTCCGCCCCGGAGACGATGGCCTCCAGAAAATCCAGACCGACCAGATCGAAGGCGCCCACGGCATAGCCATGCGTATAGGCGTGGTCCAGCATATCCTTCATGTTGACCAGAGGCATGCCCCTACTCCTTATTCATCGTCGCCCAATTCTGGGTCCCAACCCTTCCGGCGCGCAGACTGCATGGCCCGGTCGTAGAGTTCGGAGTGACGTTGCTGCAGTTCCGGCGACAGGCGGCTGGGCAGGTTGCCGACCTTGTCCCATTCGGCTTGCACCCTTTCCATCAGACCTTGCATGCGACCGATATCCCAGCCCATGCAATCCTCTGTTTCCGGGATGAAACCGAACAGCCAACCGTCCAGCACGATGCGGCCCAACTGAGTCATGCCGTGATTGTCGTTGTTGATGCCTACGTAAACGTTTTCCATGCGGCGATCCTATCGGGTGAGGCCGGCATAAAGCAGCGGCAGTTTTTCGGGCAATCGCTGCACATGGTCGACGACCATGTAGTTCTTCTGCCCGAAGATTCGGGAGACGTAATTATCGGCACGCGGGTCCAGGCTCATGCAGTAGGTGGTGACACCCAGCCTGGCGACTTCTTCCACCGCCTTCTTGGTGTCATAGCGCAGATATTGCGGGTCGCGCACATCGACATCGGCGGGCTCGCCGTCGGTGATGATGATCAGGAGTTTCTTCGCCGAGCGTTGCAGATTCAGGTGATGCCCGGCGTGGCGGATGGCCGCGCCCATGCGGGTGGATAACTGCCCGGTCATGCCAGCCAATCGGGCCTTGGGCGTCTCATCCCAGGGCTGGTTGAAATCCTTGAAGCGGTAGTACTCGACGTCGTGGCGGCCGTCCGAGCAGAAGCCGTGAATCGCGAACGGATCGCCGACCTTGCTAATGGCATTAGCCAGGAGTACGCAGGCCTGCTGGGTGAGTTCCCGCACCGAATAGTCCTGGTCCTGCACCTTTTCATTGGTGGATTCCGACAAATCCAGCAACACCAAAATCGCGAATTCGCGGGTCTTGCGCACACTACGCATCATAATGCGCGGATCGGGCTGGTTGCCGAGGCGGATGTCGGTGAAGCTGGCAATCGCCGCGTTGATGTCGATCTCGTCGCCATCCTCCAGCCTACGGATACGCTGCACGCCCTGCGGCTGCATGGCGTCCAGCAGGAACTTCATGCGTTGAATTTCGCGCTTGTATTGCGCGGTAATGTCCTCGATAACCTGCACGTCTCCCAATTTGGGGCGCTTTTCCAACACGGTGGCCCAGGCTGGACGCTCTAGCTGGATCTGGTAGTCCCACTCGGAATAATGGAAGGGATCGGATACCGGCTCCTTGCCTTCCAGTTCGTTGAAAGATTTACCGCCACTCTCGTCGCCGATGTTCTCATAGGGGAACAACTCGGTGCCCAGTACCCAGATCTCCTCGGCATCGTCACCGGCGGTTTCAACATCGATCTCGTTGGCCATCTCCATCACGCTGACATACTTGCGCACCTGCTTGATGGATTCGTAACCAGCGCTGGCGGCCTTGTTGAAATCGAACTCCTCGAATTCCCAGAAATACCGGTTGTCGTCACGATAAGGAGCGGTCAGCAGGTCGGTGCGCGGATTGAAGGCAATCCGCTTCTGGCCAAAGCTGTGCGCGAGTTGGACACCAATTTCCCAGGAGGTGTGGTTGCTGTCCAGCTTGTCCTGGGCCAGGGCGAACAAAGCGCGGGCTTCGACAATCCACGAATCGTCATCCTGATAGGCGTCATCCAGCAGCGCACGTGCCAGACGGTTGAGGTAGTCACCGACCGTGTTGACCATCTGCGGGGTGGCAAGGTGCAGCTTGCTCCAGAGTTGCTTCAGGCCCGGAAAGCGGCGGATCGATAGGGCCTCGACGCGGGCATCCTCGATCACCGAGATCATGGCCATCTGCATCGGATTGAGGGCTTCGGCGGAGATCGGCCGTTGGGTTGCCACGATATGGGCGGCGCAGTGGGCGGCCGTGGCGCGATAGAGTTCCAGGCCAGACACGGGTTCGTGTCCCTCGGGCGTGAAGTCATCGAAGGCATCCGGCACATGCAGCAGGTAGTCCTCGATGTAGGGCCGATAGCCTTCGCGCGTTTCGAAGTCGCCCGAAGTGGGGCGCATGAAAAAGTCACGCGCCCACAATGCCCTCAGGTACATATTGATGCGGCGCTGCACATCCACCAGCAAGGTGCCCTTGCGTTCCTTCTGCAGCATCGCCATCGATTCCTTGGAGTCGAGGCTGAAATACTTGATCTGCTCTTCGTAGTTGGTGCGATGGGTATGCGCACCCCAATAGGCCCAGCGCCTGAGACCGCCAAGGGTGAGGTGCTGGAACAGCACCTCCAGCTTGTCCAGCATCGGCCGCACACCGCGTGGCGCCTGCGCGATCAGGGTGTTGATGAATTGCAGGTACTTGATGAAGAGTTCAGCGTCACCAAGCCGATTGGCGGCGGTGGCCGATGTGGCGAGCAGCAGTTCAATCACCGCACCCGAAGTCCGGGAGGCCAGTTCGAGGGATGCCGTGGCCAGATCGGCGACCACATCTTCGCCGACTTCCTTGGCGACCATGGGGGCCTCTTCAATCCAGGTTTCAACCAGCGAGTCGCCCTTGCCCAGCCCGCGGATCGCGGAAGTACCCTTCAGATAATTGTCCAAACCACGCGGCGAGAACACCCTGGTTGCCTCGTGCCAGTTAGCCTGCAGCGCCGCCCGGCTGTGCGGTGACAGGTCCTCCAACAGCTCGGCGTAGTCAGCAAGATTGATCGACATGGTTTACCTCTGTTCCCAGGATTTAGGGCCTACCCTTCGGCATCAGAAGAAGGTGGTGACCGCCGCATCCAGGGCGTCGCGCATATCCGGGTCGTCAGTGATCGGGCGCACTAATGCCACCCGGCAGGCGGCCTGGGGCGACACACCCTTGGCGATCAGGCTGCCAGCGTAGATCAGCATGCGGGTGGAGAGGCCCTCGTCGAGGCCATGGCCCTTGAGATTCCGGGAGCGCTCGGCGATCGAAACCAGCTTGCCTGCCACCTCGGCGGCAACACCGGACTCGTGCATGACGATTTCGGTTTCGATGTCGTGCGCGGGATAGGTAAAGTCCAGCCCTCCAAATCGCTGTTTGGTGGACTGTTTCAAATCCTTCATCAGGCTTTGATAGCCGGGGTTGTAGGAAATCACCAGCTGGAAGTCGGGGTGGGCATGGACCAGTTCCCCCTTCTTTTCCAGGGGTAGTACCCGACGATTGTCAGTCAAGGGGTGGATGACGACCGTCGTGTCCTGGCGCGCCTCGACCACTTCGTCCAGATAGACGATAGCCCCAAAGCGCGCGCCGATGGCCAGCGGACCATCCTGCCATTCGGTACCCTGGGCTGAAAGCAGGAAGCGACCAACCAGGTCAGAGGCGGTCATGTCCTCGTTGCAGGCCACGGTGATCAGGGGCTTGCCTAGCTTCCAGGCCATATATTCGACGAAGCGAGTCTTGCCGCAGCCGGTGGGGCCCTTGAGCATCATGGGCATGCGCACCGAGTAAGTGGCCTCATACAATTCCACCTCGTCCGCAACGGCGCGATAGTAGGGTTCCTGAATGAGGCGGTATTGATCGACGATATTGGTCATGAGCGGCTCCCGGATGAGAACGCGGAATTGTCCACGAATAACGCGCGAATCATGCCCGCGCCATTTATCGGCAAACTGAAGTCGGTAACAAAAGCCCCCACCACGCTTGCCGCGCGGCGGGGGCCGGTACCCTCAACCCCCGCGAGCTTTAAATCGTCTTACCGCGGAAGATGACCATGGCGGCGCCTTGCGACTGCTTGAAGTTGTCGTAGCCGACCAGACGCACATGGTTGTTGGGGTTGGCCTTGTGGCAGGCCTCGGCCTCGGCGAGCACCAGGTCCACATCGGTTTCCCCGAACATGGGCAGCTTCCACATGTACCAGTAAGAATCCATCAGGTATTCCGGCTCAATGTGCTCGATGGACGGGTTCCAGCCCTTCTTCACCAGGTACTCCACCTGCTTCTTGATGCTGGCCGCGTCCATGGCTGGCAGGTAGGAGAAGGTCTCGAATTTGCGGCTGGCGGGATCGCTCAAGCGGCTTTGGTAATCCAAAACTTCAGACATTTCATTTCCTCTTCAATTGCGTATCGGTGCCACGGATGTCATGGTGTCAAGGCCACAAGGTCACTTGTGAGCCACATCCAGCTTGTCGACGGTATCGAACTCGAACTTGATCTCTTTCCAGGTTTCCATGGCGATCTTCAGTTCAGGAGAGTGCTTGGCGGCCTCGGTCAGGATGGCCTTGCCTTCCTTTTCGACCGCGACCCCGCGGTTACGCGCTTCCACGCAAGCCTCCAGGGCGACGCGGTTAGCAGCAGCGCCAGCGGCGTTACCCCAGGGGTGGCCAAGGGTGCCGCCACCGAACTGCAGCACCGAGTCATCGCCAAAGATGGTCACGAGGGCGGGCATGTGCCAGACATGGATACCGCCGGAGGCGACTGGCAGGACGCCGGGCATGGAGCCGAAGTCCTGGTCAAACATGATGCCGCGGCTGCGGTCTTCCTTGATGAAGCTGTCGCGCATGATGTCAATCCAGCCCAGGGTCGCATCACGGTCGCCTTCCAGCTTGCCCACGACGGTGCCAGAGTGCAGGTGATCACCACCGGACAGCCGCAGGCACTTGGTCAGTACGCGGAAGTGGATGCCATGGTGGGGATTGCGGTCAAGCACGGCGTGCATGGCGCGGTGGATGTGCAAAAGCATGCCGTTGTCGCGGCACCAGTTAGCCAGGCCGGTGTTGGCCGTGAAGCCACCGGTCAGGAAGTCATGCATGATGATCGGGGCGCCGATCTCCTTGGCAAACTCGGCCCGCTTGTACATCTCTTCCGGGGTGGGGGCCGTCACGTTCAAGTAGTGACCCTTGCGCTCGCCGGTCTCGCGCTGGGCCTTTTCGGTGGCCTCCTGAACGAAAGCGAAGCGGTCGCGCCAACGCATGAAGGGCTGGCTGTTGACGTTCTCATCGTCCTTGGTGAAGTCGAGGCCACCACGCAGGCACTCGTACACGGCCCGGCCGTAATTCTTGGCGGACAGGCCCAGCTTGGGCTTGATGGTGCAGCCCAGCAAGGGGCGGCCGTATTTGTTCATCTTGTCACGTTCGACCTGGATGCCGTTGGGCGGACCGCCACAGGTCTTGACGTAGGCAATGGGGAAGCGCACGTCTTCCAGGCGCAGGGCGCGCAGAGCCTTGAATCCAAACACGTTGCCGACCAGGGAGGTCAGCACGTTGACAATGGAGCCCTCTTCGAACAGGTCGATCGGGTAGGCCACGAAGGCGTAGAAACAGGTGTCGTCGCCGGGTACGTCTTCAATGCGATAGGCGCGGCCCTTGTAATAATCCAGGTCGGTAAGGAGGTCGGTCCACACCGTGGTCCAGGTGCCGGTGGACGACTCGGCGGCCACGGCGGCGGCGACTTCCTCGCGCGGCACACCTGGCTGGGGTGTGACCTTGAAGCAGGCCAGAATATCGGTATTCTGCGGGGTGTAGTCTGGAGTCCAGTAGGTCTGGCGGTATTCCTTCACACCAGCGTTGTAGGTCTTCACAGCCATGGTTCGCTCCTGAGAGTCAGTGGTGAATTGGGTTCGCGCGCCCCAACCTTGGGTTTAAGCAAAAACCGGCGTCGATGCGCAACAGGGTTTACTTTAAGGTTGCGAAGACATAACTAACAATAATATATAAATATGAATACCATTTATTATTGTATATGATCCATCACTGGACCCTGCAACAAATGCGCCTGTTCGAGGCCGTGGTGCGGCACCGCAGCTTCACGCAGGCAGCGGAAGAACTGCATCTAAGCCAGCCAGCGGTTTCCATCCAGATCAAACGGCTGGGGGACAGCATCGGCATGCCCCTGATAGAGCAAGTCGGCAAAAAGCTCTTTCTCACCCGCGCCGGCGAAGAGGTTTACGCCACATTCGGTGAGGTAGTGGGTCGGCTCAAAGACCTTTCTGGCACCCTAGCGGACATGAAGGGCCAGGTGGCCGGGCCCTTGCACATAGGCGCTGTGAGTTCGGCGAAATTTTTCCTGCCCCATATTCTCGGCCGGTTTTTGCGCGAATACCCGCAGGTCAAGCCCCTGCTCAAGGTAACCAACCGGGAACGGGTGATCAAACGCCTCATCGCCAACGAGGGCGATTTGGTAGTCATGGGCCAGGTGCCGAGAGGCCTTTCCTTGAGTGTCCATCCCTTTCTGGAGAACGTCTTGGTGCCGATTGCTCATCCGGACCACCCCCTGGCCCAGCAGCGCCAGATACCGCTGGAGAAATTCGCGGCAGAACGTTTCCTGATGCGCGAGCCAGGTTCCGGCACCCGTTTGACGACGGAACGCCTGCTGGCCGAGCAAGGCATCAAGGCCAGCATTTACATGGAACTGGGGTCGAGCGAGGCGATCAAGCAGGCCGTCATGGCGGGGCTAGGGGTATCAGTGCAGTCCATGAGCAGCATGTCCCTGGAGCTGGAAATCGGTCGTATCGTCGTGCTGGACGTGGAGAATTTTCCCTTCCGCGGGATGTGGCATGCCGTGCATCTGCAAGGCAAGCACTTGAACCTGATCGCGAAGACCTTCCTGGAATTCCTGGTCACGGATCGGCAAGACGGATGAGGGAAGTTGAAGTCAGTCTTTGCGCGTCGACAGACTCAAGAGCCGCGCTGGCACACTCGGTCGTCGGCGTGCATCCAGTAAAGTCAGCGCGGCATGGAAATCACGCTGCAAGCGCCGATGTACATCCCGCCCCTCTGGGGTATAGAACACTGCCTGGTAAGCCACCGGCTCATCCAATGCCATGCGTACCTGCGGTTTGAAACACCGCTAGGCTATTTCTACCCAGCGCTTGTACTGGCTATCAACAAAGATGATCTCCTCGGCATCCACCACCGCCAGGTATTGCATGCTGCGAATGGGCACGAACACGCAACGGGTTGCGCTGGCCGCCAGCAGGATGCGGGTGAGGTTGTAGCTGTCCGCCGGGAGCGTCGATTCTTCTTGCGCCAAGGCTTGTTCGCGTTCGAAGGATTCGGGTATGTAGTCCATGATAATTCTGCCGAAAGCAGGGATATGAAATTCGACCGCCCGAGGCGGGTAAGGGCCGATATATTAGACCCATCTGGGGGGATGGTCCCCCAGGGTCAGGATAGTCGTCGCCTGCCCTTGGGAGGATCTCCAGAAGGGTGGCGGGCGCAAAGTCCGATCGCTCCGAGTCGCCAGCATGGCAATGGCAAACAAGGCGGCATTGGCGGCCCCGGCCTTGCCGACGGGGAAGGTCGCCACCGGCACCTCCTCTGCATCCTTCCCATGGGGAGAAGCGAATCCAAGTCCGACAGGTGCTTCGAGAGCAAAAGACCCTTAGTGACTCTTTGAGCCAACCGAATAGGGTGCTAATACCCTTTGCTCGCACTAATTCTTTGGAGTAGGCTTCCAGCCCTTTCCGTATGCGACGCTAAGAGGTTTTCAGTGGAAAAGGATCTGCGCGAGGCCGCCCTCGAATATCATCGCTGGCCTACCCCCGGCAAGATTTCCGTCCGCCCGACCAAGGGCCTGACCAACCAGCGCGACCTGGCGCTGGCCTATTCCCCGGGAGTTGCCGCAGCCTGCGACGCCATCGTCGCCGATCCGGCCACCGCCGCTGATTTTACCTCGCGCGCCAACCTCGTAGGTGTCGTCACCAATGGCACCGCCGTCCTCGGTCTGGGTGACATAGGCCCCCTCGCCGCCAAACCGGTCATGGAGGGTAAAGGCTGCCTGTTCAAAAAGTTCGCCGGCATCGACGTCTTTGACATCGAACTGGCGGAGCGCGACCCAGACAAGCTGATCGACATGATCGCCGCCCTGGAACCGACCCTGGGCGGCATCAACCTTGAGGACATTAAGGCCCCGGAGTGCTTCTACATCGAACGGAAGCTGAAGGAACGGATGAAGATCCCGGTCTTCCACGACGATCAGCACGGCACCGCTATCATCTCCGCCGCCGCCCTGCTCAATGGGCTGAAGGTCGTCGGCAAACCCATCGCGGCGGTCAAGGTCGTTTGCTCCGGGGCCGGCGCCGCCGCCATCTCCTGTCTCAATCTCTGGACTTATCTCGGCGTCAAGCGCGAGCACATCACCGTCTGCGACTCCAAGGGCGTCATCTACAGAGGCCGGCCGGGCGGCTTGGACGAGAGCAAGGCCCAGTACGCCCAGGACACGGAGGCGCGCACCCTGGACGACGCGGTCAAGGGTACCGATATCTTCCTGGGCCTCTCGACCGCCGGGGTCCTGACCCCGGACATGGTCAAGACCATGGCCGATCAGCCTATGATCTTCGCCCTGGCCAACCCGACGCCCGAAATAATGCCGGACCTGGCCAAGGCCGCCCGTCCGGACGCCATCATCGCCACCGGCCGTTCGGACTACCCCAACCAGGTCAACAATGTCCTGTGCTTCCCCTTCATCTTTCGCGGCGCCCTTGACGTCGGCGCCACCTGTATCACTGAAGAAATGAAAATCGCCAGCGTCCGCGCCATCGCCGAGCTGGCCCAGGCCGAGGCCACCGACGAGGTGGCCATGGCCTATCCTGGCCGGGAACTGACTTTCGGTCCGGACTACCTGATCCCAACCCCTTTCGATCCGCGCCTGATCGTCAGGATAGCGCCCGCCGTAGCCAAAGCCGCCATGGATTCCGGCGTGGCCACCCGGCCCATCACCGACTGGGTCGCCTACCGCGCCAAACTGACCGAATTCATTTACCACACGGGCGTTGGCATGCGGGCCATCTTCCAGGCTGCCCGCCGCACCGAGGGCAAGCGCATTATCTTTGCCGAGGGCGAGGACGAGCGGGTGCTACGCGCCTCCCAGATCCTCATCGAGGAACGGATCGCCCGCCCCATCCTGATCGGCCGGCCCGCCGTCATCGAATATCGGTTGGAAAAGGCGCAACTGCGCATCCGGCCGGGGGTCGATTTTGATCTGGTCAATCCGGAATCCGACGAGCGCTATCGGGAATGCTGGGAGGCCTATCTCAGGCTGATGGTGCGGCGCGGCGTGACACCGGCCATTGCCAAGTGCGCCCTGCGCCGGGATACCAGTATTATCGGCGCCCTGCTGCTCCGGCTGGGCTATGCCGATGGCCTCCTCCTGGGAACCAGCGGCCTCTATGCCGAGCATCTGGGGGTAATCCGTGATCTGATCGGGAAACGCTCCGACGTCCATACCCTGGGGGCCATGAACTATCTCATGCTCCCTGGCCGTTCCCTGTTTATCTGTGACACCCACGTCAACCAGGACCCCAGCGCCCAGGAAATTGCCGAGATCACCCTCATGGCCGCCGAGCAGGTGCGCCGCTTCGGCGTCCAGCCCAAGGTGGCCCTGCTGTCTCACTCCAATTTCGGCTCCAGCCCCTCCGAATCCGCACGCAAGATGAGCCGTGCCGCCTCTCTGATCGACGCCATGTCGGCCGGGGAATTGGAGGTCGATGGCGAGATGCATGGTGACGGCGCCCTCTCCGAGGAGTTCCGCCGCGCCGCCAATCCCAACACCCTGCTCAAGGGCGAGGCCAACTTGCTCGTCATGCCGAACATCGACGCCGCCAATATCTCCTACAATCTGCTCAAGATGACCAGTGGTGAAGGCGTCACCATCGGCCCCATCCTTCTCGGCGTCGCGCGCCCGGTGCATATCCTCACCACCACCGCCACAGTCCGCCGCCTGATCAACATGGCCGCCCTTGCGGTCGTCGAGTCCCTGGAGCGGTAAGGAGTATCCATCACTTGGCACTGGCAATCTTCGATCTGGACAACACCCTGCTGGCGGGGGACTCGGATTACCTCTGGGGTCTCTTCCTCGCCGAACAGGGGATCGTCAATCGGGAGGAATACGAGCGGGAGAACGAGCGGTTCTACCGCGAATACCAAGAGGGCCGGCTCGACATCCAGGAATTCATGCGCTTCAGCCTGCGCGTCCTGCGGGACAACGAGCCCGAGGATCTCCTGCACTGGCGGGAAATGTTCGTCAGGGAGAAGATCGAGCCCATCATTACCGCCGCCGCCCTGGAGCTTGTGGCGCGTCACCAGGCGGCAGGCGATACCCTGCTGATCATCACCGCCACCAATGCCTTCGTCACCGCACCCATCGCCGCACGTTTTGGCATACCCCACCTGATCGCGAGCATTCCCGAGGAACGGGAGGGGCGCTTCACGGGCAACTTGACGGGTACCCCCTCCTTTCAGGCAGGCAAGGTCGAGCGCCTGCGCGATTGGCTGGCGGAACAGGGGGGCAACCTTAAGGGCAGCTATTTCTACAGCGATTCCCACAACGACATTCCCCTGCTGGAACATGTGGAGCGACCGGTGGCAGTTGACCCGGACGATCCTCTGGCGCGACATGCCCGGGCGAGGGGCTGGCCCGTCATTTCCCTTCGGGGCGAAGGCGAGGTCCGAGGCAACTGGCATCGCTCGTGACCATGCAGCCGCTTCTGGCTCTCTGGCGCGGGTTGCGCGTCCTGCTCCATATTCTGACAGCCTTCCTCCTGGTGGCCATCCCCGTGGCGTTGCCTCAGGCTGTGGGTCCGAGACCCAGCTGGACACCGACCCTAACCTGCTGGTGGTACCGGCACCTGTGTCAGATCCTGGGCCTGCGGGTAGCCGTGGCGGGAGGCCTGGCCCCCGGGATTCTGCTGGTGGCCAATCATATTTCCTGGCTCGATATCCCCGTGCTGGGCGCCCAGGGCGACATTGCCTTTCTGTCCAAGGCCGAAATCCGCGCCTGGCCCTTGATTGGCTGGATGGCCAAGGTGCTGGGCACCCTCTTCATCCACCGTGGCGCTAATCAGGCCCGGGAAATAGCGGACCAGATCGCTAACCGGGCCCGCGCGGGACAGGTGGTGGTGATTTTTCCGGAGGGCACGACCGCAGATGGCACCCAACTAGGGCCCTTCCATCCCCGCCTCTTCGCCGCGGCCCAGGCCAGCGGGGTGCGGCTGCAACCCGTCGCCCTACGCTATGGCGAGCCGGACCGGCTGGACCCGATTGCTCCCTTCATTGGCGATGACCAGCCCTTGCCCCACCTAATGCGTGTGTTGCGTCATCCGGGCATCCGGGTCCAGGTTCAGTTCCTACCGCCCATAGCCAGCGCAGGTTTGGACCGGAAGGGCATGGCGGAGGCCTGCCGACGGGCCATTGGCGAGGCCTTGGGGTTACCACCGGGCAGCTAGCCCGTCAGTGCCCGGCCCTCCGCACGACGACAGTCTCCCCATAACGAGAAAACCGCGCCGAAGCGCGGTTTTGTGGGGCCTTTCACTGGCCGGCACCCCTTCCTTGGGGCGTATCTTCAGGCTAAACCTTACTTGGCCTCGGCGGCGGGAGCGGCCGGAGGAGCGGGCGGAGCATAAGGAGCGCCATAAGGAGCACCGTAGGGGGCGCCCCAAGCACCATAGGGGGCATAGCCATAGGGGCCGCCCCAGTAGGGGGCATAGCCATAGTAGTCACGATAGCGGTTATAACCACGACCCCAACCACGTCCGCCACCGGACATGTTCATGTTGAAATCGCCATAGCCGTCCCCGAACATGTCGTTCCACCAATCGTTGGAGTTGTTGCCCCAACCATTGTTGTTACCCCATGGGCCCCACCAGGCGGAGGCGGAGGCGGAGGCACCCAAAAGGGCAGCGATGGCAGCGGCGATAGCAAGCTTTTTCATTCGGATTCTCCTATATCTTTCAGGGTTCTGTTCAGCAAGCGAGGCACTCTGTGTGCCTACGGCGCCTATAATATTAGCATTTGATTATTTTCAAAATCGGATTTTTTTATCACCTCCCGTATTTTCATAGACAAAATCGAAAAAAGGTCCCGGCTAGGTCAGGCAAGACCCTCCAGGCCCCGCAGCCTTCTGGCCACTTGCGTCAGATCCCGCCAAACCAAGGCCTTCTGTTCTGGGGAGCGCAAGAGATATGAGGGGTGAAAGGTCACCATCAAGGGTATAGCGTCGGGTCCGTAGTTGAACCAGCGTCCGCGCAGCCGACCCACGGCCTCGCCAGTCGCGAGCAGGTTCTGGGCAGAGACGCGCCCCAAGGAGAGGATGACCCGCGGTTGGACCCCGGCGATTTGGCGTGTCAGGTAGGCGCGGCAGGCCGCCGCCTCCTCGGGCTTGGGATCGCGATTACCGGGCGGACGGCACTTGAGGATGTTGGCGATATAGACCTGGCCACGCTCCAGGCCAATGGCGGCCAGCATGCGGTTCAGGAGTTGACCGGCGCGGCCAACGAAGGGCTCGCCCAGACGGTCCTCGTCGGCACCGGGGGCCTCGCCAATCAGCATCAGATCAGCATCACGCCGTCCCACCCCAAAAACGGTTTGGGTACGGGTTTCGCACAGACTACAGGCCCTGCAGGCCGCAACGCTGGCCTGCAGGTCATCCCAATCCAGGGCCTCGCTGGCACCGCATTCGGCGACGGGCGCGGTGGCTGACGGCGGCGTGGACAAAACCTGGGACACCTCCAACCTGGGGATCGGAGAGGGGGGGGCGTGGGGGGCCAACGTCAGTGCGCCCCCCGCGCTTGCCCCTTGTCCTGGCTGTTCATCCTGATTCCCGCCGCCAGCGGCCAGCGATCGCCAAAGCTGGATACCCATGGCATCCAGATACAGTTGACGCCGGATCAGGTCCATGACTCCACTCAGACGTCAGCGGCCTGGGGATGGGCGCGTTGCAGAGGCTTCAGCACCTTGTTACAGGCGTTGATGTAGGCCTTGGCGGAGGCGATGATAATATCCGTGTCCGCCCCCTGGCCATTGACGACGCGCCCGCCCTTTTCCAGCCGCACCGTGACCTCGCCCTGGGCATCGGTGCCGCTGGTGATATTGTTGACCGAATAGAGCCGCAGCACGGTGCCAGAGTTGACGATAGACTCAATGGCCTTGAAGGTGGCATCCACAGGGCCGCCACCAATGGCTACGCCGGGCTCCTCCTGACCGTCCACCAGCAGCACCACCTCGGCCCGGGGGGTCTCGCCAGTCTCAGAGCAGACCTTCATGGACACCAGCTTGACGCGCTCGTTGGTGGCGTCGAGATTGGCGTCGGTGACCAGGGTCTGGAGGTCCTCATCAAAGATTTCGTGCTTTTTATCCGCCAACTCCTTGAAGCGGGCAAAGGCGGCGTTGAGTTCCTCCTCGGAGTCGAAGCTGATGCCCAGTTCCCTGAGGCGACTCTTAAAGGCGTTACGGCCGGAGTGCTTGCCCAGAACCATGCGGTTCTCGGTCCAGCCCACATCCTCGGCGCGCATGATCTCGTAGGTCTCACGATGCTTGAGGACCCCGTCCTGGTGGATGCCGGACTCATGCGCGAAGGCATTGGCACCCACCACGGCCTTGTTAGGCTGCACCGGGAAACCGGTGATGCCGGACACCAGCCGGGAGCAGTGCACGATCTGGGTGGTGTCGAGGCGGGTGTCGCAGGCGAAGTGATCCTGACGGGTGCGCACGGCCATGACGATCTCCTCGAGGGCGGCATTGCCGGCCCGCTCGCCAAGACCATTGATGGTGCACTCCACCTGGCGGGCGCCATTGCGGACCGCCGCCAGGGAATTGGCGACGGCCAGGCCGAGGTCGTTGTGGCAATGGACGGAAAAAATCGCCTTGTCGGCATTGGGTACCCGCTCCAGCAAATTGCGGATGAGATCACCAAACTGATAAGGCACGCTATAGCCCACGGTGTCCGGAATATTGACCGTACGCGCGCCGGCGCCGATCACCGCCTCCAGCACCCGGCAGAGGAAATCCAGTTCAGAGCGACCCGCATCCTCTGGGGAGAATTCCACATCGTCGGTAAAACGACGGGCCCGCTTGACGGCATGAACGGCCTGCTCGACCACCTGGTCTGGCGACATGCGCAGTTTTCGCTCCATGTGGATGGGCGAGGTTGCGATGAAGGTATGGATACGCGCCGATTTGGCGCCGGCAAGGGCCTCGCCCGCGGTGTCGATATCGCGATCCATGGCGCGGGCCAGGCCGCAGACGGTACTGTCCTTGATGACGGCGGCCACCGCCTTGACGGCCTCGAAGTCGCCAGGACTGGCGATAGGAAAACCCGCCTCAATCACATCCACCCGGAGCTTTTCCAGGGCCTTGGCAATGCGAACCTTTTCCTCCTTGGTCATGGACGCGCCCGGGCTCTGCTCGCCGTCCCGGAGGGTGGTATCGAAGATGATGAGATGATCTTTGCTCATGGCTCGCTCCCGCCGCGCCGCCACTGGAAATACTGGGTCGGCGCTCTCAATGAAATTGGGTCTGAATGACGCGTATTCTTGGGACCCCCGCCGGGGTCAGTTGGTATTGTCTGCCCCTCAGGGCAGCAGCGGGCGCGCAAGCATAAGGGGCCGAAGCTGGAACCCGGCCAAAAGAGCGGTCGCCGAAAGGCGCAATAGGTACCTGGAAGTCATTCTCGATCGCATCGGTGTTCTTCTCTGAATCTGGAATATAGGGCAAGCGACACCGGATGCCAAGAGGCCCATTGGACATGGCAGGATTCGGGTTGTAAGGAAAACGGATCGTATTCATATAGAATGAGTTGATAAACCCGATGCATTGACAGGGCCCGGCGTCCGCCGGAAACGTCATCCTCACCTTTCGGACGGCATGCTCGATGGAGTACAAAGACTATTACAAGACCCTTGGGGTCCCCCGCGACGCCACCAAGGAGGCTATCAAACAGGCCTACCGCAAGCTGGCCCGCAAGTATCACCCGGACGTCAGCAAGGAGCCGAACGCGGAGGCGCGCTTCAAGGAGATCAACGAGGCCAATGAGGTCCTCAAGGACCCGGCCAAGCGGGCGGCCTACGACGATCTTGGCAATCAATGGCGTGCAGGCCAGGAGTTCCGGCCACCACCTGGCCGGGGCGGCTTCCACCGCGAATTTCATTTCAACACGGGCGGCCCTGGTGACGCGGGCGGTTTCAGTGACTTCTTCTCCAGCCTCTTTGGCGCTGGGCTCGGCGGCTTTGGGGGCGCCAGTGCGGGCCAGACCGGACCCGGTGCCGGCGCGCGCCGCGAGGAGATGTTCCGACAACGCGGCCAGGACCAAACGGCCCATGTCGAGATCAGTCTGGAGGAGGCCTATTCCGGTAGTACCCGCGAGTTGCGCCTGGAAACCCCGGTCCAAGATGGCCAAGGCTATATCAGCACCCAGTCACGCACCCTTAAGGTCCGCATTCCCCCTGGCGTCAGCCAGGGACGGCAAATTCGCCTCGCCGGTCAAGGCCAACCCGGCTTTGGCGGCGGCCCCGCAGGGGATCTTTACCTGGAGGTCAAGCTCAAGCCCCACCGCCTTTTTCAAGCCGATGGCCGCGATATCCTTCTCCACCTGCCTATTGCCCCCTGGGAAGCCGCCTTGGGGGCCAACATCGAGGTACCGACTCTAGGCGGCGTCGTCAGCCTCAAGATCCCGGCAGCTAGTCAAACGGGCAAGCGTATGCGCCTCAAAGGACGCGGCCTGCCTGGCGAGCCCCCAGGCGACCAGCATGTGATTCTTGAAATCGTTACCCCACCCGCGGATACGCCAGAGGCCAAGGCCCTCTATCAGCGCATGGCCGACACCCTGGCCTTCGACCCCCGCGCCCGGCTCGGAGGCTGATGCCATGGATAAGTCCCACAACATCATCCAGGGGGAGATCCTCGACGAAAGACTGGCCTACGCCCTTGAGGATCTGACCGAACTCTGCGGCATCAGCGGGGAACTCTTGGGCCTGCTGGTCGGAGAGGGCCTGTTGACCCCTCGAGGGGAATCCCCCATCGACTGGCGCTTCGATGGCCTCCAGGTGCACCGTGTCCGCCGCGCACTGCGGCTCAGCCACGACCTTGAGCTCGATTGGCCCGCCACTGCCCTCACCCTGGATCTGCTCGACGAGATCGACAGGCTGCGCCAGCGCCTCCTGGCCCTGGAGTTACAACTGGCGCGGCGGGATTAGCCGCTCATCCCACCTAGACACCTGACTTTGGGTCTTCCATCCCATCCCCCATCAGACCCGGTTAAGGCTTTTTGAAGAGGACCCGCGCGGTTGCGCGCTGGCCCTCGCAAGGCCCCGGGGCACCGGGGCACCGGCAACGGCGGGGCAATATTCGGCTGGTACCGGGTGTCCCGGCATGTTACGGTGACCTGCATCGAAATGCCGAGGCATGGCTTTGCGCACTGACTTGTGGGTTGGGATTCACGACCCACAAGGGGCCGCCGTGCTAGGCGCCACCAGGGAAATCGCATGCAAATACGGGTTGGATACGAGCTGATTTACGAGTGTCCCCGACCGACACCCATGATGTTGACGCTGAATATCCATTTCAGCCGCGCCTCCGATGTGGTCGTTGCCGATCACATCATCACCAACCCGCCCCGGCCCATCAGTGCCTACCGTGACGGTTTCGGCAATTGGTGCAGTCGCATTGTCGCGCCGGCGGGGCAGATCCGCATCTCCACGGACGCCTTGGTCAACGATAACGGCTTACCCGATGAGGTCCATCCCTATCTGGCGCAACACGCCGTAGAGGATTTACCGGCGGACACCCTGGTGTATCTGTTGGGCAGCCGCTATTGCGAGACGGACTGCCTCTCCGAAACCGCCTGGTCGCTCTTCGGACAGTCCCCCCCCGGATGGCCGCGCGTGCAGGCCATCTGCGACTTTGTCCACGGTCATATCACCTTCGGCTATCAACATGCCCGGGCGACCAAGACGGCCCTCGAGGCTTTCCAGGAGCGTACCGGTGTCTGCCGTGACTTCACCCATCTGGCGATTGCCTTTTGTCGCGCCATGAACATTCCCGCGCGTTATTGCACCGGCTATCTGGGCGACATTGGGATTCCCGTCACGGGCCCGATGGATTTCTCGGCTTGGTTCGAGGCCTACCTGGGTGGACGCTGGTGCACCTTTGATCCGCGCAACAATGTCCCCCGTATCGGGCGGGTGCTGATCGCCCAGGGCCGGGATGCGGCGGATGTGCCGATCAGTCACACCTTTGGTCCCAATGAGCTGAAGAGCTTCAGGGTGTGGTCGGATGAGGTGTTCGGGCAGCCCCAAAACTGAAGCGAGTGGTGATGATGGTTCCCATGCCAGGCAAGCAACCCATCGCACTACTCGAAGCCGACGAGCCCGCCCCCTGCGAGGTCGTTAATCACCACGGCAGCGGCATGGCTCTGCTCCTCTGCGATCACGCCGCCAATCGGGTCCCGCGCCAACTTGGCTCGCTGGGCCTGGCGGCCACCCAGTTGGCAGATCATATCGCCTGGGATCCCGGTGCGGCCGAGGTAGCAAGGCGCCTATCGGTCCATCTCGATGCCCCCTTGGTCTTGAGCGGCTACTCCCGCCTGGTCATCGACTGCAACCGGCCCCTCGGCCACCCCCAATCCATCCCCGAGCAGAGTGCCGGCGTGCCCATTCCTGGCAATCTCGGTCTCTCCGTCGCGCAACGCGCTAACCGCGCCGAGGCCCTGTTCCGGCCTTATCACGACGCCATCGCCGGACTGCTCGCTGAACGCCGCCGGCGGCCGACGCTGCTGCTGAGTATCCACAGCTTCACGCCCGTGTTGAATAGCCAGAAACGCCCTTGGCAGGTAGGCATCTCTCACTGGCAGGATCCAAGGCTCGCCGAGCTCCTTATCCAGGCCCTCGCCCGAGATCCGGATCTGACGGTGGGGGATAACGAACCCTATCCGATCGAGACCAGCACCGACTTTACCCTCATCCACCACCTGGAGAACCACAATTTGACGGGTGTCATGATCGAGATTCGCCAAGACGAGATTCGCAATCTGGCGGACGCCACGCACTGGGCCACGCGCCTCGCCGAGGTCTATCGGCTGATCGAGGATATGGCCAGGGGCTTAGTGGATCTGACACGGGGGCCTGATTGACACTTCTGAAGCGACCGGACTGATCCAATGTCAGGGCCGCTCAGGGGCAGTAACACTGGGGCAAAAGCTGTCAAACCCCTAGACCCAGCCAGTCGGACGGGGTAAAAAGGGCCAGGAGCGAGCTACGTTGCCAATTTTACGAGAACGACATGTGACCAATCCCGCGATCCTGGGCCAACTCAGCGACATCCAGACCATGATGGCAGACCTCCTGCGCAGCCTGCCAGCCACCGAGGCTAACCGGCGTTTCCACCCCCGGCTGGCGCCCCTGGCCTGGTATCTCGGGCGCAGTGTCTTTCGCGAGCTCCATTGGTTGCGCGAGGTTCTGGTGGGAGACGCAGACCTGGCGGAGCGGGTTCGTACCCTCTTCGTTACCCAGGAAGAAGACGCACCCGGCGGACGGCTGCCACCGCGGGACCACCTGCTGGCCTGGGCGGAGGAGTTGCAGGGGGAGCATCTGCGTAGGCTGGCGACCCCCGGGGCCTTACCGGAGAGCCCCTGGCTCCGGGAGGACCGCCTGCCTTGGTTCCTGCTCCAGGAAGCGGCAAGGGACTATGAGGCCATGCTGTGGGTCCTGCTCGCCCGCCGCCTGTCACTGTGCGAGGCGCCCCCCGGCGGCGAACCACTGCTTGCTCGCCCGCCCGCCACCGAGATGGCTGAGATTACTCAGGGCCATTACCGGATCGGTTCCCGCGACGAGGCCTTCGCCTATGACAATGAACTCCCGCCCCAGGCGGTGGAGCTATCCAGCTTCCGTATCGCCCGCCTACCCGTTGCCAATGCCGAATACCTGGCATTCATGGCGGATGGCGGCTACGCCCGTCCCGACCTCTGGGATCCGGAGGGACAGGCCTGGCTCATCGCCAGCCAGGCCAACTCCCCCTGGCACTGGCGCCAGGACGGCCAGGACCGCTGGTATGGCCTGGGCCTCAACGGGGTGCGCCCTCTCAACGCCGAGGAGCCGATCGCCGGCCTCAATCGCCATGAGGCCAGAGCCTATGCCGCCTGGGTGGCGGGCTTGGGGGGCACCTACGCGGGGGCCGTGCTCCAACATGAATATCAGTGGGAGATCGCCGCCCGCGCTGGCCACCTCCAGGGCACGGGCCTGGTCTGGGAATGGTGCGCTAATCCCTGCCACCCCTATCCGGATTTTTCCCCCTTCCCGGACCCCTCAACCTCCCAACCCGCCTTCGCGGCCCTTCAAGGCGTCTTGCGTGGCGCCAGTCTTTACACTCAACGCTGTCTGCGCCGGGCCAGCTTCCGTCAACTTTCCGACCCAGCTGACCGTTTCCGGGTCTCTGGCTTGCGTCTGGTCTTCCCTCCCACCTAGGCTTGACCGTATTTCGTGGTCATAGTGATCCCAGGCTCTCTATGCTGCGCTGCAATACAATGGATTTATATAATTAGTTTTTTAAATAAATCATCAAGGTGTAAATTAGAAATGGATTTTCACAGCGCTGGGATTCGCGCCCTGTTCGCCGGTGTCTCCGCCGAGCCAACCCACAGGACGGCGCCTACCCAGTAGTGCCCCGCCAGCAACCATTCCTCATTGCCTCTCCTCCCAGAGGCCGACATCAAAGGTGGCCAACAATGGTGTCTATTTTCGTTGCCGTGGCCTTCATGAGTACCCTGGGCCTGATGTTGGCCTCCATCTTGGTGGTGGCCAATAAGCACCTCTTTGTCTTCGAGGACCCCCGTATCGACCAGGTCGAGGAACTCTTGCCCCATGCCAACTGCGGTGCCTGTGGTACTGCGGGCTGCCGTCCCTTCGCCGAACTCCTGGTCAAGCGGGAGATCGAGCCGGGTAAGTGCACGGTCAACTCCAAGGACATGAACCAGGTCATCGCCAACTTCCTGGGCGTCGAAATGGGCCTCCAGGAGAAACAGGTCGCCCGCTTGGCCTGCGCCGGGGGCACCCACGTCGCCTACATCCGTGCCTCCTACGGTGGCATCAATTCCTGCCGGGCCGCGGCCATGGTCTCCGGGGGTGGCAAGGGCTGTGCCTGGGGCTGCCTGGGTATGGGTGACTGCGAGCAAGTCTGTGACTTCAAAGCCATTCACATGAACCGCTATGGCCTGCCAATCGTCAGCGAATCCGATTGCACGGCCTGCAGTGATTGCGTCGAGGTCTGCCCCAAGGACCTCTTCAGCCTGCAACCCGTCAGCCACCAGCTCTGGGTCGCCTGCAAAAACCGGGAATTCGGGGATGAGGCCGAGGCCGAATGCAGCGTCATCTGCACCGCTTGCGGCCGCTGCGCCCAGGACTCACCCGAGGGTCTGATCGAAATCCGCGATAACCTGGCGGTCATCGATTACACCAAAAACAGCCTTGCCTCCCGCGTCGCCATCGAGCGCTGCCCCACCGGCGCCATCGTCTGGCTGGAAAAGGGTGGCCAGATCGAGAAGGGCAAAGACGCGCGCAAGGTGATCCGCAAGGAGGCCCTCAAGTCCGTTAACGCCAAGCCGCTGCCCGTGGTCCGGGCCTAACGGCCGTTCACCCCGAATTTAAACCTTTCCAGTGCCCAAAACGACAAGAATCCGGATCACCCGCGCCGTCCAGTGCCGGGACTCACTCCTACCAGACCGCTGAGAAGAACATGGCCATATTCGGAAAAAAAGACGAGAAGCCCTACAAGTATCCCGGCGTCCGCCAGGCGATGGACGGCAACAGCGCCGTCATCCTCTGCGAGCGCGAGGCCTCGGACGCCGCCGGTGCCTACCCCATCACCCCCTCCACCCAGATGGGCGAGTATTGGGCCGAGGAGGTAGCCAAGGGCCACCTCAACATCTCCGGCAAGCCCCTCATCTTCGTCGAACCCGAGTCCGAGCATGCCGCCGCGGCCGTCACCGCCGGTATGTCCATGACCGGACTGCGCGCCACCAACTTCTCCTCGGCCCAGGGCGTGGCCTTCATGCACGAATCCCTGTACGGCGCCGTCGGCAAGCGCCTGCCCTACGTGCTCAACATGGGTTGTCGCGCCATCACCAAGGCCAGCCTCAATGTCCACTGCGCCCACGACGACTATCACTGCATCGATGACACCGGCTTCTTCCAGGTGTTCGGCAAGAACACCCAGGAGGCGGCGGATCTCAATCTCATCGCCCGCAAGGTTGCGGAACTCTCCCTGACCCCGGCGGTAGTAGCCCAGGACGGCTTCCTCACCACCCACCTGATCGAACCCCTGATGGTCCCCGAGCGGGCCCTGGTGGCGGAGTTCCTCGGCCGACCCGCTGACATCATCCCCTGCCCGACCCCGGCCCAGAAGCTGGTCTATGGCGAGACCCGTCGCCGGGTACCCGAGGTCTGGGATGTGGACAAGCCCATGGTATCGGGCCCGGTTCAGAATCAAGACGCCTACATGCAGGCAGTCGCCGCCCAAAGGCCCTATTTTTTCCAGCATATCGCCACCCTCACCGACCAGGTGATGGATGAGTACTATGCCCTCACCGGTCGCCGTTACCGCCGCGTCCGGGGCTACAAGATGGATGACGCCGAATACGTCATTCTGGGTCAGGGCAGCATGATCCTCCAGGCTGAGGCCGTGGCCGACTACCTGCGCGAGACCCGCAAGCTCAAGGTGGGCGTGGTCAATCTCACCATGTATCGCCCCTTCCCCGGTGACCTCCTCGGCGCCCTCCTCAAGGGCCGAGCTGGCGTGGCCGTGCTGGAAAGAACCGACCAGCCCCTGGCGGAAGACCTGCCGATCATGCGCGAGGTCCGGGCGGCCCTCACCAAGTGCCTGGAAAATGGCACTATCGGCCGCGATGAACGCCTGCCCTTCCCCGGCTACGCCACCTACAAGCCCGGTGACATGCCGCGCCTCTATTCCGGCTGCTACGGCCTGGGCTCCCGGGATCTCCAGCCGGAGGGCCTGATTGCCGCCATCGAGAACATGCTGCCCATGGGCCGCCGCCAGCGGTTCTTCTATCTGTCAATCGACTTCATGCGCGAGGCGACGGACCCCAAGGATGAGATCCGCCTCCAGGCCCTGAGCGAGGCCTATCCCGACGCGTTGAACCTGGCCCTCAAGGGCAGCGAGAACCCGAACCTGCTCCCCAAGGGCGCCATTACGGTGCGTCTGCACTCGGTGGGCGGCTGGGGCGCGGTGACCACGGGTAAGAACCTAGCCATGACCCTCTACGACCTGCTGGGCTTCGACATCCGCGCCAACCCCAAGTACGGTTCCGAGAAAAAGGGGCAGCCCACCACCTATTTCCTTTCCGCCGCCCCCGAGGCCATCCGCCTCAACTGCGAATACACCTATGTTGACGTGGTGATGTCGCCAGACCCCAATGTCTTTACCCATTCCAACCCCATCTCGGGCCTGAAGAAGGGTGGCGTCTTCATCATCCAGTCCAGCCTGGACACCGCGGAGGCGGTGTGGGCCACCTTCCCCGTCCAGGCGCGGCGCTTCATCATCGACAACGAAATCCAAGTCTTCTACGTCGATGGCTTCAAGATCGCCCGTGACGAGGCCTCCGACGTGGAACTCCAGTTCCGCATGCAGGGCAATGCCTTCCAGGGCGCCTTCTTCGCCGCCTCGCCGCTAATGGAGCGCGCCGGCCTTGACGAGAATAGCCTCTTCCAGGCCATCGAAGACCAGCTACGGTCAAAATTTGGCGGCAAGGGCGAGCGCGTGGTGCAGGACAACCTGCGGGTGGTGCGCCGCGGTTTCGACGAGATCGTGGAGATCAAGGACAAGCCCTTCTCCACCGGCCAACTCGTCCCTCACAAGACGCCCAAGTTGCCCATCATGCTCAGGCGGCTACCGGAGGGCGATGGCTTCATCTCCGACATCCACCGCTTCTGGCGGCAAACCGGTTACTTCTACGCCACCGGCCGCGGCAACAGCAACCTGGCGGACCCCTACCTAGCCCTGAGCCTGATGCCCGTCGCCACGGGGGTCTATCGGGACATGACCCAGATCCGCTTCGACTACCCCAAGTTCATCCCCGAGAATTGCACCGCCTGCGGCGGTTGCTTCGCCACCTGCCCGGACAGCGCCATCCCTGGCCTGGTGAATACCCTGGCGGAGGTCTTCAACACCGCCATCCAGCGCGTCGAGAAGGGCATGCCCACCCAGTACCTGCGCCGCGAGACCCGCAAGGTCGAGAAGCGCCTGCGGGAATTGCTGGAAGGGGCGGGCGAGAGCGCCAGCACCCATCTCCTGCTCGACCAGGCGGTCCTGGAGACCCTGGCCGCCTCCGAGCTGGAGGGTGAGCAAAAAGCAGCCCTGGAAAAGGAGATGGGGCTCTTCCTGACGGCCATGGCCGACTTTCAGCTTGCCGTCACCAAGCCCTACTGGACTAACCGCGAAAAGAAGGAAAAGGGCAGCGGCGGCCTCTTCAGCATCACCATCAATCCCTACACCTGCAAGGGCTGCATGGAGTGTATCGAGGTCTGCGAGGACGGCGCCCTGGTGGCCGAACCCCAAACCGAACAGGCGATCGCCGAGATGCAGGCCCGGTGGGGCTTCTGGCTCAACCTGCCGACCACCCATCCCGACTTCATCCGCATCGACAACCTCAACGAGAAGGTCGGTGCCCTGGAGACCCTACTCCTCGACAAGAGCAATTATCAATCCATGGTCTCCGGCGACGGCGCCTGCATGGGCTGCGGCGAGAAGACGGTCATCCACCTCTTCACCGGCACCGTCACCGCCCTGATGCAGCCGCGCATCAAGCAGCACCTGGCGGAGCTCGACGACCTCATCAACCGGCTGGAGACCCATGTCCGGCTCAAGCTGGCGTCCTGCCTGGACCTCACCAACACCGCCGCCATCGCCAAGGTGCTGGATGACAACCACGACAAGGACATCACCCTCGGCGACCTCTCCGCACAGCTCGATCAGGGCCACAAGGCCCACCCCGTCGATCCCGAGTGGCTCGGTTGGGTAACCCGGCTGCTGGGCCAGTTGCGCGACCTCAAGGGCCGCTACACCGACGCCCAGCCTCGCGCGGAGATGGGCGTGATCAACTCCACGGGCTGTACCTCGGTCTGGGGTTCGACCTACCCCTACAATCCCTACCCCTTCCCCTGGACCAGCCACCTCTTCCAGGATTCACCCTCGGTCGCCATGGGCATCTTTGAGGGCCATATGGGCAAGATGGCCGAAGGCTTCAAGGCGCTGCGGATGGCCCGGATCGAGCTTGACAAGGGCTACAAGGCCACCGAGCACCAGGCCTTCCTGACCTATTTCAACTGGAAGGATTTCACCGAGGAGGAGTGGCGCCTTTGCCCCCCCGTGGTGAGCATCGGCGGCGACGGCGCCATGTACGACATCGGCTTCCAGAACCTGTCCCGCGCCCTCATGTCCGGCATGCCCATCAAGGTCCTGGTCCTCGACACCCAGGCCTATTCCAACACGGGCGGTCAATCCTGTACCTCCGGCTTCATTGGCCAGGTAGCGGACATGGCCCCTTACGGCAAGGTCTGGAAGGGCAAAACCGAGATCCGCAAGGAAATGGGCCTCATTGGCATGGCCCATCGCACCAGCTTCGTACTCCAGGGTTCCATCTCCCACCTCAGCCATCTACTGGAGGGCTACATCGACGGCCTCAACAGCCACCGCCCGGCCCTGTTCAATATCTACGCGGTCTGCCAGCCGGAGCACGGTGTCCCCGACGACAGCTCCGAGCACCAAAGCCGCCTGGCGGTGGAGTCCCGGGCCTATCCCCTCTTCCGCTACGACCCGGATGCGGGCACCACCTTCGAGGAGTGCTGTTCCATCGAGGGCAACCCTAACCTTGAGGACGACTGGATCTCCTGGGCCGTCCAATACCAGGACGAGGCCGGCAAGGAACTGCACATGGAAGTACCCATGACCTTCGCCGACTTTGCCATGACCGAGGGCCGCTTCCGTAAGCACTTCCGCAAGGCCCCACCGGAGACCTGGAACGACGCCATGGTGCCTCTGCATGAGTTCCTGGATTTGGACGCCGAGGAGCGGGAGGACAAATTCCCCTTCATCTGGGGCGTGGACGGCAAGAATCGCCTGATGCGCGCCCTGGTGTCCCAGGAGCTAGTCCTCTCCTGCGAGGAGCGGCGTGGCTTCTGGCGGCAACTGCGCGGCCTGGTGGGGCTGGACCACACCTTCGACGAGGAGATGGTGCGCAATCAGGCCAAGGCCGAGATCGCCCAAAAGCTGACCTCCAGCCTGCTCGCCCTGGCCCTGGGAGGTACCGGGGCCGGGGTCCTGGCGGACTTAACCCCCAGCCACGGCGGCAACGGCACGGACGTGGCCCCCTCTGGCGCGCCTGGGGCGGCGGCTGGCTGGGAGCCGGTCTGGATCGAAAGCCCCGAGTGCACGGCCTGCGACGAGTGCATGAACATCAACCCCAAGATGTTTGCCTACAACGCCCAGAAGCAGGCCATCGTACTGGACCCCAAGGCGGGCCCCTTCCGGGATATCGTTAAGGCGGCGGAGAAGTGTACCGCCAGTTGCATCCACCCCGGCACGCCCTTCAACCCGACGGAGAAGGATCTGGAGAAGCTCGTCGCCCGGGCGGCCAAATATCAATAGTCCGGTCTCATCCGGCCCGCCACGGCGGACCGGTCCCGGTATCCTTGTTGCGGAATCGGCATAAGGGTTAGCGAATCATGGGCCTCTTGAATCTCTTTAGCTCGCGCAAGACCTTCGACCACGGCATCCATCCCGTGGAGCATAAGGAGCAGACCGCGGACAAGCCCATCCGGCGCCTGTCCTTCGCCCCGGAACTGGTGCTGCCTCTGTCCCAGCACCGGGGGGCGCCCTCCCGACCCATCGTCAAGGCCGGCCAGGAAGTGGTACGCGGCGAACCCATTGCCGAGGCCGATGGCTTCTTCTCTGTGCCCATCCATGCCCCCGCCGATGGCGTCATCCGCGCCATCGACCTGGCGCCCACGGCGGAAGGGCCACGGATTCCCGCCATCTTTCTCAAGGTGCATCGTGCCTCGAACCAGGAAATCCTCTACGACATGCCCCGCCACCTGTCGGTGCTGACGCCAGACGAACTCATCGATGCCGTCCGCTCCTCCGGGCTGGTGGGCCTGGGCGGCGCAGCCTTCCCGAGCCACGTCAAGATGAAGCCCCCCGCGGGGCGCAAAATCGAGACGCTGGTGGTGAACGGCTGTGAGTGCGAGCCCTATCTCACCTGCGACCACCGGGTCATGCTGGAGCAGCCGGACAGCATCATGGCGGGCATCCGTATCGCCATGCGGGCGACCGGGGCGACCCGGGCCGTGATCGGGGTCGAGGACAATAAACCCGACGCCATGGCCAAGCTGCGGGAACACCTGCCCCTGGATCTCCAGGTCACGGTCGAGGCGGTCGAGACCAAATACCCCCAGGGCGCCGAAAAGATCCTGATCAAAAGCCTCTTTGGCCGGGAGGTGCCGGCGGGGGGCTTACCGGCGGATCTGGGCATCGCCGTTTACAATGTTGGCACCCTGGCCCAGATGGGCGACCTCCTGCCGCTCAGCCGCGGCCTCATCGAGCGCGTGGTGACCGTGAGCGGCCCGGGCGTCCTCAAGCCGGGCAATTACCGGGTGCCCATCGGCACCCCCCTGCGTTTCCTGCTCGAACAAACCAAGATGACCGACCAGGCCCACGAGGTCATCCTCGGCGGCCCCATGATGGGCATGTCGGTGGCCTCCCTGGGGGTGCCGGTGACCAAGGCCGTCTCCGGCGTCGTGGTCCTGGATGTCGAACATCCTGATTTGGCCCACCGCCAGGTCCTGCCCTGCATCCGCTGCTCGGCTTGCCTGGAGGCCTGCCCGGTTAACCTGAATCCTTCCATGTTGGGTCAACTGGCCCAGCACCGGGACTACGACCGCATGGCCAGGGAGTATTTTCTGGATCAGTGTTTCGAATGTGGCTGCTGCGCCTACGTCTGCCCTTCTAACATCCCCCTGACCCAGTACTTCCGTATTGCCAAGGCCATCAACCGCGACCAAAAGAAGAAAGTTCATTGAGCGCCCACCATGCCCAGACTCATCGAGATTCGCACCTCCCCGCACCTGAAGCAGGCCATGACCGTGCCGCAAATCATGCGCACCGTGGTCATGGCCCTGTTACCCATCTGCGCCTACGCCATCTTTCAGTTTGGGCTCAGCGTCCTGCTCCTGCTGGTCACCACTACGGGCGTGGCCATGGCCACCGAATATCTGTTCGCGCGCCTCTCCGACCGGGGCAATAGCCTGGGGGACTGGAGCGTGGTCATCACAGGCCTGCTCCTTGGCCTGACACTCCCCCCGGGCTTTCCCCTTTGGATGGCGGCGGTGGCGGCTTTTGTCGGCGTGGGTTTAGGCAAGGCCCTGTTTGGAGGTCTCGGCTTCAATGTCATGAACGCGGCCCTGGTGGGTCGTGCCTTCGCCCAGGCATCCTTCCCGGTAGCTATCACCACCTGGACCCCTAGCCTCGCCCCTGGCCGGTTCCTGGAGCTCATCCCCTCGACCCTGACTCCTCCCCTGATGAAGCCCATCCCGGTCATGGACTGGCTTGCGGGTCTGGGCATCGATGGCTTTACTGGCGCCACCCCCATGGCCCTGCAGAAGTTCCAGCAAATCGAGGCCAATTCCTGGGACCTTTTCCTCGGCCTGGTCCCAGGCTCGGCGGGGGAAACCTCCGCTGCCCTCATCCTGGTTTGCGGCCTCTATCTCGCCTACCAGCGCATGTTGGATTGGCGGATCCCCCTGGGCGTCATGGCGGGAGCCGTCCTCATCGCCCTGCCCCTCTGGCTCTATGATGGCCACCTCTATCCGACACCCTGGTTCGTTCTCTTTTCCGGCGGCCTCATGCTGGGGGCCTGGTTCATGGCCAGCGACATGGTCGGATCACCGGAGACCCCTTGGGGCGCCCTCCTCTACGGCCTCTTCATCGGCGCTCTCACCGTCGTCATCCGCCTCTTCGGCGGCCTCACCGAGGGCATCATGTACGCCATCCTGGTCGCCAACGCCGCCGCGCCCCTGATTGCCGCCGCGACCCAGCCGCGGGTCTATGGCGCCAAAAAGGAGGGCCGGTCATGACGGCATCCGTACAGGTTCCCGCTCAGGACCTGACCCCGCCAGAGGCCCCGGCCGAACCCGATCAGGGCCCGATGGCCGACCTCAAGGTCCACGCCCCGGCCACCCCCAGCCTGGCCATGCTGACCACCTTGGGTCTCATCGCCATGATCTCCGGTTTGCTGGTGGCAACGGCTTACGAGATCACCGCACCCATCATCGCCGAGCAGGAGCGGCTCGCGATCGAGGCAGCCGTGCTGCGCGTCCTCCCCGGGGCCATTGCCAAGCGCGACTTCGCCATCGGGGCGGACGGGAGCCTGACCCCCGCCCCGACCGACTCGGCCCGGGGCAGCGGCGGCCTCATCTTTGCCGGTTACGACGCCGCAGGCCAACTCCAGGGCCTGGCCATCACCGGCGTCGCCAAAGGCTATGCCGGCCCCGTGGAGGTCATGTTCGCCTATGACCCGCAGCGCCAGGCCATCGTGCGCAGTAAGGTGCTCAGGTCCACCGAGACACCGGGCTTCGGGGACAAGCTCGACACGGACCCGACCTTTTTGAAAAATCTCGAGGCCCTGGACGCCCAGCTCAACGCCGAGGGCACCGCCCTGGCCAATCCCATCGTCACCGTCAAGAACGGCACCAAGACCCATTCCTGGCAGATCGACGCCATCACCGGCGCCACCATCTCCTCGCGGGCCATGGGCAAAGCGGCGAACCAGGCGGCCCAGCGCGCCGCCCCCGCCATTCAGCGCGGTCTGGCGCTGCTGTCCCAACCGCAGTAACCGGGAGGCATGCAAGATGACTGATTCCCCCCCCAAGACCCCGAGCGCCCCGGCACCCGCCGATCCCTTCAACCGCCAGGAGGTCCTGACCGCGGATACCTTTCTGCGGGGCCTCTGGGTAGAGAACCCGGTCTTCGTCATGCTGCTCGGCATGTGCCCGACCCTGGCGGTGACCAACTCCGCCATCAATGCCATCGGCATGGGCCTGGCGACAACCTTCGTCCTGCTCGGCTCTGGGGCCCTGGTCTCCCTGCTGCGCCACTGGATACCCAAGCAAGTGCGCATCGCCAGTTACATCGTCATCATCGCCACCTTCGTCACCGTGGTCGATTACGCCATCCACGCCATCAGCCTGGAGCTTTACGCCTCCCTCGGCGCCTTCATCCAGCTCATCGTCGTCAACTGCATCATCCTGGGTCGTGCCGAGGCCTATGCCTCCAAGCAGCGGCTGTTGCCAACCCTGGTCAATAGCTTGGGGATGGGTGTGGGTTTCACCCTGGCCCTCCTCAGCCTGGGCTCGGTCCGGGAGATCTTGGGCAATGGCACCCTCCTCGGCTATTCCCTCTTTGGCGAGGGCTTCCAGCCCTGGCTGGTAATGGTACTGCCACCCGGCGGCTTCTTCGTCCTCGGGGCCTGGCTGCTGCTCTTTGCCTGGCTCAAACAGCGCCGTGAACGGCGTATCCTGGAACAAGCCGGAGCCACCGCCCATGGCTAACGAGTCCCTGCCCCTCATCTTCCTGAACGCCGCAGTGGTCAACAACTTCGTGCTGGCCCTCTTCCTCGGCATCTGCCCCTTCCTTGGCACCTCCGCCAAGAAGGAGACCGCCTGGAACATGGGCCTGGCCACCACCTTCGTCATGGTCGTCAGCTCAGTCAGCGCCTATGGCATCAACTGGCTCCTAGTCCAACTTGAACTCGAATTCCTACGTCTCATCTGCTACATCGCCATCATCGCCTCAGCGGTGCAATTGGTGGAGATGTTCGTCAAGAAATACAGCCCGGCCCTGTTCCGCTCCCTAGGCATCTTTCTGCCTCTCATCACCACTAACTGCGCCATCCTCGGCCTGGCTCTGTTCCAAACCGCCAAGGAGTACGACTTCGTCCAAAGCCTGGTTTACAGCCTGGGCGCCGGCACCGGCTTCATCCTGGCCCTGATGCTCATGGCCGGGCTGCGGGAAAGATTGGAACTGGCGCGAGTGCCGACGGTGAGCCAAGGCGCGGCCATGAGCCTCATGCTCGCCGGCCTCCTGTCCCTGGCCTTCATGGGCTTCGCGGGCCTCGGGGCGTCCCATGGCTAATGCCCTGATCGCCAGCCTTGTCATTTTCGCCGTACTAACCGGCTGGGGCTGGGTCCAGCAGCGTTATGCCACCTTCGCGCGCCAGAATCCCAAGCTCGGCCCCTTCCGCTCCCCGGACGGGAGTTGTGGCGGCGGTTGTGCCTGTAAGAACGGCCAATGCGCAACGCGATCGCGCTGATCCCTGGTTACAGGCCAAGGCGGCCGCGACGGGCGCTCCCGTCTCTGAACCAGGCAATCAATTCCCTTAGAGTAGTTTTCATAAAGTCCGCCCCCTCATAAGGCGGGGATCCAAACACTAGCACCTCACTGGAACCAGCAAGATGAGCGAACTCGACCCACCCCTCGGCCCCACGGTCGCGGCCCTGATCACCGATTCCAGACGCATCACCCCCCCTAAATCGGAGGAGGTGCGCCATCTCAGCCTGCGGGTCGCGGACCCGGCCTTCCAATTCGTCGAGGGACAGAGCATCGGCGTGGTCGTCCCGGGACCCCACCCCTTCGGCAATCCCTATCATGTGCGCCGCTACTCCATCGCCAATGCTCGTCCCCGGCCCCAGGACGAAACCGTAGACCTGGAGATCCTGGTACGCCGGTGCTTCTACATCGACGAAATCAGCGGCGAGCGCTTCCCTGGCATCGCCTCCAACTTTCTGTGCGATGCCAAGCCCGGCGACCCGGTCACCCTCACGGGTCCCTTTCGCAGCCCCTTCCAGATGCCCCCGGACAAGGACGCCAACCTGCTTATGATCGGCACCGGCACGGGCATCGCCCCCTTCCGCGCCTTCGCCCAGCTTATCTATGAGCGGCGCGGCGGGTGGGATGGTCAGGTCCGCCTCTTTTACGGCGGCCGCACCGGGCTCGATTTGGCTTATGCCAATGACGAGGCAACCGACCTGGCCGACTACTACGACCAGGCCAGCTTCAAGGCCTTCAAGTCCCTGGCCTCCCATACCCTGATGCGCTCCTCTGACGCCCTGGCACTCGGTATCCAGGCAAACGTTGGCGAGGTCTGGTCCCTCATTCAGGAGCCTAAAACCCACGTCTTTCTCGCTGGCCTCGGCAAGATCGCCCAGGTCTTCGACAGGATTATGGGCGAACGCGCCGGTTCCCCCGAGGCCTGGCACCGCATCAAGCAGAGGCTGATCCAGGAGAAACGCTGGTCGGAACTGATTTACTGAGGAACCCAGGCCCCGCCATCCATATCGGTCGGGGCCTGGGGGTCAAACAAGCATCGCCTATTGGCCGTTAGCCGTGTCTCCCATCTGGATCACGATCTTCTGATAGAGCCCGCGAAAGGAAGTGACCTTTTCATAGGAGGCGACAGCAGTACCCTTGGGCAACATATCCCTGATCTCTGCCTTCCAGAGATCCAAGGCAAAGGGTTCTAGGGTGGCAAGGATCATCTTCATAACCAGGCGCAGCGGATGGCCCGACTCTGGGGCATGGTAATCAATGATGACGACCTTGCCTCCCGGTCGGGTCACGCGTAGGGCCTCGGCCAGGGTGGCCCGCCGCACCTCCTCCGGCTGTTCGTGAAGCAGGAAGAAGAGCAGCGTCCTATCAAAGGACCCATCTTCAAAGTGCAGTGACCGCGAATCCTCTTGATGCAGATGAATCCGGGCATCTGGTGGCAACTTTCGGCGCAGATTGGCAAGCTGAATAGGGGCCACATCGATAACATCCAGCCGGTCCCGGGAGCCCAGGAGGCCGCCCACCCGTTGGGTGAGATCCCCATAAACGCAAGCCACCTGCAGGAGACGCTGCCCCTCATGCCCAGCGAGTTCCTGTAAAGCCTCGTCACACAGACGCGGGTAATTGCCCCAGAGGATCAGATTGACCAGCCACTCGCGTTCGAAGAGGAACACCGCCCGGGGGTGCAGGTATGCCCACCAATAGACGCGTTGGAGATAATCCGGAATAGGGGGTGCCGCGATCTCGCTCGAAAGGCCGTCAGGGGAGTAGGACATAGTTCTTCCTCAAGGGCAAAATGCCTGATTGGATGATCAGGGCCGAGGTTCGACAACTCGGAATGGGGCTTATGGGACAGGCCTTCCTTGACGGACACTAAGGTTAGACCGTCCCTGACCGATCTCGGCAAACGCAAAGCGGTGTCGCTGCCAGAACCCCGACTTCAGGGAACAAACAGCCTCATATCCCGCGCATCCCGGGTTGCAAGACGGGAAAGGGATCCACCGGTTCGACGAAGTAGCAGAGATGCGCCTTTCTTATACTTACTATTTATCTTGGCGGCCTTCGGTGTATACGTATTATTAGTTAAATGGCCCATAAATTACAAATATGTTACATAAAAAAATACTTCGCCCGCGATTCCCAAGGCGGTGGGCAGGATGAGCGGAGGTCAGCCTCGATTCACTATGAAAGCGGCAAGGCTGGATGGATTCGCCAATCCCGAAGCAGGCGCCGCAGACGCCTGGCCCCCAATCAGCCACCGAGTTGCCGGTACCGGAAACAGTCCAGGGTGTGGTCATTCACCATCCCAACCGCCTGCATCAGGGCCTGACAGATAGTGCTGCCGACGAAGCGAAAGCCGCGCCGCTTGAGTTCGCGGCTCATCAGGTCCGATGCCACTGTCTGGGAGGGGATCTGCGCCAAACGAGTCCAGGTATTGTGCCGGGGCACTTGGTCCACAAAGCTCCACAGCAGGTTAGCCAGGGTCTCGCCCTGCTCATACAGGTTCAACAAGGCACGGGCATTGCTCACCGTGGACTCCACCTTGAGCCGGTTGCGAACGATCCCCGGGTCCGCGAGGAGTTCCGCCACCCGGGCCTGGTCGAACCGGGCGATGGCCACGGGGTCGAAACCCAGAAAGGCGCGCCGATAACCCTCGCGTTTACGCAGGATCGTCAGCCAGGAGAGACCCGCTTGAGCGCCCTCCAGGGTCAACATCTCGAACAGGTGCCGCTCGTCCCGATTAGCTACGCCCCACTCACGGTCGTGATAGTCCACATAGAGGGGGTCAGCTCCACACCAGGCACAGCGCACCAGGCCATCGCCGCTCATTGGGGCAGCCGGTCCAGGATGCCAAATAGGGCGACCCTGAGTCGCTCATAGTCCTCGGGCGCAGCGGCCAGCATGCGCGCGGCAGTCTGAACATAGGGGCCGGGGACCAGTTCATCGGCACAAGCGGCGCAAATGCCTGCAACGCTCTCCGGGGTAGACTCCAAATGGAACTGGAGGCCCAGCACCCGCCCCTCGTACAGGAAGGCCTGCTGCTCACAGGAGGCGCTGCGGGCCAAATGGACCGCCCCCGCTGGTGGATCGAAGGTATCGCCGTGCCAATGAAACACTTGGAGCGAGGGGGGCAAAAAACCACTGACCGGCGAGGCCTGCCCGTCCGGGGTCAGGACGATAGGCATCCAGCCGATCTCCTGCTCGCGATGACGATAGACCCGTGCCCCCAAGGCCTCGGCGAGCAACTGGGCCCCGAGACAGACCCCTACCAGAGTCTTGCCCAGGGCAATACCCCGGCAGATTAGGTCCTTCTCCGCCGCAAGCCAGGGGTAGTAGACCTCGTCGCCCACTCCCATGGGCCCGCCCATAATCACCAGCCAATCGAAGTCCGCCGGCTCTGGCGGCGCCACCCCGTCATAAAGTGGGGTCACACGAAGTGAATGGCCATGGGCCGCGGCCCAGTCAGCAATGCTGAAGGGTCCCTCGAAAGGAACATGTTGCAGACAGTTGATCAGCATAGAGGGGCTCCTCGGGCGTCAGCGCCGACGCCCTTTTTAATTGGGGTGCGGCCAACCAAAATCCTACATGGTGAAATTTATCCTAAAATGAACAGTCATGCTGGCTAATGACATGTGACCTCCATGCTCACCAAAATCTTGAAAATGAGCGGATACCCCGGCTCCTTGCAGTGGCTGTCTATATGGGTCTTCTTGCCAGTCATGGGATTTTTATTGTTTGGACCAGCGGATAAGGACAACCTTGCCAACCTCTTGATATGGCTGGTGTGGTGGCCGCTGTTGTGCGTGATGTTCCTCATCGCTGGCAGGATTTGGTGCGGCGTCTGCCCCTTCTCCAAGATCAGCGACAGCCTGCAGCGCCTGGTGGGGTTGCGTCTGGCAGTTCCGGATTTCCTCAAGGAGCAGGGGCTCTGGCTGATTTTGATTGCCTTCCTGTTGCTATCCTGGCTGGAGGAGACGGCGGGCATCGTCGATTCGCCCCGTCAGACCGCCATCATGCTGTTGGCTATTCTTACGGGCGCCGTGGCCTTCGGGCTCTTCTTCCAGGGGCGCGTCTGGTGCCGCTACGTCTGTCCCATTGGTGGCATCAGCCATGTCTATGCACGAGCATCCCTGTTCAAAGTGCGCCCGCAGGAAGCGGTGTGCGCCGACTGCACCACCAAGGATTGCGTGGTGCCCGACGCCGGGTACGCGGGTTGTCCCATGCACCTGTCGCCCTTTGCCATGGACTCGGTGGCCAACTGCAATGTCTGTGGCGCCTGCCTCAAGCGCTGCCAACATGGCTCGCTGCGGATCAGTCTGGAGGCACCCTCCCAGGATTTGGCGGCCTCGTCGCCAGTAGTTCCGGTGGTCCTGTGGCTCATCGCCTTCGTAGCGGGCTTGATCAGCCTGCTGAATGGGTTGGACAGTGGCCGGCTACCGCTGGAGAACTGGGTAGAGAGCGCCGCCTACCCAGTAGCGATGAAGACCCTGTTCATAGTGCTGGCGTTAGGTGGGAGTTGGTGGCTATTGAACGCCTTGGCCCGCCTGGCGGCCGGCCGATCCGCCGCCATAATGTCCCCTGCGGCCTGGCTGGCCATGGGCGCCCGACCCTTGGTCCCACTCCTGTTATTGAGCCACTTGGGTCATGTTGGAGCAGAATTTTGGGGAGATGGCGGCCTCTTGCTGGCCCCTTTGGCGGAGGCCTTACAGGCCCCTGGGTTGGCCTTGCCGGGCATCTGGGGTGCGCCTTGGACGGGCTATTTCAATGCCTTCTGCATTGGCCTGGGGTTGATACTGTCCCTGGCCGTACTGGGCTGGACCGCCGTGCGCGCCGTGGGCCTAGACCGCCCGCGGCTGGTACTGAGCTTTGGTCTCTTCTATCTGTTGTTTGCCGGTTGGAATCTGTACGCGACCTGGCCGCTAGGGACGGCTGAACCCGTGGCATTCGGCGCCCCCGCGGTCTTGGCACAAGGGCTAGGGTCAGCCACCACGCCAGGTGCCGGGGAGGGCTGGTCCATCCTTTGGCCCTTCATCGGTATCAATACCGCCCTGCTGGCACTGGCCCTGATTGCGGGCCGCTCTCGTCCGTCGGCGGGCACGGATACCGAGGACTTCAGCGCTACCAAGACCTGGAACATCAAGGATGGCGCCACCGTTGGGCAAGCAGAACTGCTCGATTGGCTGGTCTCTCAGACCCAGCAAGCGCGCTGGAAGGTCCCCGCCGCCGTGTCCCTAGCTAATGCCGGCCAAGAGGTGATGACCTTCCTGCAGCGCGCCCTGCCTCCCGCGTCCAGGGTGACGGCGTTGGCCATCATGCGCAAAAACAAGGGGGTGCTCACCATATCGCACACTGGCCGGCCACTGACCCTGCCGGATTACCGTGGCGAGCCGAACCTGGACACCGCTGACGAAACAGCCATGGCGGGCATCGAGTTACGGCTAGCTGCCGCCCAGATCGAACATTTGTCCTATCACGCCCGGATGTCCGATAACAAATGCAGCTTTACACTGCGCCAAACCCTCTGAGTCCTTGCGAAAATCCATTTCGATTCAACAGCCATTCCGTTGGATAGTTCTTGCGAAGGCGCTGGCAACCTCCTGGGAATGGCTGATGCGGCTAATTGTCAGCAGGTTGGAAATTGTCAGGACGCCCACAAACACTGATTAATTAATCAGTGTTGCATGTAGTTTTAGAATCCACCCACCGATATCAATTCACTTTTATATTCAAATCTGCGCATCGTTTAATATACTCGGAACTTGCTTCCGAAACACCATCCAAATCTAACGCGCCTTTATGACCACCTATTTCATATTCAAGCTTTGACGCACCACTTATGCCATTTAAAAATATTTTATGGTTTTTATGGTTTATTGTAAGTACCCCGCCTTTACCATCAGGATTCCAGTTTCCCTTGAAACCCTGGCCCTTACCAAACAAGAATGTTACTTCAGTTGTCTTGGCTCCATCGGAATTTAGACCCGCATCAAACATAACCGTTACGTTTTTACTATCACAAGAAAGCTGGAAAAATCCCTCGGAAATATTTTTATTTGATTTGAAACAACTCAATATGGATGATTTGAGATTCGTGGCATCATCAATATAGGAGAGAACAAGGCAATTCCTTCCGAAGGATTTTTCATTTGTCAGCCTTGCCTGGAGATTGACGGACATCAGGATCAGGAGCAGCAGCAGGGATGTCTCAGAAATTTTCATTGAGAAATATCGCCATGACTATCGGGAGTTGATTCGTACTGAGTCGAGTTTTCTTGGCTTCGTCCCGACTAGCACTAACGCTTGGGATAGATACAGCCATAGTCAGGTGGCGGTGCAGGAATCATATCCCATGGGCAATTGACAGGAGGTGGTTTAGGTTTGCGATACCGAGGTGGCGCAGTGACTGGGACCCTGGGCTCTTGGCTCCTAGATTTAACCTGCTTTCCATAGTCCTGCTGGTATTGTCCCGACAGGTAATAGTCCCTCGTCCACGCCTGCATTTCTTGTACGCAATTTTGAGAGTAACAAGTCACTTCTCCACCGGGAGTTTGTACTCTAGTAGCACAGCCTGCTAATAAAGTCACAAATGCGGTTAGTAGAATGGCGTGGATGAGGTGGAAGATTTTTTCTGTCCGGTTCTCAGACATAAAGGACTCCAGCAGGAAAAATCGCCACTACCCGGGTTTATGAGGACGGTCCAAGGCGTTTACCGAGCCGCGTAACCCATGGTTCAAAATTCACAAATTAAGGGTTAGATGACGGTATTACCCTATTGATAATAATTACTTACGCCAGTTTTCAAACCGTGAAGCTACATATTAGGCAACCGCATTCCATCCCATATCGCCAAGCCTTGCCAAAAGGCTGATCATTCGGTACTCGCTGCCCACTTGCTAAACAGGCCTCACATCACCTCACCGAGATAGGTGCCAAGTTCCATATCAGCACCGTAGATATGCCCGGTTAACCAATGTTCTACAAATTCAATATCTTCACTGGAAGCCGGACCCCCCCCGCTCAGGAACTTCTGTTGGAGGGCCTTGGCACTGTCGATCAGCCCCGCATGTTCGGACTGGTGATCCGCAAGACCCGTGTAGCCATACTTCAGCATCAGTCGCTCCTCGTGCTTGAAGTGCCAAATAGTACAGCTTATCAGTTCATCCATCAGCGCTTCGGTGTAGTCTCTGGACTCTCCTTCCGCGACAGCCCGGTTGAGGAGATTAAACAGATCCACCAGTCTGCGGTGATCTTCATCGATTTCAGGAACATCGACACTCAGCGTCTTATCCCAAACCAATTCTTTCATAAGCCTCTGTCCCGACCTTTAAAAACAGGGATTCCGATCAGAAGTTGCGCCGGGTTTCCCCGACGCCATCAGCATACCGTTCGTCATGCTTGCTAGCGACCCATGAACTATCGACGAGATGGCATGGAAAGGATTCAAGCTTCCGCCTATCGACAAACAAACAGCGAACGAGAAGCCACAAAAGGCAAAAAGCTGCGGTCGTTCGACCTTAACCCATTGATTTATGGAGCCGACGCACGGATTCGAACCGTGGACCTACTGATTACAAATCAGTTGCTCTACCAGCTGAGCTACGCCGGCTTAGGAGTGGGGATTCTATCTGGATGATGGGCTGGAGACAACGCGGCAAGGGATACTGTTAGCCCAAAGTAGTAATGTCCCCTTTGTGCAGTTTAGAAATGTCCCCTTTTGATCACCGGAGGGGACGATGCCAGAGGAGACGATCGCGTTGACGCAGCGCGCACTACACCGGCTGAAGGTC
>WBZT01000033.1_pt1 | contig 116163 bp, 98 predicted proteins | sample 5204241 | NCBI WGS metagenome assembly WBZT01 (sample SAMN12344358, study PRJNA552823) | activated sludge metagenome | biome: Activated sludge suspended growth; feature: Nitrification reactor; material: Wastewater; isolation source: activated sludge from nitrification reactor of wastewater...
GCGGCACGACGACGGATCAATACCGGGAACAGGTGCTCCGCGAAGGCCGCCATCGGTGCCGCGAGTTCGGGCGGAACGAGGGGCAGCCGGTACTCGTCGCGGAACAGGTCGACCGTCGACGGCGCGAGCGATGGCCAGCCGAAGTTGAAACTGCGTTCCACGATGTCGACCGCGAAGCCCTCGACCTTGGTCTGGCCGGACTTCCAGAAGGTGGCGGCGATCGAGAAGCGGGCGATGAACGCGACCAGGCTTTCCGGCATGGCCGAGAGCAGCCGGATGATCCGCTGCAAGAACCGGACTGCGCCCGGCAGCGCATCCGGGTTCCGCTGGCTGGCCGTCCTGGCCATGGATACGTTCATGCTGTGGTCTCCTCGACAATTACTTCGGTGACGGCACCGGCATTGACGAGGACGCCGAAGCCGGACTGTGGATCGAAGCCGGGTGCATTCGAGAGCGCGATGTCCAGCGCCTCTGCGAGCGGCAAGCGGCGGCCCAGCGCGAGCATGAATTCGGCGCCGCCCGGCGGCAGGATGCGCAGCGCAGCTTCCATGTGCGGACGCGTGACGAGCACGTCTTCCGCCGCAGTCCAGTCGATGGCTTCGAGATGGCCGGCGCCATGGTGTGCGGCCCAGATCGAGGCTGCGGCGTACCGGCAACGCACCACGCCGAGTGCCGGGTGCAGCCGGAACCGCAGCGAGGCAAGCCGCTCGGGTTCGGCGAGCAGCGCCCGAAAACCGGCCGGGTCGATCACGGGCGCATCCGCCGCATGCGTCGATTGCGTGAGCGCGTATTCGACCCGCGCCACGTCGCCGAGGTACGGCACGGCCGCGGCCGGCGCGAAGCCCTCGATGAAATCGGCAAAATCTGCGCCGTACTCGAACAGCATCGGCGATGCCGGCGGATGGCCGGCGACGAACTCGCGTGCCATGGCACGGAAGAATTCCTCGCCGACCAGTTGCGCCGTCACCGGGAACGCGGCGTCGAGTGCGTCGACGAGCGAAACGACGACATTGTTACGGTAGACAGCAAAGCGCTGCCGCGCATCGGATCCGTTCCAGGTGCGCAGGTCGTGCGGGACCGGCCGGGCGGCGTCGAGCAGCGCGACGGCGAACCCTGCCAGCGCATCGTGGCACTCTGCCTGTCGTGTGCCCGGATTCATGCCGCCTGCCTTGCGGGGACGCAGCAAGCCTCCGCAACCTCGTCCGCTGTGCGGGCTTCGTCCATCAGGCGTGCGAAGTCGGGGACGTCGTTGTCCCATTCGATCAGTGTCGCGATGGGGCCGGTCAGCGACAGGGCGTGCCGGTAGAGCGACCATACCGCGTGTGTGACAGGGCTTCCGTGCGAATCGATCAGGAGCCGGTCGCCTGCGGAATCCCGGTCTTCGGCAAACCCTGCGAGATGGATCTCTCCGACTGCATGCAGCGGCAGGCTTTCGACATACGCGACCGGGTCACGCCCGTGGTTGACGCAACTCACGAAGGCATTGTTGACGTCGAGCAGCAGGCCGCAGCCAGTTCGGCTGATGACCTCGGCTATGAAGTCGGCCTCGCCCATGGTGCTGCCGGCGAACTCGACGTAGGTGGATGGATTCTCGAGCAGCATTCGCCGTTTCAGCACGGACTGGACCCGATCGATGTGCGCACAGACCCGATGCAGCGAGGCTGCGTCGTAGGGAATCGGCAGCAGGTCGTTGAGGAAGGTGCCGCGGTGCGTGGACCATGCAAGATGCTCGGAGAACGCGGCCGGCTCGAATCGTTCGAGCAGGCGCGCGAGACGCCCCAGGTGAAGGGCGTCGATGCCCTCGCTGGCACCGATCGACAGCCCGACGCCGTGGACCGACAGCGGCACCCGTTCCCGGACGGCGTCGAGCGCCCGGTGCGACGGGCCGCCTGCTCCCATGTAGTTCTCGGCATGGACTTCGACGAAGGCCGGAAGCCCGGCGGATGCCAGCAAATCCCGCACGTGCTGCCCCTTCAGGCCGATGCCGGCCCGCGGGGGCAGCAGCGTTGCGTCGCGGGTCGAGTGGTTCATGTGCGGCTCCGGGTCTGCGCGGTGGCCGTGTCAGGCCTTCTTTTCCTTGAACGCGGCGAGTCGCCCGAATCCCGTCGGCGAGGTCGGGGACGCCGTCTTTTCGCAAGTGCCCTTCGGAACGAGACGCCAGGCGTTGCCCTGGTAGTCGACCTTCGAGGTTCCGGCACAGGTCGTTCCCGGGCCCGCGGCGCAGTCGTTCTTGCCCTTCAGGGCAACCCCGAAGCACTTGTCCTTGTCCGGTTCCGCCGCGACAGCGGGGCCGCCAGCCAGGACGGTGCCTAGGGCGGTTGCGAGAACGACTGCGGGAAATGCCTTGCCGATAGATGTCTGTTTCATGGCGTGTTCCTCTGAGACGTTGTGGGAGATACGGGTCGCACAGGAAACACCCCGCGTCACCGTTCAATGCATTAGACGTGTCGAGGCCGCGAATCCTTACATGCGGATTGCGAAAGTCCGGGTGCATGACGGGTAGAGCGAAGCGCAAAGCCTCACTTTGAACGGCGCGGTCTCACTGCGCTCATTGGTCAGATGGCGGGTTTGAACCGGAAAACGGGGCGACGATGGCACCGATTCCAGGAACCAGGCCTGCGTCGCTATCATGCCCCGGGCGTAGTGCGGGGCGCGGTGAAGCCGAACGAAGGGTGCGGAATCGAACGCTCGCCTTGTGCGGCGACGATCGTCTGCGTTCGCATCTGGCCTTGGCCCGCGCATGGACAGCAGACGCGTTCCGGCATCTGCTGCGCGCTGGCGCCCTCAGCGCGCGATCGCTTGCAGGGCGAACGCAGCCAGGTAGAGACCGAGGCCGAACACGGTGTGGTTGGCCACGCTGCGCAGGCAGTTCTTAAGCGGCGCCGGCGTGCGGGCGGCGGCGAAGCCCGCGCCCATCGCCGGTTGCATGATGCACAGCGGCGCGACGACCGTGCCTGCGCCGACCATGATCGCCGGCAACAGGCTGGGCCGGCTGGTCCACGCGATGCCCTGGATGCCGACCAGCAAACCGGCGAACGCCACGCCGATTGCATAGTGGGCGATCCAGCCGAGCGCGCGCTCGCCGCGGATCGGCGGCGCCTTGGCGATCGACGCATGGGCAAGGCGGCCGCGCGGCAGGTGCCCGATCCAGCGCCCGAGCAGGGCGAAGTCGAGCGTGCGCACGCCGAGCCGCGCGAGCAGCGCCAGCCAGGCGTCCATGATGGCGGTGGCGCCGATGCCGATGAGAACGACGAGGGTGATGTCCGATAGCGATGTCATGACGGGCTCCTTGCAGGTTGACCGGTGGGCGTGTCGGTTGCACTGTGCCGGTTGAAGTCGACTTCAAGTCAAGGGGGCGTGGCATGGACATCGCCGAGGTGGCAAAGCTGACGGGTGTGCCGGCGTCGGCGCTGCGCTTTTACGAGAAGAAAGGGCTGATCCGGTCGGTCGGCCGCGACGGCGCGCGGCGCCGCTTCGCGCCGGACGTGGTGGATCACCTGGCGCTGATCGCCCTCGGGCAGTCTGTCGGGCTGTCGCTGGACGAGATACGCTCGATGCTCTCGCCGGGCGGCGAGCCGAACATCGACCGCCAGTTGCTGGTCGCGAAGGCCGACGCGATCGATGCGCAGGTCAAACGCCTGCAGGCGATCAGCCTCGGCCTGCGCCATGCGGCGGCTTGCCCGGCGCCGAGCCACGCGGAATGCCCGAGCTTCCGCAAGCTGCTCAAGGCGGCGGCGAAGGGGGCCTTCGACAAGCGCTGGGGCGTCATGCGCCGCAGCAAGTAGTCGCGCGCTTCGGTGGCCGTGTGCCGTCGCAAGCCCGTCGTACGCATCCGGGATCGATTGCAGAAACCTTGCCACCAACCCTTGCAGGGACGATTCCGCGCGGTGGCAGGGCCGCCCGATTCTCATGATTTTCATGAGTGCCGATTCCGCATCTCAGCGATGTTCCGCTGCGGCGCTGCGCGGCACACTCGCGCGATTTGCCGCATCCGGCGCATACGAAGATCCGTGGAGAGACAACGATGAAGGGAGTCCTGGGCCTCGCCCTGATCGGCGCGCTGCTGCTCGCGCCCGGCCAGCCGGTGATGGCGGCATCCGGCTGGGCCGGTGATCTGACGCCGCTTCCGCAGGCGGAATGGAATGTCCGGCGTGCCGCGCACCTGCTCGAGCGTGCTGGCTTCGGCGGTACGCCGGAGCAGGTCGCGGAACTCGCCGCGCTCTCGCCGCGCGAGGCGGTGCGGCGCCTGGTCTACTTCGAGGGCGCGCCGGCATCCACGCTCGCGCCGTTCGATCAGTCCGACATCTTCGACGCCGCGCTCGACGCCTTCCCGCCCAGCCGCCCGGCAACGACGGATCTTGCCAAGGCGAAGGGCGAGGCGATCGGCGTCAAGGTGAAGCCCGCCGGCAACCGGCCAATCCAGCCGGTGGCGAACAAGTTCTTCTACTGGCTTCGCGCGAGCCGGCTCGAAACGCATCGCATCAACTACTGGTGGGCAAACCGCATGCTGGCGTCGCCGCGTCCCTTCGAGGAGAAGATGGCCCTGTTCTGGCACGGCCACTTCGCCACCACCGAAGAGAAGGTGCGCGACTACCGCAAGATGCTGGCGCAGCTCGAACTGTTCCAGCGCGAGGGGCGAGGCAACTTCCGAACCCTGCTGGTCGGCGTGGCGCAGGATCCGGCGATGCTCGCCTTCCTCGATGCCGGCATCAACGTCAAGGGTGCGCCCAACGAGAACTTCGCGCGCGAGATCATGGAGCTGTTTTCCATGGGCGTCGGCAACTATTCCGAGCAGGACATCCGCGAGGCGGCGCGCGCCTTCACCGGCTGGAATTTCCAGGGGCTGGCGTTCCATGTCGATGCCGACAGGCACGACGATGCCGAGAAAACCGTGCTCGGCCGCAGCGGCCGCTTCGACGGCGTGGATGTGATCGACATCATCCTGCAGCAGCCGGTGACGGCCGAATACATCGCCGGCAAGCTCTACGCCTTCTTCGTGCGCAGTGACCCCGACCCCGGGCTGAAGAAAAAGCTCGGCGACCTGCTGCGCGCGAACCGCTACGAAATCGCGCCGTTCATGGAAGCCGTGCTGTTGTCGAAGGATTTCCACGCGCCCGAGTCGGTCGCCACGCACATCAAGAGCCCGGTGGAACTCATCGTCTCCACCTACCGCAAGCTCGGCGTGAAGGAAATGCCGGGCGTGCCCGATTTCAACGAAGTGTCGAGCGCGCTCGGACAGCGCCTGCTCTATCCGCCCACCGTGGCCGGCTGGGCCGGCGGGCGCAGCTGGGTCACGCCGGGGCTGCTGATCCTGCGCGGCAATTTCGCGCTCGATGTCGTGTTCCCCGATATCAGCTTCCTGCCGGAAGACCGCTACCCCTCGTATTCCACCGGCAACGAGATCCGTGCCGTGCATGAGCGCATCCGCGCCGGGCTGGACATGACCAGCGCCACGCGGCCGGTGGACAAGGATGGCGGCATGGACATGATGGCCGCATCGAGCCGCAACGTCGATCGCGACGAGGATTTCAACACGCGCTTTGCCAGCTACCGCGGCTGGCAGATGGCGATCGAGCGCGTCAAGCCGATTCCGCGCACCATCGCACGGCTCGACCTCACGCGCATGGTGATCGGCGCCGGCTGCAAGACCGCGTTGGACGCCGTGCGCCATTTCGAAGGCCGCTTCCTTTCGGTGCCGCTGGACGACAAATCGCGCAACGCGATCGCCGAATTTCTTGGCAAGGAACTCGGCACCAGCGACCTGCTCGCCGCCGAAACCTACGCCGAAGATGCGCTGCGCCTCACCCTGCACCTGATCATGAGCCGGCCCGAATACCAGCTCGGCTGAACGCATAGCGAGAATCCCATGAGCGAAAACAACGCCACCCGGCGCAGGCTGATGCAGGGCGCACTGGCGACGATCGGCCTCAACGGCATCGCGCCGCTGCTCGCGCCGGGCATCTTTTCCGGCATCGCCCGCGCGGCCGCCGCCAGCGCTGCGGCGAACGACCGCATCCTCGTGGTGCTCGAAATGTCCGGCGGCAACGACGGCCTCAACACCGTCGTGCCGTACGGCGACGACGCCTACTATCGCCTGCGGCCCGCCATCGGCATCCGCGAGAAGCAACTGCGCAAGCTCGATGCCATGCACGGCCTCAACCCCGGCATGAGCGGCTTCGAGCGGCTGTGGAAGGAGGGCCAGCTTGCCATCGTGCATGGCTGCGGCTACGACAACCCGTCGTTCTCGCACTTCACCTCGATGGCCTACTGGCACACCGCCACGCCCAACAGCGGCGCCGATACCGGCTGGTTCGGGCGTCTCGCCGACCGCATGTCGCCGCAGCCGAAGCCCAACTTCCTGATCAACGTCGATGCTGCGCAATCGCTCGCGGTGACCAGCCGCGTGCACACCCCGGTGGTATTCGACGACCCCGAGAAATTCATGCGCGAAGGCCTGCAGCAGCAGCGGGCGCTGCTCGACCAGGTGCCCGATGCGGCCAATGGCAACGCCAGCCGCGCCTTCCTCAACGACGTCGCCCGCAGCGCGCGCGATGCGTCGTCGCTGGTGCGCCAGGCCTGGCATGCCTACAAGTCGCCGGTCGACTACGGCATCAACCCGCTCGGGCTCAACAAGGTCGCCGCGTGCATCGCCGCCAGCCTGCCGACGCGGCTCTACTACACCGCCTATCGCAACAACGCCTTCGATACCCATGTGCAGCAGGTGGACCTGCACCAGCGCCTGCTCACTTACACCGCCGACGCCGTGCTCGCCTTCCTGCGCGACATGGAACGGCTCGGCCAGGCAGACCGCGTCGCCGTGCTCGCCTTCTCGGAGTTCGGCCGCCGCGCGAAAGAGAACGCCAGCCTCGGTACCGACCACGGCACCGCCAATGTCATGTTCTTCGCCGGCAAGGGCGTCAGGGGCGGCCACTATGGCGAGCGTTCGTCGCTCGCCGCCCTCGATGCCGGCGACAACCTCGTCCATACCGCCGACTTCCGCCGCAGCTATGCCACCGCCATCGACGGCTGGCTGCGCCTCGGCGCCAGCCAGGACGTACTGCGCGGGCGCTTCCAGCCCTTCGACATCTTTGCCTGACGCGTAGGCCGCGCTTGCGCCCTGAATCCGCGCGCCGGATCGGTCGTGCGATTCGGCATGCCTGAATGGTGCATGGATAGGCGCTCCCGGCGCAGGGCGAAATGCGGCATCCGTCGGTTCAATCCGCTTGCTCGATCTGAACGAGCCTGCCTCGATGACCGGCAGATCCCCTCGGTAGCGCTTCCGCGAGGCGCCCTGTTTTACCTCGGTGCCATGCGGATCGCGCCGTCGAGGCGCACGACTTCGCCGTTCAGGTAGGGGTTCTCGACCATGTGGCGCACTAGCGCGGCGAACTCCGCGGGTTGGCCCATGCGTGGCGGGAAGGGGACGGATTTGTCGAGCGTCTCGCGCAACTCGGCGGGCATGCCGGCCATCATCGGCGTCTCCATGATGCCAGGCGCGATCGCCAGCACGCGGATGCCGTGGCGCGCGAGTTCGCGCGCGATCGGCAGCGTCATCGCGACCACGCCGCCCTTCGACGCGGCATACGCGGCCTGGCCGATCTGGCCCTCGAAGGCGGCGACAGAGGCGGTGCTGACGATCACGCCGCGCTCGCCGTCGGCGTTGGGCGGTGCCTTGCTTATCGCGTCCGCCGCGAGCCGGATCATGTTGAAGGTGCCGACCAGGTTGATCCCGATCACGCGGGCGAAGCTTGCGAGCGCGTGCGGGCCGCCACGCCCCAACACCTTTTCGGCCGGCGCGACGCCGGCGCAGTTCACCAGTACATGCACGCCGCCGTAGCGGCGGGTTGCCGCGTCGATCACGCGCGCGGCGCCGGCTTCGTTGGCGATGTCGGCGGCGACGAATGTCGTCGCGTCGCCGAGTTCCCGCGCGAGCGCCTCGCCTGCCGCGGCGTTCACGTCGGCCAGGACCGCCCTGGCGCCCTGATCGACCGCCATGCGCACGGTGGCCGCGCCGAGGCCGGATGCGCCGCCGGTCACCACGAACACGCTGTTCTCGATCTGCATGTGCTGTCTCCTCGGTCGGGTGGTCGGTGTGCCGGCGCGCGCGCCGATCGTCGATCGATGCGCGCGCTGCGCCGGTTGACGCCGAGTCGGGATTCTATGCCTGGCGGTCGGCTCGGGGATGCATGGGCGGCGCGGGGCGCGCCGGTCGGTCACTTGGTCAGAATCGGTGTGTCATATCGCGTCAGGCCCAGGCGGTGGTTCGCCGCGATGTTCCATCAGCACCTGCCGGCCGCTGCGGAACAACTGCGCAGTGCTCGAATGCGCGATGCCCGACTGCGGCATGGCGGTGGCGCCGGCTGCCGATTCGACGGCCGATCCGGCAGCCGGCGGGCCCACCCTGTCGTTGGCGCCGGGCCGCTTCACGCTTCGTGCCTGCCCGCGAGGCTGTAGTCGCCGTCCGCCAAGCGCGTCATCGCCAGCGCGAAGCTCGACACGCTTGCGCCCTTGAAGAACAGCACCGGCTTGCCGATGCGCTTGCACTGATTCTTCAGGTGGTAGTAGGCGCTGTGGCTGACACAGTCGGTGGGGCAGACCACCGCGTCGACGCCGTGGATCAGATCCGGCAGGCGCGACAGCGATTCCTCCTGGCCGCCGTCGTGATGCAGCAGGCGGATGCCGACGCGGCCGGCCAGCTCCCGGTATTGCGTCAGCAGCGAAGTGCGCCCGCCGACGCACAGCACGCAGCGCGCCGAACCGGCCGATTCGCAGTCCTCGCACGCTGCGCAATCCCCGTCGTGCGCCAAGGCATCGTGCGGCAGCGCGGCGGTCCGCAGCACCTTTTCGACGGCGTTGCATGCCGCGCGTGCCGCATCGCGCTCGCGCGCGGCGTTCTCCGCCTCTTCGCGCGCCGCGCGCAGTGCGCGGTCGAGATCCCCGGCACGCTGCGTCGCGCCGGCCGCCTGCGCCGTGGCCTGACGCTCACGTTCGAGCTGCTGTTCGAGATCGCGCAGCCGCCGGCCGGATTCGTGATGCGCGAGCCGCGTGCGCAGTGCGTCGAGCTCGGTGTCGCGCGCGACGCGTTCCATCGCGGTCCGTGCGAGCGCCTCGCTCGTCTGTCCGAGTTGCAGGCGCAGCTGCTGCAGTTGTGCGCGTTCGGTCGCGAGTTCCGCCTTCAGTGCCGCGTACTCGCGCTCCAGGTGCGAGAGGCGGCGCGCATCGGCCGCCTGGCCGGCGCCGACCTGGTGCGAGAGCATGTGGATGTCTTCGTAGATGCGGTGGCGCGTCAGCTCGCTGGACGCCTTGTGCGTGTAGGCTGCCCACAGCGGGCCGGCGACCTCGCCCCGGGCGAGGCACTGCTGCCATGCGTCGAACACCGCGGCGTCGTCGCGCAGGCGGCTGAAGCGCGACAGTACCTGTGCGTACTTGTGGTCGAGATGGCGCTGCATCGCTTGGGAAATGGCGTTGCGCGTCTTGGCGTAGCACACCGCCTCGACGTGCAGCGCGAATTCGTTGTGTAAGTCGGCATCGAAGCGGTAGCGCTTCGCGAAGCGCGCCAGTTCGTGCATCGGCACGCAGGTGCCGACCACCGGGCACAGATGCTTCTCTTCCAGATCCCACAGCTTGGTGCGCGCCTGGTGGCGGACCGGTCCGGCCGGGCGCACCGCACCGGGCAGGGCCGCGATGCGGGCCGACGGCGTATCGCCATCGGCCGTGCTGCCGAGCAGCCGGCTGACCAGTCGATCGAGCGGCTTCGGTTGCTTCATCGCAGCACTGCCAGTGGCCGGGTGTCGAGGCGCTGGCTGGCCGCTTCGCACAGCCGGCGCATGTCGCGATCCACGCCGGGCGCAGCGGCGATGCGCTCGAGCAGGTCGGCGGCCTGCTCGGCCGCGCGCGAGCAGCCAGTCAGCCCGTGGCGCAACAGCAGGGTGAGCGCGCCGATGCACAGCCTGGCTTCGGGCGAGGCGGGCGATTGCCGTGCCGCTTCGGCGTGCGGGGGCAGGGGCAGGTCGGCGCGCGCGGTGTCGATCATGCGCAGCAGCGGCTTCATCGTGCCGCTCCTGCCGTCGCGGCCGGAAGCGGGGCGACGCGGCCGCCCGTGCCGGCGTCAAGTGCGATCCAGAGCACGGTGCTCAGTGCCACGAGCGTGGCGAGGGTGCCTTTCATGGGAGACCTCCCGATATGGGTAAATGAGAGCGATTCGCAATATAGGCGGTTTTTGCGGCGGGATCAATAGGAATTATTCTCATCTTTTGGCGGGGTGCCGGGTCGGCGGCAACCGTGGGCGTTGAGCGGGCATGTGGTGGAGGTTCGCCGGCAAGCCGCATTGGGGCTTGGTTTCAAGCGAGGGGGCGCGCAAAGCGTCCATCGGCGGGCCTTGTGCGGCATGCCACCTGCAACGTCCCTATCCATGCGGATTTCAGGCCTCCGCGTGTCGTCCGACGCCGGATTGCCAGCACGCGGGCGCTTGCGAGCGATCGACTGCGCCGATTCTCCCGCCCACGTCCGTACGACGCCCGAGTGTCGGTCACGCGTGGCCAGCGATATTCCCCGGGCCGATCGAGCGTCTGGCTTACAATCCCGGTCCTTGGCGACACGAAAGGCGGAGCGGGCACTGCGCGTGCCGCGTTCGCCGGTCGATCGGCGCCGATGACGCCTTCCAGCAATCACGAAAGCCAGCGCATGAAAGAAGACTCTCGCCTGCCGCACTACGAGTTCTCGGACAAATATGACCCGAAGCACGCCAAGCAGTACTTCGAGAAGCACCACGCGAGCCTCGGTGACCGCTTCATCACCTGGCGCGAGACCGCGATGGTGCGGGAGGCGCTGGTGATGGCCGGGCGGCCGTCTACCGTGCTCGACCTGCCGTGCGGCACCGGTCGCTTCTGGGCCATGCTGGCCGAGGAGCCGAACCGCCGGATCTACGCCGCGGACAACAGCCAGGCGATGATCGACGAGGGCTTGCGCATGCGCCCGCCGGCGGTCACCTCGCGCCTTGCCGGCACCTATCAGTGCTCGGCTTTCGCCACCGGCCTGCCGGACAAGTTCGTGCAATGCGTCTGCAGCATCCGGCTGATGCACCACATCGAGAAAAGCGAAGACCGCATCCTGATGCTCAAGGAATTCGCTCGCGTCAGCGCGGACACCGTGATCGTCACCCTCTGGGTGGACGGCAACCTCGGTGCCTGGCAGCGGGCGCGGCTCGAGGAACGCCGACGCAGCGCCGGCAAAACGGCCAGCGTGAATCGCCTGGTGATTCCGCGTGCGCAGTTCGAACGCGAAGTCGCTGCTGCCGGACTGCAGATCGTCGGGCATGTCGACTTCCTGAAGCGTATCGACAAGAAGCGCGCCTACGTGCTGCGCGTGCCGCGTTCCTGAGCGCCCGGCGGCGCGGGCAAAAGGCGTCATGCGCGATTACGTCAAGGACGACTGGCGGGCCGTGCTCGAAGGCAACGGGCTGGCGGATTTCGAATCCCTGTGGCAACTCGAGGCCGGCTGGTTCGAGGAGCCCAACAAGCGGCGCGGCGGCTGGAGCGGCGTGTCGCGCTGCGAACTGGCGCAGGCCGGTTCGACGGGTAAGCGCGGCGTATTCCTCAAGAGGCAGGAGAACCACAAGACGTTCTCGTGGCGTCATCCGATCCACGGCATCCCGACCTTCTGGCGCGAGTTCCAGCACATCATGCATTACCGCGACTGCGGCGTGCCGACGCTGGAGCCGGTGTATTTCGCTGCGCGCCGCGACGGCAGTGGCCATCGCGCGATCCTGATCACCGAGGAGCTGGCCGGTTTCGTCTCGCTCGAATCCCTGGTCGCCGGCTGGGTGGGCGACGGCGCCCCGCCGGCCGCCGTCCGGCGCAACGTCATCGGCGCGGTCGCGCGCCTTGCGCGGCGCATGCATGAAAGCCGCATCCAGCACAACTGCTTCTACCCCAAGCACATCTTCGTGCGCGTCGATGGCGACGGCGCAGCGCAAGCGCGCGTCATCGACCTCGAGAAGTCGCGCAGCCGGCCGTTTGCGACGGTCTGTGCCTTGCGCGACCTCGACACTCTCAACCGCCATGCAACAGAATGGCGCCGCAGCGATCGCCTGCGCTTCCTGCTCGACTATCTCGGCGTCGAACGTTTGTCGCGCTATGGCCGCTGGCTGTGGCGCCGGCTCGCCCTGCGCGCGGGCACGAAGCGCGCCCGGTAGGGTCCGCCTCCGGCCTGACCGCTTGCGCGCCCCGACCGGCGCGCTTCGGCCGCACTGCCTTCATGGGATAATCGCTGCAAGTCGAACAAGCCAGTGGCCAGGCAATCCGGTGTGCCGGATCGCCGTTCGGTCAACCAATCGCAGGCGCGTGATGCAGCTCGCTTTCTGTCTTTACAAGTATTTCCCGTTCGGCGGACTGCAGCGCGATTTCATCCGCATCGCGCGTGCCTGTCAGGCGCGCGGACATGCCATCCGTGTCTATGTGCTGGAGTGGCACGGCGACATTCCGCCCGGCTTCGACGTCGTCACGGTGCCGGTGCGCGCAATTGCAAACCACCGTCTGTACCGGAAATTCACCAGCTGGGTTCAGGCCGACCTTGCTGCCCGGCCTGCCGACTGCGTCGTCGGATTCAACAAGATGCCGGGGCTCGACGTGTATTACGCCGCCGACCCGTGTTTCGAGGAAAAGGCGCGAACGCTGCGCAAGCCCCTGTATCGCTATAGCCCGCGCTACCGGCATTTCTCGCGCTACGAGCGGGCGGTGTTCGGCCCCGAGGCGGGCACCGAAATCCTCATGATCTCCGCGACCCAGTTGCCGTTGTTCGTCCGCTACTACGGTACGGACCCGCGCCGGTTTCACATGCTGCCCCCAGGCATCGCACCGGACCGCCGGGCGCCGCCGGATGCGGACGCGATCCGGCTCGAAGCGCGCGCCGCGTTCGGCGCGGAGTTCGGTCTTGCGGCGGATGACCTGCTGGTGGTGCAGATCGGTTCCGATTTTCCCCGCAAGGGACTGGACCGGACCATCGCCGCCATCGCCAGCCTGCCCGGGCCATTGCGCCGGCGGACGCGCTTGGTGGCCATCGGGGAAGATGATCCGCGGCCTTACCGGCGGAGCGCGCAGGCGCTCGGGATCGGCGATCAGGTTTTCCTTCCTGGCGGGCGCAACGATGTGCCCCGTTTCCTGCTCGGGGCGGATCTCCTGACGCACCCCGCGCGCCACGAAAACACCGGCACCGTGCTGCTCGAGGCGCTGGTCGCCGGATTGCCGGTCCTTGTCAGCGCCGCCTGCGGTTATGCACATTACATCGTCGATGCCGATGCCGGCAAGGTCGTCGCCGAGCCATTCGACCAGGCGGCATTGAACGATGCGCTCGCAACCATGCTGGGCGATGCGAATGCACGGACCCGCTGGCGGAACAACGCCCTGGCCTTTGCCGATCGCACCGATCTCTACAGCATGCCCGAGCGCGCCGCCGACATCATTCTCGAGACGCCGTCATGAGCCGGGTCGACCTGGCCTCTCCGTTCTTATCGATTTGGGATGGTCAGGATCCGTTTGCCGCCGCGCAGGCGCTCGGCCGCGCGGCCCCCGCCGACGCGATCGTGCGCGATCTCGAAGGCAGGCGCACGCTGCGTTTCGAGCTGGACGGCCGGGCCTACTACCTCAAGCTGCAGCGTGGCATCGGCTGGGGGCGCATTGCCGGCGACCTGCTGCGGCTGCGCAAGCCGGTGATCGGTGCGGCGAACGAGTGGCGCGCGATCCGCGCGTGCCATGCGATCGGCGTGCCGACCATGCAGGCGGTGGCCTGCGGCGAGCGCGGCCGTGGTCCGGCGCGGCGCGAATCGTTCCTGGTGACTGCCGCAATCGAACCCGCCGTCGATCTCGACACCTACACGCAGGGCTGGCGCGACATGCCGCCCAACCCCGCGCTGAAACGTGCCTTGCTGCGCGAGGTGGCCGCGATCACGCGTCGCATGCACGAGGGCGGCATCAATCATCGCGACTTCTACTTGTGCCATTTTCTGCTGCACCTCGATCCGCCGCCGTGTGCAAGCGCGTTGCGCCTGTTCGTGATCGATCTGCATCGCGCGCAGATTCGGGTGCGAACGCCGAGGCGCTGGCGCGACAAGGATCTGGCCGCACTCTATTTTTCGGCACTCGACATCGGTCTGACCGCGCGGGACAAGCTTCGCTTCCTGCGCGAATACTTTCCCGGCACGCTGCGGGAGACGCTCGTCAGGGAACGATCCCTGCTGCAGCATCTCGAGCGCGAGGCGGCGCGTCTCAAGCTTCGCTACCAGCGGAAGTTCGCCCATCGGCCGGTGCTGCAGCGATGACGGCGGTGCCGCCCCTGCTCGACGCCGCAATGCTGCGCGCTGCGGGACGGGTGCCACCCGTGCCGTTCCGGATTGCCCTCGCCGACGGGGAGGCGGAGGGCGAACTGGTCGTGCGCCGCGTGCTGCGCGTGCTGCCGGGCAGGCGCATCGTCGGCGAGGCTGAACGTCACGGCCGGCGCCTGCTGGCCAAACTGTTTTTCGATGCGCGCAGCGAACGCTATTGGCAGCGCGAACACGCGGGCGTGAAAGCGCTGGCCGCGGCCGGCATTCCGACCCCGCGCCTGGAAGCGGCTCATGGCCTTGGCGGCGGCGGCCACGTCGTGCTGACCGAGTTTCTCGACGATGCCGAAACCGTTCTCGACGCCTGGCGCCAGTTCGATGGACGGCCGCCCGGCGACCACGCGGCGATGGCGTTGCTGGTGCCGATGTTCGAACTGCTCGGCCGGCTGCATGGGGCAGGCTTGAGCCACGGCGACTTGCACCTCGACAACTTCCTGCGCCACAACACCCGTCTGTACCTGATCGACGCCGGGTCCGTGCGGGCGCACGGTGCCGGTCCGCTGCCGGAGCAGGCGGCTGCCCGGGATCTGGCAATGCTGCTCGCGCAATTGCCCCGCACTTGGGACGCCGCCGTCGCGCCGCTGCTGGATGCGTATCGCGCTGCCAGTCTGCGTCCGTTGTCGGACGCGGCGTTGCGTCGGGCGCTGGTGGAGGCGCGTGCCTGGCGCCTGCGCGATTTCCTGTCGAAGACCGTCCGCGATTGCTCGCTGTTCAAGGTGGTGCGTCGGTTCGACCGCTTTGCGGCCGTGCTGCGCAGCGATGCCGACGCATTCGAGCCGCTGCTCGCGGATCCGGATCGCTGGATGGAAACAGGCACGGTGCTGAAGCGCGGCAACACCTGTACGGTCTGTCGAGTGCGCCTCGGCGATCGCGAGCTGGTGATCAAGCGTTACAACCTGAAGAGCCTGCGCCACGCGTTGTCGCGGGTGTGGCGGCCCAGTCGCGGCTGGCATTCATGGCGCGAGGGCCACCGGCTCGCCCTGTACGGGATCGCGACACCGACACCCCTGGCGCTGGTCGAGGAGCGCAAGGGGCCGCTGCGCGGCCGCGCCTGGCTGATTACCGAGTACTGCGGCGGTGCTGACCTCCTTGGCCACCTCGATCCATCTGTTCCACCGCCGCCGGTTATTGCCGCCGCCCTGCGCACGCTGTTCGCGACCCTGCATCGTGTGCGCATCAGCCACGGCGACCTCAAGGCGACCAATCTGCTTTGGGACGGGCGCGAGATCAAGTTGATCGACCTCGACGCCATGTGCCAGCACCGCAGCGCGGCCGGCCATGCGCGCGCCTGGCGCCGCGACCGCTTACGCCTGCTGCGCAACTGGCCTGCCGGCAGCGAGTTGCACCGATGGCTCGACGGCGTCTTGCCACCCTGAGCCAAAGTGTTACGCGGTTTATTAAGGCAATATTAATTTAAGGTAAAATTAAGCTTTTCCCTGCAGGGAATGTGCAGTGGTAAAGCTTGAATACGAATCTTTCCTGAGTCTGCGCGAGGGCGCGGAGGTCGTCGAAGCCGATGGCCACGGCGAAAAGGTGCTTCTGCTGCGGGACGGCACCTACCTCAAGCTGTTCCGTCGCAAGCGACTGTTGTCCTCTGCTGTCTGGTATCCCTATGCCCAGCGTTTTTCGGACAATGCCGAGGCGCTGACTGCACGTGGCATTCCGTGTCCCGCGGTGGTCGGCGTCTATTGGTTGCCGGCGATTTCACGCGATGCCGTGCATTATCGACCGGTCGCAGGGCAGGCGCTGCGGCAGCTCGTCGCGGTCGACAGCTGCGGAACACGGCTTCGCTTCGAGTTCGGCGCTTTCGTCGCAAAGTTGCATGGACTCGGCGTCTATTTCCGTTCGCTGCATCTCGGCAATGTCATTCTCATGCCCGGCGGCGATTTCGGGCTGATCGATCTGGCCGATCTGCGATTCGCTCGGGGCGCGTTGGGCAAGCGTCTCGTCGAGCGCAACATGAGGCACTTGTTTCGCTTGCCAGGCGACCGGTCTTGGCTGAGCTTCGACGGCGGCCGGGCTTTTATTTCAGGCTACCGTTTTGGATCAGGCCGTTTGCCGGCGATCGAAAAGAACGGCTTTGCAGATCTGGGGATTGCCGGACAATCCGGCTGACGGGGGAACGCGGAACCAGGGAACCCGGTCCGCCCGGGCCAAACCTCGGCAACTCGCCGCCTCGGGATCGATCCGGGCTGGTCGATCGGTTAATTCACTCGTAATCCTTCCTTGATAGCGTGGCGCCCTGAAAAACTAGGGGCCACGCTATCAGCGCCCACGCCTATTTCCGCGCGCGTTACTCGCGCTCGCATCTTGTCCGGGAACGAGAGGGTGGATCGTTCTCGACCACCGCCCATTCCGGGCGAGTGAGGTTTGACTTCACGGGTCGGCAGCCACGTTTCACCGCATTCGAAACGCGGTTTCTGCTTTCTGCGCCGGAAGCCCCGTGGCGCGCGTTCCCCCGCTTTCGCTACCACTTGAGCGCGCTGCCCTCGGGGCGACCCGGATCATCATCACGGGGTGGCCGGGCAGTCTTGCCGCGCAACCGTGCGGGTTCCTTCATTTCCGCCGGTCCGTCTTTCCGCGGTCGATCCGGCCTGCGATGTCCTATGCGCACGCATCGACCATGCGGCCGACATCGCGAAGGGCAGGGTGCTGCTTCGCGTGCCGCATGTCGCGATTGCGCGGAACCGCCGGTTCGTGCGAACGACCCGGGGGGCTCCAGGCCGGCAGGATTGCGCGCGCGCTTCGACCGCTGCCCTGCCGCTTCTTCAGATACCCGGTCCAGACGATGACATTACGACCCATGTACCTGCGCGCGCCATCCAGGTGGTTCCTGCCGGTTGTCGCAATCCTGCTGTTCGGAACCGGCCTGGGCCGGGCACTGACCGGCTCCGAGGATCGCTGGGCCGAGATTGCCCGGAACATGCTCTTGTACAAGGACTGGTTCCATCCGGTCATCAACGGCGAAATCTATTTCGACAAGCCCCTGCTGTCCTACTGGCTGGTTACCCTTGCTGCGGGTGTCACGCGATCTCTCGACGAGTTCAGCGTGCGCCTGCCGTGCGCCGTCGCTGGACTGCTGGCCTTGTTCTGCAGCTATCGCATCGCGACCCAACTGTTCGACCGCATGGTTGCCTGGCTGAGCACCTGGCTCATCGCGACCTGCTTCGGATTCCTGTTCTGGACGCATACGGCGTCCGCAGAGATGGCCAATCTCGCACTGATCACCGCGGCGCTGGCCTGGTTCATCGAGAGGCGGGAGCGGACGGATTTCGGTTCCTATCTGGTCTTCTATCTGCTGTGCGCGATTGGCTCGCAGATGAAGGGACTGACGGCGGCGGTCGTTCCGATCCTGGTCATCGTGCCGTTCCTGTTGCGCGACGGCCTGTGGAAGCGCCACCTGAATCTGGCGCATCTCGCGGCAGCGGTTCTGGGCATCGGCGTGTTCCTCCTGCCCTACCTCGGCGCCTCGCTGCTCGACATGCCGGAAGGCGTGCGCGCACAAGGCGATCACCGCGGTGCGATCGAGTTGCTGATCCGCGAGAACCTGGTGCGCTACGCGGATCCGTTCGATCACAAGGATCCCTTCTATAGCTATCTGTATCACGTTCCACGGATCGTCTTCCCCTGGTCCCTGCTGCTGGTCGCGGCCCTGGTTTATTACGTTCCGCGCTACGCCCGGCTGGAACCGAACTACCGCCGGCTGCTCGAGGCGATCGGCCTGATCTTCCTGTTCTTCTCGGCGTCGGGGTCGCGCCGCTGGTATTACATCCTGCCGATCATGCCCTTTTGCATGATGCTGCTCGCGGCATACCTGGTCCAGGAACGGGGGCACCGCTGGCAGCGACCGGCATTGCTCGGAACCGTGGCGGCAATGACGGTCGTTGAGATGGGCTTGTTGCTGCTGCCCGTTGCGGCGCGTTTCGGAATCCGCGACGTCGCGGTGCCGATGCAGTTCTGGCTGGCTTCTGCCGCCAGTGTGCTCGGTACCGTGATCCTCGTGCAGTCGGCCAGGGTTCGTCCGTTGGTGCCGACCACGCTTGCCCGCCTGAACGACGCACCTGTTGCGCCGTGGCTTCCGCTGCTGGTGCTGCTGGCGGCGCTGCAAATGACGGTCGTCTTCGGCCTTGTCCTGCCCGGTATCGACGCTTATCGGTCGGAAAAATCATTTGCCCTGTCGCTCGCCAAGGAGCGCCGTCCGGAAGACCAGATCGTCTTTTTCAAGTCCCATCATACGACGACGGTCTTTTACCTGAATCCGACGCGACCGATTCCTGTAATCGAAAACAAAGGCGAAATCCCGGGGGACGCGAAATCCGTGATCCTGGTGACGGAAAAACGGGACATGAAAGCGCTGTTTCAGGCGTTTCCGCAACTGCAGGACGCGGTGCCGATGATCGCCGTCAAGGAGCACAAGCAGAGCCTGCTGTCGGACAAGTCGATGCTGGTTGCCTATCGACTGGCGATCTGAGCGAAAAAACGGGATCGCGGCCTCAAGATCGCCTGACAGAACGAACCACGCGAAAGCGGGTCGTTCCGCCGGGCGTTTTCAGGTGTTCGAGGCGAGCGCTTCCTCACGGAACTGCATGGCATGGAGCCGCGCGTAATGGCCTCCCGTTGCCAGCAATTCGGTATGGTTGCCACGTTCGACGATACGGCCCTGATCCATCACGAGGATCACGTCTGCCTTCTCGATCGTGGACAGGCGGTGGGCAATGACCAGCGTGGTGCGGCCACGCATCGCGCGATCCAGCGCGGCCTGGATGTGACGCTCCGATTCGGTGTCCAGCGCCGAGGTGGCTTCGTCGAGGATCAGGATCGGCGAATTCTTGAGCAAGGCACGCGCGATGGCCAGGCGTTGCCGCTGCCCACCGGACAGCATGACGCCGTTTTCGCCAATCAGCGTGTCGAATCCGAGAGGCAGGCGGTCGATGAACTCCCTCGCATAGGCAGCGCGTGCGGCCTCCTCGATGGCCTCGCGCGGCGCGGCGGCGAGCTGGCCGTAGGCGATATTGCTGGCGACGGTATCGTTGAACAGGACCACCTGCTGTGTGACCAGCGCGATATGTTGCCGCAGGTTGCGCAGGGTGAAATCCTCGACATCGACGCCGTCGAGCAGAATCTGCCCCTGCTCGTGATGGTAGAAGCGCGGAACCAGCTGAGCCAGCGTGGATTTGCCGCTGCCCGACCTGCCGACGAGGGCGACCATCTGGCCGGGCTCGATCCGGAAACTCACGTTCTCGAGCACGTTCCGCTCCGTGCCGGGATAGCGGAAACTGAGGTCGCGCACCTCGATACGACCTTCGATTCGCTCGCGTTCGACTGTGCCATTGTCCGATTCCGGTGGTTCGTCGAGTTGTTCGAAGATGCTTTCCGCGCCGGCAACGCCACGCTGGATCATCGAGCTGACCTCGGAAAGCTGGCGTATCGGCTTGGGCAACAGTCCGGCCGCGGTGATGTAGGAAACGAGATCTCCCACCGTGGCGGAACCGCGCAGCCAGAGCACCAGGAACAGGACGGTCGCCATGGCGACATAGGTCACCAGTTGCAGCATCGGCGTGAACGTCGCGGAGGTTTTGACCATGCGCAGTTGCTTGCGCGTGTTATCCGCGCTTGCCCCCTCGAAGCGGCGTGTTTCATAGTCTTCGCCACCGAAACTGCGCACCACGCGATAGCCCTGGATCGCTTCCGACGCGACATGCGTCACGTCGCCCATGGCCTGCTGGATGCGGCGAGCCTGCTTGCGGAACTTGCGGCTTCCGCGTCCGACAATCAGCGCGATCAGGGGCAGTATTGCCACCAGAACGAGCGTCAGCTTCCAGTTCATCCAGAGGAGGTAGGCGAACAGGAAGGCCGCGGTCAGTCCTTCGCGGATCACGACCTTTATCGCCTCGGTCGCGGCGCCCGTCACCATCGTCACGTCAAAGGTGATGCGCGAGATCAGATGCCCGGAATTGTGGTTGTCGTAGAAGGCGTTGGGCAGGCGCATCAGGCTGGCGAACAGGGCCTGGCGCAAGTCGTGCACGACGCTGAGCGAAACCAGCGCAATGAAATAGCTGCCGAGGTAGGATCCCACGCCCTGCCACGCGGCGATCGCCACGATCAGCAGCGGCACCGCGTGCATCAATGGCAGGCCGTCGAGCAGCGGAATGCCGGGGAAGCCGGCAGTTTCCGGGTGCGTCAGTCCATCGACGAAATACTTGAGGACCCCGGCCAGCATCGGCTGGGAAGAGGCGAATATGACGTAGCCCAGAATGCTGACCGCAAATCGCCCCGCATAGGGGCGCACATAGGTCAGCAGGCGGAGATAGATGCTCAGGCTGGACGCCGCCGGCGCATCGGTAGCGCTCATGGAAGTGAGGATATTCGCGGACGTTGCATGTTACCACGCGCCACATGCCCGTCAGGGAAGGGCAAATTCGCTAGAATCCGTCGATTGCCTCGAGGAGGATCGACCGGCGTCGTTCCCGTGAATTGCACCGCGACATGGCTTTGCCAACGCCCCCGAACAGCCTTTCCGTGACGACCCCGGAACATCTTCCGCGCTCCGGTCCGGACGAACGCCCTTTCGCGACACGGGTTGCGGACTGCATTACCGGGTACGTGCTGCCGGCGGGGCTGGTCCTTCTGCTGACCGGCATGATATGGAGCGGAAATCGCAGCCTGTATCACCAGTTCTTCTACTGGCTGATCGCGCTTCCTGCGGCGCTGCTGGTCGCCGTTCGCCGCGACACCATCGCGCACCTGGTGCGCTCGCCCATCGTTGTCGCCTTTCTGGTCTTCGCCACGTATGCCGCCTTGAGCCTGTCGTGGTCGAACCCGGATCAGGCTGTAACGTCGCTGATCAAACGTCCGCTCTATGTCCTGCTCGTGTTCGCAGGGATCGTCGGGCTTACGCGTTACCGGTACGAGCGACTGGTTCAGGCCCTGACCGCTTCGGCATGGATTGCCGTTGCTGGTGCGATCGTCCTGTTGGCCGGGCACGCACTTGACGGGCACGGCGACCGCCTGACCGGCTATGGTGCGTTCGGGAACCCGCTGCTGATCTCGCACGTGTTCGGATTCTTTCTGGTTCTCTGGCTGGCGCACTGGACATGGCAGGGCCGGCCGTTTGCGCCGTCCGTCATCGTCGCCGTTCTCGCACTGGGCGCGCTGATCGTCGCAACCGGTTCGCGTACGCCGCTGGTCGCGCTTACGGTGACAGTGGCGTGGCTCGCCTTGCTGCTGGGAAACCGGCGGGGCGTAATGGTGCTGATTGCCTACCTGGCCGTAGCAGCAATCGTGGCAACCGGATGGTCCGACCTCCTTGCCCAGCGCGGCCTGTCGTTCCGGCCGCAGATATGGAACGAAACGATCCGGCTGATCATGGACCAGCCGCTCGCGGGACATGGCTACGGCAATCCGTTGCAGATCCGCGTGGAGGGACTCGACCTTACCCTGTCCGACCCTCACAACCTGGCGCTTTCCGTGCTCTACCAATGTGGTGCGATCGGCCTGGTGCTGTGGATCTCGCTGTACGCCACGGCGTTGACCACAGGCTGGCGCCTGCGTCGGGATCGGGCGGTATTCATCGGTTCCGCCCCGGTGGTCTATGGGCTCGTGGCAGGCTTGACGGAAGGCGGGGCGTTCCTGTCGGGTCCCAAGGAACACTGGTTCCTGGTGTGGATTCCGCTCGCGCTGCTTGCAGCGGCCGGCTCGAGGTACGAGCAACATGGCAAGGCATGATTTCGGGCGCGGGTTGCGCGCGTGGTGGAAACGCCGTTTCGGGCGCAAGCGCATACCGAAGTTCTACCGCGGCCAGGTTCGTTTCAGAGAGCGCTACCCCGGTTTCGAGATCGGCATCGGCACCTACGGCATGCCGGAAGTGCATGACTGGTCGCAGGGCACGACGCTGCGCATCGGTGCCTATACGTCGATTGCCGATGACGTGCATATCTTCCTGGGCGGGAACCACCGCACGGACTGGGTCAGCAACTATCCGTTTCCGCTGTTGGTGGACGAGGCGCGGCATATTGCCGGGGCTGACGCGACCCGCGGCGACGTGATCGTCGGCAACGATGTCTGGCTCGGGTCGGGCTGCCTGATTCTGTCCGGCGTCACGATCGGCGATGGCGCGGTCGTGGCGGCGCGCGCCGTGGTGACGCGGGACGTCGAGCCTTATTCGATCGTCGCCGGCAACCCGGCGCGCCACGTTCGCTGGCGTTTCGACGAGGCGACGCGTGCAGCGCTTCGCATGACCCAATGGTGGTCGTGGCCCGAGGCCGAGATACGCCGCGTCGTCCACCTGCTGTGTTCCGATGATGTCACGGCGTTTCTCGACTACGCGCGCGCGCGCCGCAAGGCTCAGGATGCGGGGCGCGAAAACACGTAGCGCAGCAGGCCGCGCAGCGTTTTTCGCGTCCAGTATCGCAGCGGAATCTGCCGCAGCAGTTCCCTTGCCAGTTTGCGGTCGCGGGTGGCGCTCTTGGCGAACATGGAGTCGAGCAGGCGCATCTTCGCTTCGGTGTACCCGGGATGGTCGGCGTAATCCTCGTAGATGCGCAGGATGCTGTCGGTCATGAAGCGGAGATTCTTGTAGGTGTTGGTATCGTGTTTCCGGTAACGGGCGAGCGCGACACCGAGAATGTCGATGTAATAGCCGGCGTTCATGATCTTCAACTCGATGTAAAGATCCTCGAGCCGAATCTCCGGGTTGAACCCGCCGACCTTCTCCAGCGCCTCGCGCCGGATCAGCAGCGTCGGTGCCGGCGGAAACAGGTGGCGATCGGCAAACAGCGCCTCGAAATCGATGCGGCGAAACGGGATATCCCGCCGCTGCTTCGACTCCGGATAGGGCGTCCCATCGGCGCGCATCAACTCGATATTTCCGGCGCAGATGCCCACCTCCGGCTTGTCGGCCATGTACTCGACCTGCGTGGCCAGGCGGTGGGGCAGCATGATGTCATCGGAGCCGAACGGGGCGATCAGTTCGCCGCGGGCGCGGGCGATCGCCTCGTTCAAGGTGCGTGTCAGCCCCTTGTTCTGCTGGACGCGGAAATCGAAGCCGTGAGTCGCCTGCAGGCGCCGGATGCGCTCGACGCTGTCGTCCGACGAGCCATCGTCGATCACCAGCAGCTCGATGTTCGGATAGGTCTGTCCGATCACGCTGAGGATCGACGCCTCGACGTAGGGCGCGTGGTTGTACGACGAGATGATGACGGTGACCAGCGGCGCGGCAGCCTTGCTCATGCAGCCCGCTCCAGGTTGCGCCGCAGTGTTTCGTCGACCAGGTTTCGATAGGCGTTGCGGTAATCGGCGATGCTGTGATTCCGCTGCAGGTATTCGGATGCAATCCGGCCCCCGGATTCCCGCTCGTCCGGCGACGCGCCAAGCCAGCGGGCGAGCGCGGCGGCGAGGGCAGGCTCGTCGCCGGGCGCAACCAGGGTTCCGCCCGCACCGCGGACCAGGTCCCGCATGGCCGGAATGTCCGACCCGATCACCGGAAGGCGCCCGCTCATGCCCTCCATGAGTGCGAGGCCCAGTCCCTCCCGCAGCGAGGGCATGGCGAACACATCGAATGCACGCATGTAGCGAAGCGCGTCCGGTATGTTGCCCGGCAGGCGGACGCGCGCCGCAAGGCCGAGTTGGCGTATCAGTGCCTCCAGTGCCGTGCGTTCCCGCCCCTCTCCGATGATCACGAGCTGCGCCGATGCGAAGCGGGGGGCGACATCGGCAAACGCGCGCAGCAGATGGGCGTGCCCCTTCACCGGCACCAGCCGGCCGATTGCGCCGACCACGGTGGCATCCTCAGGGAGGCCGAGCTCGCTCCGCGCCCGGTTTCGGTCAAGCTGCGCGGCTTCGGCCCTTTCGATGTCGATGGCATTGGTGATGGCGACGGTATTGTCCGGCGTGAAGCCGCTGCGCGCATCCAGCAGCGCCTGCCTGACGGCGGGCGAAACGCCGACGAATCGCCAATGACGGTCTGCCAGCATGCGGACCTGCATCCGTCGTTGCGCACGTTCGAAGTCGTTCATCACGTGCGATATGCCGATGCACGCGGGAATGCGCAGCCAGCGGTTGAGCCAGAGCATCATGCTGATCGGCTTGAATCGATGGCAGATGACGACGTCGAATTGCTCGTCGCGGCAGAAGCGATGCAGGCGGCGCAGCGCCATGATCCGCGTGCCCTTGAGCTGGCCATCGGTCAGATCGAAATACACCGAGCGTTCGGCGCGGCTCGCCGGTTCATCCGCCTGCGGCCGGCCGCACAGGAAGGCCGAGACGAACTCGTAGCGGTCGCGGTCGAACGAGAGCACGATCTGCTCCGCCAGATCGGCGAAATCGTGGCGCTTGACGTTGTAGTCCAGCTGCAACTGCAGGATCTTGATCCGGCGGCTCATTGCATGTCCAGTTTTCCCAGATTGCCGAAGCGACGGCATCGATCACGTCGAATGCCGGGCGACCGGCGCGGTCGAATCCCGAACGCGTCCCGACCGTGGCGGATGTCATGAGCCCGGGCGCGGAATCGCCGCTCGGCGGGCCGGCCGGACAATCGGCAGGGGTGGAGCCCCGCGCCACGCCGTTCAGCCAACGGCACCCTGCGACGGGACACCCGGCTTGGTGACGAGGATGTCCTCCATTATCAGATACTGGAGGTCGGAACCGAAAAACATGTTCAGCGCATCGGTCGGCGAGCAGATCATCGGTTCGCCGCGGCGGTTGAGCGAAGTGTTGAGCACCACGCCGTTGCCGGTGAGCTTTTCCAGTTCCGCCATCAGGTCGTAGTAGCGCGGGTTGAACTCGCGCCTGAGCACCTGGGCGCGCGCAGTGCCGTCCTCGTGCACCACTTCGGGCACGCGTTCCTTCCAGCCCGGCGCCACCTCGAAGGTGAAGGTCATGAACGGTGCCGGGTGATCGGTGCCCAGCATCTGCGGCCCGACGCTGTCGAGCATGCTCGGGCAGAACGGCCGCCAGCGCTCGCGGAACTTGATCTGCGCGTTGATGCGGTCGGCCACGCCGGGCACGCTCGGGCAGCCGAGGATCGAGCGCCCGCCGAGCGCGCGCGGGCCGAACTCCATGCGGCCCTGGAACCAGGCCACCGGATTGCCGTCGGCCAGCACGCGCGCGATGTGCTGCGGCACGTTCTCGATGCGCGCCCACGTTGGCTGCGCGGGATGGCGCGCGCAGGCGGCGACGACATCCTCGTTGGAATAGGCGGGGCCGAGATAGACATGCTCCATCTTCTCGACCGGCACGCCGCGCTGCACCGAAACATACGACGCCGCGCCCAGCGCTGTGCCCGAATCGCCCGAGGCGGGCTGCACGAACAGCTCGCGCACTTCCGGGCGGGCGATGATCTTCTGGTTGAGCTTGACGTTGAGCGCGCCGCCGCCGGCGAAGGCCAGCCGCCCCGTCTCGCGCAGGATGTCGCCGAGGTAGTAATCCATCATCTTGAGCGACAGATCCTCGAACAGCTTCTGCATGCTCGCCGCGTAGTGGATGTAGGGCTCGTCGGCCACATCGCCGACGCGCCGCGGGCCGAGCCACCCGACCAGCTTGGGCGAGAAGTAGAAGCCCTTGCCGTTCTCCTTGTAGCGGCGCAGGCCGATCACGTTGGCATAGTCGGTGTCGATCACCAGCTCGCCGTTCTCGAAGCGCGCCAGGCGCGAGAAGTCGTAGCGCGTCGGGTCGCCGTAGGGCGCCATGCCCATCACCTTGTACTCGCCGTCGAGCATCTCGAAGCCGAGGAACTCGGTCAGCGCGCCATAGAGGCCGCCGAGCGAATCCGGGTCGTAGAACTCCTTGATCTTGTGGATCGTGCCGTTCTCGCCCCAGCCGAAAAAGGTGGTCGCGTACTCGCCCTTGCCGTCGATGCCGAGGATCGCCGTTTTCTCCTTGAAGCCCGAGCAGTGGTAGGCGCTCGAGGCATGCGCGAGGTGGTGCTCGACCGGCACGATCTCGGTCTTCTTCACGTCGAAGCCGAGTTGCTGGAGGCACCACTCGATGCGCCCGCGGTAGCGGTGGTAGCGGCGGTTGCCCGTCAGGATCGCGTCGAGCCCGCGGTCGGGCGCGTACCAGTAGCGCCGCGCGTAATGCCAGCGCGCCTTCTCGGCAAGGCTGATCGGCGCGAACGGGATCGCCACCGCATGCACGTCCTTCGGCTTGATGCCGGCGGCCTCGAGGCAGTATTTCGCCGCCTCGTAGGGCATGCGGTTCTTGGCATGCTTGTCGCGCACGAAGCGTTCTTCCTCCGCCGCGGCGACCAGCTTGCCGCCGACATACAGGGCGGCCGAGGGGTCGTGTGTCAGTGCGCCGGAAAGGCCGAGTATGGTCAGAGCCGAAGTCACGATTCAGGATCTAGATGGGAGGGGGGCCGGCAGCCGCGCGCCGTCCGGCAGGCGCGGATTATACCGCGAGGCCTGCGGCTGGCTTCCAGCGGGCCGGCCAGGGCGGGCGCCGCGTGCGGATCAGAAGCTCTCGTCCGGCCGCAGGTAGCGCCACTTGCCGGGCGGCAGCTTGGAAAGCACGACGCTGCCGATGCGGATGCGCTTGAGGCCGGTCACGTTCAGGCCGACCAGTTCGCACATGCGGCGGATCTGGCGTTTCCTGCCTTCGCGCAGCACGAAGCGCAACTGGTGTTCGTTCTGCCAGCTCACGTGGGCGGGCTTGAGCTTCTTGCCGTCGAGTTCGAGACCGTGGTTCAGGAGCGCGAGGCCGTTCTCGACCAGCGTGCCCTCGACGCGCACCAGGTATTCCTTTTCCACCTTGCTGTCGTCGCCGACCAGGCGCTTGGCGATGCGGCCGTCCTGCGTGAACACCAAGAGCCCGGTCGAGTCGATGTCGAGTCGGCCGGCCGGCGCCAGGCCGCGCAGGTGGCCGCGCTTGAAGGCGGTCGGCAGCGTGTCGTCTTCCCAGCGGTTCTCCGGGCGCACCAGCACCATCGCCGGCTCGTAGCCATCCTCCGCCTGGCCGGAGACGTAGCCGACCGGCTTGTGCAGCAGGATGGTGACGGTTTCGCTCTGGTGCTTGCGCGCGGCCTCGTCGATCTCGATCTTCGCGTTCGGGTGCACGCGCGTGCCGAGTTCCGCAACCACGCCATCGACGCGCACCCAGCCGTTGTCGATCCATTCGTCGGCCTCGCGCCGCGAACACAGGCCCAGTTCGCTCATGCGCTTCGAGAGCCGCGGCAACTCGGGCGCGGCGCGGCGCGGTGCGGCGTCGGCAGCGGCCGGCGCGGCCGGTTCGAAACGCGGCTTGGCGGCCGGGCGGCGCTCGCGTTCCGGCTTCGCGTAACGCGCGTCGCGCCGGTCTTCGACGCTGCGCGCCGGCCGGCGGGCATCGCCAGAACCCGCGCGGGATGGCGCTTTCGGGCCGCTCGGCCGTGGCGGGCGCGTGGATCGGTCGTCTTCGGCACGGGTGGCCTGCGAGGTCCGCCCGGTGCGACCCTCGGGCCGGCGGGTGTCGGGGCGCGAAGCGGATGCGCGGGCCGGCGGCGCCGGGCGCGGGCGGCGCGGCGCGCTGTCTGCATCGCCCGTCGCGGGGCGCGCGGCGCGCGGCGGCCGTTTGTCGTGCTTCTCGTCGAACGGCTTGCGCGGCCGGGCGGTGTCGTCCATGCGGCGCGGCCGGGTCGCATCGTCGGCGCGGCGCGGTCGGGCTGCATCGTCGGTTCGGCGCGGCCGGGCTGCATCGTCTGCCCGCCGGGGGCGCGGAGCATCGTCTGCCCGACGGGGCCGGGTTGCGTCATCCGACCGACGCGGCGGGCGATTCTCGTCGGCGCTGCGGCGTGGGCGTTCGGCACTGTCGTCGCGCCGGCCGGCGCGCGCCGGTGGCGCGGTGCGCGCGGGCCGGTCGCTGCGCTGGGGGCGCGCGTCGGTGTAGCGGTCCTCGCGCGGCGTGCGCGGGGCGGCCGGGTCGGGCTTTGCGCGGCGCGGGCGTTCCGCCGCCGCGGCATCGTCGCGCCGCGCGGGCCGGGCCGGGCGCGCTGCCGGTTCCGTCGCTGCCGGCGCCGGCTTGCGCGGCTGCGGTGCGCGGGCCTTCGCCTCGGCACTTGCGGATTGCCCACGCGGCGCCTTTTTCGGACTGGTCGGCCGGACGGTGCCGGTGCGCGTCTTGTCGGCGCGCGGCTTGGCGGGGAGCTTGAGGGTCGGGCGGCGGGACATCGTGGCGCACGGATCGGGTGGCGAGCCGCGCAGTCTAGCAGGCCGCCGCCTGCCCGGCGACCGGCGGGGCGTTGCGGCACGCGCGGCGGTGGTAGGCTGCGGGCCCATAGACCGCCATTGACAGCAGCGCAGCGGCGGGTGCCCGGCGGCGGCGCGGATCGCGAAGCCCCCAGCCGGGCTGGAAGGCCCGTGCATAGGCGCGCCGGGGCACGGGCGTCCTGCGGGGCAGGCGGAGTGGGCGTTTCGGGGCAGGCAAGGCGGGGAGCGCCTGTCCATGCGGGTTTCGGGCTCGCTACTGAGCGCCTGATGGCGTGTTCATTTGCACTGCGCTTTGGTCCCCGCCCCGCTGGACGCTGGATCGATGCTCGGGCAATATCCACATCGGCTATGCAGGGCTCAACGGGAATCGATATGGCGGGGAAGAAGCCGAAGGCACGATTGTCAAGAACGGTTGTGGGAATCAATTCGAGCTGGGCCGCTTTTGCTCCGGTGAGAAATCGTGGTCTGTCCCGGTTTACCGCAACCCCAGGCTGGCTCGCAGTACGGGCGTCGTGTTGCAACTTGCTCGGGTGGGGCCGTGACAGCCGTTCAATCAGGTCTGATGGTTCGTCCAACCCCGTGTCCGACTCGACTGCCGCGCCCCATTGATCATTCAGCTAAAAGCGCGCGCTACATCGAAAGCTTCTCCTGTTCTTAGGATGTGATAGCAGGCGCGCGCTAGCTTGTGTGCGACTGCTTTGATCGCCACGACGGGCAAGGTCTTGGCGGATTTCTTCTGGTACCAGCGCTTGATTTGCGCGTCGTAGCGCACCGCGAAGTGCGCCGCTTCGACAAAGGCCCAGGCCAGGTGTTTGTTGCCGCACTTGGCGTTGCCTTCGCCTTTCTTCTTGCCATTCGATTCGCGTCGGCTATCCACGGTGCGGGCATACGAGGCGAAGTTGCCCGCTGCGTCAAAGCGCGCCGGGAAATAGGGGACGCACCTCAATTGTTTCCGACAAAGCCGGGTCCAATCCGAAGCTGAAAGCCTGCAGGCGGTGCTACAGCCGCATTGCATCTCCGGCACACCGTGGTAACGCTCACGCCACACCCCGCATGCCCCGGCCCTCTGCGGCCTGGCCTTGCCACGTGCGCCACTCGGCGCGGCCTGCAGGGCGGGCCATCTGTAGAGGGCCTGTCCATGCGGGCTGCAGGCCGGTTCAGTGTCGGGTGCTGGCGAGCGTGCGTTCGATGAGTTGCAGCGTGCGCGCGGTGGCGCCGGTGTGGGTGGCGGCGAAGCGGCGGCCGGCTTCGCCCATGGACATCCGCGCAGCGCGATCGGCGAGGAGGGTTCGCGCCTGCGCCGCCATGTCGCCGGCATCGACCACGCGGCGCGCGGCGCCGGCGGCGATGGCCTGCGCGGTGGCGTCGAGGAAGTTGTAGGTGTGCGGGCCGATCAGCACCGGGGTGCCGACGGCGCAGGCTTCGATGAGGTTCTGGCCGCCCAGCGGCAGCAGGCTGCCGCCGATGAAGGCGAGGTCGGCGGCGGCGTAGTAGGCGAACAGTTCGCCCATGCTGTCGCCGAGCACGATGCGGGTGTCGCTGCGGATCGATTCGTCGGCGCTGCGCCGCTGCAGGGCGAGGCCGCGCGCGGCGACGATTTGCGCGACGTCGCCGAAGCGCTGCGGATGGCGCGGCACGATCACCGTGAGGAACTCGCCGCCGGCCTGCGCCAGCGCATCGAGGATGAGCGCTTCTTCGCCCTCGCGCGTGCTCGCGCACAGCAGCACCGGCCGCGGGCCGAAGCGTTCGCGCAAGCGGCCGCCGAGCGCGAGCTGTGTGGCGTCGGGCGAGGCGTCGAACTTCAGGTTGCCGGTGACTTCTACTTGGCCCGCGCCGAGTTCGCGCAGGCGCTGCGCGTCGCCTTCGGTCTGGGCGCCGATGGCCGCGAGCCCGGCGAAGGCATCGCGCGCGAGCGCGCCGAGGCGGCGGTAGCCGCGCGCCGAACGGGCCGACAGTCGAGCGTTCACCAGCAGCAGCGGCAGCCGGCGTGCGGCGCAGGCGGCGACGAGGTTGGGCCAGACTTCGGTTTCCATGACCAGACCGAAGTCGGGCCGCACGCGCTCGAGGAAGCGGCGGATCGCGAACGGGTAGTCGTAGGGCAGATACACGCTGTCGATGCGCCCGGCATCGGCGGCGAACAGTTCGCGCGCGGTGGCGCGCCCGGTCGGCGTCATGTGGCTGAGCAGGATGCGGTGCTGCGGGCAGGCGGCAAGCAGGGCCCGCACCAGCGGCTGCGCGGCGCGGGTTTCGCCCACCGAGACGGCGTGGATCCAGATCGTCGGGCCGCGCGCCACCGGCGCCTGGCCGGCGAAGCGCTCGCCCCAGTGCGCGCGGTACTCGGGCTGGCGCCGCCCGCGCCACAGCAGGCGCAGCGGAATCAGCGGCAGCAGCAGCCAGAGCAGGGCGGTGTAGAGCGTGCGGGCGGGCGACATGCTTCAGCCGAGCATCGCGTCGGCGGCGGCGATCACGTCTGCGGCGCCCGGCGGGCGGCCCATGCCGCCGAGGTTGACTGCCGGCGTGGCCGCCAGCACGCCGGTGAGGCCGGGTTCCGACGCGGCGAAGATCGCCACCACCGGGCGGCCCAGTGCGGCGGCGAGATGGGTGAGCCCGGTGTCGACGCCGACCACGATCGCCGCGCCGGCGATGAGCGCGGCGAGCGTCGGGATGTCGAGCGGCGGCGCCGCGACGCCGCGTGCCATTGCGCCGGCGAGGCGCGCCGCGCGTTCGCGTTCCGGCGCACTGCCCGCGGGCAGCACGGCGGCAATGCCGCGCCGGGCGAGCGCATCGGCCAGCACGCGCCATTCGGCCTCGGCCCACAGCTTGTCGTCGCGGCTGGTGGCGGTGAGCAGCACCGCGTAGGGCGCGGCGGGCAGCCAGGTCGCGTGCAGCGGTTGTGCGGCGATGCCGTAGTCGAGCGGCGTGGTCGCAGCGTCCGGCGGCGGGTAGTCGAAGGCGGCTGCAGCGAGCCAGCGGTTGCGCTCGACCGCATGCAGGTTGCGCGGAATCGCGAACGTGCGGTTGTAGAAGTGCGCGGCCAGCGGTTCGCGCGCAGCCTCGGCAGCGTAGCCGCAGCGCTTGCCGCGTGCCAGCCAGGCGATCAGGCCGCTCTTGATCAGTCCCTGCGTGTCGAGCACGACGTCGTAGTGGCGCGCGTCGAGCGTGCGGCGGAATTCGCGCCACTCGCTTCGCGTGGCAGCGGCGAACAACTGCCTGCGCCAGCGGCGCAATGCCACCGGAATGACATGGCGCACCGCCGGGTGCAGGCGCGGGATGGCGGCGAAGGATTCTTCCACCACCCAGTCGATCGCCAGACCGGGAAACTGCCGGCGCAGGTCGGTGGCGACAGGCAGGTTGTGGATCACGTCGCCGAGCGAGGAGGTTTTCACCAGCAGCGCGGATTGCGGCGCCGGGTCGAGCGCGACCGGTACGACGGGAGCGGAATTGGGCGAAGGCATCGCGGGTGCGGCGGTCGGTCCTGGTCTGGGCGGGCCGGCGCAGGGCGCCGTTCGCGCGTGTTGTTATGGGGATGCCGCGCAGGCCGCGGTAGAATGGCGCGAATTTTCCGCGGCGGATTCCGTGCTGGACATTCGCCGCGAATTATATCCCCGGTCAGAAAATCCTTCCCATGCCTGGTTCGCCCGCACCGCTGTCCGTCGTATTGATCACGCGCGATTGCGTGGGGACGCTCGGCGCCTGCCTCGACAGCGTGGCCTGGGCCGACGAGATCGTGGTCGTCGATTCGGGCAGTGCGGACGGCACGCTCGATCTGGCGCGCGAGCGCGGCGCGCGCGTGGTCCATCAGGACTGGCTCGGCACCGGCCGGCAGAAGCAGTTTGCCGTCGAACAGGCGACGCACGAGTGGGTGCTGTGCCTCGATACCGACGAGCGCCTGTCGCCGGAGCTGCGCAAGTCCATCGAGGCGGCGCTTGCGGCCCCGGCGCAGCATGCCTACGAGTTCGCGCGGCGCACGCGCTTTCTCGGCCGCTATCTGCGCCACGGCGAGGGCTATCCCGACCTGTGCCTGCGCCTGTTCCAGAAGAACCATGCGCGCTGGTCCGACGACGTGGTGCACGAGAAGGTGATCACGCTCGGCACGGTCGGCCGTCTCGATGGCGACCTGCTGCGCGAGGCCGGCGAATCGCTCGAGGACTACATCGCCAAGCAGAACCGCCGCACCACGCTTTCTGCCCAGGAACTCGCGCGGCAGGGCGTCGCGGTGTCGCGCTCGCAACTTGTGTTGTCGCCGCTGTTCCGCTTCGTCAAGTTCTACTTCTTCCGCTCCGGCTTTCTGGACGGCGTGCCGGGGCTGGTGCATATCGGCGTCGGGTGTTTCAGCAGCTTCTCCAAGTATGCAAAAATGCTCGAAATTTCAAGACGTCAGGAGCGGTCGTGAAGGTTCTGGTCACGGGGGCCGCCGGCTTCATCGGCATGCATGTCGCGCAGTACCTGCTGGCGCGCGGCGACGAGGTGGTCGGGCTCGACAACCTGAACGACTACTACGACGTGCGCCTGAAGGAGGCGCGCCTCGCCCGCCTGGCGCCGCGCGCCGGCTTCCGCTTCGTGAAGGGCGATGTCGCCGACCGCGAGCTGATGCCGCGCCTGTTCGCCGACGAATCCTTCGACCGCGTGGTGCATCTCGCGGCGCAGGCCGGCGTGCGTTATTCGCTCCAGAATCCGCATGCCTATGTCGATTCGAACCTCGTCGGGTTCACCAACATCCTCGAGGGATGCCGGCACGGCAGCGTCAAACACCTGGTTTACGCCTCGAGTTCGAGCGTCTACGGCGGCAACACGCGCATGCCGTTTTCCGAGCACGACAGCATCGATCATCCGATCAGCCTCTACGCCGCCACCAAGAAGGCGAACGAGCTGATGGCGCATACCTACAGCCACCTGTTCGGGCTACCCACCACCGGACTGCGCTTCTTCACGGTGTATGGACCCTGGGGCCGGCCGGACATGGCGCTGTTCCTGTTCGCCAGCGCGATCCTTGCAGGGCGGCCGATCGACGTGTTCAACCACGGCCGCATGAAGCGCGACTTCACCTACATCGACGACATCGTCGAGGGCGTGGTGCGCGTGCTGGATCGTCCCGCGGAGGCCGATCCGAACTTCGACGCCAACGCACCCGATCCGGCGCGCAGCTCGGCGCCGTATCGCGTGTTCAACATCGGCAACAGCAATCCGGTCGATTTGATGACGTACATCGAGACACTCGAGGCAGCGCTGGGGCGCAAGGCGCAGAAGAACATGCTTCCCATGCAGGACGGCGACGTGCCCGCCACCAGCGCCGACACGGCCGAGCTCGCGGCAGCGACCGGATTTGCGCCTGCAACGAGCGTGCAGGACGGAATCTCCCGCTTCGTCGCCTGGTACCGCGACTATTACGAGGTCAGTTGATCTGAGCGTCGCGCCCAACCGGCGCGGATATTGATCACCTGCCCGATGTTCCGCCTTCGAGGAGTCGAGCCATTTCGGTTGTTCTGGTCACCGGCGCCGCAAGCCAGATCGGCGTGTACCTGCTGCCGATGCTGGCGCGCCGCGGCGATCGGGTGATCGCGCTGACGCGCAGCCTCGATCGCGTGCGGGCGACGCCGCACTTCGACCATCTGCAGGACTGCGCTCAATGGCGCCAGGCGGATGTTTCACGCGATGGCGGTCTGCCGGCCGGCGCCGATACGCTGATCCACATCGCGCCGCTCGCCTTGCTGCCGCCACTGATACCGGCGTTCGCGGCGTGCGGGGGCAGGCGATTGGTCGCGTTCGGCACCACCAGCCTGTACTCGAAATCGGCGTCCGACGATGCGCGGGAGAGGGCGCTGGCCGAACGGGTCGCGGATGCCGAATCGAGCGTCGCCCGGCTGTGCGCCGCACATGGCATCGCCTGGACGGTGTTGCGGCCCACGCTGGTTTATGGCGCCGGCATGGACCGCAACGTGACGCTGATCGCCGCGCTGATCCGCCGCTTGCGCTGCTTTCCCCTGTTCGGTCCGGCGCGCGGGCTGCGGCAGCCGGTCCATGCGGCGGATCTTGCCGAGGCCTGCCTGCGTGCGCTGGACCAACCGGCGACGATAGGCAGGGCTTACAATCTCGCCGGTGGCGAAACCCTCGATTACCGGGAAATGGTCCGGCGCATCTTCATCGCACTCGGGCGCACACCGCGCTTCGTCCGGGTGCCCCTGCCGTTGTTCCGTCTCGCGATGTGGTGCATCGCGCGCCTGCCGCGCTATCGTGATTTCAATCCCGAGATGGCGCGGCGCATGAACCACGACCTGGTCTTCGATTGTTCCGATGCCGAGCGCGATTTCGGTTTCGCGCCACGTCGTTTCCAGCCGCGCTTCGATGGCCGCGATGGGCAATCTGGCTGAAGGCATGATCGTCCTGGCGGCCCTGCTGGCCAGCGTCGTGCTGCTCAAGGCGCTGCTCCATTCGGGGCTTCACGGCCGGCTCGATTCGCCGAACGAGCGTTCCCTGCATACGCATCCGGTGCCGCGCTCCGGCGGGTTCGGCATTATCGCCGCGGGTGCGATCGGCTTCGTCGCCGCCGGGGGTCCGTGGCTCATCGCGGCGTGCGCAGCGGCACTTGCCGTACTGTCGGCGTTCGACGACGGTCTGGGCCTTCCCGTGTCCGTGCGACTGGCGGCCCAGGTGGCGGCTGCGGCGACATTCGTGGTGGCATCGTCGGATGCGGCGCTCTTCGGCTGGGGCGGCGGGGCGATCCTGCTTGTGGTTGCGCTCGCATGGATGACAAACCTGTACAATTTCATGGATGGTGCCGACGGCCTTGCTGGCGGCATGACGGTTTTCGGATTCGGGGCATACTCGGTCGCGGCTTTTCAGGCCGGCGACGGCGCGCTTGGTCTGGTTTCAGCCTGCCTCGCCGCCGGTGCGCTCGGATTCCTGGTGTTCAACTTTTCTCCGGCGCGCATCTTCATGGGTGACGTGGGTTCGATTCCGCTGGGATTCCTCGCCGGGGCCGTCGGTCTCGAGGGTTTGCAGCGGAATCTCTGGCCGGGGTGGTTTCCCGTGCTGGTGTTCTCGCCCTTCATCTGCGATGCGACGGTTACGCTGCTGCGTCGCGCGATGCGCGGCAAGCGCGTCTGGCAGGCGCATCGCGAGCACTATTATCAACGGATCATCATGAGCGGATTCGGCCACAGGAAGACCGCGCTGGCAGCGTATGCGCTGATGGCGCTTTGCGCGATTGCTGCCTGCATGCTGCGGACTTCGGTACCCGGTGCGGTGGTGCCGGTGCTCACCGTGTTTGCGATCGGCTACGCCGCGCTCGCCGTGGCCGTCGATCTGCGCTGCCGTACCGAACGGAGGCCCTGTCCGTAATGCAGAAAGCTCGACTTCGCTCGCTGCTCGTCATCCTCTACGACCTCGCGGCCATCGCGCTCGCCTGGTGCGGCGCCTACCTGTTGCGTTTCAATCTCGCCATTCCGCCGGAGTACCTCGGCGGCTTGCTGATCCTGATCGCTTGGGCGATGCCTCTTCAGGCGGTAGTGTTCCGGGTGTTCGGGCTCTACGAGGGCATATGGCGCTTCGCCAGCCTGCCGGACCTGTTCCGCATCGTGAAGGCGGTGGCCGTGTCGGCTCTGCTCGTGGGGCTGGTGCTCCTGCTCTTCAAGCCGGCGCCGTCGGTTCCCCGCTCGGCGGTGATGCTGCAGCCGCTGCTCGTCCTGTTCCTGATGGGCGGCGCGCGTGTTCTTTATCGGGCCTGGAAGGAACATCGCCTCTACGGCGCGTTGCAGGTGCTGGGCCGACCGGTATTGGTGCTGGGGGCGGGTGAGGCCGCCGTGTCCCTGCTGCGCGAACTGTCGCGCTCGCCGGAATGGCGCGTGGTGGGGCTGCTCGACGACAACCACAAGAAGCAGAAGCGCAGCCTTGCTGGTCAGCAGGTGCTCGGCGGGCTCGACGAGCTCGAGCACTGGGCCCGCGAGTTGCGCGTTCAGCACGCAATCATCGCGATGCCGGGCGCAAACCACACGGCGCGTCGGCGTGCCGCCACCATGTGCGCGCGCGCCGGGGTGCGCACGCTCATCGTGCCGCCGCTCGACGACTTGCTGAGCGGCAAGGTGACGGTGGCGAAGTTCCGCAACGTGGAAGTCGACGACCTGCTCGGCCGCGAGCCGGTGTGGATCGACAACTCGCTGCTGAGCAATGCCCTGAGCGGCAAGGCCGTCATGGTGACGGGTGCCGGCGGATCGATCGGCGCGGAACTTTGTCGTCAGATCGCGCAGTTCCGTCCCGCACTGCTCGTCGCCTACGAACAGAACGAATACTTCCTCTACAAGCTGCAGGAGGAGTTTACGGTCAGCTTCCCCGAAGTGCAGGTCATCAGCGTCGCCGGCGACATCAAGGATCCGGTGCGAGTCGATCAGGTCATGCGCCAGTATGCGCCGACGGTCGTGTTCCATGCCGCCGCGTACAAGCACGTGCCATTGATGGAAGATCTGAATGCGTGGGAGGCGGTGCGCAACAACGTGCTCGGCACCTTTACCGTTGCTCGCGCCGCGGTGGCGCATGGTGCCGAGGAATTCGTGCTGGTGTCGACCGACAAGGCGGTCAACCCGACCAACGTGATGGGTGCCACCAAGCGCCTCGCTGAAATGATCTGCCAGGCAATGATGCGCGCGTCGGGTTCGACCCGATTCGAGATGGTGCGCTTCGGCAACGTGCTGGGCAGCGCCGGCAGCGTGATTCCCAAGTTCCAGGAACAGATCGAGCGCGGCGGTCCGGTGACGGTCACCCACCCGGAGATCACGCGCTACTTCATGTCGATTCCCGAAGCTTCGCGGCTGGTGCTGCAGGCAGCCTGCATGGGCCAGGGCGGCGAGATCTTCGTCATGGACATGGGCGAAGCGGTGAAGATCGCCGATCTGGCGCGCGACATGATCCGGCTTTCCGGCGCATCGGAGAAGGAGATCCGCATCGAATACACGGGGCTGCGTCCCGGCGAGAAGCTGTTCGAGGAGTTGCTCGCCGACGACGAGGAAACCCTGCCGACGCGCCATCCGAAGCTGCGCATCGCCAAGGCGCGCGAGGTCGAGGCAGGCTGGCTCGACGAAGTGCTGGTCTGGTTGCGCCAGCCGCGCGTGGTGCCGGATGCCGAGGTGCGGCGCGACCTGCGCCGCTGGATTCCCGAGTACCAGCCGACGCAGCGCACTGAGTTGCGTGCCGTCGCGTCGGCATCGTCGACCGAGAGCGGAGTCGCGGCGGCACACTGAGTTCCGGTCCTCATGGCGACATACGCGATCGGCGACATCCAGGGATGCTACGCTGCCCTTCAGCGCCTGCTCGGCGAGATCGGGTTCTCGGCGTCCCGAGATAGTCTCTGGCTGGTCGGCGACCTCGTCAATCGTGGTGATTCGTCGCTCGAGGTGATGCGCTTCGTGCGAGATCTGGGCGAGCGTGCAATCACGGTGCTTGGTAACCACGACCTGCATCTGGCGATGGTTGCCGAAGGTCACGGCCGGCCCTCGAAGGAAGACACGCTTGACGCAGTACTCGCTGCCCCCGATCGTGAGGAACTGCTCGTGTGGCTGCGCTCGCGGTCCATGTTCCATGTCGAGGACGACTACGCGATGGTGCATGCCGGCCTGCTGCCCCAGTGGTCGATCCTGCAGGCGCTGGAACTCGGCGGCGAGGTCGAACAGGCGCTGCGTGCGCCCGAGTATCGCGATTTCCTATCCCACATGTGGGGTTCCGAGCCGGCGCAGTGGAGCGAACACCTGCGTGGCTGGGACCGCCTGCGCATCGTCGTGAACGCGATGACGCGCATGCGTTTCTGTACCCGCTACGGTGTCATGGAATTCCGCGCCAAGGGCCCGCTCGAATCGGCGCCGGAGGGCTATCTGCCCTGGTTCGCGGTGCCCGGGCGGGCCAGCCGCACGCACACCGTGGTGTGCGGCCACTGGTCGGCGCTCGGATTCAGGCGCGAAGAAAAATTGCTGGCGCTCGATTCGGGTTGTCTATGGGGCGGCTGCCTGACGGCGGTGCGGCTCGAAGACAGGAAGGTCTTTCAGTTGCAGTGTCCGCAGAGCCTCGCTCCAGACGGGTGGTGATCGCGGCGTGCGTGCGCGTTGCCAGTTCGCGGCGATGCAGGCCATCCGATTGCTGCGGTTCGAGGGCGACGATTTCGACGGCGAGCCGCTCGCCATTCGCTATCGTGCGCAGGGATGCCATGAAGCTGATGTCATTGCAGTAGGCCGCTGCAGTGCTGCGGGCGCCATGCGCGTCCAGATAACGCAGCGCCAGAGGCCTGATCTCGCAGCGCAAGTCGATCGCGTTCTGGAACGTCGCCGCATGAAAAGGCAGCACGCGTGTACCATCAGTCGACGTGCCCTCCGGGAACACCGCGACGCTATTGCCGGCCTGCAGTGCGGCGACGATTGCCCGATTCGTTTGCGCGATTGCGGTCCGGGCGCCGCGCTCGACGAAGATCGCCTCGTTGCGCCAGACCAGCCAGCCGATGAACGGCCATTGCCGGACGTCCGACTTGCACACGAAGCGCATCGGACGCCATGCCGAAAGCGCGAACACATCGAGCCACGAGATGTGGTTTGCCACGACGAGGCACGGCCCGCCGGGCGCCGCGCCATGCGTGCGCAGCTCGACCCCGAGAACGTGCAGAAGCCTGCCCGACCACCATTGGCAGATGCGCGCGCGCCTCTGCGCATTGCAGGCGCGCATCACGCTGGCGGAGATGGCGATACCGCTTGCCAGATGCAGGCCGACGCGCGCGAGACGGCAGAGGCCAGCGAACGTCAAAGGCGCTTCTCCACGAAGTGCCGGGCATAGCGGGCCTCGATGCGCGACATTGGCAACAGGAGCAGAAGGTCGGCCGTATTGAAGTCCGGATCCCAGGCCGGCTCACCGCACACCCAGGCGCCGGCGCGCAGATAGCCCTTGATCAGGGGCGGCAGGTTGGCTGGGGCACCGTTGTCGAGTTTGTCCAGGGGTAACGGCAGGCGCGGGAATGCGCGGTACTCGAGCGGCGCCTGATGGGCATCGAGATCGCGGTAAATCGTTGCCGCCGCGTGGCCACCGTCCGCCATGCCGATGCTGGCGCAGCCCATCAGGTATTCGTAACGGCCCTTGAGCATGTATTCGACGAGGCCGGACCACAACAAACCGATCACGGCGCCGCTGCGATAGTCGGCGTCGATGCAGGAGCGTCCCACCTCGACCAGGTTGCCGCGCAGGTACTGCAGGCGCGTGATGTCGAACTCGTTCTCGGAGTAATACCCGCCGACGCGCCGTGCCGCGCCAGGGTTGAGGATGCGATAGGTGCCGACGATGCGCGCATTGTCCTCGTCGCGCACGATCAGGTGATCGCAGTATGCATCGTAGATGTCGTTGTCCACGCCGGGATGGCGCGTGTCGATCCTGGCGCCGAGTTCGTCTGCGAACACGCGATAGCGCAGCTTCTGCGCCTCATGGACTTCGCTGTCGCAGCAGGCGAGGCGGACGTTGAGGCGGGGTGCCCGCGACGCGCGTTCCCGCGCGAGTTTTTCCAGCATTGCACGCTCCCAAGGGTTCGGATGCCCGAACTCTAGGAGCGCGCTGTTGCGAAGAGGTTAAACGTCCGTGACGGGGGCGTTAAGACGGCCCCGTCATCATCAGGGTTGCTCGGGGCGCGGCTTGGGACGTGGCCCACGGCGCGGGCGTGGCGGCCAAGGGCGTCTCAGATCGGCCGATCCGGTGTGATGGCTGACAGACGAAAATTGCGAGCGAAGAGAGGGAGCGTTCATGGTCGCGAAGGCCGAGCATCGATTGCACCTCCGGATAGACCGCTACGCTCGCCGCGGGTTCCGCCCGCTCGCCGTCCGTGCCTGCGGCGCGCCCCTATCAGATCGACGAGCCGAAGCTTGCGTGATAGCGGGCGCCGATCTCGTCGCGAGTGGGTTTGTGATTCTGGCCGCCGCGGTGTGCGATCTTGATGGCACCCATCAACGAGGCGAGGCGCCCAGTCTGTTCCCAGTCGAGCCCGTGATTGATGCCGTGGATCAGCCCGGCGCGGAACGCATCCCCGCAGCCGGTCGGATCGACTTCGGCCTCGGGGGCGGCACTGGGGATGCGAATGATCCTGCCATCGACATGGATTTCGGATCCCTCGGCCCCGAGTGTGACGACGAGCGCCCGCACCATGCGTGCGAGTTCCTCGATCGACCGGCCGGTCTTCTGGGCCATCAGCCTGGCTTCGTAGTCGTTGACCGTGCAGTAGTCCGCCAGGTCCATGAAATGCAGCAGGTCTTCCGCACCGAACATCGGCATGCCCTGGCCCGGATCAAAAATGAACGGGATGCCCGCGTCGCGCAGTTGCGCGGCATGCTGGAACATGCCGTCGCGGCCGTCGGGTGCGACGATTGCCAGGCGGATGTCGCCCGCATCCGAAACCTTGTTCATGTGCGAGTGGTTCATCGCGCCGGGGTGGAAGGCGGTGATCTGGTTGTCGTCGAGGTCGGTGGTGATGAACGCCTGTGCCGTGAAGGTCTGCGGCACCTGCCGCACGTGGGCATCGGCGATGCCAAGTGTCCGCAGGCGCTCGACATACGGTGCGCAGTCGTCGCCGACCGTGGCCATGACGATCGGTTCGCCGCCGAGCAGTTTCAGGTTGTAGGCAATGTTGCCGGCGGTTCCGCCGAATTCGCGCCGCATGTCGGGCACCAGGAATGCCACATTCAGGATGTGAATCTGTTCGGGCAGGATGTGGTGCTTGAAGCGGTCATGGAAGACCATGATCGTGTCGTAGGCGATGGAACCGCAAATCAGGGTGCGCATGGCAAGGCGGGGTCAGCAAGAAAACCAGATTATAGCGTCGGGGGTCGCCCGTGCCTTCAGTGCGCCGCCGAGTCGAGTTTCGCGTGGGCCTTGGCGTGCTGCCGCTTGCGGGCAATGGCGGTATGCAGTTTTTCGACCAGACGTTCGACTGCGGTGCGCCAGCCAAGATGTGAAACGCTTGCGGCGGTTCGCTGTCGAAGGTGCGCGAGACACTCGGCACGGGATGCGCGGACGGCAGCCTTCACGAATGCGTCGCCATCGTCGAAGCGGACATGCAGGCCGTTGTGACCGTCCCGGACAAGCAGTGCGGCAGCGGCATAGTCATAGGCCACCACTGGAAGTCCGCTTGCCAGTGCTTCGCCGGTCACGTTTCCGAAAGTCTCCGTGATGCTCGGATAGAGGAACAGGTCGGCCGAGGCAAAATGGTTCGCAAGATCCTCGCCCCGGCGCATGCCGGCGAAAACCACGTTCGGGCGCGCTTGAGCCTCGAGTTGCGCCCGCGACGGGCCATCGCCGACCAGCAGCAGCTTCGCACTCGTCCGACTGGCCGTAATCGCGTCGAACGCGCGCATCAGCAACGGCAGGTTCTTTTCGGGCGCCAGGCGTCCCACATGGATGACCACGAGGTCGTCAGCGCCGACCCCCCAGGCCGTGCGTAGCGCCGGGCGGCGACGGCCGGGATTGAACAGGCTGCAATCGACCCCGCGAGACACCACTTCAACTCCATGGTAGCCGGCACGCAGCAGCGTCTTCTGCAGTTCGCGCGTCGGGACCAGGGTCAGGTCGGCACGATTGTGGAAGTGGCACAGGTAACCGCCGACCGCCTGTCGCAGCCAGCCGGCACCGTAGTGTGCGCTATAGGCGTCGAAGTTGGTGTGGAACTCGCTGACGACCGGAAGCCCGAGCCTGCGAGCCGCCGTTACTGCGGACCAGCCGAGCGGTCCTTCGGTCACCACTTGCACCGCGTCGGGCGGGTCCGATCGCCACAGTGATTCGAGTCGTCCTGCAGCCGGCAGGCCGAGCCTGAGTTGCGGGTAGCGAGGAATCGGCAGACCCCGGATCAATATTTCGGAAAAGGCCTCGTTGCGGATCGGCTGGTCGTCATGCTGCTGTTGCGGGCGAATGAGTTGCACGCGGTGTCCGAGCGCCAGCAGCCCCTCGACCTGCCTGCCCGAGGTGATCGCGACCCCGTTGATCTCGGGCGGATAGGTCTCCGTCACGACGGCGATGCGCAGCCCGGCCTTCAGCCCGCTGTCGTACCGGGGCTCAACGGTTCGCGTGTCCATGCCGGCATGTTCGCCGGGGCGCGCGACACGTCGATGACAACGCTGTTACCGAGCGATTACCTGCCGAAGATCACCAGCAACCAGATGGCGGCCAGATTGATCAGCGCCAGGAGGACGGCAGCGCTGCCAATATCCTTCGCCCGCTTGGCGAGATGATGGTGCTCCACCGAAATGCGGTCCACCGTGGCCTCGATCGCCGAGTTCAGCAACTCGACGATCATCACCAGCAGCACGCTGCCGATCATCATCGCGCGGCCGATGCCGCTGGTGGTGACGAAGAAGGCGGCTGGAATCATCACCGCAGCCATCAGCACTTCCTGGCGGAAGGCGTCTTCGTTGCGGTAGGCCGCCACGAGGCCCGCGCGTGAGTAGCCGAGTGCATTCCACAGGCGAGTCAGGCCCGTCTTGCCCTTGAACGGGTTGTCTGCGCCCGGCGAATCCGCGGTTTCCTCGTTCGGTTTGCTCATGTCGGGTCTGCGTCTTGGGGGCGGCGCAGCGCGCCGCCGTGTTGCCGCGCTACTTCAGCACCGCGAGTGCGGCGTCGTAGTTTGGTTCCTGTTTGATCTCGGGTACCAGTTCCGCATGCACGACCTTGTCGTGCTCGTCGAGCACCACGACGGCGCGGGCGGTGATGCCGGCGAGCGGGCCGTCGATGATCTCGACGCCGTAGTTGGCCATGAACTCGCGGCCGCGCATGGTCGACAGCGAGACGACGTTCTTCAGCCCTTCGGTTTCGCAGAAACGCTTCATGGCGAACGGCAGGTCGGCGGCGATGACGAGGACGACGGTATTGTGCTGCGCGCTCGCGCGCTCGTTGAACTTGCGCGTCGACGTCTGGCACACCGGCGTGTCGAGGCTGGGCACGATGTTCAGCACCTTGCGCTTGCCTGCGTAATCCTTGAGCGAGACGTCGGCGAGGTCGGCGCCGACCAGCGTGAAGGACGGCGCGCCATCTCCGACCTTGGGGAACTGGCCGGCCAGGTGGATCGGATTGCCTGCAAGGGTGACGGTGCTCATGGTTGTCTCCTGTTGTTGGGTGTCGCTACCGGGGCAGAAGAGGATACTGCATTTCGATCCGCTTGCTCGGGTGCGGCTCAATACCCACGCCCTTGTCAGGGATAGAAGACGTAGACGCGGTAACCCGAGGCCGAGGTTTCGCCGACATCGAGCAGCAGTTTCACGGTGATTTCGTTACCGGCGCGGAAGTCCGTCGGCGCATTCGCGGGCAGGTAGTCCTTCGGTTCGAAAACGCGGCGTATCACGGGCTGGTCGCGCACGTCGGTAAGCGTCAGTTCGAGGTAAGGATAGGCCTGCGGATAGTCGGCGCGGTTCTTGAGGTGTGCTTCTAGGTGCAGGCGCGACTTGTCGCTCTCGGGGGTGAGTTCCGAGGACACGATGCTGACGAGATCGGCATCGCGCGGCATCTCGACCGCGCATCCCAACGATCTGCAGGCCGATTCCAGTGCCGGACGCCAGTCAGGATGCCGCTTCGCGATCTCGGTGCGGAAGGCGTAGGCCACCTGCACCGCAAGCGCCAGTGCCAGCAGTCCGGCGCCCGCGGCCCAAGGCCAGAGGCGCGCCGGTCTGGCTGGGGCGAGATAGTCTTCCGGCGGCGGCAGGGTGGCTGCAGCCGTATCGTCCACGGTGTCCGCGGCGGTGTCGTCGACGGCGGCGACGTCTGGCGCGGGTTCTTCAGCCGCGGTTTCCGCGGTGTTATCTGCGGGCTCTCGCGCTGCGGACCGTGCTGTTGCGCCGTCGGGTTCCGCGACTGATTCGGCGGCAGAGCCGGTGTCGGCGTCGGTGGCGCTCTCGGTCGGCGTCACAAGTTCGCCGGATGCTGCCGCGGCGTCCGCGGCGGACGGCGCGTCCTGCGGAATCTCCGTTGGCAGGGGCGGCAGCGTGATGTCGTCCGGGCCGAACGCGGCGGCCGCTTCCGGCGCCGCGGAATCGGCCGGATCGCGCTGCGCCAGGAAGCGTTTGCGCTGTCCCGCCGCGGAGAATTGCGGTGTCGCAGGCGGCAGCGACGGCGGGCGGCTTTCTGGCGGCTCGGGCGCGACGAAGTCGGTCGGGTCGCTGCCGCCGTCGATGCGGTTGTCCACCGCCGAAAACGGCGTCTGGCATTTGCCGCAGCGCACGCGGCCCTGCGCCTTGGCGATCTGCTCCGGGCGCAGGCGAAAAGTGGTGCTGCAGGCCGGGCAGCGCGTCAGCATGGCCGCTCTCCGGTGAGCAGCACCCAGCCTTCGAGCACGGCCTCGACCGTCAGCGCGATGTGGGGCGCGTAGGCCGCGATGACCTGCGCGGCCTGCGGCTCGAGCACGCCGGACAGGGCAAGCCGCCCGCCCGGTGCGACGCGGCTGCCGATCAGCGGCGCAAGCACGCAGAGCGGATTGGTCAGGATGTTGGCAATCACGAAATCGAATTCGCTGGTCAGCGCCTGTGCGGAATGCTGCAAACGCAATTCGACCGTGTTGCGTTCGGCATTGTCGCGCGCCGCATCGAGCGCCTTGTCGTCGATGTCCACGCCGAGCACGCTGGCCGCGCCGAGGCGCGCCGCGGCGATGCCGAGTATGCCGGAACCGCATCCGTAGTCCAGCACGCGCAGCCCGGCGAGCGCCTGCCGGGTGAGCCATTCGAGGCACAACCGGGTCGTCGGGTGCGAGCCGGTGCCGAAAGCCATGCCGGGGTCGAGGACGAGGTTGATGGCAGCCGGGTCCGGTGCGTCATGCCACGACGGCACGATCCACAGCCGCTGGTTTACGCGGATCGGTTCGAATTGCGACTGTGTCAGCGCCACCCAGTTCTGCTCGGCAACTTCGCTGATGCGGAAACCGGGCGCGTCGATGCCGGCATCCTGCGCGGCCTGCGCCAGTCGATCAGCCAGGTCTTCGGCGGGATCGAAGAGTGCGTTCACGCGCGAGGCGTCCCAAAGCGGCGCGGCGGGCGAGCCCGGCTCGCCGAACTGAGGCGTCTCGCGGTCGGTGCCCGCGTCGGCGTCCTCGATGCTGACTGACAGCGCGCCACGTTCGAACAGCGCGTCGGACAGGCGTTCTGCGGCCGCCGAGTGGGTGACAAGCGAAACCGACAGCCACATGGTCACACGAGCCCTTGAGTGCGCTGGCCTGGAGCAGCCGTGGATAGGCGTTCTACAGACCACCACGCCTGATCGCCAGCGCCGGAGCGCCTTTCAGGGCGGCATGCCGGAAGGCCGAGCATCCATGCGCGTCGCAGAGGCATCGGTACGATTGTCAGGTGGATTTGACCACTTCCTCGCGTGCGGCGAGCTTGTTCTCGAGGTAGTGGATGCTGGTGCCGCCCTTGAGGAAGTTGGCATCGAGCATCAATTCCTGGTGCAGCGGAATGTTGGTCTTGATACCCTCGACCACCATTTCCGACAGCGCGATGCGCATGCGGCGGATCGCCTGGTCGCGCGTGTCGCCATAGGCGATGAGCTTGCCGATCATCGAGTCGTAGTGCGCCGGCACGGTGTAGCCGGAATACACATGCGAATCGACGCGGATGCCCGGCCCGCCCGGCGTGTGCCAGTTGGCGATCTTGCCCGGGCAGGGCGTGAACTTGTAGGGATCTTCGGCGTTGATGCGGCACTCGACCGCATGCCCCTTGAACACGATGTCGCGCTGGCGGAAGCCCAGTTTCTGCCCCGCCGCGATGCGGATTTGTTGCTGCACGATGTCGATGCCGGTGATCAGTTCTGTCACCGGATGCTCGACCTGCACACGGGTGTTCATTTCGATGAAGAAGAATTCGCCGCGCTCGAACAGGAATTCGAAGGTGCCGGCGCCGCGATAGTTGATCTTGCGGCAGGCTTCGGCGCAGCGCTCGCCAATACGCGAGATCAGGCGCGGGTTGATTTCCGGCGCCGGCGCTTCCTCGATGATCTTCTGGTGGCGGCGCTGCATCGAGCAGTCGCGTTCGCCGAGGTAGACCGCGTTGCGGTACGAATCGGCCAGCACCTGGATCTCGATGTGGCGCGGGTTTTCGAGAAATTTCTCCATGTAGATGCCGGGATTGCCGAAGGCGGCCAATGCTTCGGAACGCGTCGTCTGCACCGCGTTGAGCAGCGCAGCCTCAGTGTGTACGATGCGCATGCCGCGGCCGCCTCCGCCCGCAGTGGCCTTGATGATGACCGGGTAGCCGATGCTGCGCGCGATGCGTACGATTTCGCGCGGGTCGTCCGGCAGCATGCCCTCCGAACCCGGCACGCAGGGCACGCCGGCAGCCTTCATCGCGTCCTTGGCGCTCACCTTGTCGCCCATCAGGCGGATGGTCTCCGGGCGTGGGCCGATGAAAACGAAGCCGCTTTTCTCCACCCGCTCGCCGAAATCGGCGTTCTCGGAAAGGAACCCGTATCCCGGGTGAATTGCCTGGGCGTCGGTAACTTCGGCGGCGCTGATGATTGCCGGAACGTTGAGGTAGCTTTCCTTCGACGCCGGCGGCCCGATGCAGACCGATTCGTCGGCAAGCTTGACGTACTTCGCCTCGGTATCGGCCGTGGAATGCACCACCACCGTCTTGATGCCGAGCTCACGGCACGCACGCTGGATCCGCAGGGCGATTTCGCCGCGGTTCGCGATCAGGATCTTCTCGAACATGATGCCTCTTCAGGCGGCCGGCCGGCGACGAACTGCTGGGATCGTCCGGGCCGGCGCGTTGTCAGCCAATGATGAACAGCGGCTGGCCGAATTCCACCGGCTGACCGTTTTCGACCAGGATCGCCTTGACGACGCCGGCGGCATCGCTGTCGATTTCGTTCATCAGCTTCATCGCTTCGATGATGCAAAGCGGCGCGCCGACCGACACGCTCTGGCCCAGTTCGACGAAGTTCTTCGCTTCCGGCGATGGCGCGCGGTAGAAGGTGCCGACCATCGGCGATTTCACGACCTTGCCTTCCGGCTGCGCGTCCTCGACTGCGGCGGCAGGCGCGGCGGCAGCGGCAGCCGGAACGGTTGCGCCGGGCGCGGCGGCAATGCCGGCGGGAACATGCACCAGGGTTTGCGCCGGTGCGGCAACAACGTGCTTGGCGATCCTGACCTTTTCTTCGCCTTCGGTCACTTCGAGTTCCGATATGCCGGACTCCTGGACGAGGTCGATGAGTTTCTTCAGTTTTCGAAGATCCATGAATACTCCCGTAGTTTCGCCGGCGATGCCGGCGAGATGACCGCTAATCTCGCAGTTGTTCGAGGGCGTACTGCAGTGCCAGTTGGTATCCGAGCGCACCCAGCCCAGTGATCACGCCGGCTGCGATGTCGGAGAAATACGAGCGGCGGCGAAAGGACTCGCGCGCATGCACGTTCGACAGATGAACCTCGATGAAAGGGATGCGCACCGCGGCGAGTGCATCGCGCAGCCCGACGCTGGTGTGCGTATACGCGGCCGGATTGATGATGATGAAGCGAACGTCCTCGCTTGCCGCGGCCTGCACGCGATCGATCAGCTCGCCTTCGTGGTTGCTCTGGAACGATTCCACTTGAATGCCATGGGCGCGTGCCTGGGCTTCCATGGCCTGGTGGATGTCGGCAAGCGTTGTGCGGCCGTAGATGTCCGGTTCGCGCGAGCCCAGAAGATTGAGGTTCGGACCGTGAAGCACCAATATCCGGGCCATTTTCTGACCGCCTGCTGCTGCACCCTTGTCGCTTTTATTGCCCTTCATCCCAACAAGTTTGCCGGAAATCACTGCAAATAGCCAGATTGGCCGCCAGCGGCGGCGATCAGTGCGGCGTAGCCAGGGCGTGCTGGATTGCCGTCTCCAGTTCGGCGCGCTGCATCTTGCCCAGCTTGGTTTGCACCACCTGCCCTCGTCGGTCGAGTACGGCGGTGAACGGAAGGGCCATCAGCGTGTTGCCGACCGCGGCGGCGGCCTCCATGGCATCACCCGCTCCGATCAGCAGAGGGTAAGCGACTGGCGATTCCTCGATGAATTTCCGGACGTTGATTGGCGTATCGATGCCGATGCCGACAAATTGAACGCCTTTTGCAGCATATTCCTGGCTGATGCGCGAAAATTCCGGCATTTCCTCGCGGCAGGGCGCGCACCAGGTCGCCCAGAAATTGACGACCACGACCTCGTTCTTCCACTCGGCCAGCGATCGAGTCTTGCCGTCCATGTCCGCGAGCTGGAGGGCGCGCAACGCCGCGCCATCTTGTGCCTGCGCTGTATGTTCCGGCTGCTGGTGGCGCGCCACCAGCAGACCGGCACCTGCTGCAGCCACTGCGACCGCGCCGACCAACAGCCACGTGCGCAACGGAGTCACGGCCCGGTTTCTCCCAGCAGCGATTCGACTGCCGAGATGCGGGCGCGTTCGTGGACTTTGCCTGCACGATTGATGCGTCGGGTGCGTTCTGCTGTTTCGCTCAGAATGCTCAGGCGCACCGGCGTGCCTTCCCATTCCAGTTCCAGCACGGCCTCCGGCATTTCGCCTGGTCCCTGCGGAACGCGCGCGTGTTCGTAACGTACGCCGCGGTTGATGAGGAAGATCTCGACCTCCTTCGCGCTTTCCGCAAACAGTTCGATTTCGACCTCCGCGTAGCGTCCGGCGGTACCGTCGAGCACCGGGCCGGTGAGATAGGGCCGGAAATCGGCGAGAAATCGCATTGCGCCAAGCGCCGCAAGGCGCAGTTCCTTGAGCAGAGCCGGTTGTTCTTCGGACTGGTAGAGTCCCTGGTAGGTACGTAGCTCGGCCTCGACTTCCGCGTTCGTCGGCAGTGCCTCGTCGTCGGGCAGGCCGAGCTGGCGTGCCGCCTTGCGCTTGGCGTAGCCGTAGTCGTCGATGCCGTCTTCCGCCATCAACCGGGCTGCGACGCTCGCGATCTCTCTGCGCGCAGGATTTTCGCGCGTGATGCGGGGCTTGGGCTGGCGGGACATGGAAACTCCGGGGAACTCCGCGAGACGGGCGGGGCGCCATCGGGTGGCGCTTGATAGAATTCGAGGCATTCTAACTGCGCCGGTTCCCGATGCACATCCACATCCTTGGTATATGCGGCACCTTCATGGGCGGCATCGCGCTGATTGCGCGCGCTGCCGGTCATCGGGTAACGGGGTGCGACGCCAATGTCTACCCGCCGATGAGCACGCAACTCGAGGCCGAAGGCATCGCGCTGATCGAGGGCTATGACGCGGCGCAACTCGCGCTTGCGCCCGATGTGTTCGTGGTCGGCAACGCAATCTCGCGCGGCAACCCCCTGCTCGAAGCCATTCTCGATCGCGGTCTGCCCTATGTGTCCGGGCCGCAATGGCTTGCCGAGAATGTGTTGCAGGGCAAGTGGGTGCTCGCGGTTGCGGGTACGCACGGGAAGACGACGACAACCTCGATTCTGGCGTGGCTGCTGGAGGCGGCGGGGTTGAAACCGGGCTTTCTGGTCGGCGGCGTGCCGCTGGATTTCGGGGTGTCGGCGCGCTTGTCCGATTCGCCCTTTTTCGTGATCGAGGCCGACGAGTACGACACCGCTTTTTGCGACAAGCGCTCGAAATTCGTGCACTACAGACCGCGAACGGCGATCCTGAACAATCTCGAGTTCGATCATGCGGACATCTTTCCCGATCTTGCTGCGATCGAATCGCAATTCCATCATCTGGTGCGCATCGTGCCGCGCTCCGGGCGGATCGTCGCGAACGGACTGGAGGCGAGCCTCGATCGCGTGATCTCGCGCGGCCTGTGGAGTGAGCTGGAACGTTTCGGCGGACCGGGGCAGTGGCAGGTCGGCGAAGTGTCGGCCGATGGAAGCTGCGAATTCCGTTTCGATGGCGCATCGCTGGGGCGTGTTCGCCTGCCGCTGGCAGGCGCGCACAATCGCATGAATGCGCTGGCTGCGCTGGCCGCGGCCCGCCATGCCGGCGTTCAGCCTGCTCACGCGGTGGCGTCGCTCGCGGATTTTCGCGGCATCAGGCGGCGGCTGGAGTTGCGCGGAACCGTACGCGGCGTTGCCGTCTACGACGATTTTGCACATCACCCGACGGCCATCTCGGCGACACTGGAGGGGTTGCGCCAGCGCGTCGGGGCCGAGCGCATCCTGGCGCTGCTCGAACCGCGCTCCAACACCATGAAGCTGGGCGTGATGAAGGCGCAATTGCCCGCCAGCCTGGAACTGGCAGACAAGGTGTGGTGCGCTGGCGCGAATCTTGGCTGGGATGCGCGCGAAGCGCTTGCTCCGCTGGGCGCGAAGGCGCGTGTCTTTGATCGCGTCGAGGAAATCGTCGACGACGTTGTGGCCGAGGCGCGCAGCAGCGACCATTTGCTCGTGATGAGCAACGGTGCGTTCGGCGGCATCCACGAGAAATTGCTGGCGGCGCTCTCGCGCTGAATCCCGCGCCTTGCCGAGAGGCAATGGCTGCGCCGCGATCCGACTAGCATTTATTGCAGTGCAGCGAATTGACTTGTGTCAACGTCTCGTTGCGGCCGGTGATGCGTGTGTGGCATGATGCGGCGAAAGGACGCGACTGTCGGCCGAAGAGCCTCAGCAATATCGTCGCGCCAGTGGTGGATATCAGGGCTCGTTTGAATGCTCGATGCTCTCAATCTCGGAGACAACACTGCCTGTTACGTCGCGCGGCGTAACTGTTCCGCCAGCCCGAAGGTGTTGGTGGGGGTGATGCTGGGTCTTGGGCTGGTTTCGATCGTCATCGCTTCGGGATTCGCGTTGTCCGGTGCGTGGGTGGTATTCCCGTTCACGATGCTCGAACTGGCGGCGCTGGCGGTAGTTTTCGTCTGTTACGCGAGGCATGCGACCGACTACGAAAGAATCCGCATCGACAGCCACGAAATCGAAGTCGAGGTATGCGATGGAAGCGCGATATGTCGTCACCATTTCAACCAGGAATGGGCGCGGCTTGTCGTAGGGAAAGTCTTTGCCGGGCGTCGCCTCGCGTTGCGTTCGCATGGCAGGGAAGTCGAAATAGGCCGTTTTCTGGATGACGTCGATCGTGCCCGGCTTGAACGGGAACTGCGGCGTTGGTTGCGTCCTGCCGCGTGAGGCTGGATGGATGTTTCGCGGTGGAGCATGGCAGGACATGATCGCTACGCGTGATTTCGGCAACCGGGCTGCATCTGCAGCAGGTCTTTCTTCCAATGCGATTGGTGCAAGCACGGGCGGACTGTTGTTAGTCGTCTCGGGCGGAGCCGTTGCTGCCGACCTCGTTTCCGAGGCGCGTGCCGGGGCGCCGCAGAACGCCTTCGATGTGCATACGCTGGTGCTTGGCATCTGCGTTGTACTGCTGGTGGGTGCGTTCAGTGCGATGTTCTATTCGGTGTATGCCTTCCGAAGGACGAACATGCCCGGTGCGCCGCGGTGGCACAAGAACGCGATGGTGGAAGTGATGTGGACCGTCGTGCCGGTATTCATCCTGTTCGGCAGCGCTTGGCCGGCGATGCGCACCGTGCTCGATTCGAACCAGAAGGCAGTGCCCGCGATCGCTGCGGCGTCGCCGACCGTGGTGAAGCGATACGGTGGTGCGCTACCGGTCGCCTTGAAGACATCTCCTGTTGCCCTGATTGCCGACGCCGCAATCGTGCGACGCTGATCGCGGAAGGGATTTTCAAGCTGCGCGCTGTTTCGATATTGATTGCGGCGCTGAGCCATGTGATGATTGCGTGATCGATGGATACGCAAGAACAGTTCTAGGAGGAACGGTGGAGGAGACGCCCCAGCATTAGGCAGTCAAAAAATTCGGGGCAATGAGTGGCGCGCCGCACAACTGCGGCGCTTTTTTTTGCAGGGGTCCGAGCGATTCGGGCGAGGCGCTAATCGGCGGCCTAGAGGCGCTGAGTGAGTATGCCGAAGTAATAGCCGCCCATCAGCAGCAGGAACAGCGTTATCGACAATCCGACCCGCAGCGCCAGCGCCTTCGCCATGCGCCGGCTCGCCAGGTTGTTGTCGCGACCCTTGAACAGGAATACCAGCGCCGACCCGAGGCTGGCAAGGATCAGCAGAAGCATGGCAATGACGACGATTCGCATGTCGAACAGACTTTCTTGGCCGGGGAAACAGTGTATACCCGGCGCTGCTTGTGCTCCAGACTTGGCAGATCCGATGCGCGCGCGCCGTGCCGGACTCGGCGCCGTTCCCGCGGGCACAAATCGATGACGACCTCGGGCAGGAAAGCGCTCATCGTGATGCTGCTGCTGGTCGGCGTGCCGATGATTGCCGGCCTGCTGACGTTCCGCTGGTCGAATCGCGGGCATACCAGCAACTACGGAACGATCGTCGAACCGAGCCAGCTTCCTGCAGAACCTCTCGCCGACATCGGCGGATCGTCTTTCGAATTTGCAGCGCTGCGCGGGCGCTGGGTTCTTGTCATGGAAGGCCCGGGAACCTGCAACGAGTTATGTCGCAAGCGGCTATTCCTCATGCGGCAGATTCGCACGGCGCTCGGGAAGGACATGGGGCGCGTCGAGCGTGTGTGGATGGTGAGCGACGGCACCATGCCCGACTCCACGCTGATCGCCGAACACGCGGGCACGCGTGTCGTCCGCGCTGCCGGAAGCCGGGCGCTCGCACTGCTGAATGCGAATGGCGGTGAGCCCGCGAGTTTCTATCTTGTCGATCCGCAGGGCAACGTGATGCTGCGCTATCCGAACGATCCGGATGCCCGGCGCGTGCTGAAGGATCTCGAGCACCTGTTGCGTCTTTCCCGAGTCGGCTGACATGTTCCGCAAACTGATTCTGTTCGCCACCCTTCTCACGCTGTGCGTTGTCGTGCTCGGTGCTTACGTGCGGCTATCCGACGCCGGGCTCGGTTGCCCGGACTGGCCCGGATGCTACGGCAAGATCACGCCGCACCATGCGGCAGAGCACATCGAAGAGGCGCATGCGGCGGCACCCCACGGACCGGTCTCGATGGCCAAGGCGTGGAAGGAAATGGTGCATCGCTATCTGGCGGCATCGCTCGGCTTCCTCATCATCGTGATTGCGGCAATGGCGTGGAAGATGCGCGTCCGCCTCGATCAGTCGCCCTGGCTGCCGATCGCCCTCGTCGCCGTGGTCATCCTGCAGGGCCTGTTCGGCAAATGGACGGTGACCATGCTCCTGAAGCCGGCCATCGTGACGGGGCACCTGATCGGAGGGCTGACGACGCTCGCCTTGCTTACGTGGTTGTCGATGCGACAGGCTGCATCGCGCCCCGGCGTGCGCACCTCGGGCGGACTGCGCATTGCCGCAGCGCTGGGCTTCGTGCTGCTCGCCTGCCAGATCACGCTGGGCGGTTGGGTCAGCACCAACTATGCAGCACTTGCGTGCAGCGATCTGCCGACGTGCCAGGGAGCGTGGCTGCCCGCGATGGATTTTGCGAATGCTTTCCACGTCGTGCGCGAACTGGGGCAGACGGCAAGCGGCGACTTGCTTCCCCTTCCCGCCCTGACTGCAATCCACTGGACACATCGGATCGGCGCGATGCTTGTTGCGGGCTACCTGCTGGTTCTCGGTGCGATCCTGGTCGGCGCCGGCATGCGGCGCGATGGCGCGCTGCTGGTCGCAATCGTCGTGCTGCAGTTCTGCCTCGGATTGTCCAATGTCTGGTTCGGCCTGCCGCTCGGGATTGCGGTGGCGCACAATGGCGGGGCCGCACTGCTGGTCGTTTTGCTCACCGTGATAAACTTTCGCGTCGCAGGTTCTGCGGCGCATGTGACATTGGCATTCCATCCCAAGATCGTTTCCCAGAGTCCGCGATGAAAGCCCTTTCGCTCGAGCAGAACCGGGTCGCGCAGCGACTGCTGCAGTACCTCACCCTCACCAAGCCGCGCGTCAACACGCTGATCGTGTTCTGCGCCGTGATCGGCATGTTCCTCGCCGTGCCGAACGGCTTGCCGCCCATGGGCACCGTGTTCTTCGCGACGGTCGGCATCGCACTCGTCGCCGGGGCGGCGGCGGCCATCAACTGCCTGGTCGAACGGACGGTCGATGCGGTAATGGCGCGCACGCGTGCGCGCCCTACCGCGCGCGGCGAACTCGGCGCCGCGGAAACGCTGGCCTTCTCGGCCGTCGTCGGCGGTGCGGGGCTGGTTATGCTGTACCAGTTGGTCAATCCGCTGACCATGTGGCTCACCTTCGCCACCTTCGTCGGCTATGCGGTGATCTACACCGTGCTGCTCAAGCCGATGACACCCCAGAACATCGTCATCGGTGGCGCCTCCGGTGCAATGCCGCCGGTGCTCGGCTGGGCCGCGGTGACCGGCGAAATATCGCACGATGCGCTGATCCTTTTTCTGATCATATTCGCGTGGACGCCGCCACACTTCTGGTCGCTGGCGCTCTACCGCACCAAGGAGTACGCGCGCGCCGGCCTGCCCATGCTGCCGGTGACTCACGGCCCGGAGTACACGCGGCTGCACGTGCTGCTCTACACGCTGATCCTGCTCGGGGTATCGCTGCTGCCCTTCGCCACGCGCATGAGCGGATGGATCTACCTCGTCAGCGCAATCCTGCTCGGCGGAATCTTTCTTGCCTACGCCATACGCCTGTACACGCGTTATTCCGACGATCTCGCGCGGCGGACTTTCCGCTACTCGATCGTCTATCTGAGCATCCTGTTCGCGGCACTGCTCGTCGACCATTACATGAAGTTCTGATGCCCGGAAACCATTTCGTTCGTTCCTTGGTGCTCGCGCTTGGCGTTGCGTTGTCGCTCGCTCTTGCCGGATGCGGCGAGCGCCAGGGGCCGCAGTTCGTAGGCACCGACATTACCGGCGCCGATTTCGCGAAAGACTTCCGGCTCACCGATCACACCGGCGCGCCGCGCAGCCTCGCCGATTTCCGCGGGCGCGTGGTGACCATGTTCTTCGGCTACACGCAGTGTCCCGATGTCTGTCCCACCAACCTCACGGCGATGGCGCAGGTGATGAAGGAACTCGGCGCCGATGCCAAGCGCGTCCAGGTGCTGTTCGTCACGGTCGATCCGGAACGCGATACGCAGAGCGTGCTTGCACAATACGTTCCGCAGTTCGATCCCACTTTCATCGGCCTCTACGGCAATGCCGAACAATTGCGGCAGGTCACGCAGGATTTCCGCATCATCTACGAGAAGCGCCCGGGCCAGACCCCCACGTCATACACCATCGACCACAGTGCCGGCACCTATGTGTTCGATCCCCAGGGCCGCATCCGCCTTTACATCCGCCACGGCGAGAAGCCGGAGGTCGTCGCCGCCGACCTTCGCCTGCTGCTGGCCGGCAAGTAGCCCGCCACGGATCGTTCTCTACAACACCGGCCTGCCGGCCTAGGCCGGCAGGGGCGGCCTTGCCGTTCGTCCGATTTACAGCCTCCCGGCTGGCCGCTATAAAGAACAATGTCACCTCGTGCGGTCCGTCGCGGATCGGGCGCGAACGACAGGCGAGCGAGGAGCGAGCGGGAAAAGATGCGCGACCAGGTCTTCATCAGCTACAGCCACCGCGATGCCGCCTGGCTGGAGCGCCTGCAGGTCTACCTGGCGCCGTTCGAGCGCCGCGGTCAGCTGCGTCGCTGGGACGACACGCTCATCGCGCCGGGCGAGCGCTGGGCGCAGGAGATCAACGAGGCGCTCGGGCGCGCCCGCGTTGCCGTGCTGCTGGTGAGTGCGCAGTTCCTCGCGTCGGATTTCATCGCGCGCGTCGAACTGCCGCGCCTGCTGGGCGCGGCGGAGGACCAAGGCGTCGCGATCCTGCCGCTCGTCATCGACTGGTGCAATTTCGAACGTATCCCTGAACTGGCGCAATTCCAGTCGCTCAACCCGCCTTCGCAGCCGCTCGAGACGATGAGCGAAAGCGATGCCAAGGCCGTCCTGGCGCGGCTTGCGGCAGCAGTGGCCGATACCCTGCAGGACGGCGATGTCGTCGGGTGCGAACGCGGGCGCCTGGTCGGGCTGCCGGCGCGCAATCCGCTGTTCACCGGCCGAGATGCACTGCTCGCGACGCTGGGCGAGCAGCTTGCCGGCGGGGGGCGCGTTGCACTGTGCGGCATTGCCGGCATCGGCAAGACCGAGGCGGCGATCGAGTACGCGCATCGCTACCGCAACCGCCATGCGTGGGTGCTGTGGTCGCGGGCCGAATCGATACAGCCGCTGCTGCGAGGGTTTTGTGCCATCGCTGCCGCGTTCGGCTTGCCGGAGGCGCGTGGCAGCGACCAGCTTGTCATGGCGCAAGCTGCCCGCCGCGCGCTTAGCGCCTGCGGCGACTGGCTGCTGGTGCTTGATTCGGCGGACGACCTTTCGATCCTGCGCGACTGGCTGCCGGAAGGCGACGGCGGCACCGTCATCGTCACGAGCCGCAGTTCCGCGCTCGGCGGCATCGCGCAGGCAATCGACCTCGACCCGCTCGACGAGGCATCCGCCGCGCACTTCCTGTTGCGCCGCGCCGCGCTGTGCGAGCCGGAGGGCGCCGCCGCTGCCGACCTGCTCGCGCCCGCGATCGACATCGCGCGCCTTGCCGGCGGGCTGCCGCTGGCACTCGACCAGGCCGGCAGTTACATCGAGGAAACCGGCTGCACGCTCGCCGAGTACGTCGGCCTGTGGTGCGAACATCGCATCAGACTGCTGGCGGAGCGCGGCGAGGCCGGCCTGCGCGAAGGCGTGTCGCTCATCGATGCGTGGAGCCTCTCGCTCGCGGAACTGCAGCGCGCCAATCCGAACGCGGCGGCGCTGTTGCGCCTGCTCTCGTTCTGCCATTGCGATTGCCTGCCGGATGACGCGTTGCGCATCGGCGCAGCATTCGCCGGGCCGGACCTTGCCCCGATCCTTGCCGACGGCCTGGCGCGCAATGACGCCTATCGCGATGCGCAGCGGTTCGCCTTCGTGCGACGCGATGTCAAGACCGGCAGGCGTGCGATGCATCGGCTGGTGCAGACCGTGCTGCGCGACACCCTGTCCGACAAGGAACGCGAGTTGTGGTGCATGCGCGCGCTGGAAGTGCTCAATGCCGCCTTGCCCGAGCCGCGCTTCGCCAACTGGGCCGCGTGCGACAAGCTCGCCGCCCACGGCCTGGCGGCGCTCGAACAGGCTGAGTCGCTGGGCATTGCAACCGGCGCCGGCGCACGCCTGGCCTGCGAGATCGGCGCCTATTTCGGCCAGCGCGGGCGTTATGCGGAAGCGCTGCCTCTGGCCGAGCGCGGACTGGCGGAGCGCTCCCGATCGACCGACACGCCGCCGCGCGAGCTGGCGCGCGCACTCACGGTCTGCGGGCAGATCGAACTCGGCATGGGGCGTCTTGTGCCGGCGCGTGCGCGCCTCGAGGCTGCGGCTGGCGCACTGCGGCCGGGCGGGGCGAGCGTCGAGCTGGCGCGCGTGATCGACATGCTTGGCACGGTCGACACCGCTGCCGGTGAACTGCTCGCGGGCCGCGCGCGTCTGAGCGATGCGGTGGCGATGATCGCCGTGGCCGGTGCAGCGGAAAGCATCGAAGCCGCGCAGATCGCCAACGATCTCGGCGCCGTGCAATTCAAGACCGGCAATTACACAGAGGCGCGCGCAGCGTTCGAGCGCGCGGCGCAGCTGCGCCAGATGCTGCTGCCGGGTAATCACCCGAGCGTCGCGCAATCGCTCAACAACCTCGCGGCGGTCTGCGCGCGGCTCGGCCAGCACAACGAGGCGCGCAGCCGCTACTGCCAGGCGCTCGCGTTGCGCCAGGCGGCCTTCGGCGAGGGCCACCCGGACGTTGCCGAGACGCTGCTCAATCTGGCCTTGCTCGATCTGTCCTGCGGCCGAACGGCGGATGCCCGCGACGAGGCGGCGCAAGCGGTGAACATCCTGCACGCCTGCTATGGCGATGCCCACGCCGCGACGGCGCGCGCGCGCGCCTGCCTGGGGGACGTTGCGCTGGCCGCAGGCGAGTTGGACGAGGCGCAGCAGCTATACGGCATGTCGCGCGAGGTGCGCACCGCGCTGCTCGGCTCGCGTCATCCGGAGACGGCGCGCGCGATCGTCGGCCTTGCCGACGTCGCGCTTGCGCGTGGCGACAACGCCACCGCCGCGGCGCTGCTGAGCGAAGCGCTCGACGTGATGCGGGAGCGCCTCGGCGCCACCCACCCCGACGTGCGTGCCTGCGAGGCGGAACTCGAACGCGCGCGTGCGGTGGCCGGCGCGGATACGCCGGCGGTGATCGAAAGGACGGGAACGTGAAGCGCACGCATTGGGTGGTGCTCGTGGCCGTGCTGCTGGCGCTCGCGCTGTTTGCGCTGAAGCTGAACGACAAGCCGCTGGCGCCGGAAAGCCGTCAGGAGCCGGGTAGCCGAACCGTTGTGCCGACCGCGCCCGATGCGCCGCCGTCCCAAAGCCTGGGGCGAGAGGATCACGGCATCGGCACGACCTCGCTGCCGCGCGCGCCGGCCCCGCTGGAGCGACCATGAGCCACATCCGCTGTGTCGTGCTGGCCTGCCTCGTGGCGCTGCTCGCGGCCTGTGCGCAGACCGCCCCACACGTACCCGAACCTGCACCGGCGCCCGACGCAGCTGGCAGCGCGCCGGGCGATCCTCGTCTGCGCGGCATTCGTGCGCGCGACCCGGCGCGCGAAGAACCCGGCGTCGGGGTCGGCGGACTGCTGCGCGAGGAGCTAACGCCCCGGTGATGCCGCGCGGTCGCGACTGCGCATGCCGTCGATGCCGCGCGTGGTCGGTGCCAGGGGCCGCATGGATAAAGGCGCTCGCGCCGGCATGCCGCAGAGTGGCCGATTCATGCGGGTTTCAGGGGGGGTATCCTGCAAGCGCCAGCTGGCGCCGTTTTCAGGCCCATCGATTGAGTGATTCTTCGCAATCGCAATAGAAGATCGCAAAAGAACACGGGCAGCCGAAGCTGCCCGCCTCTGGCTGACGCGCCGGCTTACGCCGCAGCGGCGAGCAGCCCCTTCATCTTCTGCATCGCCTTGGCTTCGATCTGGCGGATGCGTTCGGCCGAAACGCCGTACTCGGCCGCCAGCTCGTGCAGCGTCGACGCGTCGCCTTCCGTAAGCCAGCGGCGCTCGATGATGCGGCGGCTGCGCTCGTCCAAGCTCGCCAAGGCGCTCTTCAGTCCTTCATCCTGCATGCGGGCCATCTGCTTGCGCTCGAGCGCCTGCTCCGGCTCCTCGCGCAAATCGGCGAGGTAGGCGATCGGCGCGAAGCGCTCTTCGTCATCGTCCGGATTGCCTTCCAGCGCGATGTCGCCGCCGGCGATGCGTGTTTCCATTTCGACCACTTCCTCGGGCTTGACCCCGAGTTGCTTCGCGACGGAACGGACTTCATCCGGGTTCAGGCTCGCCAGCCCGTTCTTCATGCTGCGCAGGTTGAAGAACAGCTTGCGCTGGGCCTTGGTGGTGGCGATCTTCACCAGCCGCCAGTTGCGCAGGATGTACTCATGGATCTCGGCCTTGATCCAGTGGATCGCGAACGACACCAGCCGCACGCCGCGGTCCGGGTCAAAGCGCTTCACCGCCTTCATCAGGCCGACGTTGCCTTCCTGAATCAGGTCGGCATGCGGCAGGCCGTAGCCAAGGTAGCCGCGCGCCACCGCGATCACCAGACGCAGGTGCGAAAGCACCAGCGCACGCGCCGCCTCCACATCGCCGTCTTCGCGGAAGCGATGGGCAAAATCCTTCTCTTCTGCCTCGGTCAGCAGCGGAAAGCGGTTGGCGGCCGAAATATAGGCATCCAGACTGCCAAGCGCCGAAGGAACCGGGAAAGACAAGGTTTGAGCCATACGGATACATCCTCCTCTGAAATCATTCTAGCACTGTTAGCACTCGTGCAAATAGAGTGCTAAATCACGCCCGGGTTCCCGTGCCGGGGCCGATTATTGCCTTGCCGTTTCAGATTCCCAAGCCACAGGCAACGCGTCTCCAGTGCCCCGCGCCGAGACGTGCCGGACAGACGACCCTTGTAAAAACGACATATCATCGAGTGTGAGCGCATGCTCTCATAGGTGGCCCTGGTCCTGGCTCCTAGCGCAGCGGCCCCGTGAGCAGATCTCTGGCGAAGGCGATCATGGCGCGTGGCAGAATCCCGGCTGGCCGGGCGATCCTGCCGGCCAGTGCCAACGGGGCGCAACTCACCCGGAACATCGTTTCCATGTCCGACATCGCAGTCCGCCTGGCCACCGCCGCGCGGCACGTCCAGGCAAGAGAATTCGAGCAGGCCGCGCGGCTATACGACGCGGTGCTGCGCGACGACGCCGACAACGTGCCGGCGCTGATCGAGCGCGCGCGCCTAGCCGTCATGATGGGCGCGCAGCAGTCGGCGCTGGATTTGCTGGCGCGCGTTCGCGTCCTGCAGCCGGATCACCTCGGCGCGCTTCAGGGCCAGGCGTTCGTCCATCAACGTGCCGGCGCGATCGCCGAAGCGGCAGCCTGCTACGCGCGCATCCGCGAACTGCGGCCCGCCGATGCGGCCGCCGCCTACAACCACGCGGTGATGCTGCAAATGCTCGAGCAGACTGCCGAGGCGGAGGCGGCGTTGCGCCAGGCGCTGGCCATCGACCCGCAGTTCGGCGAGGCGGCGAACAACCTTGGCAACCTGCTGACGCGGCAGGACAGCAACGAGGAAGCCGAAGCCCGTTATCGCGAGGCCCTACGTGCGAGGCCGGATCTGCCGGGCCTGCACTACAACCTCGGGCTGGCGCTGCAGAAACTCGGTCGGTGCGACGAAGCGCGCGCCATGTTCGACGCGGCCCTGCAACGCAACCCGAACGACGCCGAGGCGATGCTGGCGCTTGGCACGCTGCTGCAGGACGCCCGCGATCCGGCGGCGGCGGTTGAGTGCTATCGGCGCGCCACCACGGTCGCGCCGCAATTGCTCGGGGCGCAGTTCAACCTCGGCACCGCGCTGCGCGAACTGCAGCGCTACGACGAAGCCATCGCGGCGTTCGAACAGGCGCTGTGCCTTGCCCGCGATGCGGCCGCGCAGGCGCCGGCGGACATCCTGGCCGGCGCCTATTTCGGGCTCGCGGATCTCTACAAGGCGCGCGACCGCATCGACACGTGGGCGGCGCACTACCAGGCGGTGCCGGCCGGGCTGCGCGACGATGCGCGCCATGCCCTGTTCGGTTTCGAGATCGGCATGCACTTCGGCGATTTCGCCAAGGCCGCACGCGACCTCGCGCAGCTTGCCCGCGACGCGGACCGCATACCCGAGATCGGCCCCATGCAGCGCCTGTTCGGCCTGCTGCAGTACACCGACCTGCCGCAGGCCGGCCTGCTGGGCCTCTACCGGCGCTACAACGAACTCGCGATGGCGATCACCCGCGGCGAGCGGGTCACGCCAGCGCCGCTGCCGCGCGAAGGACGCCGCATCCGCATCGGCTACCTGTCGCCCGACTTCAAGATCCACGTCATGGGCTTACTCATGCATGAGGTCATCGCCCGGCACGATCGCTCTCGCTTCGAGATCTTCCTGTACGCGCTCAACGATGCGGAGGACGCACTGACACGTCGCTTCCGCGAGGCAGCCGATGCCTACACGGTACTCGACGCGCCGCTGTCGATCGACAACGCGAGGCGCATCGCGCAGGACCGGCTCGACCTGCTGATCGATCTCGGCGGCCACATGGCCGGCGCCCGCCCGCTGATCCTCGCGTGGAAGCCGGCGCCGGTGCAGATCACCCACCTCGGCTATCACGGTTCGCTCGGACTCGACACGGTGGACTACAAGATGACCGACGCGCATGCCGATCTGCCGGGCAACGCGCAATACCTGGTCGAGGACCTGCTGCCGATGCAGGGTTGCCTGATGCCCTTCCTGCGCCACAAGCCGTCGGACGGCGGACGCACGCGCGCCGAGCTGGGCATCGCGCAGGATGCCGTGGTCTTCGGCGTCTTCGTCAATGCGCTCAAGCTGGGGCCGCGCTGTCTGGGCGCCTGGCGCGCGATCCTAGAGCGCGTGCCGAATGGGTTGCTGGCGTTCTCGCCGCATTACAACTGGGCGCGCGATGCGACGCTGCGCTACATGGATGCCGCCGGCATCGAACGCGAGCGCATCGTCTTCATCCCCTCGGGCGACGAAGGCGATTTCGGGCGCTGGCGTTACCGGCGGGTTGACGTCGTGCTCGACACGTTTCCCTACACCGGCGGCGACACCACCGTGGCGGCGCTCGACATGGGGGTGCCGGTCGTCACGCTGTGCGGCGAGCGGCAAAGCGAGCGGGTGACTTTCAGCATCCTGAAGCACCTCGGCGTGGAAGACGGCATCGCGTACAGCGAGGCGGAATATGTCGACCTCGCCGTGCGTTTGGCGCAGCGGCCGGATGAGCGCACAGCGCAGTCCTGGCAGATCCTGCGCCGGATCGACGAGTCGGGCATCGCGGACATGGCCGTTTACACGCGCAACCTCGAACACGCTTACTTGCGGGCGCTGGCGTGAAGCCGGGGCTGCGGCGCCGCGGAGCGGATCGTGAAGGCTGCAGCCCAGCGCGGGCCGGGCGCATCGTCCGTGCGTTTGCGCTAACGTGGCGGTTCGCTTCCACTGCCACTGACATGCCCGGATTCATTTACCGTCCGCTTGCCGCGCTGGGCTGCATCGCCACGATCCTGCTTTCGCAACCGGCAGCGGCAGGCGACCTCACGCAGGACGACGTCGCGCGCCGCTTCCAGCCGCCGCTGCACGTGCAGCCCAAGCTCGCCGACGTGCCCGCCTGGCCGATCACCAGCGAACTGGAGCCGGAAGCCGGCCCCGTCGGCTACGCCTTTGAGTCGATCGATCTGGCGCCGATTCCCGGTTTCGAAGGTACGCCGATGAACCTGCTGGTCGCCATCGACCGCAAGGGCGCCTTCATCGATGTCGAGGTGCTGCGCCAGCACGAGCCGGTGTTCCTGAGCGGACTGGGCGAGGCGCCGCTGCGCGACTTCGTGCGCCAGTACGCGGGCAGGAGCCTGCGCCAGGAGATCACGATCTCCTCGGCCTACGGCAGCACGCGCGGCGGCGACGGCGAGAAGCGCGTGGTGCTCGACGGCGTCACCAAGGCCACCGCATCGGTGCGCATCGTCAACCAGACGGTGCTGGCTGCCGCGCTCGCCGTCGCGCGCGTCAAACTCGGCTTTGCCGATCCCGGCAAGCGCGGCCCAGCGGCGCAGGCGCGTGGCGATATTTTCGAGCCACTCGATTTCGCGACGCTGGTCGAACGCGGCATAGTCGGCCACCTGCGTTTGACCAATGCCGAAGCCGAGAAGCTGTTCGCCGGCACCGACGGCGCCGAGGTCGACGAGGAAGGACTGGCGCGGCCGGCCGAAACGCTGGTCGATCTCTATGTCGGCTACGTCAACGCCCCGACGGCCGGCCGCGCGCTGCTCGGCGACCGGCGCTACGCCGAGCTCATGCAGCGCCTCGAACCCGGTCAGCACGTGCTTTGGGTCGGCACCGCCGGCCGCTACGCGATGTTCGACGACAGCTTCGTGCCCGGCACCCAGCCGCAGCGCCTGTCGCTGGCGCAGGACGAACTCGCGATCGAGCTGCGCGACATGCCGTTCGACTACACGCTGCCGGCCGGGCTGCCGCCATTCAATGCGCAGCGGTTGTTCCGTGTCTATGCCCAGGCCGGGCTGGACCCCGGCCGCGCGATGCAGATCGGTCTCACCGTGACGCGCGCCAAGGGCATGATGCTGCCGACCATTACCCACAAGACGGCAACGCTGAAATACGCCCCGCCCGAATCACTTTTCGTTTATCCGCCCACGCCGCTGCCGGAATGGCTGCTGGCGTGGCAGGGGCGCTGGCCCGACCTGGCGGCCATCGGCCTTGCCCTTGCGCTGCTCTCCGTGGTGCTTGCGCGCCCGCGCTGGATCTCGATCGATGCCCGCAGGCTGCGTGGGTTCCGGCTGGGCTTCCTTGTTTTCACGCTGGTGTTCATCGGCTGGCATGCGCAGGGCCAGCTTTCCATCGTGCAGATCACCGGCGCGGTCAAGTCGCTGCATGCGGGGCAGGGGCTGGCGAGCTTCCTCTACGACCCGGTGTCGCTGCTGCTGATTGCCTTCACCTGCGTCACGTTCGTGCTCTGGGGGCGCGGCACATTCTGCGGCTGGCTCTGCCCTTTCGGCGCCATGCAGGAATTCGTTGCCGTTCTGGCACGGCGCCTGCGCGTGCCGCAATGGCGTGTGCCGCGCAGGCTTGCACGCGTGCTCGATCGCGGGCGCTACGCGGTGTTCGCCGCGCTGGTGCTTGCTGCGGCCTTCGCGCCGCGGCTCGCCGAGTCGATGGTCGAGGTCGAGCCGTTCAAGACCGCGATCACCGTCGGCTTCGACCGCACCTGGCCGTTCGTTGCCTACGCGGTCGGGCTGCTGCTGGCCGGCGCATTTGTCTACAAGTTCTTCTGCCGCTACCTGTGTCCGCTCGGCGCGGCGATGGTGATTGGCGGCAGGCTGCGCCGCTTCGACTGGATCGCGCGCCGGCTCGAATGCGGCAAGCCGTGCCAGACCTGCCGCCATCGCTGCGACTACGACGCGATCGAGCGCAGCGGCGCGATCCGCTACGACGATTGCTTCCAGTGCCTCGATTGCGTCGGCATCTACCACGACCCGCGGCGCTGCGCGCCGGTGCTGCTGTACCGTCGCAAGGGCCGCGTGGTCATTCCGGGCGGCAGCGGGAGTGCCAGTGAAGACTTGCCGCTGGCGGCTCAGGTGTCCAGCGAATCGAGGGTGAACCCCGCGCCGTCGTCCTGAGCCAGCACACGGGCGAGCCAGGGCATTCCCGACTGCAGCGTGGCGCGCAGCGTGTACGGCGGGTTGATGACGAACAGCCCGCTGCCGTGCATGCCGATGCCGTCGGGCGAGGCCGCCTTGACGCGCAATGTCACGTCGAGCCAGCCGCTCGCCGGCAGCTTGCGCAGCCTTTCCGGCAGCTTCTGTGCCTCGATCCGAGACAGCAGCGGGTACCAAAGCACGTAGCAACCGGTCGGGAATCGCGTCAACGCATCGCGCAGCGCCTGCACGACGTGCTGGTAGTCGGCTTTTACCTCGTAGGATGGATCGATTAGCGTCAGCGCGCGCCGCGGTGGCGGCGGCAGCAATGCCTTGAGGCCTGCGAGGCCGTCGCCATGCTGGATCAGCACGCGCTTTCCCGCCTCGGCCAAGTTGCGCTCGAGCAGCGGACAGTCGCTCGAATGCAGCTCGAACAGGCGCAGGCGGTCGCTCTCGCGTGCCAGCGCCAGGGCGATGCGCGGCGAACCGGGGTAATGGCGCAGCGCGGCGTCACGGTTCTCCGAGCGCACGATGCCGACGTAGTCCTGCACTGCTTCGGGCATGTCGTCGCGCGTCCACAGTCGCGCGATGCCGTCCTTGTATTCGGCCACTTGCGTCGCATAGCCCCGGGTCAGCGAGTAGGCGCCGGCGCCGGCATGGGTGTCGATGAACCAGTAAGGCTTGTCCTTGAGGTTGAAGTAGCGCAGCAACTGCACCAGCACGAGGTGCTTGAGTACGTCGGCATGGTTGCCGGCGTGGAAGGCGTGGCGATAGCTGAGCATGGCGGCGGCGTGGGGGCGGAACCGCGAGTTTAGTGGATCGCGCTATGATCCGCCGCTCACTTGCGGATTCGGTCCATGGATTTCGACGTCGTCATCATCGGCGCAGGCGCGGCGGGCATGATGTGCGCGGCGCAGGCCGGCATGCGCGCCCGGCGCGTGCTGCTGGTCGACCACGCGGAGAAACTGGCGGAGAAGATCCGCATCTCCGGCGGCGGGCGCTGCAACTTCACCAACCTGCACTGCCGGCCGGAGGCGTTCCTCTCGCGCAATCCGCATTTCTGCCGCTCCGCCCTGGCGCGCTACACGCCGCGCCATTTCATCGAACTGGTGGAGCGCCATCGCATCCGCTACCACGAGAAGACGCTCGGCCAGTTGTTCTGCGACGACAGTGCGCGGCAGATCATCGACATGCTGGTGCGCGAATGCGAGCGCGGCCAGGTGAAATGGGCGATGCCGGCCAGCGTCGAGCGGATCGTCGCGCGTGATTTTAGCGACGGTGCACGCTTCGAGGTGGCGACCTCCCAGGGTAGTTTTCGGTGCGCCTCGCTGGTGATCGCCAGCGGCGGGTTGTCGATTCCGAAGATCGGCGCAAGTCCTTTCGGCTATCGCGTGGCCGAGCAATTCGGCCTTGCGGTGGTGTCGCCGAAGCCGGCGCTGGTGCCGCTGGCGGCCGACCCGGAATTCCTCGCGCGCTTCGGCGAATTGTCCGGCGCGTCGTTCGATGCCATTACCGCCTGTCCCGACCTGCGCAAGTCGCCACGCTTCCGCGAGGCGGTGCTGCTCACGCATCGCGGCCTGTCGGGGCCGGCGATCCTGCAGATCTCGTCCTACTGGCAGCAGGCCGGCGCGCGCGGGCCGATCGAGATCGACCTGCTGCCCGACGAGAAGGGGCACGAATGGATCGAACGGCATCGCCGGGAAGCCTCGCCGATAGGCGATCTGCTGGCAGGTGCATTGCCAAGGCGCGTGGCGCTTGCCTTTGCTGATGGGCATGGCTGGAATCGGCCCCCCGTGCAGCTTTCAGCCAAGGTGCTCGGCGAAATTGCGCATGCGCTGAAGCACTGGCGCATCCAGCCTTCGGGCACGCTGGGGTTCGACAAGGCGGAGGTGACGCTGGGCGGCGTCGATACCGGCGGCCTCTCCCAGCAAACGATGGAGGCGACCTCGGTGCCGGGCCTGTTCTTCGTCGGCGAGGTGGTCGACGTGACCGGCTGGCTCGGTGGCTACAATTTCCAGTGGGCCTGGTCGTCCGCCGTCGCGGCGGCGCAGGCGGTCTAGGGCCCGTTCGCGCAGATCAGCCGAGCGTGAAGAAGAAGGTTGCGCCGCGATCGGGTGCGGACTCGGCCCATACGCGCCCGCCGTGGCGCGTGACGATGCGATGCACCGTGGCCAGCCCGATGCCGGTGCCGGGAAACTGGGCCGCGTGGTGCAGGCGCTGGAAGGGCTCGAACATCCGGCCGGCATAAGCCGGATCGAAGCCGGCGCCGTTGTCAGTGACGTGGAACACGCGCGCGCCATCGATGTCGCGCTGCCCGAATTCGATCCATGCGTCGTCGCGCTTGCCGGTGAACTTCCACGCGTTGTCGAGCAGATTCTGCAGCACGAGTTCGAGCAGGGCCGGATCACCCTGCGCCAGCAGCCCCGGCTGGACCGTCCATCGCACGTGGCGCGTTTCGTCCAGTGCGGCGAGGTGCAGCAGCCAGCGCTGCGCGACCTCGGACAGGTCGACGCGCTCGCGGCGCAGTTCGCTGCGCGAGATCTGCGCCAGCATCAGCAGATCGTCGATCAACGCGGCCATGCGCTGCGCGGCCCCGCGGATGCGTGCCAGGTGCGAATGGCCGGTCTCGTCGAGGCATTTGCCGTAATCCTCTGCCAGCACCTGCGCATAGCCGTCGATGCCGCGCAAGGGCGCGCGCAGATCGTGCGAGACGGAGTAGCTGAAGCTTTCCAGTTCGTCGAGCGCAGCCTGTAGCTCCCCGGTCCTGTGGCGAACGCGTGATTCGAGTTCATCGTTGAGTTGCAGGACACTGGCTTCCGCCAGCTTGCGGGTCGTGATGTCGACGTCCATGCAAAACACTTCGCTGACTTCGCCGCGCTCGAACACCGGGAACAAGGTCGACACGAGCCACATGGACTTGCCATCGCCTATCCGCCGGGCGGGCCATTCCACCGGCCCGATGGCGTGCCCGGTGTCCCACACCTGTTCGATCTCGCGAGAAACTTCGTCTGCCGCTTCGCCGCAGTCGAGCGTCTCGGTGAAATGCCGTCCGATCGCGGCCTCTGCCGGCACTCCGTACATGGCCGTACTGGCGCGGTTCCAGTGCCGGACGATGCCGTCGCGCGTCATACCCTGGATCGCGACCAGCGGCGTGTTCTCGATTACCGCCTCGAAGCGGGCCAGCGCTTCGCGCTGGCTCTGTTCGGCGCGCCTGTGCTCCGTCGTGTCGCGGATGATCGCGGTGAACAGCACCTCGCCATTGATGCGGGTGCGCGACACCGAAGCCTCGATCGGGAACTCCTCGCCATCGGCGCGCAGGCCGAACACGTTGCCGCTCAGGCTGGTGTGCAGTCGATCGGTGCCGCCGCCGGCGAAGGCGCGGAACGACGTGTCGTGGCGTTCGCGAAAGCGCGCCGGGATGAAGCGCGAAATCGGCTGGCCCAGCGCCTGGTCTGCCCGCAGCCCGAACATCTTTTCCGCCGCATCGTTGAACAGCACCACGTTCTGGTCGGCGTCGACGGTGACGATTGCATCCATCGCGGAATCGACCAGCGCAGCGAGCCGGTCCGACGTCTCGCGCAGCGCGCGGCGCGCATTGCGGCGCTCGACGGCGATGGCGGCGATGCGTGCCGCGGTGTCGACGAGGCGCAGGTGACCGTCGTCCGGCGAGCCGGGCGCGCTGGCGTAGACCGCCATGGCACCGAGCACGTCGCCATTTGCGCTGAAGATGGGTATCGACCAGCAGGCGCGCAGGCCGTACCGCAGCGCGATCTCGCGCAGGCCCTCCCATAGCGGGTCGGTCGCGATGTCTTCCGCCACCACGAGCTGGCGCCGATGGCAGGCTGCGCCGCAACAGCCGCCGTGCGGGCCGACTGCGACATCGCCCATGGCAGCCACGAATTCCGCGGACAGGCTGGGGCCGGCGGCAAACTGCAGGCGATGCGTCGGCGGGTCGAGCAGCATGACCGATGCGATCGCGCCCGGCGCCTGGGATTCGACAAAGCGCATCACGGCGTCCAGCAGTTCGGCGAGAGGATGGTCGCTCGCCACCGTGTGCAGCAGGGCTTCGGTCAGGGCGCGCTCCGTCACGTCGCGCGCCACGCCGATGATGCCGAGCATGCGCCCGTCCGGCGCCGCGTATGCGGTTTCCACCAGCTCCATGTGCGCCACGCGGCCGTCGGCGCGCGTCAGTACTTGCTCGGTGGTCTGCGCGCGGCCGGTGGCGAGCACCGCCTGAGCGCGCTGTTCGGCCGCGTGAACGGCACGGCCGGGAAACAGATCGGCATCGGTGCGGCCCGCAATCGCCGGTTCGGAGAGTCCGAGGTCGTGTGCGAACGCACGGTTGCATCCCTGATAGACGCCGTTTGGCGACTTGAAGAAGATCGGGTCGGGAATTGCGTCGATGACCGAGCGCAGCAGCGCTCGCTCGTCGATCAGGCGCTGGTCGACCGGCGGGTCGATGGTGACGATCAGGCCGGCTATGTCGCCCGGCCGGCGGTCGGCACCCAGCGCGACGGCGCCGCAATCGCGCACCCAGATTTCGCGCGTATCGGCCGTGCGCACGAGCCGGTAATTGACGGCGAACCGGCCACCCCGGGTCATGGCATCGCCGACCGCCGCGCGCACGCGCGGCAGGTCGTCGGGGTGAATCCAGTTGTCGAGTGATTCGGCCGGCGTGTCGTCCTGCGTGTCGAACAGCGAGGCCGGCGAACGGGAAATCTGCGTCAGGCGACGCGGGGAGTCGGGCGAGCAGCGATAAACAAGCCCGGGCAGGTCGTGAAGGCCGACCAGGGTGTCGGTAGTGCTGATGCCCGTCTGGCTGATCACGATCGGGTGATGCCCGGCGAAGGTCTGTGTCGTCCCGCGCACGATCGCGCGAGAATTTTTACAAGTATACCCTCGCCGTCATTAATGCTACTGCGCGATCACCAGCCGCGATTGCCGTTGCGATGTGTCGGACGGCCACCGTTGCCCGCGGGGCGGCGACGCGCGTCTTCCTTGCCGCCGCTGCGACGTCGCTCACCGGGGCGCGGCCCGGTCGGGCGCGGACGGTCGCTCGGCTCCAGACCGGCGATCACGCCGACCGCGATCGGCTGCGTGGTGTAGCGCTCGATGCGTCGCACATGGTGTCGTTCGGCGTGCATCGCGAGCGACACCGCGACACCTTCGCGCCCGGCGCGGCCGGTGCGGCCGATGCGGTGCACGTAGTCCTCGACCTGCTTCGGCAGGTCGAAGTTGATCACGTGGCTGATGCCGGGCACGTCGATGCCGCGTGCGGCAACGTCGGTCGCCACCAGCACGCGGGTGCGGCCTTCGCGCAGTGCGCGCAGGGTGCGGTTGCGGCTGCCCTGGTTCATGTCGCCGTGCAGCGCATCGGCGGCATAACCCTGCGAGCGCAGCAATGCCGAAAGATCGTCGGCCGAGCGCTTGGTCGAAGTGAACACCACCGCCTGGTCGAGGGCGTCGTCCTTGAGCAGCGCGTCGAGCAGGCGCGTCTTGTGCGACATGCTGTCGGCGAACAGCAGGCGTTGTTCGATTTTCGCTTTGTCCACCGGCGGCGGGGCGATCTCGATGCGCTGCGCGTTGCGCGTCACGCGTTCGGCCAGTTTGCCGACCACGCCTTCCAGCGTGGCCGAGAACAGCATCGTCTGCCGCTGTACGGGCAGCTTGGCAATGATGGATTCGATGTCGTCGATGAAGCCCATGTCGAGCATGCGGTCGGCTTCGTCGAGGATCAGCGTCTCGACGCGGGAGAGGTCGATGCGGCTGCGTTCGAGGTGGTCGATCAGCCGGCCCGGTGTGGCGACGACCACGTCGACCGGGCGCGCCAGCATGCGCAGCTGTGCCGTATAGGATGCGCCGCCGACGATGGTCACGCAGCGCAGGCGGCGCATGTCGCGGCCGTAGGTGCTGGCGGCCTGCTGGACCTGGAGTGCCAGTTCGCGCGTCGGCGCGAGCACCAGCACGCGCGGGCCGATGCCGCGCTGGGTTGCCGGCTTTTCGAGCCGCGTCAGGCACGGCAGCATGAAGGCGGCGGTCTTGCCGCTGCCGGTCTGCGACGAAACCAGCAGGTCGGTGCCGGCCAGGGCGGCTGGAATGGCCTGCGCCTGGACGGGGGTCGGGTGTTCGTAGCCCTTTTCGGCGAGAGACTTGAGAATGACTGGGGCGAGGCCCAGGTCGGCGAACGTAGTCGTCGTGTTCACGAGAATCCTTTTGCTTGTGCCATGGCAATGCCACGGCGAGGCTGGCGGGCAGGCCCGCAGCCGGTCACGGTTGGCGATGCAGCCGACGCGCAGCGCATCTCGATTCATCATCGACACCAACCGAAAATCGCGGTACCGCGCCGTGCGCGGAAATTCGAGGAAAGGTCAGGGGCGATGAGACTGTGGAACACAGTCTCGGAGGCGATCGGCCGGACAGAAAACCTCGGCAGATCAGGGGAAACACCGGATGCTGTATTGCACAAGAGGCGCGATTGTACAGTGTTAACCCGGCGTCCGCCGGATTCTTTTTACTTGCCCGCGGTCAATTGCCGCTGTGGTGGCAATGAGGCGCGAGGAAGCGCTAGCATAGACGCCCGTATTTCGAGCGTGCAGCGATGCACGAAACCGTTTTGCCCGTCACAGGAGAAAGCGCACCATGAAACTGCATACCGGAATGCTGATCGCAACGCTGGCGCTCGGACTGGGCGCTTGTGCGCCGAAGGAAGACCCTGCCGCCAAGGCCGAGGCCGCGGCCAAGGAAGCGGCCGCCAAGGCCGCCGAAGCCGCGAAGAAGGCCGGCGAGGCCGCCACCGCTGCGGCGGAGGCGACCAAGGATGCCGCCAAGGACGCCACCGACAAGGCCAAGGAAGCCGCCAAGGACGCGGTAGACGCCACCAAGGATGCTGCCGCGAAAGCCGCGGAAGCGACCAAGGATGCGGCGGCCAAGGCCGCCGAAGCCACCAAGGAAACCGCCAAGGAGGCGGTCAACAAGGCCGCCGATGCCACCAAGGAAGCGGCCGACAAGGCCAAGGAGGCGGTCAACAAGTAAGCGCCGGCGAGCGCGTCATGCCCCGCGCGGGCCACTGCGGCGGCCCGCGCCGTTTCCGGGCCGGTGCAACGCCGCGTTGCGGGCGCGCCGCTTCTGCCGCCAGCGCATCACGCCGGTCACGAACAGCAGCAGCGGAATCAGGCCCGATATCGCCACCACGATCCGGCCGGCCATGCCGAAGGCCTCGCCGTTGTGCAACGGGTGCAACCAGTCGAGCAGGGTGTCGCCCGCGGAATTGAGCTGACGGTCGCGGATCGCCAGCACCTCGCCGCTGTACTGGTCGATCCACACGTTGGTGCGCGGAAAGCGCACGCCCGGCTCGTTGGCCACGCGCAGGTTGATGCGGTAGGTGCCGCTCGGCCCGTCGGGCGTCTCGATCCAGCGCAAGGTCGCGTCGGGGAAATTCATCGACGCCACGCGCACCGCGTCATCCACCGCCAGGCGCGGTGCATCCCCAATGCGCTGGCTCTGCACCGCGGGGGTGGGGAACAGCGGCGACGCGCGGTCGATCAGCGGATTGACCCAGTGCGACAGCTCCAGCAGCACGCCGCTTCCCACCACCACCGCCAGCACCACGAGGCCGTAGATGCCGCCCAGCTTGTGCAGGTCGTAAGTGCGGCGTGCGCTGCCGGCGCGGCGCTTGAACGTGAGCGCGCCGGCATAGCGACCGGCGCGCGGCCACCACAGAACCACGCCGCTCGCCAGCGACAGCATCAGCGCGATGCCGATCACGCCCAGCGCGGTGCGGCCGCCGCGATCGAGCAGCAGCGCGTAATGCAGGTCGTAGAGCCAGGTCATCGCAGTGTCGCCCCACAGCCGGCTGGCGCGCACTTGCAGGCTGAACGGATCGATCGACACCATCAGCGGCGCAAAGGCCAGGTGCGCCGTCTCCGCCGGGCGGTAGTAGCGCGCCGTCACCGGCGCCGTGTCGGACATCGGCATTTCGAGGCGCCAGCTTCCGTCGCGCGACGGGTGCGCGGCGCGAATCGCGCGAAACACCGCTTCATGCGATTGCCGCGGTTCGGTGGTTGCGCCGACCGCGATTTCCGGATTGAGCCAGCGATCGATCTCGACGTAGAACGCCAGCAGGCTGCCGGTCAGCCCGGCGAGCACGAACACCAGGCCCGCTGTCAGCGCGAGGAAGAGGTGCAGCCGAACCCAGGTTTCGCGCAGCCGCAGGCGCCGCACGCCCGGCGCAGGCATCATCGGACGCGACGCGTCGCCGGCGCGAGGCCTGAACGCCGCGCCGCCCGCAGCTTCAGAAGCTGATGCTGACGGCGGCATGGAACGAACGCTCGTCGGCCGGCGAATGCAGCGACTGCACACCGTCCCACCAGACGTACTCGTAATAGCGGTCGGTCAGGTTTTTCACCTGGAATTCGAGGCTCACGTTCTTCGCCAGCTTGTACGTCGCGCCGAGGTCGACGGCGAAGAAGCCGCCGAACTTGCCAGTCGAGTTGCTGCGTTCGAGGTAATAGTCGCTCTGGCCGCGCCCGGAGATCGACAGCAGCAGCGCTTCCGTCGCCTGGAAGTCGATGCCGCCCGAGTAAAGGTGGTGCGGCACGTGGTCGATCTCGTTGCCGCGCGTCGACGGCGCGGTCGGGTCGGGCTTCTCGATCTCCGAATCCTGGTGCGCGTAGGCCAGCCAGGCGGTGATCGACTTCGTCGGCCGCAGGTTCACCTGCACGTCGTAACCCTTGCGCCGCGTGCTGCCGATGTTGTCCGATTCGTTCGACGGATCGTTGAGGCGGCGGCGCTCCTCGCCGGTCGCCGTCTGCACCCAATAGGCGATGCGGCCGTCGATCCATTTTGCCGGCGCGAACTTGAGGCCGGCCTCCCAGCCCTCGTTGATCGACGCCTCGAGGTCGCGCACGCGCGGCGGAATCTTGTAGCTCGACGCGCCCACGCCGATCTGGAAGCTGCGCCCCCAGTTGGCATATGCGCTGTAGGCATCGTTCGGCGACCACACCGCGCTGAACTTCGGCTGCCTGATCGGGCCGTAGTCGTTCACGTTGAAGGACGTGCCGGCGAGCCGGTTGTCGAAATCGCCGCGCACCTTGTCCACACGGTAGGCCGGAATCAGCTTGAGCGAATCGATTGGCTTCACCACCGCCTGCAGGTAGCCGCCGTAGACGTCGAGGTCGTAGGCCTGGTCGCGCGTCTGGCGCTGGCGCACGCGCTCGAGCGTGTTGTAGCGCAGGCTCTTGTTCTCCTGCTTCTGGATGTCGGCGCCGCCCTCGATCGCGAGGTCGGCGAGCCAGCTTACCTGCGGACGCCAGGTCAGCGTGGTCATCGCGCCGCTGTGGCGCTCGTCGGTCACGCGCTCCTGCTGCGAGACGCCGGCCGAGAACTTCACCCAGCGCCGGTCCTTGAGCCGATTCACGTGGCTCTTCACGTTCCAGAACAGGTTGTCTGCCAGCTCGGCATCGACATGCGCGCCGACGTGGTTGATGCGCCGCTCGCTCGCATCGGTGGCCGAGAAGGCATACGACTGCTCGGGGTCGCGATGCGCATCCGTGCGCGTGAGATAGCCCGGCTCCTCGGCATCGTTCTCGTAGTGGCGCGCCACCAGCCCGGCGCGCAAGCGGCCGTCCTCGGTACCGATGAACCACTTGCCGCCAAGGGTGAACTTGTCTGCCTTCGAATGCTCGCGGTAGCCGTCCGACTCGTGGTAGCCGGCGAAATAGTTCTGCGAGAAGCGGCCGTTGTCCATGCCGGCGGCAAGCTGCGCGTCGCGCGTGGCGAAGCTGCCGATGCCGGCGCGCCCCGTCAGGTAGTTGCCGCCGGTGCGCGTGACGATGTTCGCGTTGCCGGCGATGTTGTAGAGGCCGTAGCGCGGGTCGTTGGTGCCGCGCACCACTTCGATGGCCTCGATCTCGAGCGGAAAGATCATGTCGATGTAGGGCATGTTGCCGTCGTTGCTGTTCGACGGAATGCCGTCGATCAGCAGCTTCACTGCATTCACCTCTCCCTCGCCGTTGAAGGCGCGGAAAGACAGCTTGCCCGAGGTCGTTCCCTGATTGAATTCCGTCAGCATCACGCCCGGTGCGCGGCCGAACAGCTCCCAGGTGTTGTCGACGTTCTGGGGCTGGAGCAGGTTCGCGCCCAGCACATCCACCGAACTCAGCACGCTGCGCGTGGCGAGCGGGCCATTGGGCTTTGCACTGACGACGACCGTGCCGAGCGTGAATGTCGAATCGCCGTCAGGCCGCGCGGCCGTGCCTTCCTGCGCGTATGCCGATGCGCCCGCGAGCAGCAGGCAAGTGCCGATCAGGCGGCGCGTGTGGTGGTGCATTCTTCTTCTCCCTGGAAACGAAAAACCGGCCTCACCGGTCATGCGGCCGCCAAGGATAGCGAGACGTATGCGGCACCGCGATGCGACAAATTGCCGCAGGCATTCGAGCGCGCGCACCGCGACGAAAAGCGCCGGAAGGCGGCGCGGCATGTCAATGAGGCCGCTCAAATCGCGGGGCTGCATTGACCGGATGCGAGCGTCCTCTGCGCACGCGTCATCTCATCTCGTTTGCGCGTCCACGAATCCGCACTGACACGGCTGCATGTCGTGTGGGCCGGATCTTCTTGGCGGCCTGCCCGGCAGGCCGGGCGGATGGCGGTTCTCCGGGCGATGTGCCGCGGGAGCAGCATTCATGCGGGCTGCGGCGATGCGTTCCCGGATAGCGCCTATACATGCGGGCTGCCGCTGGCCGGCGGTTCGCGGCGAGCACGGCGTCCAACGATACCGTGCCCTGCGAGAAGCGTTATCCGCGATAATCGCGCATCGAACCGCACGAGGATTTTTCCCCATGAGCAAGCGCATCATTTCCACGCCGCACGCGCCGGCCGCGATCGGCACCTATTCGCAGGCGGTGGCTGCCGCCAACGTGGTGTACATGTCGGGGCAGATCGGCCTCGATCCCGCGACGATGACGATGGTCGACGGCTTCGAGGCGCAGACAGTGCGCGTGTTCGACAACCTGAAGGCGGTGGCCGAAGCCGCGGGCGGCTCGCTGGCCGACGCGGTGAAGCTCAACATCTATCTCACCGACCTGTCCAACTTCGCCAAGGTCAACGAAATCATGGCGCGCTACTTCGAGCAGCCCTATCCGGCGCGGGCCGCGGTCGGCGTGAAGGAACTGCCACGCGGCGCGCTGGTCGAGGCCGACGCCGTCCTGGTGCTTGGCTAAAACCGCGAGCAGCGCAAAGAAGGCCGACGGCGGCAACACGCTGTCGGCGCGCCTTGCACGCCTCGGCCTGACCACGCAGGCGGCGCTGCTCACGCACCTTCCGCTGCGCTACGAGGACGAGACGCGCATCACCGCGCTGCGCGACGTGCGCGATGGCGTGCCGGCGCAGGTGCACGTCGAGGTCGTCGAATGCAGTGTGCAGTTCCGTCCGCGCCGCCAGTTGCTGGTGCGGGTTCGCGACACGTCGGACGACGGCGAGGACGCCACGCTGCGCTTCCTCAATTTTTACCCGAGCCAGCAGAAGCAAATGGAAGCTGGTGCGCGGCTGCGCGTGTTCGGCGAGGCGCGCGTGGGATTCGCCGGCGTCGAGTTCGTTCACCCGCGCGTGAAGCGGGTCGATGACGATGTGCCGCTGCCCACGGCGCTGACGCCGGTCTACCCGACGACTGCCGGTCTTTCGCAGGCTGCGCTGCGCGCGCTGATCGAGCGCGCCCTCTCACACGAGAACCTCGAGGACACGCTACCCGAGCCGCTGCGTGCGCACTACCGCCTAGCGCCCTTCGCCGATTGCCTGCGCGCGCTGCACCATCCGCCGCCGAACACGCCGCTCGCGGTTCTAGAAGACCGTTCGCACCCGGCCTGGCAGCGCATGAAGTTCGACGAACTGCTGGCCCAGCAGATCTCGCTGCGCAAGGCCTATGCCGCGCGCCGTGCGCAGGATGCACCCGTGCTTGCGCCGCGCGACACGCTGGCGCACGCCCTGCTGGATCGACTACCTTTTCGCCTGACCTGCGCGCAGCAGCGCGCCTGGCAGGAGATTGCGAACGACCTTGCCGGGGCGCACCCGATGCAACGCCTGCTGCAGGGCGACGTCGGCAGCGGCAAGACCATCGTTGCCGCGCTCGCGATGCTGCGTGCCGCCGAGCATGGCGCGCAGGCCGCGCTGATGGCGCCGACCGAGATCCTAGCCGAGCAGCATTACCGCAAGCTCGCCGGTTGGCTGGCGCCGCTCGGGATCGAGGTGGGATGGCTGTCGGGCAGCCTGAAGAAATCGCTCAAGCGCGCGATGGTCGAACGACTGCAATCGGGCGAGCTGCTGCTGGCCGTCGGCACGCATGCACTGATCGAGGATGCCGTCGATTTTCCGAATCTCGCGCTGGCTGTGGTCGACGAGCAGCACCGCTTTGGCGTGCGTCAGCGACTGGCGCTGCGCGAGAAAGGCAGCGAGTTCGCAGACGGCGTGCGTCGCGCGAGCCCCCACCAGTTGATGATGTCGGCCACGCCGATTCCGCGTACGCTGGCGATGAGCTACTACGCGGATCTCGATGTCTCGGTGCTCGACGAAATGCCGCCCGGTCGCACGCCGGTGGTGACCAAGCTGGTTTCCGAGGCCAGGCGCGACGAGGTGATTGGCCGCGTGCGGGAAGCCTGCGCCGAGGGACGGCAGGCTTACTGGGTCTGCCCGCTGATCGAGGAATCCGAAACGCTCGAACTCAAGACCGCGATCGAAACCTTCGGGCGATTGCAGGCGGAATTGTCGGACCTGTCGATCGGGTTGGTACATGGCCGCCTCAAGGCCGAGGAGAAGGCGCAGGTGATGGAAGCCTTCGTGGCCGGCCGCATCGACCTGCTGGTCGCCACCACGGTGATCGAGGTCGGTGTCGATGTGCCGAATGCCTCGCTGATGGTGATCGAGCATGCCGAGCGCTTCGGCCTTTCGCAGCTGCACCAGTTGCGGGGGCGCGTTGGCCGGGGTGCGGCGCAGTCGGCCTGCATACTGCTGTATGCGCATCCGTTGGGAGAGACCGCGCGTGCGCGGCTCAAGATCATCTACGAGAATACCGACGGCTTTGAGATCGCGCGGCGCGACCTCGAGTTGCGCGGGCCGGGCGAATTCGTCGGCAGCCGGCAGAGCGGCGTGCCGTTGCTGCGTTTCGCCGATCTCACGCTCGATGCGGCGATCGTCGAGCAGGCGCGCGAAGCCGCTGAGGCCATGCTGCGCGACTGGCCCGATGCGGCGCGTGCCCACCTCGAACGCTGGCTCGGCGCCCGGCAGGACTTCCTCAAGGTATGATGCGCAGCCGCGCCGATTTTGCCGTTGAACTTCCCCGCTGATCGCTCCATGCTTTCTTCCCCGCACCGCAATCCTTGGCTGCCGCACCTGCCACACTCGTCGGGGTGCGATCCCTACTACGACTGGCTGATGCATGTCGGATCGCTGACCGCACGCATACGCAGCCGCTGCAGCGATTTTCGCGTCCGGGTGATCGAGCAGGGACGTCTGGTGCCGTTCCACGACGAAAGAAGGCCGCTCGGGCTGCGCCGCGATGCCTCGGCCTGGGTGCGCGAAGTGGTGCTGATGAGCGGCGACGTGCCGCTTGTATTCGCCCACACCGTGCTGCCCGCGCGGCATGCGCGCGGCACCTGGCGCCTGCTAGCAGGGCTGGGCACCAAGCCGCTTGGCGAACTGCTGTTTACCGATCCGCTGATCACGCGCGAGGCGTTGCGCTATGCGCGGCTGGATGCGCGTTACGCCATGCACGCGCGCGCGCGCACGGCCACCGGCGTCGATGCGGATGTGCTTTGGGGGCGTCGCTCGTTGTTCAGACGCGACGGGCGGGCTATCCTCGTCAGCGAAGTGTTTCTGCCCGCGATACTCGAACTGCCCGAATGACTGCACCGCCGATCAACTGGCGCGAGCGCCTGTCGCTCTACGAGAAACTGATGCGGCTGGACAAGCCGATCGGCATCCTGTTGCTGCTGTGGCCGACGCTGTGGGGACTCTGGTTTGCCGGCGACGGGCATCCGAACTGGACGCTGGTGTGGATCTTCGTGCTCGGCACGGTGCTGATGCGCTCGGCGGGTTGCGTCATCAACGACTATGCCGATCGCAACTTCGATCCGCATGTCGAGCGCACGAAGAACCGCCCGCTTGCCGCCGGGAAGGTGACGGAGAAGGAAGCGCTGCTGCTGGCGGGTGTGCTTTCGCTGTGCGCCTTCCTGCTGATCCTGCCACTCGACAGGCTGGTCTGGGCCTACGCGGTGGCGGCCTTGCTGGTCGCCGCGAGTTATCCCTTCACCAAGCGCTTTTTCGCGATTCCGCAGGCCTATCTCGGCATCGCCTTCGGTTTCGGTATTCCGATGGCTTACGCGGCGCAGACCGGCATGGTGCCGAAGATCGGCTGGATCCTGCTGCTTGCCAACGTGTTCTGGGCCATCGCCTACGACACGCAGTACGCGATGGTCGATCGCGACGACGACGTGAAGATCGGCATCCGCACCTCTGCGCTGACCTTCGGCCGCTTCGAGGTGTCTGCCATCATGCTCTGCTACGCGGCGACACTGGCGATCCTCGCCTACGTCGGCTGGCACGAAGGCCGGCGTCACTGGTACTTCGCCGGGCTCGCGCTGGCGGCGCTGATCGCCGTCTATCACTACACGCTGATCCGCGGGCGGGATCGCGGTTTGTGTTTCAAGGCGTTCCTGCACAACAACTGGTTCGGTGCCGTCGTGTTTGCCGGTTTGGCCTTCGATTTCGTCTTCAATCCGATGGTGATGCCGCCGCGCTGAATATCGCGCATCGCGAAATCCGCGCGTCGCCCGTCGCCGACATACGAAAACCGTCGCGCCCACGCGGTACAATCGCGCGCTTTGCCGCCAGCGCTGCCTGCATGTCCTCCCGGGAATTGTCGACATTCGAATTGAAGAGCGGCGCGGTCGACGCGCTCCACCTGATCGTCAAGACTGCCGACTTCGGCGCACTGAGCGAAGAACTCGCGGCACGCTATGCGTCGATGCCGGATTTCTTCTCCGGCGATGCCGTGGCGATCGACCTTCGTCGCCTGGACGCGGCCGGACCGCCCCTGCAGGATCTCGTCGCCCAGCTCGTCGCATTGCGCCTGAGTCCAATCGCTGTCATCGCCAGCGACGCCCAGGCTGCGTGGGCGGCGGATTGCGGACTGGCGCGGGTGGCGGATCACGAGCGCGAACGTCGCGCGCCGGCCGGCGCGAGGACGGAAGCCGTCGAGCCGCCGGCAGAGGCGGCTGTGCCGGCCGAGACCGCAACGCCTGCGACATCGGTGGCGGGCAGTGCGGCCACGCTGATCGACAAACCGCTGCGTTCCGGCCAGCGGGCCTACGCCGAGGGCGACCTGATCGTCACGGCGCTGGTCAGCCATGGTGCCGAGATCATCGCCGGCGGCAACATCCATGTTTACGCACCGCTGCGCGGCCGCGCCCTGGCCGGGATTGCCGGCAACCCCGGCGCGCGGATCTTCTGCACCTGCATGGAGCCGGAGCTGATCTCGATCGCCGGCATCTACCGCACAGTCGAAACCGCGCTGCCGGCCGATGTCCAGGGCAAGCCAGCGCAGGTGCGGCTCGACGGCGAAAAACTCATCATCGAAGCGCTTCAATTGCGCTGAACACGAGGAACCCAGCATGCTGATCGACAAACGGGAGTTCACGGAAGCGGAGTCGTCCGACAATCCTGCTCAGGGCGCGGCGCAGAAGACCGCCCGGATCGTGGTCGTCACCTCCGGCAAGGGCGGTGTCGGCAAGACCACCACCAGTGCCAGCTTCGCCGCCGGCCTTGCCTTGCGCGGGCACAAGACGGCGGTGATCGACTTCGACGTCGGCCTGCGCAACCTCGACCTCATCATGGGCTGCGAGCGGCGCGTGGTGTATGACCTGATCAACGTCATCCACGGTGAAGCCTCGCTGCACCAGGCGCTGATCCGCGACAAGCAGTGCGACAAGCTGCACATCCTGCCGGCCTCGCAGACGCGCGATAAGGATGCCCTGACGCAGGAGGGTGTCGAGAAGGTGCTCGAAGGCCTCAAGGAGATGGGCTTCGAGTACATCATCTGCGATTCGCCGGCCGGCATCGAGACCGGCGCGCTGCTCGCCATGCATTACGCCGACGAGGCGCTGGTCGTCACCAACCCCGAGGTGTCCTCGGTGCGCGATTCGGACCGCATCCTCGGCATTCTCGCCTCCAAGACCAAGCGCGCGATCGATGCCGCCGAGCCGATACGCGAGCACCTGCTGATCACGCGCTACAACCCGAAGCGCGTCGCCGACGGCGAAATGCTGTCGCTCGACGACATCCAGGAAATCCTGCGCATCAAGCTGATCGGCGTGGTGCCCGAGTCGGAATCGGTGTTGCAGGCCTCGAACCAGGGCGTGCCCGCGGTGCACATCGAAGGCTCGGACGTCGCCGAAGCCTACAAGGACGTGATCGCCCGCTTCCTCGGCGAGGACCGCCCGCTGCGCTTCACCGATTACCAGAAGCCCGGGCTGCTGAAACGCCTGTTCGGCGGCAAGTGAGGAGCGCGCGATCCATGTCCATCCTCTCCTTCCTGCTCGGCGAAAAGAAGAAGACCGCTTCGGTCGCCAAGGAGCGCCTGCAGATCATCCTCGCGCACGAGCGCACCGGGCGCGGCACGCCCGCCGACTGGCTGCCGGCACTGCAGCGCGAGCTGGTCGACGTGATCTCCAAGTACGTCAAGATCGACCAGCGCGACATCCGTGTTTCGCTCGAGCGCCAGGACAACCTCGAGGTGCTCGAGGTCAAGATCGAGATGCCGCAGGTCCACGCGTAGCGCCGCTGCCCTGCCGGGCGACGAAGCCGGCGATGTCGTCGAGCACGCGACGGCTGCTGCGCAGTGGCGCGGACAGCGCGGCGATGACGCTGCGATGGCCTTCGCCCGGATAGCGGATCACCTCCACCTTGCCGCCCAGCTCGCCCACGCGGGCGGCAAGGCGCGTCGTGTTGCCGGGTGAAACGACGTCGTCGTCCTCGCCGGTGAGCAGCAGCAGCGGCGGTTCGCGGCCGCTGACGAAATTGATCGGCTGCGACAGGGGCCAGCGTGCCGGCGGATCGAACACCTCGGCCGTGCTCGCGCGTCTGAACGGCAGGAAATCGTAGGGCCCGGCGAGACCGATCGCGCCTGCCAGATCCTGCGGCCGCATGCCGGCGGCTTCGAGATAGCGCGCGTCGGTGGCGAGCATCAGTGCGATGTGCGCCCCGGCGGAATGCCCCATGACGAAGAGCCGGCGCGCATCGCCGCCGAAATTCGCCGCGTGGCGTCGTGCCCAGGCCAGCGCGGCGGCGCCGTCCTCGACGAAGCCAGGAAAGCGCACTTCGGGATAGAGCCGGTAATCGGCCAGCACCGCGACGAAACCGCGCGAGGTGAGCGCCTCGCCGACGAACAGGTAGTCGCCGCGCTCGCCCTCGCGCCAGGCGCCGCCGTAGAAGAACACGACGACCGGCGCCGCGCCGTTGTCGCGCGTCTGCGCCGGGCGGTAGATGTCGAGCTTCTGGCGCGGGTGGCCGCCATAGGCGATGCCGGTCATCAGGCGATAGGTGTGCGCCGGCGCCGCGCGGTTAAGCAGGGCGATCGGCGAGCAGACGGTGGCCAGCACGGCGACCAGACCCAGGCCGCCCGCCGCCTGGATCAGGCGGCGGCGCGGGCGCGAGGCGGGCTGGGGTCTGTCGCAGGGCATGCCGGATATACGCGGAATGCAGGCGGACGGATGTATTCCGCCGGCACTTCAAATGGCACAGTCCGTGTTGAGCGTAGTGCGCTGCGCGCAGGATGAACGGACGATGGGTTGCCCTACCAGGGTATCGGCGCGCGGTCGCGGAAATAGCCGCCGCTCGGCCCGTCGTCGGGCAGCGTGGCGAGCCAGACTGCCGTGTCGGCGCCCTGCTCGACGGACCGCGGCGCCTCGGCACCGCCCATGTCGGTGCGCACCCAGCCGGGGCACATCGCGTTGACCTTGATGCCGTCTCCGGCCAGATCCGCCGCGAGGATGCGCGTCAGCGCGTTGAGCGCCGTCTTCGACATGCGATAGGCCGGCGTGCCGGCGCCCATTTCGCTCAACTGACCGAGCCCGCTCGAAAGGTTGACGATGCGCCCGTGCCGGCTGCGTTTGAGCAGCGGCGCCAGCGCCTGCGTCACCTGCAGCACGCCGATCAGGTTGGTATCGAGCGTTTCGCGCAGCGTGGCGATCGGCAGTTCGAGTACCGATGTCGTGGAGCGATCGAGCAGGATACCGGCGTTGTTGACCAGCACGTCGATGCGCTCGAAGCGCTGTGCCAGGCCATCGTGCGCGGCGCGGCAGCTCGCCGGATCGGCCGCGTCGAGCACCATGGCGTCCACCGCGAGGCCGGCATCGCGCAGCGCGGCGGCGGCCGCGCTGCCCTTCTTGGCATCGCGGCTGGCGAGGACCACGTGCATGCCCTGCGCCGCGAGCTGGCGCACGATTTCGAGCCCGATGCCGCGGTTGGCGCCGGTCACGACGGCGATGGTTCCGTCTTCCATTTCGTTCTCCTGTGGTCGAGGCCCTGCGAGGCTGGTTGGAGTGCGCGATGCGGCGCCGGTTCCGCGCTCGCCTATAATCCCTGCGACTCCATCGGGCCAATGTCATGAAATACCACGACCTGCGCGATTTCATCGCGCAACTCGAAGCGCGCGGCGAATTGAAACGCGTAGGGGCCGAAGTCGACCCGCGTCTCGAGATGACCGAGATCTGCGATCGCGTGTTGCGCGCTGGCGGTCCGGCCATCCTGTTCAAGCGGCCCAGGGGCCATGCGATGCCGGTACTCGCCAACCTGTTCGGTACGCCGAAGCGCGTCGCGCTCGGCATGGGGGCGGAGGACACCGGCACCCTGCGCGAGATCGGCCGCACGCTGTCGGCGCTGAAGGAGCCCGAGCCGCCCAAGGGGCTGCGCGACGCCTTCGACAAGCTGCCGTTGCTGAAACAGGTGCTGAACATGGCGCCGAAGGTGGTATCGAGCGCGCCCTGCCAGGACGTCGTGTGGGAGGGTAAGGACGTCGACCTTTCGCGCCTGCCAGTGCAGACCTGCTGGCCCGGCGACGCCGGTCCGCTGATCACCTGGGGTCTCACGGTGACGCGCGGGCCCTACAAGGCGCGCCAGAACCTCGGCATTTACCGCCAGCAGGTGATCGGGCTCGACAAGGTGGTCATGCGCTGGCTGGCGCATCGCGGCGGCGCACTCGATTTCCGTGACCATTGCGTGAAGTTCCCCGGCCAGCCCTATCCGGTTGCCGTCGCCCTCGGCGCCGACCCGGCGACGATACTTGGCGCGGTGACGCCGGTGCCGGATACGCTGTCGGAATACCAGTTCGCCGGCCTGCTGCGCGGCGCCAAGACGGAACTCGTGAAATGCATCGGCAGCGAGCTGCAGGTGCCGGCAAGCGCCGAGATTGTGCTCGAGGGCGTGATCCATCCCGGCGAAGCAGCCGACGAAGGACCGTTCGGGGATCACACCGGGTATTACAACGAGGTCGCGCGCTTCCCCGTATTCACCGTCGAGCGCATCACCATGCGGCGCGACCCGATCTACCACAGCACCTATACCGGCAAGCCACCGGACGAACCGGCGATGCTCGGCGTGGCGCTCAACGAGGTGTTCGTGCCGCTGCTGCAGAAGCAGTTTCCCGAGATCGCCGATTTCTACCTGCCACCCGAGGGTTGCTCCTACCGGCTTGCGGTGGTAAGCCTGAAAAAGCAGTATCCCGGCCATGCCAAGCGCGTGATGTTCGGCATCTGGAGCTTCCTGCGCCAGTTCATGTACACCAAGTTCATCATCGTGGTGGATGACGACATCGACATCCGCGACTGGAAGGAAGTCATCTGGGCGCTGACCACGCGCGTTGATGCAGCGCGTGACACGCTGATCGCCGAGAACACGCCGATCGACTATCTCGATTTCGCCAGCCCGGTGGCGGGGCTGGGCAGCAAGATGGGCATCGACGCGACGAACAAGTGGCCGGGCGAGACGGCGCGCGAATGGGGGCGCGGCATTGCGATGGATGCCGACGTCAAACGGCGGGTGGATGCGATGTGGGCCGAACTGGGCCTTTGAGCGCGGCAACGCGAAAGGAGCGGGTGATGAATCTGACGACGCAGGGCGGCGGCGCGAGCGAAGTGGTCGATGTTCCTTCCCCGGGACTGATCAACCTGACCCACCTGATTTACGCGCTGCACGCGGCCTCGGTGGTGATCGGCATCGCCGGTTCGGCAACCGTGGTCGGCAGCTTCGTCTTCGGATTGCCATCGATCGTCGCGGTGATCCTCAATTACGTCAAGCGCTCCGACGTGCGCGGCACCTATCTCGACAGCCACTTCAGCTGGCAGATCCGCACGTTCTGGTGGTCGGTGCTGTGGGGGCTGATCGCGCTGGTCGTGACGCTGGTGCTGATCGCGACCATTGTCGGCATCCTGCTCTACTGGCTGCCGATCGCGGTGGTCGGCGTGTGGATCGGCTATCGCGTGATCCGCGGCTGGCTCGCCCTGAGAGACGCGCGGCCGATCGACGCCTGACCTTCAGCGCGGATCGTCCGCCGCGATCACCTGGCGCGGCGCGTCGCCATGCAGCGCATCCAGCAGTGCCTCGACCTGCGCATTCTGGCCCCGCGCAATGCGGTCGAGCGCGTCGTCCATGTAGGCGCGCGAGGCGTGCGACAGCGTCCATCCCAGCGGCGGCTGGTTCTTCTCGCCGGCGCCGGGTTCGAGGCACAGGCGCACATAAACCGGTTTGATCACCTGCGCACGTCCCGCATCTGCGTCGGCCTGATCCGCCAGCACGCTCTGCACGCGCGCCCGGATCAGGCCGTCGGTGTAGCCGGTGCGCGCGGTACGCGTCGCATAGAGGCCGAGCGGCGGTATCAGCAGGTCCGGCAACAGTGTCACTGGCTCGCCGACCGGCTCGGGTTCCCGAAGGTCGTGGGTGCAGGTTCCGGCCTCGCCGGGGTCGTTGCGTATCGAGATGATGATGGGCCGGATCACGCGTCCCCCACTGCGCGCGGCGGCGATCACGCCATCGAGCACGTCGAGTGCGGTTGCGGTGCCGGCGTTCTCGAAATAGCCGCCATCCACCACGTGACCGAAGGCCTTGCCGTCCGCCTCCAGCGTGCCGGCAGGGCTGATGAAGGGGAAGCGGGCGCTCAGGTGGATCGCCGAGATCAGCGGCATTTCGCGCCGGTCGCGCTCGCCCCTTGCGCCGGTGACGTCGTACAGGTCGTGCGCGTCGGGAAAGGTGACACCGTCGAGGCGCACGTTGGAGCCGACGATGCGCTGGCCGCTTTCGGCAAACGTTCCATTGATGAACAGTGCCGGCGTGGCCGTGCTGCCGGGCAGTCCGCGCCACAGGGCCTGCGTGGCGCCCGATAGCGTTTCCGGATGGTTGGCGAACAGGCGAGCCCAGTCGTGCTCCGCGGCGTATTCCATTGCCAGTGCGCGGTCCCACGCCCGGATGCGGAACGGCAGGAAGCGTTGCAGCAGATCGGCATACAGCATCGCAGCGAGATTCGGTGCCAGATAGTCGTTGCCGAACAGCGCCACGCCGCAGGCGCGCCAGCCGCGGGCCGGTGCGTCGTCTACCGTGCAGTCGGGCAGCGTGCCGGGCGGGGTCTGTCCGATCATCGCGGCGAATGCCGAACTGCCGACCGCGCCGCCCGACACGCCGCTCAGCGCATACAGGTGCCGGAGAAAGCCGCTGCCGGTGCCGCCGCGCGATGCGCTGCGCTCCTCGATCGCGCCCAGCAGACCGGCAGTCCAGTAGGCGGCGCGCACGCCGCCGCCTTCGGCGGCGACGATGATCACGGGTAGCGGCTGCGCCGCGTCGACAATCCGTTGTTGCGACCATGCATCGAAATGCGCGGCCAGTGCCGGTCGTTCCCCTACCGCCTCGTCGAACCGTCGCACGGCATGGTTGTCGTTGAAGGGGCTTACCGCGACGACCACCACCACGAGTACGAAACCGAGCGCCGGCAGGCGCAGCAGATGGCCGAGAAAGAGGATGGCGAAGTTGAGGAAGATCACCCAGGCTGCGAGTGCGAGCTGCAGTATCGCGAGTGCGCCGATCAGCCGCGGCAAGACCACCGGCGAGGCGAGGAAGCCCAGCGTCAGCAATGCGGACAACAGCAGCGAGGCCGAAAGAATGGCGAACGGCGCGCTCCTGAGCGAAACCGGCTGCGGATCGGGTACACCGCTGCGGTCGCATTCGCGCAGCAGGCGCGAGAACCAGTGGCGCCGTTTGGCGCAGAAGCCGAACAGTCCCGCTGCGAGGGCGAAATGCAGGATGGCAATCAGCCAGGCGTCCACGCGTACGGCGGCGAAGCCGGCGCCGGCAACGGCGAGCGCGCCCATCCACCGGGGCAGCCACTCGCGCAGCTTTTGCAGCCAAGGACTCTGCTCCAGCGGCGCGGCGCTGCGGCTGTCGCGCACCACCAGCAGCACGCGGGAGCAATACCATACCGCCATGCCCCAGACGAGCGACGAAGCCAGCAGGAAGGCGAGGTTTGCCGTCATCAGGCCGGTCGACTGGTCTTCGCTCAGCCAGCGCACCATCTCCCGGCCTTGCGGCAGCAGTACGATGAAGGCGAGCCCGAAGAGCAGCAACCAGGGCGCCGAACCCGTCCGCCGCAGGACGAAAACCGCGTCGAGCACGATCCGCAACGCATCGGACCAGGTGCGTTCTACCGTCTTGCCCAGGTTCATGCTTGTTGTCGTCGTGCCCGGATCGAGGAATGCTGCGGATGCTACGCAACTGCGTGCGGTTGTGCCAATCCGACCGACGGCGTAGGCCGCCCTCTTGGCGCCGGCCTAGCGATTCACGATCCAGTCGATCAGCGCATCCTGCGCGGCTTGGGTGGCGCCCGCGTTCGCATGGTTCACCAGCCAGGCCACTGCGTGGCGCCGGCCGTTGCGGTCGAGCACGTAGCCGGCCACGCAGCGCACGCCGTCGAGCGTGCCGCCCTTGAGGTGGGCGCGGCCGCCGTTGCCATTGCCGTTGCCGCGCTTCTTGAGCGTGCCGTCGACGCCGTACACCGGCATGGACGAAACGAACTCCGGCATGGTCGGGCTGGCCCACGCGAACAACAGCAGCCGGCCCAGTCCCTCCGCGCTGATGCGCTCGCGGCGCGAGAGGCCGGAGCCGTTCTCCAGCACCAGTTCCGGCATCGACAGGTCGCGGCTCTTCAGCCACGTGCGTATCGCCGCTTCGCCATCGGCCTCGCGCACCGGTGCGCGACCGCTCGCTGCGCCGAGCGACAGGAAGAGTTGTCGCGCCATCACGTTGTTCGACCACTTGTTGATGTCGCGGATCTGGTCGGCCAGCGGTGGCGATTCGTGCGACGAGAAGAGCTGGGCGCCGGGCGGCACGGTACCGTCGCGCACCGTGCCGCCAAGCGTACCGCCGGTCTCGCGCCACAGTTCGCGGACCAGCGATTCGGCATATTGTCGATGGTCGAGCGGCGCGAGGCTCCAGCTTCTTTCGCCGCAACTCGCCGGGTAAGTGCCGGTGAACACCAGTCGCGCGCGCTCGCCCTGCGTGGTGAGGTCGTAGCGCAGGCCGCCGCGCCAGTTGTCGCAGCCACCATCGACCGCCTTGAGCAGGCTCAGCACTTCGAGTTGCGCCGGCAGCGGCTCGGCAAGCACCGCAACGCGTTGTCCCGGCCCTGGAACGAAGGTCAGTTGCAGCGCCTTGAAGTTCAGCAATAGCGCGTCGGGAATGACGTTGTAGGCGCGTAGCGGCTGGGCGTCGAAGCCGCCGGGATCGGGCGTGCCGAGGTCGAACAGGCTGCGGTCGAGCACGATGTCGCCGCGGATCTCACGCAGTCCGCGCGCGCGCATTTCGCGCATCCAGAGCCAGAGCGCCTCGATGGTCAGCTTCGGGTCGCCGCTGCCGCGCAGGTGCAGGTCACCGGCGAGCACGCCGTCGGACAGCCCGCCGTTGATCAGCGCATCGGTCTTCCAGGTGTGGGCGGGGCCGAGCAGGTCGAGTGCGGCGCTCGTGGTGAGCAGCTTCATCACCGAAGCGGGGTTCAGCGGCTGGCGCGGATTGACGGCCAGTGCCGGCTTTGCGCTGCCGACGTCCTGCACCCAGACACCCACCGCGCTGGCGGGCACGCCGGCGTTACGCAGCGCCTGCTGTACGCCGGGGGGCAGGGTGGCAATGTCCGCCGCTGCACCCCGGGATGAGGCGGCGGCCAGGCAGAGGAACGACAGTGATAGGAGCAGGTAACGCAATGCGCGCTGGAGCATGATAGGGCGAGGCCGGATTCGACAGGGCGCGATCATGTCACGATCCGTCGCGTCGTGCGCGATCGCGTGGCGCTTCTGCCTCAGCGTCGAACCAGTGCCTGCGGCGTGCCGGGAAACCCGAGCAGGAAGCCCTGGGCGAGCCTGCAACCCATGTCGAGCAGCAGGCGCCGGGTCGATTCCGACTCGACGCCTTCCGCGACGACCTCCAGTCCCAGTTCCTCGCCGAGCAGCAATGCGGAGCGGACGATGGCGCGGCATTTCGGATCGTGTTCCAGCCCCTGCACGAACAGCTTGTCGATCTTCAGCGCGTGGATCGGCATCCGGCTCAGGTGTTCGAACGAGGAATAGCCGATGCCGAAATCGTCGAGCGAGAAACGCACGCCGGTTTCGCGCAGGCGATCCATGGCCTGCAGCGCCTCGTCGGGTTCGTGGATGAACGCGTTCTCGGTGATCTCGAGTTCGAGTTGCTGCGCCGGCAGGCGTTGGGCGGCCAGTGTGTCGATGATCGCATCGGCCCATTTCGGGTCGTGCAGCATGTAGGGCGAGAGGTTGATGCTCAGCGGCACGCTCAGGCCCTGCGCCTGCAGATCGTGCCAGGCCAGTGCGGTGCGCCGCAGGACTTCGAGCGTGAGGTCGCGGATCATGTCGCCGAGTTCGGCCAGCGCCACGAACTCCAGCGGCGCGACGGCGCCGAATTCCGGGTGCTGCCAGCGCGCGAGGGCTTCCGCACCGATGACGCGGCCCGAGGCGAGTTCGACGCGCGGCTGGAACAGCACGCTGAACGCGTCGCCGTTGATCGCGCGCATCAGGTCGTGCATCAGCGCGAGGCGGCGCGGCGAATGGCGATCGCGTTGCGGCTCGTACAGCCGGCAGCCGCGCACGCCGCGCGTCGCGGTGAGCGCGAGGTCGGCTTCGCGCAAAAGCACTTCGGCATCCAGTCCGTGCGCCGGGAACAGGCTCATGCCGATGCGGCAATTGACCGTGAGGCGCACGCCGCCCACATCGAGCGGTTCGCGCATGGCGTCGGGCGTGCCGCGCGCGAGGGTGAGCGCGGCGTCCGCGGCTTCGATGCCGGGCACCATGGCGGAATACTTGTCGCCGCCGTAGCGGCACAGCGTGGTGCCGGACGGGAGCAACTGGTCGAGCCGCCCGGCAAGCGCCACCAGCACCATGTCGCCGAGCGCGTGGCCGAGAATGTGATTGACGTCGCGAAACTCGACCAGGTCGATCAGCATCACGAGGAACGGTGTCTGGTTGCGGATGCCGCTTTCGAGAACCTCGCGGAAGCGCAAGCGGTTGGGCAGGCCGGTGAGGCGGTCTTCGCGCGCCGAGCGTTCGAGCCGCGCGGCCAGTTCGCGGCGTTCGCCGGTCTCGAACAGCAGCGTGGCGAGGTCGGCCAGCGACGCGACGAAATGCTGTTCGTCGGGCGACCAGTGCCGCATCGGGCCGACGTGCTCGATGCACACCACGCCGACCGTGTTGCCGCCGCGCCGTATCGTCGAATCGAGCATCGACGTGATGCCCAGCGGGCGCAGGTAGCCGGCGTCGAGTTCGCGCGTGCGCGGATCGCTCGGCGCGTGCGTCACCGTGATGGCGCGATTCTTCGCCAGCGCGTCGAAGTAGCTCGGGTAATCCGCGGCGCGGATCGCGAGCCCGCTTTCGTGCCGCCGCTCGCGCGCCAGGTAGAGGTCGCGGCAGATCAGCTCGCCGCGTGACGCGTCGAGCTGCCATACGCTTGCACGCGCTGCCGACATGGCCTGCGACGCACTCTGCGTGAGCCGCCCCAGTGCGGTATCGAGCGGCAGGGTGTCGATACGCTCCTCGGAAAGCAGGCGGAACAGCAAGGCCTGCTGGGTGCGCATGCGCCGCTCGGTGACCACCGCCGGGGCGAGTTCCTGCATGATGCCGGTCGCGGAGACCGGCTTGTCGTGTTCGTCCAGCGCCAACTCGCCCTGCACCGCGAACCAGCGCACCGAATCGGAGGTGCCGACGAAACGCAGCTCCGTCTCGAAGTGGGTGCGCTCCGGCGCCGGCGTCGTGGCGAAGTGCATCAGCCGCTCGCGGTCGAGCGGGTGCATGTGTGCCGCGACGGTGTCGAAGCGGCCGTCGAAGCCGCGATCGCTGAGACCGAGCAATGCGAGCAAGCCGTAAGAGAGTTCGACCAGACCGTCCTCGATGTACCACTTGAATGCACCCGCGCGCGAGGCGTCGAAGGCGCTGTGGATCAGACGTTCGGATTTGTTCATCGAGGCCTTGCCCGCGTGGCGGTTGATTGGTCTTGTTGCGCCTTGCAGGACGACGTTCCGCTGCGGCGGCAAAGCGCCCGGGATTTCGGTCTGCATGCCGGATTGTATAAAGCCGCGTGGCAAAAGCCCATACCGATGTCGTGGGATAGTTGCAAGAGGCGACGACGCACCTGGCCGGGTACTACGACAGATAGCGCTCGATCTGTGTTACTGGCGCATTGCGCAACAGATAAAGGCTCGGGTTGTCGCGTTCGGCATTGTGCCCGGCTTCCGACACGCGGACCGGCTCGCGCTCGATGATGCACAGACGCCGGCTGATGCAGTCGGCGCGCCATTCGGGGCTGGCGGTACGGCCCCGTTCCTCGACTGCGATGCGCGTCAGCGCGAATTCGTCCAGCGGGTTCTCGGCGGCGATGCGGCGGCGGATCGCGTCGTGCGCCTTGTCCAGGCTGCCCTGCTGCACGCAGAGGTCATAAAGCGCGGCGAGACAGCGGAAGTTGGTGATGCGTATCGGCCGCACGCCCTTGAGCCAGGCCAGCGCGACGATCAGCTTGCGGCCGTAGGTGTCGTAGGCGTAGGCGAGGGTTTCGGCACGCAGTGCCGGCACGCGGCCGACGGCCTGCAGGGCACCCTTCCAGTCTGCATCGAAGTCCGCCTTGCCCGTGCCCCGGCTCAGTGCGTCTGCCCACGCCACCTGCTGCGCGCGCGAGGGCAGTCGCAGGATGCGCTGCCATTCGCCCCACAACGCGCCAAAGCAGGCCTGCAGCGCGGCACCGTCGCGCGCCTGGTAACGGCGGAACAGTTCCTGCAGCGTCCCCGTCTTGAGATTCGCCTGCAGCGGGCCGAACGAGAGGCCGGCGCCGTCGAAGTTGCCGGTTGCCTGCTGGTAGGGATCGCCCGATGTCTCGAAGGCCGCAGTGATCGCGATCGCGCGATCCAGCGCCGATTCGGGTGCGATCGGCGGCAGGCGGGCCGGGTCGGGCATCTCGAGGTACACGCGGTCGCCGCGCGCTTCGACGCGGGCAAACCATGCGTCCTTGATCATGCGGGTTGCCGTGGCGGCGACGTCGGCAAGCGGATCGCCGCGCACCCAGACGAAGCGCCCGGCGATCTGCTCGCCGAGCCCGTTGGCTGCTGCGGTCGACGCGATGTCGAGGCCGCGGCCGAGCAGGGTGCGCAGCACCTGCACTGCGGCCACGAGCTCGCGATGGACGAACACCCGGCCGTCGGCGCCGGCGTACTCGGACAGGCGGAAATTCGGCGTCACCCAGGCGTTCGCGGGGCCGCCGGCCAGGTAGTCGTTTTCGAAACGCAATCCTTTTGGCATCGCGGCCTCCCGGCGCGCAAGGCGCGCCTCCGATGCGATGCAATCTGGCACGCCACCATGCCGACGTCAATCAGACGAAAGTCCGACCGGCTTGCATGGCCGATGGACAGGCGTGCCCGGGGATGGCTGCCCGCTATGCCGCATGGAGTCTCGTTCTCCAGCCAGGCACCGCCAGGATGGCCGGTCCATGCGCCTCTTGGCGCGGGTCACTCGCTGCGCGTTCGTTTCGAGAGCCGGTATTCGACTTGCGCGCGGCTCAGGTTCAACAGCCGCGCCGCCGCCGACACGTTGCCGCGGCTGCGCCCGAGCGCGCGTTCGTAGAGCAGGGTTTCGATCTGTTCGAACGAACTCATCTTGTCGAGCAGGTCGTCGGCGATGCGCTCCAGGTCGTTCGGCGCGCTGACGGTGCCGTTTCCACTGCGCGGCACCAGCATGCCGGCGGGCCCGACGTTGAACGAACGGCTGTGCAGCTTCTCGCCGCCGGCGAACAGGTGCTGCACGTCGATCAGGCCTTCCGGCTCGGCGAGGATCACGCCGCGCTCGACCATGTTCTCCAGTTCGCGCACGTTGCCCGGCCAGTCGTAGTCCCACAGGGCGTCGTAGGCGTTCTGCGTGACGCCGGCAATGCATTTGCCGAAGCGCACCGAGAAGCGTTCGATGAAAAGGGAAACAAGCAGCGGAATGTCCTCGCGCCGCTCGCGCAGCGGCGGAATCTCGATCGGGAACACGTTGAGGCGGTAGAACAGATCCTCGCGAAATCGGCCGGCAGCGACCTCCTCGCGCAAGTCGCGGTTGGCGGCGGCGACGATGCGCACATCGACCTTGCGCACGCGCGTGTCGCCGACGCGTTCGATCTCGCGCTCCTGCAGTGCGCGCAGCAGCTTGCCCTGCGCCGGCAGCGGCAGGCTGCTGATCTCGTCGAGAAACAGCGTGCCGCCCTCCGCGCGCTCGAAGCGGCCCGGGCGCGACTGGTCGGCGCCGGTAAACGCGCCGCGTTCGACGCCGAACAGTTCCGCTTCGACCAGGTCGGGCGGAATCGCGGCACAGTTGACCGAAACCAGTGGGCCGGACGCACGTGTGCTGATTGAATGAAGGGTGCGTGCGAAGCGCTCCTTGCCGACGCCGCTTTCGCCGCGAAACAACACGGTCGCGTCGGTGCCGGCGACGCGGCGCGTCAGCGTGGCGGCCGCGTTGAAGGCGGACGAGGCGCCGACGAAGTTGTCCGCGTTGCCCGCAGCGGGCGTCGCGCTCTCGCGCTGGCGTCGCGCCTCGCGGCGCTGCGGTGGTGCGTCGACGAAGTGTTCTGCCTTGAGGAAGCGCAGCTCTTCTTCGTCGACGTCCTCCCATTGCGCGAGCGGCCGGCCGATCACGCGGCAGCGCGAATGGCCCATTGCCATGCATTCGATCTCGCGCCACAGCACCACCTGGCCGGTCACGGCGGTCGTGTAACCCGAGGCGTAGCCGATCATGGTCCAGCACACGGGTTTACCGCTCAGGCCCGCATCCTGCAGGTGCGCTTCCGCCTCCCACGAGGCGCCCCAGTAGTAGTCACCCCAGAAATCGCCAGACTGGGGGTCGAAGCGCATGCCTTCGATCGGCTGGTTGCGCACGAATCCTTCGAACTCGCGCAAGCGCGGTCCGAACGCGAGTGCCTGTGCGGCGTCCTGATGCAGGTCGCGCACTCGGCGGCCGTCTTCCATGCCTTGCTGATAACCGAGTCGCGTAAACAACTCGCGCGCCTTGTTCGTGCCAAGCAACTGGATCAGCTCGCGGCGCAGTTCGGCAAAGGAGAATGCATGCATCAGCAGCATGCGCTGGTCGAAAAGCACGATCTGCCCCGAGTCGGGCGCAAAGCGCACGTGGCGCGAAAGGTGTCGGTCGATCTCTTCGGCGACGGTTGTCTCGCTGGCGTGCGCGTGGCGACGATCGAGGTCGTTCTTCATGCTGTGCTCTCCATGGGGCGCGTCGCCGCGGAGGCGGTTCACGATGTGATTCATGAAGGCTTGAATCGGCGGTGGCGCGTTTCTCTTCATATCATGAAGCCGCTTGCAATGCAGCGGCGTCGCTTCGCGGCGTGTTCCCGTGAACCTGCTGCGCGTTCAAGCGCTTGCGTGTTTCGGCGTGCGGCACGCGACCGTGGCATGTGGTTTGCTGAAGTGTGGCCAGCGTCGTCGCGGACGCGTGAAACCGGGGCCGGCCTGTACGTCGGCCTCTTCCTCCGGCATTCCAAACGGCGTGCATCGCCGCCCCGGTATTTCACGAGCGCGCCCCCTTGCGCTCTCCGCGGCTTTCCAGTCTCCCTGCTCGCAGCCCCTCGGGTGGGCCGTTTCCGGTTCGCGCGCGTGCGAGGGCATGCACGGCGCGATCCCGCACCCGAAAAAACAGCGGCCCCGGCCGCTGATTGCCGGCAGGGGCCGCACACAGTGCTACGAGGGAATCAGTCGCCGCCGCGCATGTTCTGCACCTGGAACATGCTTGGTGGCGAGAGCTTGGGATCGATCTGGCCCTTGAATTGTGCGGTGGTGCAGTGCTTGGCCTGCACGTCGATCATCGATACCGAGTCGTCGAGCGCGATGCCAGAACCCTTGTTCACCGGCAGGTGGAAATCCGGGTGCGCCTTGCCGATGGTGAATGTCTTCCACAGATCGCCCTTGCGGTCGAAGATCATCGAGCGCGACGCGCCGTAGACCTGCGCATCGAGGTACAGCACGCGCTTGCTGATCGGGTGCGACGGATCGAGCGGCTCCACTTGCAGTTCGTAGACCTTGCGCAGCTGCCAGGTGATCTGCTGCATGCAGCCACCCTTGCCGCCGTAGGCGACGTACTTGTAGCCGTCGGGCGACTTGTACTCGTCGGTCAGCGCGACCTCGTTGTGCTTGTAGTAGGGCATCAGGATGTTCTTCGTGCCGAGGAAGGTCCACTTCATGTCGGAGATCCGGCCGTTGTAGCCTTCGAAATCCTCGATCATCAGATCCGAGCCGAGGAAGGAATCCGTCGTCTGCCCGGTCGCGAGCCGGCGCACGCGACGCTGGAACCCGAGATACAGATAAGCATCGTCGCGCTTCAGGTCATCCTCGTAACGCTGGATAAGGAGCTGCGTGTTCTTCAGGTCTTGCGGTTCGTTCACGCGCGCATAGATGGCGCGGAACAGTTGTCCGGGATTGGGCGTGATCTCCGGAATCGGCGGATTCGAGATGCGGTGCTTGAAGTTGAGGAAGAAGAAGTCGAAGTTGATCGTGCGCTCGACCTTGCCGGTCTCCGCGTTGATGTACTTCCAGTAAAACGGGCCGAGTGACGAGTTGTCGCCCCAGTTGAGGCCGTAGCGGAAATTCCACGCCAGCTTCTCGCCTGCGCGCGGGTCGCTCGTCTTCGGTTCCTCCGGGAACGGCCGGCCGGCGACGAAGCCGCTGATCTCGCCGGGCTTGGCGCCGAGCTTCACGTTCGGCGCGCCCTTGCGCGTGGCCTCGATGTAGGACATCGGATTGGGAAAATCGAAGGTCGGGCCGACGGTGATTTCGAACCAGCCGTCCTTGATCAACTGGTAGTTGGCTGGGTCGAGCACCTGCTTGAAGGTGTCGGCGTTGGATTTGTTGATCACCGTGCCCGGCTGCAGGCCCGCGAATGACGGGAACCCGTTCTTGTAAGGAAAGAACGATGCCTCGACTTCGGCATCGCTCGCCGCGTGGGCGGATTGGATCAACGCTGCGGCAGCCAGCGCGATCAGGCGGGTTGTCGGACTGCTAGTCATCGGTACGCTCCTCTCTGGTCAGGTCTTGCAGGCATCGGTCCGCGGCGGCGTGGCTGCCGATGCGGAGCGCATGCTCTTGGAATGGGGTGCGCGAGCTGGGTGCGGCGCGTTGCGGCGGTTTGCCGGTGGCTCGCGGCGAAGTCGATGTTCGGCCTCTCTGTCGTTGTGGTACGCACACCCTGTGTTCGGGCGCATCGTGGCGGTCGGCGCGCTGGCCGCCGATCGCTCAAGTATTCGCCCCTTGAGCAACCGGCATGCCACGGCAGGTCGTGCGAGGGAGATGTTGCGTCGCAATTCAAAGTGCCGCCCTCGTTGGGCGACCTGTCTGGCGGACTGAGGATTCCGCGCGTGCACATGCCGATCGGCTATACGTGAATTTCAGGATTTCAGGAAGTCGACAGGCGTGGCGATGCGGCGGATGCGGAATATTCGCGAGATCGCCGCGCAGCGCGGGCACCTCGTCTAGTGGCGCGCCGGGATTGCGGATATCCGGGAGTCTGTATCCGCCGTTTTCATCAATTCAGGAAACCGCCGGGGCGCCCGGTTACGTTCTGGCCGGGTGCGCGTGGGCGTGCACCAGAGTGCCGCGCAACGGCTGCGGCCCGAATGGCATGCGCCCTGCTTTGCGCTCGGCCCGTATCGCCAAAACGCGTGAAGCACGGCAGATGCATGCCGGCTGTGCACGATCGCACGGCGGCTGGCCCGAACAGGACAAGGCAGGGGACATGGAACGTAACTGGGTGGACGTACGCGTGAGCCGCTGCGCGCCGGCGGCGCAAGGCATTCTGGGACTCGAGCTGGTTGCGCCGGACGGTGCGCCGCTGCCGGCGTTTGCAGCGGGTGCGCATGTCGACCTCGAACTGCCCAACGGCATGGTGCGGCCATACTCGCTGCTCGGCGACGACGCGCAGCGTGCGCGTTACGAACTTGGCATCCTGCTCGAAGCGGCAGGGCGCGGCGGCTCGGCCAGCGCGCATCGCGACATCCGCGTCGATATGCGTCTGCGCGTGAGCCACCCGCGCAACCATTTCGCGCTGGTGCCTGCCGAACGCACGCTGCTGTTCGCCGGCGGCATCGGCGTTACGCCGATTCTCGCGATGGCGCAGCACCTTGCGCGGCGCGGCGCGGCGTTCGAGATGCACTATTGCAGCCGTTCGCCGGCCCGTACCGCATTCGTCGAACGCCTGCGCGGCGCGGAATTCGCCGGGTGCGTGCACTTCCACTTCGACGATGGCGATGCCGCGCAGAAGCTCGACGCGCCTGCGCTCCTCGCGCGGCCCCAGCCTGCTACGCATCTCTACGTGTGTGGGCCGCAGGGGTTCATGGACCATGTGATCGCGATTGCGCGCGAAAACGGCTGGGCGGCAGAGAACATCCACTTCGAATATTTTTCGGCCGCCCCGGCGCTGGCAGGCGAGGCCCGCGCATTCGAGCTGCGCCTGGCGCGCAGCGGGCGCCGGGTGCCGGTGGGCGCGACGCAAAGTGCGGTGGCGGCGCTCGCCGCCTGCGGCGTGGAGGTGCCGGTGTCGTGCGAGCAGGGCGTTTGCGGCACCTGCGTGCTCAAGGTCGTCGACGGGGTGCCGGATCACCGCGACGTCTACTTCACAGACGCCGAGCGCGCGCGCAACGATCAGTTCACGCCGTGCTGCTCGCGTTCGAAATCATCCGTACTCACCGTGGACCTTTGATCCGCCGCATGGCGTCGTGCGGCACCTGACAACAACACCATCGAGAGGAGACAACACAATGGAATCGAAGATCGCGTTTCTGGAGAACGCCTGGTACGTGGCGGCACTGTCGACGGAGCTTGGCGCCGAGGCGCTGTTCCACCGCAAGATACTCGACGTCAACGTGCTCATTTACCGCAAGCAGGATGGCACGCCAGTGGCGCTGCGCGACCGCTGCCCGCATCGCTTCGCGCCATTGCACATGGGCAAGAGGGTCGGCGACGACGTGGTCTGCCAGTACCACGGTCTGCGCTTCGACTGCAGTGGCAAGTGCAAGCACAGCCCGCACGGCAACGGGCAGATTCCCAAGGCCTCGGACGTGCGCAGCTTCCCGCTGGTCGAGCGCGACGGCTTCCTGTGGATCTGGCCCGGCGACCCGGCGCTGGCCGAGGCCTCGTCGATTCCCGACTGCAGCGAATACTCGCGCAGCCCGAAGAGTGCGGTGGCGCATGTCTACATGCACAACACCTGCAACTACGAGCTGCTTGCTGACAACATCATGGACCTCACGCACATCGATCACCTGCACGGTCCGCTGATCAACACCGGGGGCAAGCTCAGCCCGCTGATCCCGAACGTGACCGAGGTCGACGGCAAGGTTGTGATCCGCTGGGACTGGCTCGCCGAACCGGCTATGCCGTTGCTCGGCGAGCACCTTGCCGAACCCAAGGCGCCGGCAAAGATGTTCTTCGAGGTGGTTTGGCATGCACCTGCGGTGATGCGCCTGCGCGTCGGCGCGGTGCAGGGCAGCGACGATTTCGTCAAGGACGGCGTGGTGCTGTTCGACTACCACATCATGACGCCCGAGTCGGCGATGAGCACGCACTACTTCTTCGCCTCGACGCGCAACTACCTGACCGACGATGCCGCCTACAACGAAGGCAAGATGCAGGGCATGCTCGGCGCCTTCACGCTGGAGGACAAGCCGATGATCGAGGCCCAGCAGGCCGAGATGGGCACGCACGATCTGTGGGCCCTCAAGCCGGTGCTGTTGTCGAGTGACGCCGGTGCGATCCGCGTGCGCCGCGTGTTGAAGGCGATGATCGAGGCGGAGCAGGGCGCGCGGCTGCGTGCGGTGAGCTGACCCAGCAACACGGCCCGGCTGTGCGAAAGATGTAGCGCGGCCGCGGGCCTTCCATCTTCGCCCCGCCTGGAAAGCAGGCGGGGCGGGCATCCCGGGCCAGTATGGTCTGAATGCCGCGCAGCGCAAGCCTCCTGGGAGCAACGTGCCCGAGCTGCCCTATCCACAAGCCTTCCAGGCCGGCCGCGCGCATGATTCCTTGCGCGGCTTGCCCGTTCCTGCTCTGCCCGCTGTTCCGTGGCTCGATTCGCGCGACGCGCCGCCGTGCGACCGGATGGCATTCGGTCGCCGTTCGACGTGGGCGTATGAAATTCGATCACCCGACCGCTCTCGGCTGCGCTTCGCCGCCCGCAGCGGGTCGAAACGATACCCGCGAAATCAATCGATTAACTGAGTCGGCGCATCCGTTCTCACGGCTTGGCACGCGAGATGCGAAGTGGCGTTGCAGCAAGTGGCCGTCGAGCCAGGTTGATGTCCGATGCAGCCCGGCAGCCATCGATCGTGGGTGCGGGTACGAACGAGAACGAGGAAGCCGTTGTATGCGAAAGATCTATTCGAACGCCGCGTCGGCGCTCGACGGTGTGGTGCGTGACGACATGTCGGTTGCCGTCGGCGGCTTCGGCCTGTGCGGCATCCCGGAGCTGCTCATCGATGCCTTGCAGGCCACCGGTGCCCGCGGCCTGACGGTGATCAGCAATAACGCCGGCGTGGATGGCGTCGGCCTCGGCAAGCTGCTGGCGACTCGCCAGATCCGCAAGATGATCGCCTCATATGTGGGCGAGAACGCGGAATTCGAACGGCAACTGCTGGCCGGCGAACTCGAGGTCGATCTGACGCCGCAGGGCACGTTGGCCGAAAAGCTGCGCGCCGGCGGCGCGGGCATTCCGGCCTTTTACACGCGCACCGGCGTCGGCACGCCGATCGCGAAAGGCAAGGAAGAGCGCGAGATCGGGGGCAGCCGCTACCTGCTCGAGCATGCGATCACCGCCGATCTGGCGCTGGTCAAGGCTTGGAAGGCCGACCGCGCGGGCAATCTCGTGTATCGCCGGACCGCGCGCAACTTCAATCCGATGGTCGCCTCCGCGGGAACCTGCACCGTCGCGGAGGTCGAGGAAATCGTCGAAGTCGGCGAACTCGACCCGGATCAGATCCACACGCCGGGCATCTTCGTGCAGCGATTGATCCTGAACGAAGCGCCGGTCAAGCGCATCGAACAACGCACAGTGAGGCAAGCCTGACATGGCCTGGACCAGGAACGAAATGGCGCAGCGCGCAGCGAGCGAACTGCGCGACGGCTTCTACGTGAACCTCGGCATCGGCATGCCGACGCTTGTCGCCAACTACATCCCGAAGGGCATGGACGTCTGGCTGCAGTCGGAGAACGGCCTGCTCGGCATCGGACCGTTTCCGCGTGAGCACGAAGTCGATGCGGACCTGATCAACGCCGGCAAGCAGACCATCACCACGCTGCCGGGCAGCAGCATTTTCTCCAGCGCCGATTCCTTCGCCATGATACGCGGCGGGCATATACACCTCGCGATTCTCGGCGCCATGCAGGTGAGCGAGAAGGGCGACCTGGCGAACTGGATGATCCCGGGCAAGCTGGTCAAGGGGATGGGCGGGGCGATGGATCTGGTTGCCGGCGTCAGGCGCGTGCTCGTGATGATGGAGCACTGCTCGCGCAGCGGCGAGCCGAAGATCCTGCGTGAATGCGAGCTTCCGCTGACCGGTGTCGGCGTGGTCGACCGGATCATCACCGATCTGTGCGTGCTCGATGTCGACGACCAGGGCCTGACGCTGATTGAGCTGGCGCCGGACGTCGATCTCGACGAGGTGATCGACAAGACCGGGGCGCCGGTACGCATTGCCGAGACGCTGGTTGCCTGAAGGGGACGTTGTCGTTCGGGCTGGATGAATACTGGGGGGCGCAATGGGCAGAGCAGGCAAAGGTGTTCCGGGCGTATCCATCGCTTCGCGTGCAGGCGACTCGCCGGCTCGTGAGGAGCCAGCGTCGCTAGGCGACGAAGGCGAGCGTGCGCAGCTCATTGCGCTCGGACGCAAGCTTGGACTGGCACCCCGAGAACTCAAGGAGTTGCTGGACATCTATGACACGGGCACGTCGACCAACCGGGCGTTCTCCGAGTTCGTGAGTCTGCTCATGCGATATCAGCGCTTTGTCCAGTGGCGGCGCCACGGTGCGGCGTCGCCGGATGCCGCCGCAATCCGTGAATTCAACGCGAGCGCCGGCTACCTCTACATGTTTGCATGAGCGTGGCGAACCATTGGTATCGCCACTGCGCGTAACCAGAGCGAAGACAACGAAACAACAGCAAGGAGCGAACACATGGCGGTACTCGTGGGCAAGCCGGCGCCGGACTTTTCCGCCGCAGCCGTGACGGGAAATGGCGAAATCGGCACCATCAGGCTTGTCGATCTGCGCGGCCGACCGGTCGTGCTGTTCTTCTACCCGCTCGATTTCACCTTCGTCTGTCCGTCGGAGTTGATCGCGTTCGATCATCGCATGAGCGCGTTCGAAAGCCGTGGCGCGACCGTCCTGGGTTGCTCGGTCGACTCGGTGTTCACACACCTGGCGTGGCGCAACACGCCGGTCGAGAAAGGCGGCATCGGTCCGGTGCGTTACGCGCTTCTTGCCGACGTCAATCATGCGATCTGCCGTGCCTACGACGTCGAGAACGCCGACGGCGTCGCCTTGCGCGGCACCTTCCTGATCGATGGCGACGGCATCGTCCAGCATCAGGTGGTGAACAATCTGGCGCTCGGTCGCGACATCGACGAAATGCTGCGGGTTGTCGACGCGCACCAGTTCGCCACGGTGCATGGCGAAGTCTGCCCGGCCGGCTGGAAGCAGGGCAGGCCCGCGATCAAGGCCTCCCCCGACGGCATTGCACGCTATCTGGCTAAACACGCCGCAGAGCTGTGATCTCCAAACCCCACCCCCAACCCCAGCGGAGACAGAGATGAAGATCTACGACTGGCGCCTCGCGCCGAATCCCAAGCGGTTACGCATGTTCCTCGTCGAGAAGAACATCGACATCCCGATCGAGGAAGTCGCAGGGGAAGATCTGCGCCTGCGCCCGGACTACATCGCGCGCTACCCGCAGGCGATGGTGCCGATGCTGGAACTGGACGACGGCACGCAGATCGGCGAGTCGATGGCGATCTGCCGCTTTCTCGAAGAGCTGCAGCCGGAACCGCGCCTGATGGGCGTCGACGCGAAAGACCGGGCGATCGTCGAGATGTGGGAACGTCGCGCCTTCGACGAAGGCATGATGGCCGCGGGCGAGGTGTTCCGGAATACGGCAGATGCCTTCGTCGATCGCGGGGTGCCGGGTGCGGCAGTCGCAGTCGTGCAGATTCCCGAACTTGCAGAGCGCGGCCGTCAGCGGCTCGATCTGTTCTTCGACAAGTTCGACCGCCAGTTGGCGAAGCATCGTTACGTGGCGGGCGACCGGTTCTCCATCGCCGATTGCACCACCTTCTGCAGCATCGAGTTCGCTTCGTGGTCGGACATTCCGATTCCCGAGCGTTGCACCAACCTGCGCAGATGGCATGCCGAAGTCTCCGCGCGGCCGAGCGCAACGGCTTGATCCGGGCGGTGTCGTTGCGGGCCCGCGACCGCGGATGAAACAGTCGCGGGCGAGAGGTCGATGCCGATGATCGACCTGTACACGTCACCCACGCCCAACGGCTGGAAGGTCTCCATAGCGCTCGAGGAACTCGGGCTGGCCTACCGGGTCCGGGAGATCGATCTTGCCGCCGGGGAGCAGAAGTCGCCTGCGTACCTGGCGATCAATCCGAACGGCCGGATTCCAGCCATCGTCGACCAGGAAGAAGGCGGTTTCGCCGTATTCGAGTCAGGTGCAATCCTGATCTATCTTGCCGAGAAGTGCGGACGCCTGCTGCCTGCCGGTGGCAGGGCGCGCTCGGTTGCACTGCAGTGGCTGATGTTCCAGATGGGGGGCGTCGGCCCCATGATGGGGCAGGCCAACGTCTTTCTGCGTTACTTCCCCGAGCGGTTGCCGAGCGTGGTCGAGCGCTACCAAAAAGAGGTTCGACGCCTGTTCGGCGTTCTCGACCTGCGACTCGACGGGCGCGAGTACCTTGCCGACGAGTACAGCATTGCCGACATCGCGAACTGGTCCTGGGTTCGCACCCACGCCTGGTCCGGCGTGGCGATCGACGAGTATCCCCGTCTTGAAAGCTGGTTGAGGCGCATGGCCGTGCGGCCGGCGTGCGTTCGCGGGGTGAGCGTTCCCCGCGATTTCGATCCCGCGACGCTACAGCGTATCGGTGGCTCGATCGTCACCCGCTGACGATGCACTTCCCCTGTGCTGCGATTCCAGCAGCCGATTGAATCGATTTCCGGATATCTGCTCTCGCAGAGAGGGCATGCAGCGTCCGCTGCCACGCCGCAGTGAAGCGCGGTGCTTGCCCGGCCTGCCGTCCGCGTCTGCTCGATCGATGCCACCGTCGTTGCACCGATTCGTTCGACTTGCCGTTCGGGCGACCGACCGGTTCTCGGTCGGATGATGAGGCGACCGTCCTGATTCCACACTTGGTGCGGCGCGACAGGAATTGCGGTAACAGCGACGAATGCATCGTCATTTCATTCGCTTAGCCGTGACGAAAAGATGCGCCGGCAAAGCTGGCCCCGAAGTTGCGAACTGAAGCGTGCGACCGATTCGAATGCAATCGATCCTTTGAGCCCCGCCGGGTCGCTGAACGGCAGAGCGAAGCAAAGAGTAACCATTCTTCAGGAGGCACCAACTATGACAGTCGCGACTTCGTCGATCCAGGTACTGGGCATCGATGCGGGCGGTACCATGACCGACACCTTCTTTGTGCGCGATGACGGACGGTTTGTCGTCGGCAAGGCACAGAGCAACCCGGGGGACGAGTCCCTCGCGATCTACAACTCTTCCGTCGATGCGCTCGCCCACTGGGATCGCAATGTCGACGATGTGTATCCGGAACTCGTCACTTGCGTTTACTCCGGTACCGCGATGCTGAACCGGGTCCTGATGCGCAAGGGGCTCGATGTCGGTCTCATCTGCAACAAGGGCTTCGAGCAGGTTCACACGATGGGCCGTGCGTTGCAGAGCTACCTTGGCTACGCGCTCGAGGATCGCATCCATCTCAACACGCACCGCTACGACGAGCCGCTGGTTCCCGTGTCGCGCACGCGTGGCGTGACCGAACGTACCGACGTGCAGGGCAGGGTGGTGATTCCGCTGCGCGAGGACGAAGTCCGGGCCGCGACGAAGGAACTCGTCGAAGCGGGTTCCAAGGCCATCGTCATCTGCCTGCTGCAGTCTCACAAGAACGAGAAGAGCGAGCAGCGTGCGCGCGACATCGTCAAGGAGGAACTCAAGAAGCTTGGCGTCGACATTCCGGTTTTCGCTTCGGTGGACTACTACCCGTCGCGCAAGGAAAGCCACCGGATGAACACCACCATCCTTGAAGCATACGGCGCCGAGCCTTCGCGCCAGACGCTGAAGAAGGTGAGCGATCGCTTCAAGAAGCATGGCGCGAAGTTCGATCTGCGCGTCATGGCCACGCACGGCGGAACGATCTCCTGGAAGGCAAAGGAGCTGGCCCGCACCATCGTCTCGGGCCCGATCGGCGGCGTGATCGGCTCCAAGCTGCTGGGCGAAGCGCTGGGTGACGAAAACATTGCCTGCTCCGATATCGGCGGCACGTCGTTCGACGTCGCGCTGATCACCAAGGGCAGTTTCGCCATCAAGTCGGATCCCGACATGGCTCGGCTGGTGCTGTCGCTCCCGCTGGTGGCGATGGATTCGGTCGGTGCCGGCGCCGGCAGCTTCGTGCGCCTCGATCCGTACTCGAAGTCGCTCAAGCTCGGCCCGGACAGCGCCGGCTACCGCGTCGGCACCTGCTGGCCGGAGAGCGGCCTGGATACCGTTTCGGTGTCGGACTGTCACGTCGTGCTGGGTTACCTCAATCCGAACAACTTCCTGGGCGGCGCGATCAAGCTCGACGTGCAGCGTGCGCGCGACCACATCAAGGTGCAGATCGCGGACCCGCTCGGTCTGTCCGTCGAGGACGCCGCAGCCGGCGTGATCGAGTTGCTCGATCTCACGCTGTCGGAGTATCTGCGCGCCAACATCAGTGCCAAGGGCTACAACCCGGCTGAGTTTACCTGCTTCTCCTACGGCGGTGCCGGCCCGGTTCATACGTACGGTTACACCGAAGGGGTGGGATTCAAGGACGTCGTGGTGCCGGCATGGGCCGCAGGGTTCTCTGCCTTCGGTTGCGCATGTGCCGATTTCGAGTATCGCTACGACAAGTCGGTCGATCTGGGCCTGCCCCAGACCGCCAGCGACGCCGACAAGGCGAAAGCCTGTTGCACGCTGCAGGAAGCCTGGTCCGAGCTGGCAGCCAAGGTGATAGACGAGTTCGTGATCAACGGCTTCAAGGCCGAGGATGTGATGCTGATCCCGGGCTACAAGATGCAGTACATGGGCCAGTTGAACGACCTCGAGATCGTTTCGCCGGTGTCGAGCGCTGGCACTGCCGATGATTGGAACCGCATCGTCGATGCTTTCGAGAATACCTACGGACGCGTCTATGCAAGCTCGGCGCGTTCCCCGGAGCTGGGCTTCTCGATCACGGGCGCAATCATGCGCGGAACCGTGGCGACGCAGAAGCCGGTGCTTCCCGAGGATCCAGATGCAGGCCCGACGCCGCCGCCGGAGGCGCGCCTCGGCACCCGTCCGTTCTACCGCCACAAGAAGTGGGTCGATGCGGTCATCTGGAAGATGGAATCGCTCAAGGCCGGCAACCGCATCGTGGGACCCGCGATCATCGAGTCGGATGCGACGACCTTCGTGGTGCCGGACGGTTTCGAGACCACCATCGACAAGCATCGCCTCTTCCACCTGAAAGAAGTGAAGTAAGGAGAGACTCAAATGAACATGATGAGCAACAAGGAAACCGGTTTCGCCGACCTGCTGAAGAACGGCCAGACGCTGAAGCAGTTTCGCGACGGCATCATTGCCCGGACACAGTCCACCGGCTGCTACAACGGACTTGAGAAACTGGAGCTGCGCGATTCCGACCCGATCGGCTACGAGAAGCTGTTCTCGAAGCTGCGCGGCGGCCTGGTGCATGCACGCGAAACCGCCAAGAAGATCGCGGCCAGCCCGATCGTCGAGCAGGAAGGCGAATTGTGCTTCACGCTCTACAACGCGGTCGGCGACTGCGTGCTGACTTCGACCGGCATCATCATCCACGTCGGAACGATGGGCGCGGCGATCAAGTACATGATCGAGAACAACTGGGAGGCCAACCCCGGCATCAATCCCGGTGACATGTTCACCAACAATGATTGCGCAATCGGCAACGTGCACCCCTGCGACATCGCGACGATCGTGCCGATCTTCTGGGAAGACCGCCTGATCGGCTGGGTTGGTGGCGTGACGCACGTGATCGACACCGGCTCCGTTACGCCGGGTTCCATGTCCACCGGCCAGACGCAGCGCTTCGGCGACGGCTACATGATCACCTGCCGCAAGACCGGGGTGAACGACACGCCGCTGCGCGACTGGCTGCATGAATCCCAGCGCTCGGTTCGCACGCCCAAGTACTGGATCCTCGACGAGCGTACACGCATTGCCGGTTGCCACATGATCCGCGAGTTGGTGGAAGAGGTGATCCGCGCCGACGGCATCGAAGCGTACGAGAAGTTTGCCTACGAGGTGATCGAGGAAGGTCGCCGTGGCCTGATGAGCCGCATCAAGGCGATGACCCTGCCTGGCGTTTATCGCAAGGTTTCCTTCGTCGACGTGCCTTACAAGCATGACGACGTGCAGGTGTCCAACGCCTTTGCCAAGCTCGATTCGATCATGCACTCGCCCTGCGAGATGACGATCAAGCCGGATGGCAAGTGGCGTCTCGACTTCGAGGGCGCGAGCCGCTGGGGCTGGCATACCTTCAATGCCCACCAGGTTGCCTTTACGTCCGGCATCTGGGTGATGATGTGTCAGACGCTGGTGCCGACGCAGCGCATCAACGATGGCGCCTACTACGCAACCGAGTTCCGCCTGCCCAAGGGCACCTGGTGCAACCCGGACGATCGCCGCACCGGCCATGCCTACGCCTGGCACTTCCTGGTTTCGGGCTGGGCGGCGCTGTGGCGTGGCCTGTCGCAGTCGTACTTCAGCCGCGGCTACCTCGAAGAAGTCAACGCCGGCAACGCCAATACGTCGAACTGGCTGCAGGGCGGTGGCATCAACCAGGACGGCGAGATCCACGCGGTCAACAGCTTCGAGGCCAGCTCCTGCGGCACCGGCGCTTGCGCGATCAAGGACGGCCTCAACCATGCCGCTGCGATTTGGAACCCCGAAGGCGACATGGGCGACATCGAGATCTGGGAAATGGCCGAGCCGCTGCTGTATCTGGGCCGCAACGTCAAGACCAACTCGGGTGGCTACGGCAAGTACCGCGGCGGTTGCGGCTTCGAGACGTTGCGCATGGTCTGGAACGCACAGGACTGGACCATGTTCTTCATGGGCAACGGCTTCATGAACAGCGACTGGGGCATGATGGGCGGCTATCCGTCGGCCACCGGCTATCGTTTCGAAGCGCACAAGACCGGCCTCAAGGAGCGAATCGCCACGGGCGACACCCTCCCGCTGGGCGGGGATCTCGATCCGACGCGCCCCGACTACGAGCGCCACCTCGACGCGACCGCGATCGTCAAGCGCGACAAGCAGTGCATGACGAAAGACTGCTACGACAACCACGATCTCTACCTGAACTATCTGCGTGGCGGGCCCGGCTTCGGCGATCCGCTCGACCGCGAACCCAAGGCGATCGAGAACGACCTCAACCAGCAGTTCCTGCTGCCGGAGTACGCGCGCAAGGTCTATGGGGCGGTCATCAGCCAGGACGCGAAGGGCGTGTGGACGGTCGATTCGGCCAAGACCAAGGCGCGCCGCGCGGAAGTCCGCAAGGAACGCCTTGCACGGGCAGTGCCGACACGCGAGTGGATGAAGGAAGAGCGCGAACGCATCATCAACAAGCACGCTTCTGTCCAGGTCCAGCACATGTTCGCGACGAGCTTTGCGCTGTCCGAGAAGTTCACGCGAAAGTTCAAGGAATTCTGGAGTTTGCCGGCGGACTGGGCGTTGCTGGAAAGCGAACTGGGCGTGCCCACCTATGGCTCCAAGCACCGCATGGACCTCTCGCTGATGCCCGACGTCACGACCGTCGTCCAGGTCGAAGAATGATCCGGACCCGTCACCAATTCGAGAATCAAGGAGCAACAAATGTCATACACCAATGAACAGGTCGCACACCTGGTCGAGGGCACGCTGGACTGGGAGACCACCTTCCGCATGCTGTCGATGCCGAAGGACAACAGCCGTTTTGCCCAGTACGTCGAGGCGTTGCAGAAGAAGGTGAGCTTCAAGGACCGCATCGTCCTGCCGCTGGGACCGCACATGTACATCGTGCAGTCGGCCAAGACGAAGCAGTGGCTGATCAAGTGCGACTGCGGCCACGAGTTCTGCGACTACCGCCAGAACTGGAAGCTGCACGCAGCGATCTACGTGCGCGACACCGAGGAGGCGATGGCCGAGGTGTATCCGAAGCTGATGGCGCCGGACACGCAATGGCAGGTCTATCGCGAGTACTACTGCCCGACGTGCGGCGTCATGCACGACGTCGAGGCTCCCACCCCCTGGTATCCGGTGATTCATGACTTCGAGCCGGACATCGAGGCGTTCTACAAGGACTGGGTGGGATTGCCCGTGCCGGAAAGAGCGGCTTGATGCCGTAGCGGCCGGGCGGCAGCCCGGCGCCCGGGTGCCGGCGCCCCGATCGGGGCGCCGGCCAGGGGCAGGTGCCGGTGGCATCGTGCCGGCACCGTGGCACACAAAAGCAGGAACGAATGAACGACTCCGACCGGTCGGGGTGGCTTGCGCCGTAGCTCGGCGCAAGCCACCCCGCTGCGGCGGGATTCGCAGAGGAGACGGCGAATGTTGCGTGTTCTAAGAAAATTCGGCGGCAATGCGCGGGCGCTGGCGACGGTGTTCACGTCGAGCGTGCCGCTGCTCATCATCGGGGGTCTGCTCTACGCGGGCTTGTTCGTCAAGGCCGAGGCGCGAATCCAGAAGGTGGATCCGCCGGCCATCGAGCGTCGCGACAACTTCTTCGGCCTGACGCTGGTGGACGAAAAAGTGGTCTGGGCGGTGGGATCGACCGGAAAGATCGTTCGCAGCGAGGATGGCGGCACATCCTGGGTGCGCCAGGACAGTGGCATCAACGTCAACCTCATGTCGATTGCCGCATGGGACAGCCAGAGTGCCGTGGCAGTGGGGAACGGCGGTGCGATTCGCTACACGCACGACGGCGGCCGGAGCTGGGTTGCGGCAAACGTGCCGGCATCGGATCACCCCTCGAAATTCCTGCGTGTCCGCATTGCGGACGACAACGCGTGGGTAGTCGGCGAGTTCAATGCGATGTTGCGATCTGCGGATCGTGGCAAAACATGGCAGCGGGTTCTGGACGCCGAGGACCGCGGACTGAACGACATTGCCTTCGTCGGCAAGAACGGCTGGGCGGTGGGGGAATTCGGCTCGGTTCTGCTGACCAGCGACGGTGGCGCGACCTGGAATTCGGTGGAGACGGCCAACAAGGTCAGCCTGATGAGTGTCGCCTTCCGCGATGCGAGCCACGGCGTGTCAGTGGGGCTGACGGGAACGCTGCTGACGACCCGGGATGGCGGCCAGCACTGGAACGTCGTTGCGGGGTTGACGCGCGAACACTTCTTCCAGGTGATCTGGGACGAAGACCGTTGGCTCGCCATCGGTGACAAGGGCGTGGTGGCCACTGCTGATGCCGATGCAGGGAAATGGACAGTAGGACGCGTCATGCCCGGCGATGTCGCCTGGCGTACGCAGGTGGTCAAGGCAGGCGAGCGCTACGTGCTGGCGGGGATGAACCTCGCTGCGATCGAGGAGGGCAGGTTTGCGGCGGGCGCCACGAGCAGCGAAGGAGCCCGGAAATGAAGAATGAAACCTTTGGCCGCATCGATCACGTCTTTGCGGGCCTGATCAGAAACCGCGTGTTGGTCATCGTCGCGATTCTCGCGATGACGATCGTGATGGGCGTACTGGCAAGCCGGATCGAAGTGAAGTCCGTATTCAGCGATCTGTTGCCGACGAACCACCCCTATGTGCAGGTCAATCAGCGCTTCAAGTCGACTTTCGGCGGCTCGAACATGGTCAGCATCATGCTCGAGGCCGAAAAGGGCGACATCTTCAATGTCCCCTTCCTGCGCAAGGTGCAGGATGTCACGAAGGGCCTGCAACTGGTCGAAGGCGTCGATACCTATCAGATCATCTCGCTCGCCTCGAAGAAACTGAAGGAAGTCAGGGCGTCGACAGAAGGTGTCGAATCGCGGCCGCTGATGTGGCCGGAACTGCCGCGCAATGACGCCGAACTGGCGGCGCTGCGCGAGTCGGTGCTCAACAATCCGCTGGTCTACGGGCCGTATGTGTCGATGGACCTGAAGGCGACACTGGTGACGGTCGACTTCAACGACGGCGCGATCGACTACACCAAGGCCTTCAACCAGATCATGAAACTGGTGGAAGAGGCCAAGGGCGAAGGTGTCCAGGTTCGCGTGGTCGGAGAACCCGTGCTCTATGGCTGGGTCAACTTCTACCTCCACGAGACTCTGATGATCTTTGTCGCGGCAGTGGTCGCACTCGTGCTTCTGCTGTGCCTGATCACACGTACGGCTCACGGAACGCTGCTCCCGCTGCTGGCCGGCCTGATCAGCGCAATCTGGGCGCTCGGCGCAGCCGAGATCATGGGCTTCCACCTGGACCCGCTGGTTGTCGTCGTGGCATTTCTGATCACGGCGCAGGCGATATCCAACTCGGTGCAGTTGATATCGCGTTTCGACGACGAGATCGAGCGCGGTGCCACAAGCGCCGAGGCGGCGGCACGGGCGAGCGCACGCAACCTGTTCAAGCCAAGCCTGCTTGCGATCGTAGCTGATGCCGGATGCGTACTCATCGTGGCGCTTACGCCGATCCCGATGCTGCAGAAAATCTCCTACATCGGAACGGTCTGGGTGCTGACGATCTTCGTCACGGCGCTGACGCTGACTCCCGTCATGCTGTCGTACTGCAGTACGCGTCGTCGGGTTCTGCACCCGATCAACATCTCGCCGATTCTCAATGCGGTGCTGAACCTGTGCTCCAAGGTGGTTACCACCCGCGCGCGCTACGCAGTACTCGGCGGTTCGCTGATCGTGTTCGTCGTGTCGGGGCTCTACGCGTTCAACCTGAAGGTCGGCGACGCGAACCCGGGTTCGCCCATCCTGTGGCCGGACTCCAGCTACAACCGCGATGCTTCGGACATCAACCGCCAGTTCCAGGGGTCGGATCGCATGTTCGTCGTGGTCGCGGGCGATCAGCCCGGCGTGCTGCGCGAGCCGGAGGTGCTCGCGCACATGACACGCTTCCAGAAATACATGGAGGCCCAGCCGGAAGTCGGGGGAAGCATCTCGATCGCCGACATCCTGCCGCAGGTGAAGCGCGTGTTGCGCGAAGGCAATCCGATGTACCAGGAGGTCGGGCAGTCGGCGGACGAGAACGGCGAACTGACCTACATGTTCGTGTCGGGGTCGGACCCCGGCGACATGGACCGTTACGCCGACATGGAGGCCCGCAACGGTTCGGTGACCCTGTTCTTCCGCGATCACCAGGGCGAGACGATCCGCACCGCGGTGGCGCGGGTACGCGAGTACGTCGAGCAGAATCCGGTCAAGGATGCGCAATACCTGCTGGCAGGCGGGCTGGTCGGGGTGCTCGCCGCGGTAAACGAAGTGATCCTGTCCGGCCAGATCGAGGCGATTGCGCTCGCACTGCTCGTGCTGGTGGTGTGCTGCACGGTCACCTATCGATCCACGGTGGCCGGGGTTTTCTTCATGATCCCGGTGCTGCTGTCGAACACCATCACCTTCAGCTACATGGCGTGGCAGGGCATCGGCATGAACATCAATACCCTGCCGGTCGTGGCACTCGGTATCGGTCTCGGCGTTGACTACAGCTTCTACATCGTCGATGGCATCCGCGAGGAGTTGCATCACTCGCACAACATCGAAAGGGCGATCGTCAGCGCGATTCTCGGGCCGGGCAAGGGGGTGCTCATCACCGCCGCAACGCTGATCACCAGTGTGGTCCTGTGGAGCTTCTCATCATTGCGCCTGCAGGCCGACATGGGTGTGCTCATCGGCTTGTGGCTGTTCATCTCGGCGTTCAGTGCGCTGTTCATCATGCCGGCGATCGTCTATGTGTTCCGCCCCGAATTCATCGTCGGCAGCAAGCGCCGGCCGATCGAACAGGCCGAGGCAACGGCACTCGCATGAACGCACATCCTGGAAACAACGAATGGAACCGTCCGGCCTTGCCGGGCGGGACTGCAGAGCAACACAAACACACAAGGAGAGGGGAGATGAGACAGTCTGGAAAGCGCGGCAATGCGGTCACGACGGTGCTCGCGATGCTCGTCGCCGCGTATGGTCTGGCGCCGATCCACGCGTCCGGCGCGGAAACGAAACAGGCGAAGGACGCTGCCGATTCGGGCGGCGACTACAGCTTCAGCCTGACGGGATACCTGCGCGGGTGGGCATCCTTCAACATGGACAACCAGCCGGAACTCAAGGCGATCGGCGAGGACAGCGCAGGCAAGCTGTCGATGTTGCGCGGTTCGATGCTGCTCGATGCCGACGCCCGCACCGGTCCGATCAAGTGGAAGGCGATTGGTCGCCTCGACCGCGAGCACAAGACGAGCTATCTCAACAACCTCGAGAAGCTCCGCGCCACCAACGGCACGGCCGGTGGCGACAGCATCCTCGACAACTACAACCAGGGCGAGATCCGCGAGTTCTGGGCGGAGATGCCGATCGGCGAACGCACCACGGTCAAGTTCGGCAAGCAGCAACTGGTGTGGGGCGAGTCCGATTTCTTCCATGCGATGGACCTCGTGCACGGCTACGACCTGTCTTGGCGGCTGTTCTTCGAGGGCGAGAACGAGGAATGGCGCAAGCCGCTCATCATGCTTTCGACCAAGATCCGCATTCCTGAAGCGAAAGGCATGCTCGCGGCCTACGTCCGGCCGGGCTGGGATCGCTGCCAGGACATCGGCAACACCTACGACATTCGCGGCGGGCGCTGGTTCTTTCAGCCGTATCGCGGCTTCGATCTATCGCAAGTCACCGACAAGGATTGCAACCACAAGGAAGGCGACTACGACGACGTGACCTACGGTGTTCGCTGGTCGGGCGAGGCATTCGACCTGAATTACTCGCTGGCCTACCTCACGACCTTCGCGGCCGACCCGGTAGCCAACTCGACGTTCCGTCCGTGGAAGGAGCGGCCCACCGGCGCGGTGTTCGACCTGATCCATCCGAAGATCGACGTCCTCGGCGCCACGGTCAGCGGCTACAGCGCGGCGCTCGATTCGGTGCTCAGCGCGGAGGTTGCCTACACCAAGGATCAGCCTTACAACATCGGTTCCGGCGCGTTCAATCCGGGCAACCTGTCGAACCCCGGCATCGGTCTGAATGGCGTGAAGCTGAAGGACACGCTGACGACGATGATCCGCATCGACAAGAACCTCAACCTGGAAAACATCCTGGGCACGTCGCGTCCGTCGTTCTCGTCGATCCAGATCTTCAACACGCAGATCCTGAACTTCGACAAGCAGGACGACATCGTTCGGCTGTTTGCCTACGGGAATCGTGCGACCGAGCACAACACGATCGTCACCGCCTTCACGACCCTCAACTACCGCAACGACACCATCAATCCGGGCCTTGCGGTCGGGTTCGATGTGTCCCACGGCGGCGGATTCGCAATCCCGAGCGTCTCACTCGTTCTCAACGACAAGTGGCTGGCCAAGATCGAGGCCGACATCTTCTGGACCGGCGGCAAGCACAACGATCGTCAGTTCAGCGGTCAGGCATCGCAATTGTTCGGGTACTTCAACCAGTCCAATCAGCTCGTCTTTCGGCTGACTCGACAGTTCTAACCAAGGAGGCAAACAGCATGATCACAAGACAGAAGCAGGGGGCCGCCGGTCTGATGCGGCAGGGGGTCGTCGCCGTGGCGGCGATCGTGGGGCTGAGCGCGCAGCCGGCGTTTGCGAAGGAACTGCCCGAGGGGCAGATCATCGACAAGAGCAACTACGATTCGATCAAGAACGACACCTTCGAGAACAAGACCATTGCCAGCATGGTGCCCGAGAAACTCGAATGGATGATCAAGAACTTCGGGCTGACTATCAAGCTCGGCCATTCGAAGAAGATCGAGATGGACCCCAAGTACGTTCAGGCGACCAAGGAGCTATCGAAGGACGTCAAGTTCAATCCGGCGGACCGCACCGTCTCGGGGTGGAAGGCGGGCATGCTGTTCCCGCCCGAGTCGATCAAGATGGACGACCCGAACGCCGGCGACAAGGTGATCTGGAACCTGCGTGCCGCGACCTACGGCGCGACCATGGACCTGCGCGACATCGCCTGGGTGTTCGCCGACGCGAAGAAGGGCTACGAGCGCTTCCAGCGTTTCCAGTCGCGGCGCTACTACATGGAAGGACGCCTCGACGGTGGGCCGGTGACCGTCGGCGACGGCACCATCGCGCAGAAGACCTACTTCGTCGCGACCCATCCGCAGGAGATCCGCGGTCTCGGTCTGTTCTCGGTGCGCTACAACCAGGCCGACTCGAAGAAGCCGGACGACTCCTATGCCTATCTGAAGTCGGTACGGCGCACGCGGCGCATGTCGGGCGGCGCGTGGATGGATCCGATCGGCGGCACTGACCAGCTCTATGACGACTGGGACATCTGGGATGCGGCGCCGACCAAATACCTGAAGAACAAGCTGATCGAGAAGCGCTGGGTGCTGGCGATCGCGCACAGCCCCGAGATGAGCGTGGACAACGCGGTAGGCGACGACAACATGCCGAAGAAGTACCCGCGCATCAACCTGAGCGAGGCGCCGTACTGCAATCCGGCCAAGGACATCGTGTGGGAGCCGCGCGAAGTCTACGTCGTCGAAGGCACGCCGCCGCCGGAGCACCCGTACAGCAAGAAGGTCGTCTACATGGAAGTCGACTTTCCGCGGCCGTATCTCGGCTACGCGGAAGACCGCAAGGGCGAGTTCTGGAAGATGTTCGTGTTCCAGAACCGGCCTGACATCGGAGATGACGGCTACAAGGCGGTGATGCCGGTGATCGGCCACATTATCGACGTCAAGCGTGGCCACTGCACCAACTGGTCGTCGAACATGAAATCGAATCCGAAGGGTGTCAAGGAAACCGATGTGTCGCTCAACGTGCTCGAGGAGGTGGCGACGGGCGCGAAGTAAGTGTGCATGCAGGCCGCCGACGGCGAGGATCGGGGCGGTCCGGTTCCGTCGGCGGTTCGGGTGCAGGGCGAGTCCCCGAGTGGACGT